>Ga0114922_10006941_pt1 | contig 10374 bp, 12 predicted proteins | sample AartaG_FD_100975 | JGI IMG/M metagenome (GOLD analysis project Ga0114922, IMG submission 100975) | Deep subsurface microbial communities from Aarhus Bay to uncover new lineages of life (NeLLi) - Aarhus_00045 metaG | ecosystem: Environmental > Aquatic > Marine > Oceanic > Sediment | place...
TAATGTTTTTTTCATATGATAATACCCAATAACTGCTTGCTACAGTTAATTGCGAAGCAACTCGTCTCGAACTTTCTCCGATTTTCACATCGCACTGTTTTTCTGCCTTAAGGCAGTCTTCATCCCGCCCATTATAAGCTGCCAAAAGCCGAAGGAAAGTGAAAATTAAGAAACCTGGGACAGTCACCCACCCGTCGAGCCGGCGGCCCGCCGTGTCGGAGCACTGGAGAGACAGGCTCGCCGCGGCTGATTTATGCCTGCCCGCCATGCTTGTCCTGAGTTTATCGAAGGGAGCCTGTCGAAGGGCTCAATTCCTCAATATTGATCCCGCACGTGACTCTGTCATTCCGGGCAAGCTTATCCTGAGCACAGCCGAAGGGAGCCTGAGTGCCGAAAGAGAAAGGGATGACTCACTTCTGTGTTCTGTCCATTGTCGCAATTTTGCAGGCTATATCTGCAACCTGGCGAGCGGATTTAGCAGATGGCTTGGGGAAGCTTTCGGCCTCGGCGCTAAAGAGAGTTACCTGTGGGCCGATGGGGCGATACAACTGGGCGTCTGTCGGGCCGAAGACGGCTAATGTCGGTGCGCCGACAGCGGCCCCAAGATGTGTAATCCCGCTGTCGTTGCCAATGTACAAATCCGCACAGGCGAGAATCTGAATCACTTCCAAAAGCCCCTGGCCGGACATATATTTGCCGACCCCCTCAATCCTTTTGGCGGCCTTATCGTCGAACCTCTCAAATTCGACAGGGCCTAACAGAAACAAGACCTGCATATCTTTGGCGGCAAGCGCCTCAGCCAGTTTGCAGAAATTATCCAAATGCCAGCATTTTTTCCTGCCGCCGCTGCCGGGATGAATGACGGCGACTTGCCCGGCCGGGTCGATGCCCTGTGAACACAGCAGCATTTTGCCGGCATGAATATCCCTCTGCGTCGGCTGAACCAATCCGGCCTTGACGTCAAACTTCGGCGGCGCCACCCACAGAGCGTTGGCCGCATTAAACCGGCCGATGTAAAATTCACTGATATGGCCGCCGAACCTGCCTTTCGCCTCCAGCGGTAACGTAGTAACCTCGGCGGCCCGGTGGCAGTTGACGGTGTAAATAAGATTGTGCTCGAAGTTGCTGTCGCCCGCTCCCAAAAAGCTGGTTATCCATTCATAACGACCGAACGCCGTAATCAACGCATCACCGTCTTCGACCGTAAAATCCTTGACACCGGCAAACAGTCGATGAAAGTCGATAGAATCTATCGAGCGGATACCGTCCACACACGTCCTTCCGGGGTAAAAATCTATATATTCGGTGTGGCCGATGAACTCTATGCCGCCCAACCTGCAGGAGTCTTTCATGAATTTTGCCAACGGCAGCATAAGCAGGCAGTCCCCCACTGCCCCGGGCGTAATTATTACGCCGCGACGCAAATGCTGCCGGAATTGAGCCTCTTTTTGTCTCACCAGCTTAAAAATGTCCTGAGCCTGACTAACTCGACACCTCATCAATCCGGACATACCGAATTTGTCCGTGCTACTTCTTGAAAATACCCTTCAAAGCATCAACAGCGCCTTGGCCTATGCCCTTTCCCTTCTCAAGCCCAAGGTCTTTACTTTCTTCTAAGACCTCTTTGCCGGTCTCAAGGAAAAGTGCCCCTTGCTCGGTCAGCTGTGACTTGATCGGTCCGACAAGCTCCGTCGGAAGAACACCGGCACCCTCCTGAGCGACACCCTTGGCTATGGCGGTCAGAACCTTTGCCGTAAGCTTCGCCGTGTCCAGGTTCCCGCTACTGCCAAGGTTGGTCATCCTGATAGGGGCAAGGCTCAGTTCCACCGTATCCGCCTTACCCGGGATGGGAAGCAATTTCACCTTAACCTTAACGTTTGAAACCTCCAGATTTGCTATCTGCAGTTTCTTGCCCGGCGCCTGCTCTTGCTCCGGCTTCTCTTCCTCCTCCGCACCACTTGGAATCGAGGAAAGTACCTCCTTCAGGTTGTTCGTAAGTCCCTTCTGCTCGATAACAACCGCAACACCGTCCAATTTGATATCTTCTATCCTGACGGTATCACTCAACAAGGATTTTACGTCCACTTCCACGTGAGCAGTACCCAAGTCCAGCAGAGTCGGATGCTCATAGCCCGCCGGATTGTTTATCAACAGGCTGTTTAAGTCCAGTGTACCACCGAGCAGAGATAGTGCTACATCCTCAACTGTAACGTCAACCCCCAGTGCCTTTGTAGCAGCCGTTTCAATTCCAACCTTTAGCGCACGGTCACCCAAAAAATGCACCAGCGCCGCTACAGCTACCACCACAATCAAAACCGCAACCAAAATTTTAATCAATATTTTCTTCATTTTTCCTGTGCTCCTTCCTTTTACGGTTACTTTTCAAGGGCGCGGACCAACTCGTCATTTACCTTAAAGCCAAGTTGCTGTGCGACACGCATATGGTGGCGGGCCTGCTCGGATTGCTTCAACATGTAATAGCTTATCGCAAGCCCGTGGTGGGCAGCCGCGTTTTTTGCATCAAGCTTGATCGCATTTCGGTACTGGGCCGTCGCCTGCTCATAGAGTTCCATATTCGCATAGACTACACCCAGGTTATAGTACAACTGCGAATTAGCCGGCTCAATCTCGATGGCACGAAGGTATACACCTGCCGCATCGGCGTACATCGCTTTGGAGACATAAGCATTGCCGAGGTTCTGCAACGCCGCAGCCATGTCAGGCTCAATTGCCAGCAGCTCCAGATACGTATCGATTTCGTCGTCCGTCCAGCCAAATTTATTGTACGCATTTGCAAGACCGAAATAGGCACTCGCTTCAGACGGGTTAAGTCTGATTGAGATTATGAATTGTGCTACCGCTTCTTCGAGCTTACCGCTCTCCAGGTAGCCGTACCCCAGGCTGATGTTGGCACCGAAAGAGTCGGGCTCAAGCCTCAGTGCTTTTTTGTATTGAGCAACGGCTGAAGCGTAATCCCCCTTCTCTCTGTAAACGTCACCCAACTGCCTGTAGGTCTCACTGTCATCCGGCTTGACGTTGATAGCCATTTTCAGTTCCAGTATAGCTTTGCCGAAAACCTTTTGCTTTCGATAGATATTGGCCATGTTTCTGTAGGCATCCACAAAGTCGGCCTGAAGCTCTATCGCTTTTTTGTATTCGAATATCGCCTGGCCCAACTCGCCCGTCTGGCTGTACGCATTGGCAAGGTTGTAGTGCGCTTTCGGGTCATCGCTGATGACATTCAGCCCCAGCATGTACTGGTCTATTGCGTCCTGCGCCCAGCCCTTCTTAAGGTACATGTTGCCGAGGTTTGTGTGAGCCTCTGTCAATGATGGGTTTATTCTCACAGCCCTTTCCAGCTCGACAATAGCTGTGTCGATCATGCCGACGGCACTGTAACTGTTGCCCAAGTTATTGAAAAAGCAGCCTAAAGTCTGGCGCTTGGTCAGATTCTTCATATATACACTGTCGCTATTCTTTGGAGGCCGGAATTTCTCCAGATAGTGCTCGTCAGGCGCATTGCCTCCTTTGCTGGTTGTCTCTATATTGAAGCGCCTGTGCCCATCGTCGTTTTTCACAAAAAAATGCCCCGGCACCACCACGCCGTACATCGGCACCCCGATTCTTTCGGCCACCGCAAGGTACAGAACCGAAAGACTCAGACAGTAACCTCTTTTCTCGTCTATAACGACATGCAGGAAAAGGTCTTCGGGGTCGTCGGCGGTTTCGACCGGCTCAAAGCCCAGGTCCTCAAAAAGATATTCGTTTATTACCGGTATCGCACGGTAATCTTTGCTGATACGGTTCTTTTCCAGCCGGCTAAGAATCTCGGCCGCCATGTCGTCTATCTTGTTGCGATACGCATGAAAGGTCCTTTTCGTGCCCCACTCGCGAGAAAGTATCAGCGCCGCCGTCCCCAAATCCATCTCCTCTTCATCAAGCGTCAAAATCCGTTCGACAGAGTACATGTTCAGACCCAGTCTGCCCTCGTTGGCCAACCGGTAATATGCCCCCGCCGGACAAGCAAGCCCGGATAATACTAAAAATGCAATTACGACAAATCTTTTTATAGTGCTCACGATTGAGATTTCCCGTTAGTTCGCGGGTAAGTAGCTTTAGCCCAATCAATTATAATCTTACTCGCGGGATTTTTTTACCCTGAAGCCTATATCATCATATCCAGCCTTCAGTTACCTCACTCGCCGCATCGCATAAGTTCACCCGTCACTTCTTCGGCTGTCACCCCGGAAATCTGCACTCTTTTGGCCGGATTCGTCTTCCCCGTCAAAATGCTGACGGCATTTTTCTTCACCCTTAATCGTCTTGCCAGAAACTCGATAAGACATTGATTCGCCTTTCCCTTCTCCGGTGGGGCCGAAACCTTTATTTTCAACATCCCGTCTAATTGGCCCGCTATTGCCGTTCTGCTCGCTCCCGGCACCACTTTAACCGCTACAATCACCCCGCCATCACAATTTGTGATGTCCAGACCAGCCATCTCTTATACGTTTTCCCGGATGTTACAGCCCACGGCAAATTGCACATATCGTTCAATTTGAGCCGCTAATTCGCTGAGCGAATCAAGCAGAAAGTCCTCGTAATGACCCGGCACAAATTCACCGTTCATCGCCTTCTTGAATATCCTGACCCGTATCAGGGGCATCCTGCCTTCCAACCGGCTGAAATCCGTGTTCTTGTGCTCCGTCAACTCTACGCGCCATTCCTCGCTCACGAAGACCAGACACTTGCCCGTATATACCGCCATGGGAAAATAATCGTATAATAGCTTCAGTACATTCATATCAAACCCCACCGAATAATTTGTCATCCCTGCCACCGCAGGATTCCACAACTAAAAACTAAAAACTTAAAACTCAAAACTGCCTTTCCCTGCCGACCCACCAATTCTAACACCTCCGTCGAACCACTGCAAGCAATTATTGTTTTTGTCATCCCGCCTTCCGGGCACTATTTCATTCCGAGCTAGTGCCGTTTCTATTAAATAAGTTTCACTTTTTGTATTTGTCATTCCGGGCTTGACCCGGAATCCAGAACCTAAAAACTGGATTCCCGCCTTCGCGGGAATGACACAATCTGTAAGTTTGTTTTTAGAAACAGCACTAGCCTTTAGCCCTGCCTGCCCTCCGTAGCTCCTGTCCTCCGAAGCTTCATGCGAAGGAGGATAGCGAAGGAGGGAGCGACCGCAGGGAATCGAACGGGGAAGCCGAGGAATCTATTCTAAATAACCCGCGAAGCGGCTCCACCAACGCAATACGCTTCACGCTTCACGAACTTCAGCCGGAAAATTCAAATAAGCGAATTTTCCAAATAATTCACGGGCCTTTTTATCATACGCCTTTGCAGCGTCTCTTTCTTCCTTGAAGCCCCCTAAAAAATATCCTTTTTTGTTTTGTCGAATGGAGGCATTGAATAGATTTCTGTTTTTATCAAATGTCACACCCTTATATTTTGACAATTTATTCAGCCGGATGTGTGGTCGGCTGTTTTGGTTGTTCTGGGCAACTGTGCACAGGCGCAGGTTTTTCCTGCGGTTATCCAGGCCGTTATGGTTTATGTGGTCAACTACAAGGCCCCGCGGTGCGTTTAAGATTACGCGATGCATTGTGAGTCTCTTTTTCGAACGCTGACTTGCTGCGTACCAGCAGCGCCCTTTTTTTGAAGCGTGCCATTTATACCTGCTGAGCCTCTCGTAGTCCTCCGCATCGACTATCGCGAATTTGTCCTGCGTAAGGGGTATAAGCCTTGCACCCTCTGCCAGAGCCGCCGCAATTTCAGGTGCCATGACATCGCGCGAGTACTCAAAGTTCCCGCATGTCCCTTCTTCGTCAACTACGATACATTGTTTGGGCGCATCTGCTTTGTTTTCACAGATAAGGGTCGGTTCCTTCAGGCCCGAAACCAATTTTGAAAACCGGCAATTCTCACACACTCGCCCCGTACCCAACGTGGTACCGGGTCCTTTCTGCTTCTTGACGCGTCGTAGTCCCTGTCTCGCCATAGCCTTAGCGACGGCGGATGACGTAGACGGGTCATCCCCGCGCAGGCGGGGATCCACTTCTTCCTTGGATATTCGGTGTTCGATATTCGTCATTTTCTTCTCCTGTTCATTCTAAAATCTACAATCTCAAATTTATTTACAATAAAAAAAACACGTCCCTCCACCCTTTGCACAAACTTGCACGTTTGGTGCGAAAATTCGGGATTTTAATGCCCGCCAAAATCGGTAACCGCTTACAAACTAAGTAGATAAAATTTTTTATTTTTTTTGCAAATAGCAAGATAGTGCAAGCACGTTTGGTGTTATCTGGATATTTCCTATCCAGATTTATAGGAGTGATACAACGTAACAATTTTCGGTCACTTGTCATCCCGTACTTGCCCCTGTCATTCCGGGCTTGACCCGGAATCCAGGTTTGTTTGATTTATGATTTATGATTTTGCATTTGTTTAGGATCCCCGTTTCCTGCCTACGCAGGGACAATTTTCACGGGGACAAGCTTAGAACTTAGAATTTAGAATTTCCCCGCCCTCCGGGCGGGGCGATTTGTGTGATTTTTTGGTTTTCTCAGAAATTGTCTTGACGAGAGCATAATATGGCTTTATTGTGTGTTTTTTCTAATTTGCTTACGAATTATAGCAGGAACGAAGGTGAAAAAACTCGATTACGATATCGGGTTGAGAAGGACAGGGAATAACTGTTATCGAGAGAAAACCGGTTTTGCGACGGTCGAGAGAAGCTAAGATTGGCGAAAAAGGTAACATCGATAATTCCAGTTGAGCGCATTGCAGAGAGAATTTTGCTAATCCGCGGCCGAAAGGTAATGGTGGACTCGGACCTCGGAGATCTTTATGGTGTTGCGACAAAGGTGCTTAATCAAGCGGTGAAGCGCAACAGCAGCAGGTTTCCATCCGACTTTATGTTTCAACTCACCAAAGCAGAGAAAGAACAGGTGGTCACAAATTGTGACCACCTTACCAGGCTTAAATTTTCACCAAATTTACCATACGCCTTTACTGAACACGGTGCGGTAATGGCGGCGAATGTTCTGAATTCGAACCGTGCGGTCGAGGTAAGTATATATGTGGTCCGGGCCTTTATGAAACTGCGCCAGTTGCTGTCGACCCACAAGGACCTGGCACAAAAACTTCAAGAGTTTGAGAATAAGCTGCAACGACATGATAAACAGATTGCTGTTTTGTATCAGCTTATGTTGCCAATAGAAAAAAAGACGAGAAGGCCGTTTGGGTTTCACAGTAAGAAAACGTAAAAAATGATTTAAAAGGAAAAAAATCTTCTCGGATAATCTGTTAAGAAAACCGCCTCATTGTGATTCTTGTTGTCATACCGAACTTGTCTCTGTCATCCCGCACTTGTCTCTGTCATCCCGCACTTGTCTCTGTCATCCCGCACTTGTCTCTGTCATCCCCGCGAAGCATGGCCCTGCGCAGGAATGTCACCCCTGCGCAGGCAGGGGCAGGGAGCGGGGATCCAGTTCCGTCATTGCGAGGAGGCCCGACTCGTCGGGACGAAGCGGAGGGATCCACTGAAATAGCCCGCGTAGCGGTTCCTTATTGTTTAGCCCCCACAATTTATTGCGGGGGTTGCTCTTAACGTCAATTCACTCTCACCGCCCTCTGTCATCTGTCTTCTGCTGAGCGCAGCGAAGTCCCGGCGCGCCGGGATTCTGTCGTCTGCCTTTTACCTTCATTTTCTTTCCTTTCTGACTTCTGACTTCTGACCTCTGTCCTTTATTATACGCCGTTTTTTTAAAAAAACCAGCATTTTTTCATTATACTGTTAAATATATTTCCTTGTTTGCTAACTATATAACACTGCTGACCTTACAAAATACACAATTTTCATAAAATTCCGCCCCCCTGCCACGCCAATTGGTAAATAGTAAATCCTTATCCCTTCTCCGCCCTGCGCTGTACGCTATACGCTGTCCGCTGTACGCAGTAATCGCGCAAAATAACCGCTAAAAAAGGTGTTGACAGGGGCATAGCATTGGTTTATAGTGAGTTTTTGCGATTTCGCTTATGATTTATCGCAGGAACGGAGGGGAGAAAACCCGAGTACGGAATGAAGATAGCGACAAGACGTGAGAGTAAAAAAACAAATTTTAAGCAAATGAAGCATGAAAGATCATGAACTAAATATACTATTGGTGGAAGATAATAACCAATATGCAGACGAAATCGTGAAATTTCTTGAAAGATTCTTTGGTCTTGAAGTTTTAGTAACATGTACACTCAATGGACTGAACCGGCTATTGTCACGTTCTGGAAGAACTTTTGATGTTATAATTTCGGACGAAAAGTTACCGGATGGAGATTTTACCACTTGGGCTAAGCGAAATCAAAAACTTCTCCAACGTAAAGCCGTTATTATAAATACAGCGCTATTTAACGAAAGATTGGACCGGAGAGGAAATTTCCCCATTGTAAATAAGCGAGACCCTGACCTACTTGCTACTACAGTCAAAAAGGAGATTGCTAAACTCATGAAGGAAGTGTATGGATACTAAAAGTACTATTAATGTTCTAATTGTTGACGATGACTTGGTTTTCTTAGAAGAGTTAAAACTGCTTATAGAGGATGACTTCTCTGAAATGGTAGACAGTGTTGAATGCGCGACAAGTGTTGCAAAAGCTAGAAGTCTTCTAGCAAATAATCGCTATGATTTGGTCTTTGCCGATATAGATTTTACAGATGTCGGCGAATCTAAAGATGCAGGTTTAGAGATTCTTAAGTTCAGGGATAGCTGGCCTGAGCTTGTAGTTGTACTCATGACCGACAAGGCGGACAGAAGGATAGTCTTTAAGGGCGCTAAGCAGGGCGCATCTGGATTCTTGCCAAAATCACCATCGTTCGCAGATGATATAGCGCCTGTGCTGGCGATGGCTTGTGCTCAAGCCAGACGCGCGAAACTGGTTCAAAGATTGGCCTTAACGGTTAAGTCTAAGAATAGGCTGCTGGCACAGTATCAAAAAGCTATATTAACCGCGATCCAATTAATCCTGTCGGTTGGAACTGCGCTAGCATCACTTTATATAGCAGCACCATTAGTTGAGGGCAATTTTTACAGAACAGTGATCTTAATTGTCGTTCTACTTTTCAGCGCTGTATTCTTTGAATTTCTCAAGAGATTTGCGTTGAAATATAAAAGCTTTGAGATGTCCGCAGACTCATAGGAGGGTACTCTCCATGCCCCTTAATAATGAATTAGCTCTGAAGATCGTAAGAGAATTTACACATGAAGCTAGGCACAATATTGTCATCGCAGACTTATGTATCCGCCGAGTGCTGAGGTTCCGTGGGTTCTCGCGCGAAGTTAGCAAAATCCTCCAGCAACTCAAGCTGAATATTACTGCCCTAGGAACCTCCCTCGTTGAAATGCAAGCAGCTGATACAGAATCCTTTTATTGTTTGCTAGATAAATTTCAGAACAATATTTCTGTCTGCACCAATTCTTGTGAATCAATGCGAAAGGATCTTGATGATGCCACCCGGTCAATTCTTATGAGGGTGCAATCGAGTTTGGAAAGATTGGGCGAAATCACTAGAATATTTCAAAATATAGACTTGTCGAATACAAAAGAAAACAAATGAACGCTAATTTTGAACAGACAGATATTTAGAAAACTATTTCGAAAGGGAAGAGAAAAATAGGTAACTGCTTTCGGTTTTCTCAGAAAGATAGGAGTGAGAATTGCCCTCAGTAAACTTGAGAAGAGCATTTTCAATAGACAACCTTAAACGTGCATGGCTTTGGACACACACCAATCCAGATGCTCGCTATAAAAATTATTTCAGACACATTTATAAAGCATATTCTCTTGCAGTTGATAAGAATTTGGAAGATTTGAGTATACGCCTAAGAAACAATACATATAAACCAAATCACTCAACAAAACTGTATTTGCCAAAAAAGTCTGGTATTTTTCGTCCTTATACACTTTTGAGTATTGAAGATCAGATAGTTTATCAAGCCTTGGCTAATATTGTTGCAGAAAAACTAAATCCCAAAGTGCGCCGACGGTATATGAAAATGGTATTTGGTAATTTATATGCTGGTAAAAGGAGCTTCCTTTTCTATAAGAAATGGCAGGAATGTTACATAGCCTACTCGAATGCTTTGATCGATTGTTATGAAAAAGGCTTTGAAATTGCTGCATCATTTGATTTGACAGCTTGTTATGATAGCATTGACCATGGAGTTTTAAAACATTTTCACAGTCATCCCATAAGTTCGTAAACTCAGCGTTAGAACCCAGTTTATTGTAGCAAAAAACACCTTTTCGCCAAGCATTTACACAACCCCAGTTTGCAATTTTTATTGGCTGTCATCA
>Ga0114922_10006942_pt1 | contig 10371 bp, 8 predicted proteins | sample AartaG_FD_100975 | JGI IMG/M metagenome (GOLD analysis project Ga0114922, IMG submission 100975) | Deep subsurface microbial communities from Aarhus Bay to uncover new lineages of life (NeLLi) - Aarhus_00045 metaG | ecosystem: Environmental > Aquatic > Marine > Oceanic > Sediment | place: Aarhus...
GGGGCGGCAGCCAAGCAAAGACCCTCAGAAGCCCCAGATAGTGTTTTTCGCCGGGACACTGCGGGGCCAAGGCGAACGCGCGGCCGGGCACGTGCCGCCGACCGCGCGATCTTCTTCCGCGGGCTGCTCGTCGTGTGTGAGACTAGCCCTGTCGTATCGGGCGGCGATCTGTGGTGTGTATCAAAGCCGTCAAGAGGAGACCCAGGCTGACGATAGTGCAGAACTCGGGCCAGAAACTGCGGAAGCTGATCGATTCAGAGCACACCAGGCCCAGAATAAGTGACGCCGCGGATGTTGCGTAGAGCCAGACAGCCGTCCCCACCCGCACTCTGCCCGACACCATTGGTACCCCCATCACCGGTTCCACCGATCCTTTCCCACGCACCGCGCCGGTCCTCAGACCAGCGCCAGTTGCTCTTGCTGTCGCCGCAGCACCGAATACACGGCTACTCGCAGCCCGTCGCTGTCGATGCCCTCGAGCAGCATCTGACGGTCGCCCTCCGGCAGTCGCGCAAGGTGCTCGGCCGCAAGGCTGAACGCCCCTGACCCCAGGCAGACGCGCCCAAACTCACGCCAACAGGACAACTTGGCCTCAACCATAACATTCCCTCCCGGCCCTGAGATGTGGCCCCCAATGAACCGTGCCGTCCGCCCCTGCCGGCGGGCGGCGTTGCCGGTCGAAAAGGCCCCTGCAGTTTCAGGCCGCCATAGGGGATATTCCACAGTTCTGCCGCTTGCCGGAAACCTTAAGCAAGCAGCAAACTTGCGCCTGCGTGGATTTGCCTTACCCCTCCGCACTTAGGCCGAGAGGCGGAGCCTCACCCCACGACATCCACCAGCCCCATTGGGTGCCAGCCGTCCTCGCGGATGTCCTCGACTCCCAGCTTCACCCTGGGCTCGTCTGTCTCCGGGTCTACGATCCCAACATCCAGCTTTGCCGCGCCCGACTTCAGCCACGCGGGCACGCCCACCCGTTCCGAGAACCACGTGTAGCCCGGCATCCACTTTCGGATGTCCTGCTTTGAGTGCACCACCGCCGACCGGTCGCCCTGTCGGAATCGGTACGCCAAACGGTACCGCCGGTAGATCGGCGCCGCGCCGACGTTGTCGATCCATACATGAACCCGAACCCCCGCCCCCGGTTTCGCCTCCAGCGGCAGCATCATCTGCCGCAGCACGAACCGATACCCCATCCTGCGATTGAACCATCCGATCTTGTCCATCCACTCTTCCGGAATGTAGCTCGACTTCGGCATGAAGACCGACACATGGTACTTCAGCCCCTGCTCGAGGATCCAATCAATGTCCCATCCCTGCTCGTACCAGTGGCCAACCGTCCAGCAGGTCTCGAACGTCACCGGCGCGGTCTTCCAGGCGTCCTGCACCCCGTCCTCAAACAGCTTTCGCGGGTACTCGTCGTGCATGTGATTCCAGCATAGACCATCCGGCACACTGCCGCGGCCCTCCGTGTGCACATCTCCGAAGCAGTCTCCCCGCCAGCCGATCCGCCTCCCCTTCCTGGCGGCATAGGCGCAGCCGTGCGTGCCGACCATCGACACCAGCTGCGTCTTTCGGAAGCTGCGGAGGTAGACGTCAACCAGCCTCGCCGCTGTCGCCTTGGTCGCATTGCCGCCCATCTCTCCGAACGGCCCCCCGTAAGCGATGTCGAAGCTCTCCAGACTCGGGTGCCCATCGAACCGAGCTGCGAAAGAACGGATGAACTTGCCCCAGTGTCTCGCATATGCTGGCTGATTGTGGTCTGGCTCGTACACGCCGCGCTTATCCGGCCTGCCCTGCCGCACCCCGCCCATCTGCCAATACCACTCGGGCATGTCATTGCCCACATAGGGCTGCACCCGCACCTGCAGCGTCTGACCCCGAGAGCGAGCAGCCTCAAGCGCGCCGTCGATGATGTGCCATCGGTGCTTGCTCTTCTCCGGCTCTATGACTGACCACAGCCACCGACAGTACGCGATGGTCGTGTCCGGATATCGGTCGTTCTTCAGCTTCCCGTCGAAGGGCCGAAATTCCGCCGGCGCCCCCCTGTCGTCCCACGTTGTGCCGTCGTACAGAGGGTCTCCGTTGAACCGCTGGAACGTCGTCGTGCCCTTGTGCGGGTTGCCAAGGTAAGCGAAGCTCTCCTTGGGCCGAACCCGTTGGATCACCTCTCCGGGCGCGAATCGCTTCCTCCAGTCACAGTCTCGACTCCGAGTCACCGTCTTCCTCCTCCATTCACTCGTACCAGCCCCTCGGCAGCCAAGGCTCCAGGGCCGTGATGAAATCCTCGAGCATCGGCTCGATGTCGTACATGTCCGTCACATGCGGATCGAGGAACAGCGCCTGTATTGCCGCATCTCGATCGCATTCCATCGCGGCCTTGATAGACAGCTCGTGGATGCTCGCCCACCGCTCCACCAGGGAGTGCACCGCCGGCGGCAGCTCGATCTGCTTCCCTGACACGCGAGCCCCCGCCGTCGTGACGATCACCTCGACACAAGCGTCCTCGGGAATACCCTTGAGATACGGCCCGCGGTTCAGCAAGTTCAGGACGCGTGCGAACGGCTCCCCCGTAAAGTACGACCAGAGCAGCTCGTGCGCGTGCTCGGTGGTCATCAAGTGGAGGTCGCCCACTGGTTCCGGTCCGTACGCCCAGTCCATGATGATCTCCGGAGGTTCGGTGGGACCGAACGGCTGGCGGCCGGCGATGATCTTCCTGACCCTGTCTCTCAGGCCGAGCCGGTCCATGCGGCGGGGTGTCAAGAAGTACTCGTAGAACTCGGCCAGGTGCGTCTCGCCCGTCGAAGGCCACACCCCGAGCATTCGGAAGATGTCCTGCTGAAGGCGGACGTCTTCCCGCCTCGTCTCCACCAGCGTGTCCTCCAGCTTGACCTCCGAGGCGCGCGTCGCTTCCAGGATATTCGCCGTCCGATCTTCGCCCGCAATGACGAGCTTTGTGACGAACGACTGGTGGTTCACCCCACCCAGCTCCATGTCGACCTCCGATTTGCCCACCCCGAAGACCCGCGCAAAATACGTCCTCAACTCGTCCGCCGAATGGCACAGACCCCAGACCGTCAGCGAAGTCGCGCGGGCCATCGCGCCCGTGATGCATGACATGGGGTTCGTGAAGTTCAGCACCACCGCGCTCGGGCAGAGCCGCTCGACATCCTTTGCGATCTCCACCACAACCGGAATCTCCCGCAAGTTCCGCGCCAGCGCCGCCGGCCCGAGCGTATCGCCGACCCCCACCGGGATCCCGTACTTGGCGCACACCTCGAACGACCGGTAATCCGCCTCTCTCCCCCCCGTCGTGATCGACAGGATCACCGCGTCCGCGCCCTTCAACGCCTCCTCCCGGTCGAGCGTTCGCACCACAACCATGCTCGATCCCTTCTGACGCACGATCTTCTCGAGCAGGTCGCCGACGACGCGCAGAGGTTTGTCGTCGACATCGTGAAGCACCAACTCGCACTCATCGAACCCCCCCACCAGCAGCATATCCCGCAGCACCTTATGCACGAACTTGTATGAGGCGCCGATGAAGACGATCTTCTTCCTCCCCACCGACCCCTCGTTCCGCTCGTATTCCTGCACTGGTCCGACCCAGCCGGCCGATTTACCGCGAATCTCCTCGGTCACCGCTGCTGCCTCCAGATGGGCGCCGCTCGCGCGATCCGGGGGAAGCCCAACGGCCCCCCCCGGATGCCCACTCACGCCCGGCTTCATGAGAACTGCTGGTAATAGGCCTCTACGGCCTCGTAGTCAACAGTCTCATCGGGTTCCATCCCAAGACGCTCGTACAGCGCTCGGCGATCTCGCATGTCGTTGAGCAGCACCGCGCGCGCGTGCACCGCCACCTCCTCCGCCACCTCCAGCGGCACCACTGCCACACCGTCATCGTCACACCCAACAATGTCCCCGGGGCGCACCTGCACCCCGCCGCACCCGATCCGAGTCTGCACCTCTACGACCTCGATTCGCCCTGGGATGATCGTGCGGCCCCGCGCGCGCGCCACCACCGGGGTCTTCTGCCGCGCAAGCTCCGCCGTGTCCCGCGCGAACCCGTCGGTCACTATGCCCACCGCGCCCCTGACCACAGCTCCCATGCTGTTCGCGGATCCCCAGAACCCCACCTCTCTCGCGCCCCCGGTGTCGGTCACCAACACGTGCCCGGGCCGTACCATCTCTCCCGTGCCCACGTGCCCCACCTCTTCGAACCAGATCTCGTGCGCGCGCACGATGTCTTCAGTGCTCTCCAGCTTCCACATGGGCCGGTTCGCCGGCACGCACCGGATCGTCAGCGCCACCCCCCAGAACTTCATCCCCGACCACAGCGGCCTGATCTCCGGCGACATCAGCGTGAGATCGAAGTAGCCGACGCCGTCGAGCGCGTCCACGACATCCACGACGCGGAGGTACCTATAGAGTCCCCGCACCTCAAAGGGATCCAAGCCGCTCTCGCGGCAATCCGAACCCATGGCCGTTGCCTCCCTGTGCCGCATCCTCTGGACGGCCTTCGCCGCGGGCCGTCGCCTTCCCCTCCGGCGCCGGAACCCGACGGCCGCCCTGCCAGCCTCGCTCGGTCGCGTCCCGCGCCGCTGCCGCCGGCCCGCGCGCGACCCGCTCCCGCCCAGGGGTGCCGGTTGACATCCCACCGGCCCAGAGCCTAGAATAGCGCCGCCCTGACGCTGCTGGGGCAGAGGGTATCGTCCTGTGCCTGAATAGACCTCCTGGGAGGATGGCTCTATGCTGCAGCCCCTTCGTGACCGGGTGCTCGTGCGCCCATCGGAAGAAGAGAAGCAGACCTCCGGCGGCATCGTCTTACCCGACACCGCGCGCAAGCGCCCGCAAGAGGGTGAGGTGCTCGCGGTCGGCGCCGGCCGCGTCCTCGATACCGGCCTCCGTGTCCCCCCTGCCGTGAAGGTCGGAGATACGGTCGTCTACTCCAAGTACGCAGCTATGGAAGTGTCTTCCGAGGGAGAGGACCTCCTCCTCCTGGAAGAGGACGCGATTCTTGCCGTCCGCGACTGATCTGTTCCCACCAACCCGGCGATGAGCGACGGCGGGACTCATGAGTCCCGCCGTCCGCGCGTCCAAAGCAATCATCTCGCGCGCCACAGAAGCGCATAAAGAACTCCACCGGACCATCGCTCCTCGCGACCTGCGCGTCTCGGTTCTCCACGCGCGCCCCTCATCAAGCGCGGTAGAAACGCGCGATAGCCACACGAGTGTGACCGCTGCACCCCGCGCGCGTCTTGCCGTCGTCGCGCCCTACGCGATTACCGCGGCGCGATTTTCGTCGAACCTCTTTCGAGAAATACATCAGAACATGGCATATTGCGACTGAGTCGCGCGGACGCGCGCGGCAGTGGCCACTGAGGCGGTTCGGCCACTAACTAACGTGCCGTGCGGAATAGGCCTGACCCCGGGTACTAGGTGATGTCTATCGAGTGACATCCACGGCACGAAAGAAAGGGGGGCATGAAAGTTGCCTGCTAAGAGGAAGGCGAAGAAGAAGACGGCCAAGAAGAAGACAGCCAAGAAGACGGCCAAGAAGAAGGCCAAGAAGAAGACGGCCAAGAAGAAGGCCAAGAAGAAGGCCAGGAAGAAGGCGGCTAAGAGGCGATAGTCACTTCGACGGAGGAAACCGCGGTATTCTCCGTCGGCCGCTACTCAGAATGGGCGTGGACACAGCGTGTCCGCGCCCATTCTCACTCCCCCGGCCCCCGCTCGGGTAGATCCGTCCAGAAAAAGGGGTCCACGGCCTCGTGGTAGGCGTAGACGCCAAAATGAAGGTGAGGCCCCGTTGCTACTCCACTCGCTCCCACCCGCCCTACGACCTGCCCCTGGTCCACCCACTCCTCCTCTTCCACCTGAATCTGCGACAGATGGATGTACAGCGTCGCGATCCCATGCCCGTGGTCGATGATCACCGTCTGGCCGTGCAGGATAAAGGAATCATCGGCGAGCGAGACCACCCCGGATGCCGCCGCCCGCACGGGCGTGCCCTCAGGCGCCGCAATATCGATGCCCTTGTGACGATACGCCAGTCGGCCGTTTATGTAGCGCTGCATCCCGAACCCCGTGCTGATTCGCCCCTCCACCGGCATGACGAACCTCCCCCACCAGTGTCGCTCGGCCCCCACGCGATCGAGCGCAGCTCCGATCAACCTCTTCTCGCGCCTCGTCTCCTCCGCAGTGTACTTGCTCTCTTGACTGCGCGAGAGCCGCAAATGCTGCACCCCGAAGTCGCGCACACACACCGTCACCGAAAGTCGGGCCTTCCCCATCCCACCATCGGCGTACTTCCAGTACACCATTGCGTGACGCGCGCCTACCTTGCTTTTCAGACCGACCGGAAGAGCAACGGCAAACGTGTCGCCAACCGAAAGAAGTCGGTACGACTTCCCATTCCAGGAGCACGCCGCGCGCAGCAGTTCCTTCTCCGGACTGAACTCCAGAAACATAACGTCGCCCACGCGCGGCTCGTCGGGATACACCGTGATCTCCGGCGCGGCCGTCGCGGCACGCGCACCGACAAGCGAAAGGAAAACCACGATCAGCGCACGGCAGAATCCCCAAGTCACCGAAGGATCACGGCGAACTCCTCCACCATCTGGTGCGGGTGATACGATTCCTTCGCCCGGCGCAGACCCGACACGCCGAGGTCCTGTTCCCGGTTCACGTAGCGTACGTTCGCCCATTCTCTCTCCAATAACTGCTGGTCAATTACCTGGTAGAGGCCGTGGAAGGCCGCTCTTGCCTTCTCGATGTGAATTACCACAGTATCGGGCTTGAGTAGCTCTCCGAGAGTGAATGCCTCGACCGTCCCCTCCACCTCGATGCATCCGCCGGTCACGCCGAGCGCCTCCAAGTTCGCCAGCGCCCCCGCTGCCTCCGCGACGCGAAGCTGATACGCGTCACGCCGGATCAACAGGTTCGTAAACGTCAGCTCCGACCGGCGGGGCCCGAGGCCGGCGACATGGGCCGAGACGGCCTGTCCCTGTCAACTAGCGACGGGATACCGCTGGCAGCCCTGTGGGCTTGTCTGTCAGTCCCGGGCATCCTGCCATATGGGGCCATTCGGCGGCGCCTTCGGGCGCCGTTCCCTTCTTGCGGGGGTACTGCTCCGATCAGGGCCGCGTAGCGAACATCCCAGTGGCCGTGAAGGCGATCTGGTGCTATTAGGCGAAAACAGCCACCGCCTCCCACGGGTCGGCCCAACCACGCAGTTGCGCGCCCCTACCTGCGCCGGCGCGCCGCCGCGTCTGCCTCACAGCAGGAACGCGCACACCCCGCTCCGAAGTCGCCAGCTATCACCGTCGCCCGGAGACGATCATGCGGAAGCGCAGGGACAGTGACTTCGACGCGTGGGTGAACCAGACCCTTGGCGAGAGCAAGCGCATCGTCTACCGCGGCGAGTCGCTGCGCGCGGTCGCCATGCCGCTCGGCGGCATAGGCGCCGGCTCCATCGCGATCTGTGGTGACGGCGGCCTGCGCCAGTGGCAGATCTTCAATGCAGTCAACCACGCAGCACATGTTCCGCACAGCTTCTTCGCCATCTGGGCGCGCCCGCGGTCGGGCGCGCCGGTCGCCAGGGCGCTTCAGAGCAGCGCGCTCTACGACGCCGAGGATTTCGATCCCCCATTGACCTCCAGCGACCACGTCGTGCCCGAAGAGTCGCGCCGTCTGCTGGACAAACTCCCGGGCGTGGAGGCCGTCGAGTTCGCGGGCGAATACCCCATTGCCCAGATCCACTACCTCGACTCCCACCTGCCCGTCCAAGTCTCGGTTGAGACATTCTCGCCTATGATCCCCCTGAACAGCAAAGACTCGGGCCTCCCAGTCATCCTCTTCCAGTTCACCATGAAGAACCCGACGGAAAAGGAAGTCTCCGTTTCCCTCGCCGCCGCGCTCCAGAACCCAATCGGGTGGGACGGCCGGAAGCCCATTCGCGGCGTTGAGTGTCCCGACTACGGCGGAAATGTCAATCTGCCAGTCGCCCTGCGAGGCCTCAGTGGCCTCTATCTCACCAATCCCCGGCTGGCCGCAGAAGCGCCCGAGTGCGGCACGATGCTGCTCGCCGCCCTCGCCGACGAGACATCTTTCCTCGCTCAGTGGCATGACCTCGATCTGTTCTGGCGGGACTTCGCCTCCGACGGCCGCTTCGATTCCCAATCGGAAGCCGGCGCAAGCGATCGCGGGCGGACCTGGAACGCGGCCCTCGCCGTTCCGTTCACACTCGGACCCGGCGAGAGCAATACCACAACGATAATCCTCGCCTGGCATTTCCCCAACCGCACCGTGAGCTGGGACCAGACCGGGTTCGGCGTCACCGACACCGAGAGCCGGTTCCGCATCGGCAACATGTACGCTAACTGGTTCCACGACGCGCTCTCGGTGGGAGACTACGTCCGACACAATGTCGAGCGACTCGCCACCGAGACCCGCCGATTCCGCGACACCTTCTACGACAGCACGCTGCCGTACTGGCTGCTGGACGCCGTTTCCTCACAGACCTCAACCATCCGCAGCCCCACCTGCATGTGGACCGAAGACGCGAACTTCCACGGCTTCGAGGGATGCTGCGGAGCGAGCACTGCCGGCTGGTGTGATCTCGGCGGCTGCTGCCCTCTCAACTGCACCCATGTCTGGAACTACGAGCAGGCCCTCGCGCGCCTCTATCCCGACCTCGAACGCACCATGCGGCGCACAGATCTCCTCGCACAGATCTCTCCTCAGGGCGCAATCCCACACCGCACCGTCTTGCCGCTCTACCTTCCGAGATGGCAAGACCAGGGGCCCGACTCGGAAGTCATCGCGGCCGACGGACACTTCGGGACCATCCTCAAGACGTACCGAGAGTATCTCGCCTCCGGTGACCGCGCGTTTCTCGACGAACTCTGGCCCGCCGTGAAGAAGGCCATGGCCTATGGCATGCAGCGCTGGGACGCCGACGGCGACGGCCTTCTCGACGGGCCCCAGTGGAACACCTACGACCTCAACTTCTACGGCCACAACACATTCTGCACCGGTCTCTACCTGGCGGCGCTGCGAGCCGCCGAAGAGATGGCCCGCATTCAGGGCGAGCGCGAGCTGGCGGCGACCTTCCGGGCGCGCTTCGATGCGGGCTCGGCCAAAGTCGACGAGCTTCTCTGGAACGGAGACTACTACGAGCAGAAGTACGACCCGCGCAAGCATCCAGAGCTCCAGTACGGCGCTGGCTGTCTGTGCGATCAACTGATCGGGCAGTGGTGGGCCAGTCTGCTGGACCTCGGCCACATCTTGCAGCCCGACCGCGTTCGCGGCGCGCTCGACTCAGTCTGGCGACACAACTTCCGCCGCGACTTCGTCGGCTTCCAGCAGCAGCGCTACTTCGCCTCCCAGCACGACAAGGGGCTCCTCGTATGCACGTGGCCGCACCGCGGACGGCCGGACAAGCCAATGTACTACTGCGACGAGGTCTGGACCGGAGCGGAGTACGAAGTGGCCTCCCACATGCTGATGGAGGGCCTCATCGAGCCCGCTCTGCTCATCACCAAGGCCGCGCGCGACCGCTACGACGGCCGTCAGCGCAGCCCCTGGAACGAGGTCGAATGCGGCGACCACTACGTGCGCGCCACGAGCAGTTGGGCCCTGCTTGAGGTCGCCGCCGGCTATCACTACTCGGCCCCCGACCGCCGACTTCGCTTCGCCCCGCGCATCGAGCCTGAAGATTTCCGCTGCTTCTTCGCCACCGAATCGGCCTGGGGAGCCTTTTCGCAGCGGAAGGAAGGCCGCCGTCAGATCGCGGCTCTCTCCGTTGAATGGGGGACGCTCCGAGCGCGCACATTCGAGTTCGAGCGCGTCGATCCGCGGCGCGGCCTTCGCAGAGTAGACGTCCGCGTCGATGGCAGGCCCACAAAGGCCGCATGGACCGAGGAAGGCGAACGTGTCAGCGTCCGCCTCGCCCGGCTTGCCTCCGCCTCGGCGGGGAAGAGTATTCAGATCACGCTTACGAGCGCGTGAGCGCCTCCTCGATTGCCTTTAGGCTGCCGTTCAGCCGAAACGCCCGGAAGTACTTCTGCATCACCCGCGCAATTGCGCCCAGCACGCGCTCCTCGCCCGGCTCGCCCGCGGTCTCCATGTTCGCGTACAGCTTCCTCCGCGCGGTCGCGACCTCGGGGTTTGCCCAGATATAGCGGCATCCGGTGCGCACCAGCCACCCCTGCCTCTCCGCCGGGAGTTCGTCGAACCCCTTCCCTTCCTCCTCGGCCAGCCGCCACTTCTCCCACCGGCCGCTGGCGACCACCGCGTCGCGCAGTGCCTCCATGATCCTGGATGGGATCGTTACCTTGCCCGCTGGGGCGAGCTCCGCTTCTCGCTCGGCCA
>Ga0114922_10006943_pt1 | contig 10370 bp, 6 predicted proteins | sample AartaG_FD_100975 | JGI IMG/M metagenome (GOLD analysis project Ga0114922, IMG submission 100975) | Deep subsurface microbial communities from Aarhus Bay to uncover new lineages of life (NeLLi) - Aarhus_00045 metaG | ecosystem: Environmental > Aquatic > Marine > Oceanic > Sediment | place: Aarhus...
ACTACAAGAGCAACATATTCTCCGAGACTATGACCTGCTACTATATCTGGTTGAATACCTTCCTCAGCTAAGAGTCTTGCAATTGCAACATCTACAATAAATAATGCTGGTTGAGTAAATTTAGTATCTGTAAGTCTTTTCTTATTAGCTTCAGCAGAAAGTTTCTCAGAACCAAAAATAATTTCTTTTATGCTATAACTATAATAGTTATACCAAATTTTTTCTGCTTTTTCAAAAGTCTGAGCTACAATTGGGGAGTTTTCATAAAGCTGTTTAGCCATCCCTAAATATTGACTTCCTTGACCTGTAAACATAAAGCTTAGTTTTGGTTTAATGCTTTGTAGAGAGATTTCACTTGAACTAGTTGACTCAGTATGTTTGGTTCCTATCTGAATACCCCTTTTATGTTCGTAATTCACTTTTTCAGGAGAGTATTCTTCCAAAATAGTATGAAAATTGGTACCACCAAATCCGAAAGCAGAAACACCAGCTCTTCTGATTTTGTTCTTGCTGGTCTCCCATTTCTTTGGATCAGAACTTAACACTAACTTCGATTTACTCCAATCAATCTTTGATGTTGGATTTGTAATATTTACAGTTGGAGGTAATAGCTTATGGAAAATAGATAATGTAGTTTTTATTAAAGATGCAATTCCTGCAGCACCTTTTAGATGTCCTATCTGGCTCTTAATTGAACCAACAGCAATTTTCTTTGAATTTGTTCTTTTCTGAAAAATCTCTTCTAAAACACTTAGTTCAACAGCATCCCCAACAATTGTTGATGTACCATGAGCTTCAATATAGTCAATATCATTTACAGTTATATCAGCTAGTTGAAGTGCCATATCTATTGCTTGTTTTTGTCCTTCTGGATTAGGAGCTGTAATTCCTTTCCCTTTTCCATCTGACGATGCTCCTATAGAAGAGATTATACAATAAATTTTGTTATTATCTCGAATAGCATCTTCTAATCTCTTCAAAACCATGAAACCAGCTCCTTCTCCCATAACAAATCCATCTGCATTCTCATCAAATGGACGTGAGCCTGTTGAGGAAAGAGCTCCAATTTTACTAAATTTCACGTATGATGCTATATCCATTGATCTATCGGCACCACCAACTAGAACAGAATCATAATCACCAGAAGTCAGGGATTTAACAGCTGTATCTAAAGCAGCTATACTAGAAGCACAAGCTGCATCTGTAGTCATTGATTTTCCTGTAAAGTTGAACACATTAGCTATTCGACCTGAGATTATATTTGATAATTCACCAGGCATTGAATCTTCAGTAATTGGAGGAAACATTTCTTCATATCTTAGCTTAAGATTATCCAGAAGAGAGCTTTGTTTTTCTTCTTCAAGAGATTGGAAGACAACATTTTTTTCTAACTCCTGAAGGAATTCTGGAGCAAAAAGAGCTTTATTTGTTATTCGTTGAATTTCTCCTCCCAAAGCATTTCCAACAATCACTGGTATTGATAACCTCTTTTTACCATCAGTTGGTAATCCTGCATCTTCTAAAGCCTGCTTAGCTGCATCAAGAGACCATTTCTGTACATCATCCATATTATCAGAAATTTTTGGAGGTATCCGATATTTCAGTGTGTTGAATTTGTAATCTTTGATGAATGAACCTAGCTTTGAATAGGTTTTGTTCCTAGCAGTTTTATCTTCATCATAATGTATAGATTTGTTCCATCTTGAATCCGGAACTTCAGTTATTGAGTATTTTTTATTGAGTATATTGTTCCAGTATTCTTCAATATTGGGTGAATCCGGAAATAAACAGCCTAAACCAACAATAGCTATTCTGTTGTGTGTTGATAATTCTAAACTTGAACTCTTTATAGATTCTTCAACAATTGCAGTTGTTGGTTTCTTCTTTAGCATAGTCTTCATTGTGGTTATAACTTCTTTACCAGATACAATAATATCATAATGAAGATCATTAATTTGAACGATATTTCGCTTCAAACTAATTATTTCGCCTGCCATAAAGCATCCTAAAGATTCCTGCTCTTTTTCATCAACAAGATTGAATTGAGTTGTATCTCCTCCAGGAACATGATCAGCATTCCAAATCTCTGCTTTAGCTGCAATTCTTAATGCTCCTAAATTATCCTTTTCATAGAGTTTCTTTCTTTCACTTATAGATAGTCCTTCTTTAATTCGACTTTTTTCATCTTCAGTAGTTTTTGTAACAAATTCAGAAGGAATTGTTCTTGCTCTAGTATTTACTGTAGAGCCAATCACTCTAGTCACAGATGAATCAAGCAATTTCTCTTGATAGAAGGTAGTAAGTGCTTTAGTATTTACAATTTCATCAGTGAATAGATAAGCTGTACCCATTTGGATCCCAGGATTTATCATATCAAGATGACTGCCTAACATTGCTGCAACCATAGCTGCTCCTAGTTCATCTCCTATACCACCAGCATAAACAATGTTTATTTTATCAGGTATCTCATTAGTATTAGCTGTAAGATATTGTAGGATTGATTCCCAAAGAATCATTGATGATAGATTTCCTATATGACCTCCACATTCACTTCCTTCTAATATCATAATATCGAGATTGCTACTAATAGCCTCTTTGAACAAACTTAGTGCTGGAGTATGAGCCATAATTTTCATACCTAGTTTCTGTATTCGAACAGCTAATTGAATAGAGCCAGCTGCAAGTAGACATATTGGAGTCTTATTTTGTTCCATTAAAGCTATATGAGCTTCTCTTCTTTCTTTCATTACTTCAAGACCAATAATCCCTCCTGCATAGTTTCGATTCTGTGGGAATTTAGTAGTAAATTCTTCAAAAAGTTCTTCTGTTTCTTCTTTTAGAAGACCACCCATTGCTAGTACTGGTAATGCCCCTTCTTCAGCTACCTTAATTGCAAAATCAGTATTATCTGTAATGTTAGCCATTGGACCTTGAATGATGGGGAATTTAATTTCTAAGCTTTGAGCAAACTCACTTCCTTCTTGAAATGGCCAATCATTTGCTACATTATCAATTTGGTTTTCAATAATATCTTGAATTGAAATCAAGAACAATTGTAAATTAACAAACATTTCTCTTATAAAAGGAGCAAAACTGAATCCTAAATCGCAAGGTAGAAATGAATGTTTTATTTCTTCTGAATCAAAAAATTGAGATTTGCTTGATAGATCTCTCAAGTATTCAAGTAAAATCTTTTCTCCATCATCTGAATTATCTTTTTCGAATTTCTTCAAATCTCGAATGTAATTGTTTGCAATTTTACCAATCAATCTGTATTTGTTTGGAAAACTTTCACCTACAATGTATGTATCACTTTCGTCAAGTTTCTCCATATACTCTTTGATTGAATCGTTTAATGGACATTCTGGAAGTAAATAGAGTTGACCTTCTAGAACTACTCCTAAAGCTCCTCCTACCAAAGCAGAAGCAATGTTGTAAACACCAAAACCACCTTGTATTATGAAGGGATAACCAGCTTTATTGAATTCTTGAATTAGTATAAAGGAGGTTTGCTCGCTTATTTTTCCTCCTGATTCAAAACCTTTTGCTAAGAAGAAATCAGCCCATTCAACTCGTTCATGTGCTTTTTCTAGATTAACAACTTCTGCTATTTTCCAATTAAGTTTTGATGAAATTTTTGCTAAATCCTCCTGATTGATATCAAAGGCTATAATTCCTATTGGGAGTGAGTGTACTTCTGAAAGAGCAGATAACGAAGCAACATCAGGAAATCTTACACCCCACAATTTATCAGAAGGAATTTTCTTTAAACAAATCTCAATGATTTCTTTTGAATCAATCTCATTTAATCCCTCAAGATCAATTAATCCTATCCCATCATTTAGTGATAATTCTATTGTGAGTTGAGGATCTGTTATTCCCTTTGGAGAATATCCCCAGATAAAGCTATTTAGCTTAAGCTCTTTTTCTATTTGTTTTTTAGTTTTCATAATAACACCTCAAACAGGAGAGATTCCATGTTTTCTTCTTGGAGATTGTTCTCTCTTATTTTGAAGTAAAAGTAAAGAAGCAATAATTTCACTTCGAGTTTCTTCAGGAAATATTACTTTGTCAACATAACCTAATTCTGCAGCTTGATAGGGATTAGCGAATTCTTCTTTGAACTCGTTAGTAAATTCTTCAAGCACTGCTTCAGGATTCTCTTCTTCTTTCAATTTATTCTTGTATAGAATCCTGCATGCTCCTTCTGCACCCATAACAGCTATCTCAGCTGAAGGCCAAGCTAAATTGAAGTCTGTCCCCAAGTGTTTTGAACTCATAACAATATATGCCCCCCCATAAGCTTTTCTGACTATAACTGATATTTTTGGAATTGTTGCTTCTGAGTAAGCAAAAAGTAATTTTGCTCCATGTCGAATTATACCTTCATGTTCTTGTTTGACACCAGGAAGGAACCCTGGAACATCTACAAATGTTAAAATTGGAATGTTGAAAGAATCACAGAATCTAATAAATCGAGATGCCTTATCTGCTGCATTGTAATCAATTGCACCTCCTAGAAAGAGAGGTTGGTTAGCAATAATTCCAGCAGTTAATCCTTGAATTCTAGCAAAGCCAATAATAATATTCTTCGCCCAGTCTTCATTCAATTCGAGGAAACTGTCAGAATCGAAAATAGTTTCTATGATTCTTTTCATATCATAAGGCTCATTTTCCATTTCAGGCATCAACTCTCGGAGTAATAACTGATCAGTTTCTTCGACAATATCAGGATTAAATGGAGGATCATTTAGATTATTTGATGGTAAATAAGAAAGTAGTTTTCTTGCTAAATCCAATGTTTTTTCTTCATTCTCACCGACAAGATGACTCACACCAGTTTTACTACCGTGAACACTACTCCCACCTAAATCATAAAATGAAATCTCCTCACCTGTTACAGCTTCTACAACTTCTGGTCCAGTCACAAACATGAAAGAATTTTCCTTATTCATTAGAACAAAATCGGTTAATGCAGGTGAATATACTGCTCCTCCTGCACAAGGACCTAGAATAACTGAAACTTGTGGAATAACTCCTGAAGCTTGAGTATTTCTGAAGAAGATATCTCCATAACCAGCTAAGGATGCAACTCCTTCCTGAATTCGTGCTCCTCCAGAATCCAAAATACCAATTATTGGATTTCCAGTTTTTATGGCTAGATCCATTACTTTGCAGATTTTTGTTGCTTGTGCTCTCCCTAAACTTCCTCCAAAAACAGTGAAATCTTGACTATAAACGAAAACTTGTTTTTCGGCAATTGTAGCGTGACCTGTAATAACTCCATCTCCCAAGGGTTTGTTATTTTCTAAGTTAAATTTGGTATTTTGATGTGTAACAAAAGAATCAATTTCAACAAAGGTGTTTTCATCAACAAGTAATTCAACTCTCTCTCTTGCTGTTAACTTCCCTTTCTTGTGTTGATTCTCTACCTTTTTTTTCCCTCCACCTTCAAGACTTTGTTGTCTTTTTTCTAAGAGCTTATCATTATTAGATTTTTCTTTCTTATTAGCTCTATTCTTATGATTTAGATACATTAGTATTTACTCTATATAGTTAAATAAAAAGCCATCTTCATTTATGACAAAGAAACGAAAAAAACTTTATAACGAACCATTTCTGTTGCGGTCTTGTGGTATATAGAATAGAATATATGAACACTGTTCATTATGAAACAACATCTTCAACAATGGATGTGATTCTGAAGCATTTAGAATCAGAACTAGATAATCCAATTTTAGTCATAGCAAAGAAACAAACAAAGGGGAGGGGGAGAAGAGATTCTGAATGGTTTTCTCCTACTGGAGGGCTCTATATGACATATGCTTTCCCATTACTAACAAAACCACATCTTCATCAAATCCGTTTCTTGCATTATGCTGCTGCTTTAGGAGTTCAGCAAGTTCTTAGAAAAAGTTTTTCTGATGATGTTCTTGTTAAATGGCCAAATGATATATACTTTGAGAAGAAGAAACTAGGTGGAATTCTTATAGAATTGGTAACCAAGAACCTTGAATATTTATTATTAGGAGTTGGCATAAATATTGTAAGAAAAGATGAAGGTTCTGAAGAATCAAAAAAGTTAGATATTGCGTTTTTAGAAGATATAATCCAAGATGAAATCGAACTAGATAAACTCATTAAACATTTCTCCGAATCTATTTTTAAATTTGTAAATTTAACCTTCTCTATAGATTATAAGAAGCTAACTTCTATTTATAACAAAAATATGATTAATATGAATAGAAAACACAAGTTTGAATCAAGAGCGTTTACATGTAAAGGAATTTCTGAAGATGGGATGTTGAGACTAGAATCAACAGATAGTTCTCATTTCGATATTCCTATAGATCAATCTACAGATCTAACAATCTTATACTAGCGACATTAATTCTCCAACATAAAAGTTTAAAAATGTATAAGATTTTCTTTGAGTAGGTGTTAAGAAACTATGCCTCCAATAATCATCCCTTCAATCATAAGCGTATTCATCGTAATAATTTTATTCGGAGTAATATTTGGATTTGCTTTCTGGCTTCTTAGAAAACTGAACAGAGGATTATCTAACCGAAGATTAAGACGAAAACTATCCACTGCAGCGATGGGAACAAAAAAATAACTGTCACCTATACACTTTCTGAATTTCTTTATTTTTAGCATAGATTTCTTCACTTGTAATTTAACTTTGAGATTAAAAATCCGAAGAATGCTTATGCAAGTGAAAAAGTAAGCTCCAACTTTAATTTTAGTAGCAATGGGGAATTCCAATCCCTTCAAAAACTAGCCATTCCTTAACAATGTCTACTCTGATGACATTTCTATCGTTTTTATCAGTTCCTGCAATAAATAGAAGAAGAATTTCTTAGATTATCTCGCATTGAAATTTCGTTTTCTTATTTGTAACTACAAAGGCTAAAAAGAAATAATGTAACAATTCAAGTTTCTTTCCAATATAATTTTAATGATTTATTGATATTAGGTAATCCTTAAAAATTATGCTTCCTAAAGCTGAACATATGAAAAATAGAAAAAGTTTACAGGTTTTCACTTTAATATTGATTTTCATGATGCCTGCTACAGTACAGTTCTTTCAAGTATCAGCTAAAGTTACAGAGATTATACCATATCAAATACATCTTAGTTGGCAACATGATACCAGCACAACCATGACAATGAGTTGGAAAACAAGTGAAGTCACTGAGTCCATTGTTCAATATGGTCTCGGTAGCACATATGGTTCAGAGGAAACAGGATTATCAGGAACTTTGCACACAGTTGAGCTGACTGGTTTAACTCCTAATACTGTTTATCACTATAGAGTTGGTGATGGAAATACTTGGAGTATAGATCTTGATTTTAAAACAGGAAATGTAGATGAGCATGCAAAATTCCTTGCTATTGGAGATTCTAGAACCAATCGAGCAGATAGAAGAGTTTCATCAAGGCAAATATCAAAAGTATCTGCAGATTTTGCCATATTCGATGGAGATCTTGTAGAAAGTGGTCTTGATGCAAATCAATGGAATGATTGGTTCTATGACTTGAAAGATCTTTTGTACGAATTTCCTTTCATGTCAGCACTGGGTAATCATGAAAAGAATCATACAAATTACTATAAAAATTTTGCATTCCCTGGAAAAGAAGAATATTATTCTTTTAACTATGGACCAGTTCATATTTCAGTTCTACATACTTGTGTCGAAAGTTATGGAGGAACATTTGATGAACAAATAGCTTGGTTACATACAGATCTACAAGCACACAATGACTATCCTTGGAAGCTTATACTTATGCACAAACCAGCTTATGCTTCTTCAACAAGATATAATCTTGGTCAATATGATGATATAATAACATTACTTGTTCCAATTTTTGAACAATACAACATTACCATGGTTGTAAGTGGTCACGATCATTTCTATGAAAGACTAATGAATAACAATATCACTTATGTAATTGCAGGGTCAATTGGTGCTCCTCTTTATGATTTATCTCCAGCTCTCACAATTCCCCAATCAATAATTTCAGAAGCAGTTTATCATTTCACATTACTGGATGTATATCCTAATCAGTTGAATTTCAGAGCTTTCAGAATGGATTATAGTTTAATAGATGAATTTACTATCAATAAAGATGATAAACCAGATCTTAGAGTAGAAGTTGTTCAAAATAAGTATACTGGATACTTTAATTTGACACAAGAAGTCAATATTAGAGTAACCAACATAGGGACACAAGACATTACTGAAGTAACAGAAGCATCAATAACAAACGATACTACCGTGCTTCATACCCAAGCTATTCCTGCATTAGATGTGGGAGAATCATATGTATTTCAAAAAATCTGGTCAGTTTCTGAACCTGGAACATATAACTGGACTATAACTGTGGATGACGGAGAAATTATAGACGAAGTAGTTGAGGGTAACAATGAAATAGCTTTGTTCTTTTATGCACTTGAATATCCAACAACAGAAACAAGCTACTCTTTTAATATCTTAATGATTGTCTCTTTTGTTATGATGTTAATGATAGCTACAGTAATACGAAGAAAGAGAAAAGAATAAACTCAAAATAATTCTTTCTTTGTTCTATTTTTTTCATTTTTTAGACTGAATTTGACAAGCTAATGTTTTATCTATCTTCAAAAAAGCATTCATTAAACTGGTGAATCTTACCACACAAATCTAAAAATACGTGGTAAGATTCTTGAGTGTGATTTTTTTTACACTAAAATTTTGCATTAAATTAACCTTATCGTTAAGGTCTTCTTCTTGGTAGGAGACATATACAAGAAGGGAGGGGGTTTAAAAGCGACATGTAAGGCCCGAAACCTCTTTTCATGATAAAATATATTCTATTTACCTTTTTCACGTCTTACATGTACCCAAAAATGCATGAGACCTTGTTAGAAGGGTTATCATCTAAAGCATAGGTAAGGAGAAAGATTGAAATTTAAGAAAAAAATGGAATGAGTAATGAAAAGACCTGAACTAATTGGAAATAAAGCTGAGAAGTTGATTACTTTCATCTATTATAGAGATCTTAACAAGGGTATTGAGTTCTATGAAAATTTTCTTGGATTCCCTATGGAAATAGATCAAGGGTTCTGCAAAATATATAGAATATCTGAATCAGGTTATGTCGGTATAGTTGACGAAAAAAAAGGGATGCATAAATGGAATGAGATTAAACCAGTTCAGATTTGCATCCGTGTTCCTGATGTTGATGCTTTTTATGAGTACTGTAAACAAGCTGATGTGGATGGTCTATCCGAGATGTTCGTTAATACTGAACTCAAAATCAAAGCTTTTGTGTTTAACGATCCAGAGGGATATCAAATAGAGATTCAAGAATCAATCGAATAATCACAAGTAGATTCTTCAAGCTTTACTGAACAGCTTTCACACTCTAAATAGGGAGAATCTCCTCTTAGAACATTGTAAAGGTATACTCCAGGAATAAGAAGTAAGAAGAGAGCAACTTGAACTAACATTGAGTAACCTCCTAATTGAGAGATAGTAGACACTTGAACAATTAGAGCTATATATGCTCCCAATCCTACGCCTAAACAAAATCTGAAAAATGCTTTGAACAGTTTAAATTTAGGTTTTAGAAAAACTTGCATCAATGCCATACCTACACCAAAAGCTGCAATTGCTCCAGTGATATATGGAAATCTTCTGAAAGAAGAGAGTAATGAGAAGAATATTACCGTATAGGAGATGAATCCTAAAAATACACTAGTGCACCCTACACAAAGAAATAGTTTACCGATTCTAAATATGTGATTGTCAAACTTCTTACAGGATGGATGATGTGCAAGATATTTCATTGAAAAGAGTTGTAATCTTTCTGAGAAACTTTTCTTCTGTTTTTTACTATTTTCATTATCCACAGAATCTGACAAAATTGATTCAACTCTACTATACTCTGTATTCACTTAGATAATAATAATTATTGCTCTCAATATCTATCTCAACTATATCTCCATTTCGCAATCTCTCAGTTGGAAATCCTAATGATGGGAGTGCACTCGAACTTACTATAATTGAATCTTCATTCTTATACAGCTTCATTGTAAAGTAGAGAGGATCTTTTCTATAAAATACACCAATCCAAGCTTTCTTTGGAGAAGCTAATATGAAGTTGGCTGCTGTATAGTCCCAATATTCTAAGATCTTGCTGAGAATTTGTTTATCTACTTTCCATTCATTTTCTCCCATCTCAGTTAACAAAGCATAGAAGTACTTCTCAGAATCAGTTGAACCTTTTAAGAAAAATTTTCTATCATCGTAATTTTTTACTTGACTCTTAATGGTACCATTATGTCCAAAAACATATTCATCACCATTATACCAGTAGAACGG
>Ga0114922_10006944_pt1 | contig 10369 bp, 7 predicted proteins | sample AartaG_FD_100975 | JGI IMG/M metagenome (GOLD analysis project Ga0114922, IMG submission 100975) | Deep subsurface microbial communities from Aarhus Bay to uncover new lineages of life (NeLLi) - Aarhus_00045 metaG | ecosystem: Environmental > Aquatic > Marine > Oceanic > Sediment | place: Aarhus...
AGAGAAAAATTAAGAGCGAGATGGTTCTGGTTCGCACGCTGGGTTTGCAGGGTATTTTGCATCTTGTTCTTTCGAGTGCGTACGTACGGCCGGGACAATATCCCCCGAAAAGGCGCCTTTATACTTGTCAGCAACCACCAGAGTTATCTCGATCCGATATTTTGCGCAGGTCTTATAAAGAGACATTCGAGCTTTATCGCCCGTGATACGCTTTTTACCAATTGGTTTTTCGGCCCGCTGATTTCCTCGGTCAACGCCATACCTGTAAAACTCGGCGAGCCGGATATATCCGCAATGAGGAAAGTCCTCGGAAGGCTGAAAAAAGGCGGCGGTGTTACTATCTTTCCCGAAGGCACCCGCACGGACGATGGCAAAATCACTCCATTTAAACCCGGCCTCGGCCTCTTAGCCAGACGCGGCAACGCGACGATTGTCCCGGTCGTTATAGATGGCGCCTTTGAATGCTGGTCGAGGAACCAGAAGCTCTTTACTCCCGGCCAGATTCACGTCACCTACGGCAAACCTATTACAGTCCAGCAGGTCAAAGATATGGGCGATAAGAAACTCGCCGAGCTCCTGACCAAAACCCTCCGTAAAATGCAAACCCAATCCCGCATAAAACAGGGCAAAAACCCCTACGACTATTGACCAACCAATCGAAATGTAGGGGCAATCCCAAGTGGTTGCCCTAATATCCTTTCTAATTAACAAATTAACCAATACACTAAATAACTAATCCTCTCCCCCTCATTCTTTCCTTCGATATTCCTTGTTGGCTATTAAATATTTGATATACTCAACACTCAAAACTCAACACTCAAAACTAAATTGTGGGTTTATCCCAGCCATAAGAAAAGCTGCTTGACTTCTGCAGTCTGTTGTTTTAAGATGTGTGGACAATAGGTGGGGCGTATTTTGGAAATAGATGAAAAATCGATGGTGCTGTTATGAACAGAATATATACGGCTGTAACAAAGCAGGACAATGGCTGGTGGGTCGGATGGATTGAAGAAGTACCCGGTGTAAACTGCCAGGAACGCACACACGAGCAGTTACTTCAAACTCTCAAGGCGACCCTCAAAGAGGCCCTCGAGTTTAATCGGCAGGATGCTCTGTCCGCTGTGGGAATGGATTTTCGTGAAGAGCAAATAGCGATATGAAAAGGAAGAAACTGCTCCGGTATCTTCGCTCTCAAGGATGTGAATTTTTCTTTAGAAGGAGCAAAACATTCCTGGTGGTCTAATCCATCATTAAACAAGAGATCGGCAATCCCGAGGCACAATGAAATTGTAGATGTTCTCGCAAGAAAGATTTGTAAAGACCTCGGAGTCCCACCAGTAAAATAGACTCCCCATAGGCAAATTGTTTGCCCATGCGGATGGTTCTGTCTCCTGCCTTTCGATTTCCCCCAAATAATCCGTAACAAAAAGACTCACGTGTGCTAATTTAAATCCTACCGATGCCGTTCTGGGCCCAGCCGAAGGTGAGGTGCTAGTTCGATGTTTCATTCGTTCTCTCTAATCAGTTTCTTCAAGTTCTTGTCAATGACTGTCTGCGGAATGCCGACCTTCTTGCTCCACTTCATGTAGATGTATACGAGATGAGCATCCACTCTCGAGAAGAAATCGGAAAGCTCCGTCAGTTCATCAATCATCTTGTTTCGGCCACGTATCGTCATCACCTCTCCCGCCCTTGCCCAGAAGTAATTGTGAGCGAGCCAGTTCCTTTTTTGGAGGGCATCGTCGAGTGTCCGGTCAAGATTCTGTGGTATGGAGATCTGTTTTCTCATCCGGGTCAGAAGATGTCCAATAGTCTTAGCTAACGCCTCGTCCTGGATTTCTCCGCGCCGGTTGGGGTCACTCAGCAGAAAATCCTTGTTGAAGATGCTGGACGCCAAGATTGCCAGACTTTTCTCTACACACTGGGCGTGGTACATGGCCAGACCGTACCGAGCGAATGTCTCGCGACGTTGTTGAGCGTTTGCGTCCAGTTCTTCCATCTAATTCCTCATACATCAACGTCGCCGGTCAGCGGCGGCGATTAGCCGTCCGTTGGACTGGCTGGTTGGCCTCTTGCTCCTCAAAATGGAATGTCAGTATCTGGTAGCTCCTGAGTTTGGTCCTTAAATGCTCCGGATTTCATAATGATATCACTGAGTTTCGTCTTCTCGTATTCCGAAAGCGAAATGCGCTCTAAAAGGACCTTCATTTGTTCATCTGAAATCACGCCCCAAGAATTGAGAGTCCGCACTCTCGCTATTTTGCCATCCGAGGGGACCGATGTAATTGACTTGCTAAGACCGATTAGGAGCCGGGATTTGTGTTTGGGCTTTCTCAAAAGAAGGTTGACCAGTTCCTCAGCTACCTGATAAGGAAGCTTGGATTTCCCTTGGATTCCCTGATACTTGCCAAACAACCCGAAGGGGTCAAGACCAGCCCTCAATGTCACTATGTCAACCTTCCTGCCAAGGGCGTAACCGACTTCCTGGCAACACCAGTTTGATTCCCGGAACCCAGGCTCTACAACCGCTATCATGACGTCCATCGTTTCCAGAGCTGCTTCAATCTCCCTCTGCCATTCCTTGGAGGGCTCAATGTCTTCGTGTGCGATGAAGGCAGATATGCCCCATTGCCCAAGAAAGCCCTTCAATTGAGAAACCCTCTGCTTGTTTGACGAGAGATGGGAAACAAAGGCTCTCAGGTGACCTTCTTGCCAGAAGATCGGGGAATTTATCGTGTTCCCTACAAAGAGCTTACTGTACCTCCTTGGGTCTTTTTGCTCATACCAGACGTCAATGTCATAGTGGTCGATAACGTCATCTATTGTCTCTGGCGACTTCTCAAATATGGCGTCTAGCACCTCAGCCACACAGTAGGGGTAGTCCTCGTCATCAAAGCTTAGAGATCTCAGTAGTCGACCGTGCCCTTGGATCGTTTCGAGTGCACTGGTTAATTGGCCTAGAGAGTACCAATCGCCCGCGGAAAAGGACTCAAGGATATATTTTGTGATGACGTTGACTTTCTTTCTTTCGTGGGAATCCATCACGTATTCTGCTTTCCTGGCTAACGCTTTTCATAACCTGCCCGAAAGAAAGGAGACAAAGCAAAAAACATTGATAACAAAGAAACAACCAAAAAAACACCAGCTATTTCGGGTCAGGTTTATGAAATTGTTATATCCTCATTCATATTTTTCTATATTCTTTTTTATCAAGTTCATGGTCTTGGTATAGTCATCTTCTTTTTCGACATTGACTCCTTCCCAATTTCCATCTTCATTCGATGTAGATATTCTTATACAAGACTGACGAGGTTCCCAATAATAAAGAACTGATCCTTTGTATTTTACAGATTTGCCCCATTGCAATGGATCAATTGTAATATCACTGGAAAGAGCCTGAGTCTCATCTAAAATTCGCTTTGCAAAATCCCTGACATTATTATTCCTGATGTATCCAAGTAGCTTATTTAAGTTTGGAGCTTTTTTAAGAACAGTTGGCCGCACAGAAATTTCTTGAGGAATAAATACTAAAGTATCTTCCTTTGTTTTGGGAAATGTTATGTACTGATATACATACAGACTAATTTTAATATCTGGGTTTAGCCAACGGCAACGATTAATCATGATAGGGCTAAAGCTTGGAGCTATTAACATCAAGCGAGGGTATTGCTCAACAGTTATATTATGTTTCTTATAAATCCTGGAGAAGCCTTCAATTTTTTCTGCAACAAAATCAAAATAATCTAATGCTTGAAACAACATGCGTGGGTCGTCTACCACTTTTAATTCAGCAACCGTAATTGTCCCGTTATTATCAACAAATAAAATATCTAATCTTCCCGAACTAGTATGTCTTTGATGTTCTAAGTACTGGAGGCCGTCTTCTATTAAATTGGGATGTTTAGTAATTTTGTCTTCTAAATTTTTTTCGGTGAGATCTTCTCTTTTATATTCGAGCATCAAAGCCTCCTATTTTTTTTAGATATAACATAAAAATCAGCGGCTGTTTCCCGCAGAGCGAAGCAGCGCGGGAAGCGGTCCGCTGGATTGCTTTGTTAGAGGTTTTTATCTTTTAAGTTTCTTGCCATTTTTATTTTTTTATCATAAAATGCTACCACTTCATTGCCTATCTTTTCAATTTTATCTATAGTTGTTTTATTCAAACTTACTTTTTTATGCAGCTTTTGCCAATGTAATATTTTTTCTTTCCGCTTTGTTAGGAGATTTTGATTTGGGTTCTTTTGAATCAAAAATTTTTCCCAAGGCATGTCTAATTTCTCTTCTTCATTGCAGGACGCACAAGATAAAACACGATTGGAAATGTAATTCGAACCTCCCAATGAAGATGTTACTAAATGATCTATATGGCCTTCTTTTTTGTGTTCTTTTCTCAATTTTTTCCCACAATAGGCGCATTCAGAATTAAAAAATTCCCAAATTTTCCGTTCATCTTTCTTGCTTGGACTTGGATCAACGACTGCTCTAAGAGAGCGTCTGATTATGTTCCTTACATAGCTGGGTGTTTGTGATGACATTATTATTTATTTTCCTCTAACAATGTATATATGGCTTCCGTATAAAACTCCTTACCTCTCCGAGTGTCAGTATAACACCCCTTTGCCAAAGTCCATAAGTAATCCCTTGGAAATGACTTAGACCGGTTCTCCTTCTTATTAGGGGTTTTATGGTTTCCGTATAACATCCAGAACTTCTCGTCATTCAGAAGAATCCCAGCCGCTGTTGTACCCTCATAAAATACAAACACACTTTAATCTGTCAAACAAAATTTGATAAACAATAGGTAATTCCTTTTCGCTTAAAACTTTAATTTTTCTTAGCCAACCCCTTGTGGTTGCCCGGATATTCTAACCGCATTTCTACCTTCGGTTCGCACAAGTTAAAACCACTCCAACACTTCGTGTTTACATGGCAGTTTGATGCTCATGCTGGCCTCAGGTAGAAATGCTACATAACTGAAATTCGCGGCAACTTGTGCCTAAGCAGAAGGGTAACTGCGGGTGTTTTCGACAAAAAACGCTGGTAATTTTTGACAAATTTCAAAATTTCTAAAAAAATTTTTATTCCTTTCCTAATAAGCACTTAGCAAAATTCAACTACCCCAAAATCCCCGAATTTTCGAATCAATCGTGCAGGTACGTCTAATTATAGAGGGAGCGTTTTTCCCCTCCTCTGAGCTGTTTTGAATTTCAGTCATTTGTATTTTGAAATTGTTTCGGATTTAGAGACCTGTCCTGAGCATGGTCGAAGGATTAGAATTTCGGATTTGATAATGTCAGATATACGGCTAAATAACAAAAAAAGCAACAAAATCAAAGGAAAAATCACTAAAAGTTCCATAACTTTTAGTGAAAACAAAGCCAATTTTAAAAACATTAAAATTGGCGTAAGCTCTTTTGAGACAAGTAAATACGAAGTTTTACCCGCTGGCTCAGGCGAAAAAACAAACCCAATCAAAGCCAATACAAAGCCAATTCGAACCCAATTGCTTCGAAGGGCAAAATTGATGCAAAGTGTGTATTTACAGAGGATTATGAAGAAAAATGCGGATATGGGCTATGAAAAACAAACCCAAAACAAACCCAAAATAGTAAATTTATCCACAAGGGATAATCAATTATCAATTTATCCCCAAGGGATAATCAATTATTCTAGTCCCACTCAACTACCAGATAAATATAGTCTATCATCGTTGTTTTTCTGCCAATATAGTCGTTGTTCTTTATTTGTAACTGAAGTGAATTTAACTTTTCTCTTGTATCGACGAGACTTGTTATATCCCAGCAGTCAACGGCCTCATGTGATTCCTCTTCGTTTATCGGCGCTTTCAATGAGGCCCAGACAACCGGCCTTCTCGGCCAGCCGGTGCCTACCGCCCATTCCAATTTTCCCTGGGCAAAACGTTCTTCTTCATAGTGTTCGATATAAACAACGACCGACTTTATCAGAGCATCAGCCGGGACAGATACAGTTGAAAAATCATAAGATGTATATGAGCTGTAGCTGGTTACGAACCGGTTGTCGTCACTGGAGCGGACACGCTCGGTTTTGCCGTCCGCGGATAATGTCTTTCTGTTTCTGTGATAGTAGCCGTCCCGTGGAGTTAATCTGGCTTTTTTTGGAGGAGGTGCATTTACTGTGAGAGTAAATGACTGGATATCTGTGGTTGGTATGCTGTTGCTGTCGGCGACCATTACTGCCACCTCGTTTTCTCCGACCTGGGCGGGTTTCCATTGTATTAAGCCGGTAGCGGAGTTAATGGTCATATCGGCGGGTTTGGCGGCCAAGGAGTATCTCAGCGTATCGGTCAAATCCGGGTCTATGGCGTTAACATCGTATGTATATAAAGCGCCGGCGGTTGCTGTGGTTACGGGCGCCGAAGTGATATTCGGGGCGTCGTTGACAATGTTGACGGTAACATTAACCTTTGCGGTATCGGTATCGCCTTTGTTATCGCTAACGGTGTAGGTGAATTCGTCGCTGCCGTAGAAGTTCGCGTTGGGGTCATAGCGCAGCGTGCCGTCGGAATTGATGGTGACCGAGCCGTTGTTGCCCTGAGTGACGGCAGTGACTGAAAACGTATCGAGGTATAGATATCTGCCCTGATTATCTATGTCGGTGTCGTTTGCCAGCACATCGACCTTTACTGCCGGAGTGTCTTCTATGGTTACTAAGCTGTCATCATTGGCCACCGGCGGGTCGTTGACCGAGGAGACCGTAATAGACACGGTTGCGGGAGTGCTGTCATCTGTGCCGTCGTTGACCTTGAAGGAGAAGCTGTCTGAGCCGTTGAAATTCGTGTTGGGTGTATAGGTCAGGTTCGGCGCGGTACCATTTAATCTGCCGTGGGAGGTTTCGGATACCATTATGTAAGACAACGGCTCTGAGTCAGGGTCGCTGCCTGTCAAACCAATCTGCACAGGGGTATCCTCGGGTGTCGTTACCGAGAGAGATTTTGCCAGAGGCAGGAGATTCGGACAAACATTGATGGATGCCGTTACCGGGGCACTGTCCAGTTTGCCGTCATTCAATTTGAAAGAGAAAGTGTCGGCACCTTCGAAGTGGGGCTCAGGTGTGTAGATGAGCTTTCCATTGGTATTGAAGTTTGAATCGAAGGTGAGTCTGCCGTGCTCTGGTTCTTTGCTGATAAAGAACATCAACGGATCGCCGTCCACGTCATTTCCTGTCAGAGTTGCGGTTAGTGATTTGTTTACTTTTATCGTCTCAGAGCGGTGATATGCTATGGGGGCATCATTTACTGCCAGCACTGTAATCGATATCGTTGCCTGGTTTCTGTCGGCCTTTCCATCGTTGATGCTGAAAGTGAAACTGTCCTGGCCGTTGTAGTTTGTCGCCGGAGTGTAAGTCATTTTGGGTGCTTTCCCGCTCAAGCTGCCGTAGGAGGGACCTTTTACGATATTATAAGCCAGGTGCTCTCTATCCGGGTCACTTGCCATTAAGGTAATCGGTACCGGTTCATCTTCCTGTGTTGTTACTCTACCTGGTTTGGCGACCAGAGGGTTTTTTACCACGCTTACTCCGAATGTTATAGCTATAGCAGAGAGAGTTGCTAATGCCGAAAAGAGGGCGACTTTTCTCTTTCGAGATTTTGGATGAAAAAGGTTCCGGCAGATTCGAGCCAAAGCGCTTATCGTCTCGGCCGGCTGAGCGTTTAGGCTTTGTCGTTCTTTGCCTTCATCTTTAAGACCTTCTTCAATTGTTCCGGTGATATTCTCCCCGATGTATCGGGATTCTTTAGCTTTGGCGAACTTTTCTTCCGCCCGGCTTAATGCCGCCGCATATGATCGGACCTTCTCCTGTGCCTTAGCTTCGGCTTTTCTGTGTTCGTCCTTTTCAACCTTCAGGCTCTCCTGCGCCCTGGCTTTTGCGGCAGTTTCGTTCTTTAACTTTTCCTGAACTTTGTTTTGCTTTTCCTCTTTTTGTTTTAGTTCGGCTTTATAAGAATTGAGCTTTTCCAAAGCTTCCTTTAGCTGAGCTTTGACTTTCGCTATCTCCTCTTTAGCCTGAGTTTCAACTCTATCGGCCAGGGCACTATACCTGCGGTGCTGTGTGAGGAGCTTCTGTTCGGCCTGGTCTTTCACTTTTCGTTCGGCTGCGGCTCTGGTTGCAATTTCCACCTTGAGCTTTTCTTCTGCTGTGGCCCTTGCCCTGGATTCGGTTTTCAGCTTTTCTTCTATTTTGTTTATTGCGGCGGCCTTTTCCTTGTTGAATAAGACCATCCTTACATATTGGCGAAATGTTCTGCTCATTTTTTTTGCCGTTTTTATAGGACCTCTGAAGTTTTTTTATAAACTAATCAGAGATGACAATGCACACGAATTCGTATTCGTCTATACATACGGGCGACTTTAGTGAAAATCAGGCCGGCACGATGTTCCTCGTATACCTTTATCGATGTCAAAATTACACTTGACGGAGTGGTTTGATGGGAGTATCTTTGGTTGGCATAAAACGGTTATTTTAAGCACTCCCAAGCGAGTTTGAGGGTGTCACCAAATGTGGCTTCAATAAAGGCAGACTTTGCTGGCTGAAAGGAGATATGAATGAGAGAGAATATAAGCAAAAAAGGGCATAAGTTGACTCGCAGAGATTTTATAAGGACATCAGCGGCATTGGGGGCGGCGAGTCTGGCATCGGGTACAAGCCGAATGTATGCGGCGGGTTCCGATAATGTTCGTATTGGCTTGATTGGCTGCGGCGGGCAGGGTACGCGGGATATTATCAGTTGCGTAAACAGCTCGCCGGGCGTAGAGATTACGGCGATGGGTGATTTATTCGAGGACCGCCTGAAGGAATCGCTCGGAAAACTCAGGAAGGACGTGCCCAAGGCCGTGAAGGTCGCGTCAAGCAAGCGTTTTGTAGGTTTCGACGCTTATAAGAGGGTACTGCGAACCGACGTGAATTTGGTCTTTTTGACGGCACCGCCTCACTGGCGTGCGGAGCACTTCCATGCGGCTGTTCAGGCGGGTAAGCACGTATTTATGGAAAAGCCGGGTGGGGTGGATCCGAAGGGTATTCGTTCGGTCATCGAGACAGCGGAACTCGCCCGGCGAAAACGCCTGTCGGTTGTGGCTGGCACGCAGCGCCGACACAGTAAGAAATACCGAGAGATTATCCGGCAGATTCATAACGGTCAAATTGGTGAAATTGTGGCGGCCCAGGGCTACTGGAACGGCAGCGATATGTTAGGTTACTGGAAGTGGTATGAGAAGGAGGGGCGTTCAGATATGGAGTGGCAGTGCCGGAGCTGGCCGTGGTTTACCTGGACCAGCGGAGACCATATTGTCGAACAGCATGTCCATAATCTCGACGTGCTCAACTGGGCGCTTCGGGCACATCCGGTGCAGTGCATCGGCATGGGCGGCAGGGCAGTACGCGACCTTGGCAATATCTATGACCACTTCGCCGTCGAGTATGAGTATCCGAACGGCGTGCGGGTTTCCAGCATGTGCCAGCAGATCAACAACACTACTACCGAAAGAATTGCCGAGCGTGTTGTGGGTACCAAGGGCGTAGCCGATGTAGATCAGGGTGTTATTAACGGCGAAAGACCTTTTAAGTATGAAGGGCCCGATCCCGACCACTATGTTATGGAGATGGCCGATCTTATACAGAGCATCCGCGACAGTTTGCCAATCAATGAGGGCAGGCGTGTGGCTGAGAGTACTATGAATGCCATCATGGGGCGGATGAGCGCCTATACGGGGCGTGCACTGAGCTGGGACTGGGCGATGAAAGGGTCCAAACTTGACCTGTGTCCTGAGAAATATGAATGGGGTGATTTACCGGTAAGGCCTGTCGCTGTTCCGGGTAAAACTATGCTTATTTAATAAAAATTTGGCTGATAATGATTAGTTGAAAGGATGATTTATGAAAAACGCAACAAAAAATGATAACTCGGTGCTGTCGCGCCGAGACTTTATCAAGAGCTCGGCGGCTTTGGGGGCGGCGAGTCTGGCTGTGGGGACAAACCGAATGTACGCGGCGGGTTCCGACAAGGTTCGGATTGGTTTGGTAGGCTGCGGGGGCCGCGGTTCTGGCGCTGCCGCTCAAGCCCTGACAACCGGTGAAGACGTGGTCCTAACAGCCATGGGCGATGTCTTCGAGGAGCGCTTGCAGCGTAGTCTTAGGAACCTCAAGGACAACGAAAAATTTGGGAAACGCGTCAGAGTCCCCCAAAATGCGTGTTTCGTAGGCCTGGATGCTTACCAGAAAGTGATCGATAGTGGCGTGGATGTGGTTCTCCTTGGCACACCCCCAGGTTTTAGACCTCAGCATCTCCGAGCTGCAATCGAGGCGGGCAAACATGTCTTCTGCGAGAAACCCATGG
>Ga0114922_10006947_pt1 | contig 10364 bp, 11 predicted proteins | sample AartaG_FD_100975 | JGI IMG/M metagenome (GOLD analysis project Ga0114922, IMG submission 100975) | Deep subsurface microbial communities from Aarhus Bay to uncover new lineages of life (NeLLi) - Aarhus_00045 metaG | ecosystem: Environmental > Aquatic > Marine > Oceanic > Sediment | place...
CGAATACATGGCAGCTATGAAGGGGGTTGCTTATGCCGCTCGAGGTGCGCTCAATACCCCAGCTAACTGCCAGCGAACCAAGGACTATATAAAGCGGGCGCTTCAAAAGCAAGTTGATGATGTTGGCTTCGGCTACGTCGAGATCCTCTCCGCGTGCCCTCCTGATTGGCACCTGACTCCCCTGGAATGCCAGGAACGTATTGCAAAGGAGGTAATCCCTGCTTTCCCTTTGGGTGAGTTCAAGAACGTAGACTGTCTTGAATAGGCTAAAAAAACAATTGAGGAGCGGTAATGCCAGGAGTAAATGACAGACATATGGTAATAGCGGCTGGGATTGGCGGTAGTGGTGTTGTCTGGGTTGGCACGCTAGTAGCTCGAGCTGGGCTGCGGAAGTACGAGTATGCAACTAGATTCCCCAATTTCTCCGCTCTCATGCGGGGTGGGCCCTGTGAGTGTACAGTAATTCTGTCAGGAATCCCCATCCTCAGCCCTCTGGTGGCTAGAGGGGATGCCTTGCTTATCCTCAATAATTCCCAGCTTCCATTCTTTGAAGAGAGGGTGTGTCCTGGCGGTGTGGTCATACTGGAGAGCACAGGGCTGAAGACAAAGTTGGAGAGGAAGGATGTGAGGTTGTTTGAGATCCCGGCTATAGAAATAGCTGCCAGCATGGGTAGCACTCTAGTGTCTAGTATGATCCTCCTAGGAGCTTACGTTCAGGCAACGAATATTTTCCCCCCCGAGTTTATTGAGCGGGAGCTTGAGGCAAGATTTGGCATCGTCGAGACCGGAGTGAGGGCTTTGGGAAAGGAAGCCCTGCTAACCCAAAATGTGGAGGCCTTCAGACGGGGACTTGAGCTAGCAAAGAGGAAAGGGTGAGCAGGGGAGCGAGGATGACCAAGGGGAAAATAATTATCAACGAGGCAAATTGCTTAGGTTGTGGTTACTGTGAGAAATTCTGTTCCCGGGAATGTATTGTAATACCGGGGGATAAGTTTAGCCCCCGGGGATACTTGCTGCCTGTCTTCGCTAATCCTGACCGGTGTAACGCTTGTGGGGTTTGCAACTGGATGTGCCCCCATTTTGCTATTGAGGTCTATAAATATATTGAGAACGAAGGGACTGGGTCAAGCTAGAAGTCAGGGGAGATGGGTTCTGGGTATTCCTGTGGCTCACCTGGGAGATTCCATTTGGTAGAGAGAAAGCTTGTTCAGGGGAATGAGGCGGTTGGCTGGGGGGCTTTAAGTGCTGGCTGTGATGCTTTCTTTGGATATCCCATAACCCCGCAAAACGAGATTCCGGAATGGTTTTCCCGAGAATTCCCTAAGAGGGGGAAGATTTTTGTTCAATCACAATCTGAAGTCGGGTCTATAATGATGGTTTACGGGGGTGCCGCTGCCGGTTTTAGGGTGATGACCTCGACCTCGAGCCCCGGTTGGGCACTGATGCAGGAAGGGATGTCTCACCTGGCTGCTGCTGAACTCCCTTGCATTATAGTTTTAGTGCAAAGGGGTGGGCCGGGGCAGGGTAGTATCAGACATGCCCAGATGGATTATCTCTGCACCACTAGGGGAGGTACTGGGGGCTATAAGAACATCATTTTAGCCCCAGCTTCAGTACAAGAGACACATGACTTAGTGCAGCTAGCCTTCTATCTGGCTGATAAATACCGCAATCCGGTGATAGTGCTCTCAGATGGCATCCTGGGTTTAATCAGAGAATCCTTAGAGATGAAGACTATGGACTTTGGTCCGTTGCCCGAGAAGGATTGGGCAGTTAGAGGACGGGAAAGGCAGAGAGATAAGAACTTCCGTTTCGTCCATTCCGGCGTCGGTACTGCTGCTATTTTAGTTCGGGGGTACCCAGATTATATATCCTGGTTAGAACATATGGACGATAAATATGAGCAAATGAAATCAGAGCTCAAGTACGAAGGCTATCAAGCGGAGGATGCTGAACTGTTCTTGGTCGCCTATGGATACCCGGCGCGGGTTTGTAAGGAAGCGGTCAACATGGCTCGGGCTGAGGGACTCAAGGTGGGACTCCTTCGACCGATAACTCTGTGGCCTTTCCCTTACCAAGTGATTAAAGAGAAGGCTGAATCAGGAGGCAGGTTTCTGGTAGTTGAGGACAGTCTAGGGCTGATGGTTGAGGACGTCAGAATGGCAGTTCAAGGGCAAGCTGAGGTTCATTTCTTAGGCATTCAAAGTCGTCATCTACCTACCGATGGGGGGATGATCCTTCCCCGCAGAGTTCTTGAGGAGATAAGCAGACTAGCAACAGAGGAGGGGCGATGAATACAGAAAAGGTCTGGGCGGCACCAAACCTGCTGGCATTTTCACCAACTTGCCCCGGATGCCAATACCTGACTATTGGTCGCATCATCGCCGAGGTCTTGGAGGAACTGGACATTGAGGGCAAAGCCATTGCGGTTATCGGCATTGGATGTAACGGGTATATATCATATGCACTCAACGTGGACAGGATACTTGGCGCTCATGGGCGCCCTCCTGATATGGCTACTGCTATCAAGCGCCTCTCCCCCGATAATGTCGTATTCACTATCCAGGGGGATGGCGATTGTATGGCTATCGGAGCTGATTCTTTCATTGGCGCCCTAATTCGTGGTGAGAAGTTCACCATCATTATGTGCAATAACGCCAATTATGGAACTACCGGGGGGCAGCTGGCACCTACCACCTTAATGGGGCAGATAACTACCACTACCCCCGATGGCCGAAACGTTATCACGGACGGGTACCCGGTACATACCGCCGAACTAGCGGCCACATTTAGAGGGGTAGCCTACAGTGCCCGTAGTGCAGTCAACACCCCGGCTAATTACCAGCGCACCAGGAAATGCATCAAGTCTGCCTTCCAAAAGCAGGTAGACCAGATTGGTCTCAGCTTTGTTGAGGTCCTTTCAGCCTGCCCACCTAATTGGCACCTAAGTCCGGTGGAGTCGCTGAAGTGGATAGAGGAGAAGATGATTCCCGAGTTCCCCCTGGGCGAATTTAAAAACGTGAATAAGACCGACTAGCAATCCTTACTGGATCAAGGAGATGGTCATGGAACGAAAGAGTCCTTCAAGAGCTGAGGTACTGATGGCTGGGCTCGGTGGCATGGGGGTGCTCACGGCGGGACAACTGCTCTCCGGTGCAGCTCTCCAGGCGTATAAACACGTCTCCTATCTTCCCTCCTATATGGAGGCTATGCGAGGTGGACTTTGTGAGTGCACCGTTATCTTCTCGGACGAGGAGATTGCTTCACCAATACTAGACCAAGCCCAGACGGTAATGATCTTGGACGGCTCCCAATTCAAAGCCTTCGAGTCGCGGGTACGTCCTGGTGGAGTCATCATCATAGAGAGCGCTGGATTAAGAGATGAGCCGCAAAGGAAAGACTTCAAGCTACTACCAGTCTCAGGGCTGGAGATAGCTGTTAGTATGGGTAGCAGCGTAATCAATAATTTGATTCTGCTCGGAATTTACGTCGGCCTGCTCAAAGCAGTCCCTGCTGAGCTCGTCGAGAAGGAACTGGATGAGAGATACGGGCTTAGAGAGGCAATACTGAAGCAAAATAGAGAGGCCTTCAGGCGGGGACTTGGGCTGGCAAAGACCGTAGGATGATAGGGGCTCCCTCAAACTGGAGTGGGGATAGCAGAACACCTTCCAAGCGCGGGAGGCGTTCTGCCTGAATTTGCGACCCCGGCTAGTAAGGTGCTCGCTTGAGCGTCTGAGTAGTCTTCAGGTAGCTTAGGTAATCGATATACTCTTTTCGTTCTATATATTTCTCTAAAGCAAAACCTAGATTCCTCTTTTTTTGCTCTATCTCGTCACGCACAATAATACTGAATGCATTGCTACTACCTGAACCATAAGAGGTGAGCAGTATCCTTTCCCCAGGCTTTGCCTTGTCCAGGACACCTGCCAGGCTGATAAACGCCGAGCACGAACCCAAATCTCCAAGAACTGATGCTATACCCGGGGCTAATAGCTCGGTACTAATTCCCAGGGCTCGGCCAGCTAAACCGGGAAGCCTTTCATCCGGTTGCTGGAAAACCGCATATTTGAAATCCTCCTTCGTTTTTCCTATTTTTCCCATGAGTCCCTTGCTTGCGGCTACAAGGTGTTTTTCATAGCCAAATTCTCTGTCGAATCTATAGTCAAAATAGCTGGATACCCATGAATCGCTCGTCGCCCTCCATCTATCAATGAATAGCGTGGAGTAGGTATATACGCCCTCGATATCAGCCACTATTCCGTCCTTGCCGATGACGAGGGCCGCTGCTGCCGCGCCAAAGCTTGCCTCACCTTCAGTGCCCGGGGCAGTAGCCCTATCCTCGGTTCCAATAACAATCCCGTACTCTATTCTTCCCGATTCAATTGCATCCAGGCACCCCAGAAGCGCATTGGCACCTGAGTTGACCGAGCCACAGTAGTCTATCATAGTTGCTTCTGAGGCCAACTCCAGTGTCTCAGCCAAAATAGGGGCTATATATTGCTCGATGTATGGTGAGGAGGCGGTGCCTATATATATGCTGCCAATTTGTGCTGGGTTCACGCCGGCGTGCTTAACCGCCTTCTCGCTAGCTTCAGCAGCCATAGTTATGATATCTTCATCAGCTCCACAAACTGCTTTTTCACCGCTAGCCCAGTTGCCCCAGGGCATGGCAGCATCAGCCTGCTTGAGCCTATACTTAGGTACATAAATTCCATATCCAACAATACCAGCCATGTTTACTTACCTCCTTCTGAATTACGGTGTACGGGATAGGATATTGACGCCCGAAACACCAAATCCCGGCCCGCCTACGTTATGCTGCAACCCGATGCCGTTCTTAATTTTGACTTGCCTTTCATCCGCTTCCTCTCGCAGTTGCCAGAAGACCTCGCAAATCTGACCAAGTCCAGTGGCAGCTATGGGGTGACCGTGTGCCTTCAAACCTCCACTTGGGTTTATCGGAAGTCTGGCGTTCCTATCGAATTGTCCCTCTCTGAGCAACTTATGGGCCTCGCCCTTTGGGCAAAAACCTATGTCTTCAATATTCATCAGCTCGGTATTGGTGAAACAGTCGTGCAATTCAGCGAAGTCTACGTCTCCAGGCTTCACCCCTCCCATCTCAAATGCCCCTCGAGCGGCCCTGATTGTGGACAGCATCTCGATGAAGTTGTGCTTGTCCCACAGATTCCCATGATCCATGCCAATATTGCTCCCCAGAACGTAGACCGGCTTATCGGTGTATTTTTTGGCTACGTCAGCGCGACATAATAAAGCCGCAGCAGCACCGTCGGTCTGAGGACAGCAATCGAGCAAGTGCAGTGGCCAGCAAACCACAGGACTATTCAGCACACGCTCCACTGTTACCTCGAATCGATAGTGGGCATATGGGCAGGACACCCCATTATGGTGGTTTAGCACGGCAACCCTGGCATAGTCCTCCATGGTACATCCAAGTTCATACATCTGCCTCGTGGCATAGAGCGCCTGAATTGAGGGTCCGCCACCTCCTAACATCCAGGAAGGGTGCATCCCCATTCCCGCTCCCGTCCCCCCGCCGGCAGCAACCAGAGACTCTACACCAGGCTTATCCCTCATCTTTTCTGCACCCAGCGCCAGAGTCACCTCATAAACGCCGGAAGCAACTCCAAGACAGGCATTCCTAAAGGTATCACTTCCTGTGGGGCAGCCATTTTCCACCCTGGTTATGGGAATCTCCATCTGCCCTATCATGCTGGCCAGCCCTGATCCACCCTGGGTACCCTGACCAATCAAACCACCGCTCCACTGCCCAAACCAGGCCGCCTTGATCTCTTTCGGGTCGATCCCCTTGTCCACGCCTTTCAAGCAGTTTATATATGCTTCCTGAGCCATGGTTTCCAGACCCTTCTCAAAAAGCTCCCCGAAGGGAATCATCCCAACTCCTATGACAGCGACTTTTCCTCTCATCTTAGCGCCTCCTCCACTAAACGAAATTTATAGCCATAGATATTTATACCTCTATCCGTCCAGACCTTTCTGAGAACCATTTCCACCTTGCCTCCTATCTTCACTTCTTCGGCCTGGGTCACCTCGGTGATTACGCCCTGATACTTCCCCCCTCCCTCTAAATCAACTACGATGATAGGGACCGGCGGCTCAAGCCCTGGGGGTACCGTCCAGTTTATGCAATAGGTCTGCACTGTTCCCCTGCGGCTAAGCTTGTGCTCTTCCAGGTTGAGACTACCACATAGGGGACAAATTTTCCTCCGGGGATAGGTTATATGGCCGCAATCCTTACATTTCGTCCCAATTAGCCTGTAGACCTCCGGGTTGAACCTCCAGAATAGCGGCGATGCTGGCGCTGGAGCAGACATTCTCACACCTCCTTAACGAATTTTAGCCACTACAAAATACCACAAAATTCACTGATTATCAATGCATTGCTTGCGACGATTTATTGGGACGCACAAAACCCATCCCTTTCCTGTGTTTTAGCCTATTATACCTTCCTTCCGCAAATCCTCAATCTCCTCGCGACTATACCCTAGTCCTCGCAGTACTTCTTCAGTATGTTCACCAGTGAGGGGAGTAAAAGTCCTTACCTTGCCCGGGGTGTGAGATAGTTTGGGGGCTATGCCAGCTTGTTTGATTTTGCCAAAGGCAGGGTGCTCTACCTCTGTCACCATCTGTCGCTCAATCACCTGGGGGTCGGAAAAAACCTCGTCCAGGGTGTAAACTTTGCCGGCAGGGATGTCGTTCTGAATTAGCAATTCAAACCACTCATCCCTAGTCCTGGTCAGGAAGCTTTGTTTCAAATAAGAGGAAATCTCTGCCCACTTCTCGCCCTCCGGCTGCTGAAGAAAATGCTCCAGGCTAACTTGGTAGGGTATGTACTCCTCTTTTCCTATTAGGCGACACAAGTTCTCCCAGAAGTGTGGTTCAACGCAGCCAATGCTGATGTATTTGCCATCCTTGGTTTCGTATACTCCATAATAAGGATAAGCGCCGTGGAGCATGGTCTCACCTCGCTTGGGGATTGCACCATGGAGAAAATACCAGGTAGTCAGGAAGGTCGCGAGTGATATCACTCCATCTGTAAAGGCCACGTCTACATACTGTCCCTCGCCTGTCTCATTTCTAGCCACCAAGGCCATCAAAATGCCTATGACTCCGTATAAAGAGGCACCAGCAAAGTCCGCTATGAAATTCATGGGAATAACTGGCGGCATTCCACTGGGGCCAATTAAGCCCAGGACGCCAGCCATTGATATATAATTGATATCGTGTCCCGGGAAATCACGATAGGGCCCATTCTGCCCATAGCCGCTAAGCGAGCAGTAAATGATTTTGGGATTTAGCTTACTTATGGTGTCATAATCTATTCCCAAGTTCTTAACAACTCCAGGACGAAAGCCTTCAACAATAACATCTGCTTGCTGGGCGAGGCGGTAAAATACTTGGCGCCCTGCCTGTGACTTCAGATTGAGCACTATGCTCTTTTTGTTGCGGTCCAGGGGATTATAAGCTGCCTCCTTTCTGTTTACTTCCCCCTGAAGTGCAAGACCCAATTTCCCTGCCGGTGATTCAACTTTGAGCACCTCAGCTCCGAAATCTCCCAAAATCATAGTGCAAAATTCGCCGGGGGCCAGTGGCGTCAATTCTAAGACCCGAATCTTTTCCAATGCTAACATTCCTTCCTCCTTGATTGATTAAACTCGCATCTGAATCTGTGGTTCCCGCAAAATCAAATTTTCCATGGGTTGTCAGTAGGGCACAGCCGCTCTGCCCATGATTTCACGAGCGACGACGATTTTCATAATCTGGGCCGTGCCATCGGCAAACTCAAAGCCGAGGGCATCTCTCAACCGCTGCTCAAGGGGATATTCCTCACTATATCCGATATGCCCATGAATGAGCACACAATCATGGATAGCATTAAATGCCACCTCGGGACACCACCACTTGCACATCGCCGATTCCTTGGTATGCTTTAAGCCCTGGTCTTTGAGGCAGAGGGTGCGGTAGCAAAGCAGCCTGGCCGCCTCAATTAGCGTAGCATGTTCGGCAATCTTAAAGGAAACACCCTCAAAACGGCTTATGGGTTGACCGAAAGCAGTGCGCTGTAGAGCATAACCTATCGTCTCTTCCAGAGAAGTCTGTGCAATTGCCAGGGCTACAAGTCCCAGGCAAACCCGAAGATAATCAGCCCCACCAGCAGCAAAGATGTAGAAGCCCTTGCCTTCCTCCCCTACTAGGTACTTGCTTGGTAGTCTTACCTCATCAAAGAATATTGAAGCCACACCATTACCCTTCCACCCAGTATGGGAGATGAGAGTCTTGCTTATCCCAGGAAGGTCGATTGGCACCCAGAAACCAGTTACACCCCTTGCCCGCGCCGCAGGGTCAGTCTTGGCAAACACAATGGCGACATCAGCACTCCACGCGGCACTAATCGGGCTCTTCTCGCCCTTGATGATATAGTAGTCGCCGTCCCTAATTGCCGTTGCTTTCATAGCCGCGGCATCAGAGCCACAGTCAGGCTCACTAACAGCAAAGCACCCCAATTTTTCGCCCTTGATCAAGGAAGGTAACCACTCTGCTCTTACCTCCTCTCGAGCCTGCTCCAAACATAGATGTGCCAGGCCAGGAAATATCGAGACCGGGCCGAGAGTGAAATCTACTTTGCTTAGCTCCTCGATGACTATGCCCAGCGAGACCCAGTCAGCTCCCTGCCCTCCATATTTCTCAGGAAGGCTAAGCCCCAAAAATCCTAACTCCCCTATTTGCTTAATCATATCTCTCGGCATGATAGGAGATTTCGCCCTCTCTCTGGCTCCGGGGGCAAGCTCCTTCTGCGCAAAATCTCGTGCCTCACGGCGTAGCATCTCTTGTGCCTCAGTAAAGCTAAATTGAGCCATCAAACCTCCTCATGAGCGTACCACATTTGTCAATTACAGATTGTACTATGGTGTTGAAGTTTACAAAGCAACTGGCCATATGTCAATCAGGGTGAGGCTCCATGCTGATTGAGCCCAAGTGAAGTTGACAGGGGACGACTCTTGGGGTAAGCTAGGAACCAAAATAATATAAGGGAGGCCCAAGATGCCAGAGTTAGAAGATTATAGCGGTCCATTCAAGCTTGACCTAAGATTTGCTGATTTCTCCAAGGATTTCCTGCTCAAGCTCATGACAGTATGGCAATGGGCGTGGCTCCACCTTGGACAGGCTTGGTTCTCTGTAGTCCAGGAAGAGTACGGTACTGACGTGGCCAATAAACTTGAGCACAAGTCTTGGATGAGGATGGCTTCGCGTGTGAACCCGAGATATGCTAAGATGGCAAATATCGAGCTAAATACCGTTTTGGATTCCTTGAAGGCTGCCCAGCTGCCCTTGGACAACATTTCAACATCAGGACTGTTCCCCCCTAAATTTGATATCAAAAACCCCAATCATGTCATAATGACTTTGACTGATTGTCAAACACTGCGATATATGGAGAAAGAGGCACCGGAAAGAATATCCTGGCTCTGTAATTTTAACGAAAAGCCGCTTATTGAAAAGTATTTTATCAATCCCAAGGTAAAGGTAACACCTCTAAAGCTACCTCCCCGCAAAAGCCCGGATGATATCGCCTGCCAGTGGGAATTCAAGATTGAAGAATGAGGCTGGCGTAGCGGCCAGCTAATGCCGTAAAGGTGGGCGGGTATACCATCTCAGAGTATTCAATACTTTCGACCAGCGTGGTATAATTCCTGTGTGGGTGAAGGGCGTGTGATTGTTGCCAACGGTTTTTGGAATCTGGGGCTGCGGCGTGGCAGCTCTTTTTGAATAAAATACTAAAACAAAGGAGGCCGAGAATATGGATCTAGGCTTGGCAGGAAAAACTGTCATAATCACAGGGGGTGGTTCGAATATTGGTAGGGGCATTACCCTTGGCTTTGCCAAGGAAGGCTCCAATATAGTGATGGCTGAGATAGACGAGTCACAGGGGCAGAAGGTGGCTAAGCAGGCCGAGGCTCTTGGTGCTAAGATCACAGTCGTCAAGACTGATATAAGCCAAAGGGAGCAGGTTGAGGCGATGGTCAAGAAGGCGCTGGGCGAATTCAAACAGGTAGATGTCCTGGTAAATAATGTGGGCTGGAATGGCGGCTCGCCGTTCACAGACAAATCCATAGAAGAGAGTGAAAAGGAGATAGCCGTCAACTTATGGGGCCCAATGAACTGCATTCGGGCGGTCTTGCCCCACATGATAGAGCGCAAGTATGGCTCTATCGTAAGCCTAGGCTCGGACGCTGGTCGGGTAGGTGAGTCTCTATCGACCGTATATAGTGCCTGCAAGGGTGGCATTATAGCGTTGTCCAAAAGCATAGCCAGGGAGCTAGGAC
>Ga0114922_10006948_pt1 | contig 10364 bp, 6 predicted proteins | sample AartaG_FD_100975 | JGI IMG/M metagenome (GOLD analysis project Ga0114922, IMG submission 100975) | Deep subsurface microbial communities from Aarhus Bay to uncover new lineages of life (NeLLi) - Aarhus_00045 metaG | ecosystem: Environmental > Aquatic > Marine > Oceanic > Sediment | place: Aarhus...
AGGCCTGGTCGGAGCCCTGGACCCGCTTGTCCGGGCGCGTCGACGACCTGCTTGAAATGACGGTTCTGCTGGCTGACTCGGACGACCCGGAGCTCGAGAGCGAAGTGGAGGGCGAGATCGAGCAGGTTGACAAGGAGCTCGACCGGCTCGAATTCCGCAACATGCTCCGCGGCCCGGATGCCCACCGAAACGCCATCCTGACTATCCATCCGGGCGCCGGCGGGACGGAATCACAGGACTGGGCCGCGATGCTGGTCAGGATGTACTCGCGCTACGCAGAAGGCCGGGGGTGGAGCGTCGAGGCCCTGGACCTGATCCCGGGCGATGAGGCGGGGATAAAGTCCGCCTCGCTCGAGATCACGGGAGACCATGCGTTCGGCTATCTGACAGCCGAGAATGGCGTTCACCGACTCGTTCGGATTTCCCCGTTCGACGCGCAGGGGCGACGTCATACGTCGTTCGCATCAGTCTTCGTGTATCCCGTCGTCGAGGACGATGCGGAGATCGAGATCGACGAGGGCGACCTTCGCGTTGACACCTATCGCGCGTCTGGAGCCGGTGGTCAGCACGTCAACAAGACCGACTCCGCAGTGCGGATCACGCACATCCCAACCAACGTAGTGGTTTCCTGCCAGCAGGAGCGAAGCCAGCACAAGAATCGCGCGAAGGCGATGAAGATGCTGAAGGCTGCGCTGTATAAGCGGGCACAGGATGAGAAAGAAGCCGAACGGAAGAAGCTGGAAGACTCGAAGACGGAGATCGCCTGGGGCAACCAGATCCGATCATATGTGTTACAGCCGTACACGATGGTCAAAGACCACCGCACCAACTTCGAGGCGGGTAACGCCCAGGGCGTTCTGGATGGGGACATTGATGAGTTCATCGAGGCCTTCCTGCGACAAAAAGGGGAGACGGGCGGATGACCGGCGGCCGGGACCCCGGAACAGACGCCACGGACATGGCAGAGCCTGAGACGCTCGGTCTGCGAGATCGGCTTCCGATCGAGGAGTGGTACGCCTCGGAGAACCGTCCGAAGCCGATCCGCGACCGCTGGGCGAAGCTGATCCGACTTCGTGAACTGGGCATCGAGCCGTACGCCTACAGCTGGGAATCGACACACGACCTGGAGTCGGCTCTCGCGGCCTGGTCCGGCGATGCCGAAGGCCCGTCAGTGAGGGTAGCTGGGCGGATCGAGGCCCTGCGGGACATGGGCAAGAGCGCTTTCCTGCACCTGGGCGACCGCACCGGCAGGCTGCAGGCGTATTTCCGCCGTCAGGACCTGTCGGAGCTGGACGTCGAGTTGCTGGACCTCGTAGACCTGGGCGACTGGATCGGGATCGAGGGTCCCCTGTTCGAGACGCGCACGGGCGAAGTGACGGTTCGGGCTGAGCACCTTACAATGTTGTCGAAGTCCTTGCGGCCGCTTCCGTTCGGCAAAGTCGAGGTCGGGGAGTCCGGTGAGCGGGTCGTTCACAGTGGATTCGCTGACACGGAGTCGCGATACCGTCAGCGATATGCCGACCTCGCCGTCAACCCGGATGTCCGAGAGGTGTTCGCCATCCGGGCACAGGTAATCTCATCCCTGCGTCGCCGGCTCGACGAGGCGGGCTTCATCGAGGTGGAGACTCCGATTCTGCAGCCGATGTACGGGGGCGCTTTCGCCCGGCCGTTCACGACTCACCACAACGCCCTGGACCGCGAGCTGTTCCTCCGCATCGCAGACGAGCTTTACCTCAAGCGCCTGATCGTCGGCTCGCTCGACCGAGTCTACGAATTCGGCAAGAACTTTCGAAACGAGGGAATCGACCGGACGCACAATCCGGAGTTCACGATGCTGGAACTGTACCAGGCATTCGCCGACTACGAGACGATGATGGAATTGACCGAGCGCCTCGTGTCGGAAACGGCGCTCGAGGTGATCGGGTCTCACCAGATCGAGTGGGATGGACACTCTCTGGATCTCTCACCCCCGTGGGCGCGGATCACGTTTTTTGATGCACTGGAGCGCCACGCGGGAATCGATGCCAGGTCTGCTTCAACAGAGGAGCTTGCCGACCGTCTTCTGCAGGCAGGACGGGAAGATGTCGCGCAGCAGGGCCGCACGAAGTTGCTGGACGCAATGTTCTCGGAATGGGTAGAGCCAGAGCTCGTAAACCCCACTATCGTATTCGATTATCCGATCGAGATGAGTCCTCTCGCAAAGCCGAAGCGAGGGGATCCGGCGCTCGCGGAGCGGTTCGAAGTGATCGTCGCGGGGACGGAACTGGCAAATGCGTTCAGCGAGCTGAACGATCCAGTGGATCAGTGGAACCGGTTCGCGGAACAGGCGCGAGCGCGAGCGGCCGGCGATACGGAGGCACAGGGACTAGATCACGATTACGTCCAGGCGTTGGAGTATGGGCTCCCGCCAACCGGTGGAATGGGAATGGGGATCGATCGCCTGGTCATGCTGTTGACCGGGAAGACAACGATTCGCGAGGTAATTCTGTATCCCGTGCTTCGTGAAGGCGATGGATAGCGCACCTTCTTCGCGCAACGGGAATCGTCGCCTGTACGGTTTCATCGCGCGCCGCTACCTGTCGAGCCGGCGCGGGCGCGGATTTCTGTCCCTCATTACATGGATCGCGATCGGCGGCGTAGCGGTGGGAGTGATGGCACTCATCGTCGTGATCGCCGTCATGTCCGGCCTGCAGAGGGATCTACGCGAGAAGATCCTCGGCGCGAACTCCCATGGAATGGTCCTGGAGCTCGGCGAGACGGTGCGCATGGAAGCGTGGGAGTCCGTTCTCAATCGGCTGCTCGAAGACGAAGACGTGGTCGCGGCCGCACCCTTCATCTATACGGAGGTAGGTCTCAACGTCCCTGGCGGCAGCTACTCGGAAGGCGCCGTACTCAGGGGGATCCTGGACGATTCGATCGCCCTGGCCGTGACCGAAATTGACGAGCATCTGGTCTCAGGTCGCATGCCGTTCGGAGAAACGGAGTCGGGTAGACCGGGCATCGTGCTCGGGGCAAGCCTCGCTGATCGGCTGGGTTTGTTCCCCGGCCGGCAGGTCACACTCGTGTCTTTCCAGGGTGCCGAGCTGACACCGACCGGGATACAGCCCCAGATGCGCCTGTACGAAGTCACGGGCCTGTTCGAAACCGGCTTGTACCAGTACGACACGAAATTCGCCTACGTTGACCTCGGCTCGGCCCAGAGCCTGCTGAAGATGGGCACCACGGTCACCGGGGTCGAGTTCAACGTCAGGGACCCGTGGAAATCCGGCGAGGTCTCCGACCGACTCGAGGCCGACCTGGGATTCCCGTACCGGGTCGACGACTGGCAGAAGCAGAACGCCAGTCTGTTCTCCGCGCTCAAGCTCGAGAAGTTCGCGATGGGAGTGATCCTGCTCCTGATCGTGCTTGTGGCGTCATTCAATATCGTTTCGACTCTGATCATGGTGGTGACGGACAAGATCCGGGAAATCGGAATCCTCCGCGCCATGGGTCTCACGGCAAAAGACATCACGAGGATCTTCGTCCTCCAGGGAGTCGTGATCGGCTTCATCGGTACGGCGCTCGGGACTTTCCTCGGCCTCGTCCTTTCTCTGCTCTTGAAGCGATACAAGTTCATCACGTTGCCGGGCGACGTGTACTTCGTCGATAAGCTTCCGGTGGACCTGAACCTGCCGGATGTGCTGACGATCGTCGTTGCGTCCCTGCTGATTTCCTTTATCGCGACGCTATATCCGGCCCGGCGCGCGGCGGAATTCACGCCGGTCGAGGCGATTCGGCATGAATAGCCGCAGGGGGACAGCGGGTCTCGAGGCCACTGCTCCGATCGTCGCGGAAAAGGTCGAGCGGACGTTCGAGGGGGCCACGGGTGATCCGATCCGCGTCCTGCGAGGGGTCGATCTGGTCGTCGAGCGAGGAGTAACGGTCTCTATCGTGGGGCCGAGCGGGGCAGGGAAGTCGACCCTCTTGCACGTACTCGGCGGCCTCGATCTCCCGACGTCCGGACGCATCTCACTCGGCGGTCGAGATCTATCCCGGATGAGCGACCAGGAATTGGCTCGCGTGAGGAACGAATTTGTCGGCTTCGTATTTCAGTTTCACCACTTACTGCGCGACTTCACGGCGCTCGAGAACGTGATGATGCCGCAGATCATTGCGGGTGTGGATCGGTCCCGGGCTCGGACACGGGCGATGGATCTCCTGGACCAGGTCGGATTGTCCGAGCGGGTCGAGCACAGACCGGCGAAGCTGTCCGGCGGCGAGCAGCAACGGGTAGCCGTGGCGCGTGCCCTGGCGAATGAGCCGCCGGTGCTGCTGGCAGACGAGCCGTCGGGCAACCTCGATCGCGAGACGAGCGAGCGCCTTCACGGGATACTGTTCGACCTCGTGAAGCATCATGACACTGCACTCGTCGTGGTCACCCACAACGCCTCCCTGGCAGAGCGCACCGACCGCGTATTGGAGCTTCGGGACGGAATTCTCCGGCCCGCATCGTCGGCTGACGAAGCGCCGGCGCCTGCGGTCGAGCCGAACAATGACTGACGACATGCTGTGCGACGAATGTGGAGAGCGGCCTGCCGAAATCCAGCTCACGACGATCGAGGAAAGCGAGATGAAGACACATCATCTCTGCGCGGTCTGCGCGAGCGAGAAGGGAGTTTCGTCTTCTCCGTCGGCCAAGGCCCCGCTCGTCGACTTTCTCGCCCAGTTAGGAAAGGCCGAGCACCAGGAGTCCTCTAGAGAGCCGTCAGAGCCCTGCCCGTATTGTGGAACGACGGCCGCGGATTTCAGGCGCACCGGACGCCTCGGATGTGCAGAATGCTGGGCCCACTTCGACAGCCGCCTTCGGGGCCTGGTTCGCCGGCTGCAGGGTTCGGCGCAGCATGTCGGCAAGCTCTACGTGCACTCGGGTTCCGAGATTGGTGACCGACTGGCAGAGCTGGCCGGAATGCGTCGTCGACTGCAGCGCGCGATCGAGACCGAGGACTTCGAGACTGCGGCGGATCTGCGGGACCGGATCCGGGACCTCGAGGCGTCCGACTGATGCGTGACGGCGGATCGCTGGACGGGAGGGGGATCGCCTGGCTCGCGGGCGGAGGCGATGAGGGCGAAATCGTGCTTTCGACCAGGGTGCGATTGGCGCGCAACCTCCAGGGCTTTCCGTTTCCGATCCGGGCGGGCGTGGAGGACTCCGGACGGATCCTGGACCGAGCCCGCGTGGCGATCGAAGCGTCCGACTCGCTGCGTGAAGCGACCGTGTGGAAGATTGACGATCTGGACCAGACGGATCGGGGCCTGCTCCTCGAGCGGCACCTTGTAAGTCGCGATCTGGTCGAGCGGCAGGAGGGGGAGCCCGCGTTCGCCGCTCTGGCGCTCGCGGCAGATGATGACCTGGGCGTGATGGTGAACGAAGAAGACCACCTGCGTCTGCAGGCATTCAACGCGGGATTCGACCTCGATCGCGCCTGGCGCCGCGTCGACCGGCTTGACGAAGAGATCGGCGCCGTTCTTCCCTACGCATTTCATCACGAATTCGGGTTCTTGACCTCTTGCCCGACGAACGTGGGGACGGGACTCAGAGCCTCGGTCCTGATTCACCTGCCGGGACTCGTGCTGACCAAGGAAATCACCAAGGTACTCGAGGGGATATCGCAGGTCGGCCTGACCTACCGCGGTCTTCACGGCGAAGGATCCGAGGTCGTGGGCAACCTGTTCCAGCTCTCGAACCAGACCACTCTCGGGAAGACCGAGGAAGAACTCGTTGATCACCTGGACCGTGTGACCGGGAAAGTGATTGACTATGAGCGGAGCGCCAGGTCAGTACTCGTCAAAGAGGCGCCGACGGTCCTCGAGGACAAGGTCTGGCGGGCATACGGGATCCTGCGCACGGCCCGCAGTCTCTCTACGCAAGAAATGCTGAATCTGATGTCGGGGCTTCGTCTGGGCGTCTCTCTGAAACTCATTCGGACGCCGAGTGTACGGACGCTCAACGAAATTCTTGTCCTTGGCCAGACCGCGCACCGCAGCCGGGCTGTCGGGGGCAGCCTGGACGCTGCAGAGGCGGACGTGGCTCGAGCAGCATTCGTTCGAGAGAGACTCGCGGCAGAGGATGAATCGACCGGGACCGATGGTCCGAACGGAGAACGGAACTGAACCGCGACGGTGCAACCGTCGCCCGAGGTGTGAATGAACTACAACTTCACTGATCGAGTCCGGAAGGTCCTGGCGATGGCCCGCGAAGAGGCGGTGCGCCTGCAACACGATTACGTCGGGACGGAGCATATCCTCCTCGGCCTGATTCGTGAGGGAGAGGGTGTAGCGGCAGAGGTGCTGCGGAATCTCGCGGCGGACCTGGATGATCTATTGCGCCTCGTTGAAGAGAACATCCGACCGGGAAAGGCGACGACTCCGATCGGCGAGCTCCCGTATACGACGCGCGCCAAGAAGGTCCTGGAGTACGCGATGGCCGAATCCCGCGAGCTGAATCACAGCTACGTGGGGACAGAGCACCTCCTGCTCGGTCTACTGCGCGAAGAACGTGGCCTGGCGGCGAAAGTGCTCGGAGAACTCGGGATCGGCGTGGACGAGGCGCGTGCCGAGATGCTGAAACTCCTCGGCACGGACATGCCGGCGGCTTCGCACGAATCGGGACCTCCGATCGCCTCGGCCAGGGAAGAGGGCAAGTCGAAGACGCCGGCTCTGGATCATTTCTGCCGGGACCTCACGGAACTCGCCGACGAAGGCAAGCTCGATCCGACGATAGGGCGAGAAGCCGAAATCGAGCGCGTCATGGAGGTGCTGTCTCGGCGCAAGAAGAACAACCCTGTGCTCATCGGGGAGCCGGGTGTGGGCAAGACGGCGATCGTCGAGGGGCTCGCCCAGAAAATCGTTCGGGCCGACGTACCCGAGAGTCTGAAGGAGCACAGGGTCCTGGCTCTGGACATGGCAGCCGTAATCGCAGGAACGAAATACCGGGGCCAGTTCGAGGAGCGCCTCAAGGCAATCGTGAACGAGATCTCGGGAAACGATGGGATCATCCTGTTCATCGACGAGCTCCATACGCTGGTGGGTGCCGGAGCTGCGGAGGGTGCCATCGACGCGTCGAACATGCTGAAACCTGCCCTGGCGCGTGGAGAACTTCAGTGTGTGGGGGCTTCGACGCTCAACGAGTACCGCAAGTACATCGAAAAGGACGGTGCGCTGGAACGCCGCTTCCAGACCGTTATCGTAGAGCCGCCCTCGATCGACGAGACCTTCGAGATTCTCAAGGGACTGCGGAAGCACTACGAAGACCACCACAACGTGGAGCTCCCCGACGAATCTCTGCTCGCGGCTACGAAGCTGTCCGACCGATATATCACCGACCGATTCCTGCCGGACAAGGCGATCGACGTGCTCGATGAGGCCGGTGCCCGGTCGCGACTCGGAGCCCAGGTCCCTCCGCCCGAGGTGCAGCAGCTACAGGACGAAATGGACGACCTGAGCAACCGGAAGGACGAGGCGATTCGAGACCAGGACTTCGAGAAGGCGGCCCTGCTCCGGGATCGGGAGAAAGAACTCCAGACCGAGATCCGCCGGCGGAAAGAGGAATGGGAGAGACAACAGCGCGACTTCAGGCCCGTGGTGGACGAGGATGCGATCTCGTTCATCGTGTCGCGGTCGACCGGAATCCCGGTGAGCCGGCTGCGGGAAGAGGAGACAGCACGGCTCCTCAAAATGGAGGAAGAGCTCCACGATACGGTTGTCGGACAGGACGAAGCGATCCAGGCGTTGAGCAGGGCGATCCGGCGGACGCGAGCCGGTCTCAAGGACCCGGACCGGCCGATTGGCAGCTTCATCTTCTGCGGTCCGACGGGCGTCGGGAAGACCGAGCTGGCGAGGCAGTTGGCCCGGTTCCTGTTCGCCGATGACCAGGCCCTGATCCGGGTCGACATGTCCGAATACATGGAGAAGTTTTCGATCAGCCGTCTGATCGGGGCGCCTCCCGGCTACGTGGGATACGAGGACAGCGGAGCTCTGACGAAGGCGGTTCGCCGACGACCCTACAGCGTGATTCTGCTGGACGAGATCGAAAAGGCACACCCGGACGTGTTCAATATTCTGCTCCAGGTTCTGGATGAGGGGCGCCTGACGGACAACTACGGACGGGTGATTGATTTCAAGAACACGGTGTTGATCATGACCTCGAATGTCGGCGCCCGGGACATCGCGAACAGCAAGGCGCTCGGCTTCGGCTCCGGCGAGGAGGGCGGGATCGATTACGACCGGATGGCCGAGCGGATCCGGGATGAGATCGATCGCGTGTTCACGCCGGAATTCTTGAACAGGATCGACGAGACGATCGTGTTCCATCCGCTGTCGAAGAAGGAAATTGGCCAGATCGTCCACATAATGCTGCGGGACGTACAGCGCCGGCTTGCCGAGGAGGAACTCTCACTTTCGCTGAGCGATGCGGCCGTGGACTTCCTCGTGGAGCGGGGATATGATGATAAGTTTGGTGCGCGTCCGCTGAAGAGGATGATCCAGAGGTACGTGGAGGACGCGTTGTCGGAGAAAATTCTAATGGGAGAATTCGCCAAAAGAGACGAGATCGCGGTCGACGTTGCGGATGACGGTGAGTCTCTAGTCTTTCAGGCGGTATCGCACAGTCCCGCGCAGTGAGATCAGGCCAGTTCGCTCGGATATGCGTAGCCCTCGTCATGCTCCTGGTGGCGAGGGTCACGCCTTTGTGGGGACAGGAACAGACTCTCTATCAGGTTCGCGTCGACAGCGTCGTCGTGACGGGAGCGTTCCGGTACTCTGATGAAGGTGTGCTCCGAATCGCCGGCCTGCGGGTAGGCGAAGTCGTAAACGGACCCGATGTCCAGTCGGCGATTCAGCGGCTGTTCGCGACGGGCGAATTTTCGGATGTGCGGGTTCGAGTAACGCCCAGAGAGCCCAACATCTTCTACATCGATGTGACCGAACGTCTTCTCGTCGGTGAGTTTCTGTTCGAGGGACTCGAGCACGTGAACGACGGGACGATCCGGGATTCCGCCGGGCTCCTGGGTGGTGTTGCGCTGGATCCGTCGCGCGTGGCGACGGCGTCTGCACTCACGCGGCAGTTCCTGGCTGAGGCAGGTTTCCCACAGGCGACGGTAGATACGAGTATCGTGGCGGACCCGTCCGGTCTCGACCAGGTGAACGTGATATTCGAAGTACACGAAGGTCCGCGTCTCGCTCTCGCCAGGGTCGAATTCTCCGGCAACCAGTCGTTTACGGACTCACAGATTCGTGGTTCGATGTCTACGTCGGAGGAGGGGTTCTTCTGGTTCCGACCAGGGGAGTTGCATCGCGAAGAGTATCGCAAGGACCTCAGCGAGAACATCCCGAATTTCTACGCCAAGTACGGGTATATAGACATGGAGGTGCTCGGCGATACGCTCGTCGTAGACACCCTGACCGGTAAGGGCCGAATCGAGATCGAGGTGAACGAGGGCCCGCAGTACGGGATCAAATCATTCGACATCGAAGGTAATGCCCGGTTTCCAGCATCCCAGCTCGCGGAGTACTTCCCGGACGTCGTAGAAGGACTGCTCGGTGGAGCCAGGACCGAAGAGGAACTGAACGAAATCAGGCCTCCGTTTGACCGGGAAGCGTTTGACGAAGCGAGTCAGAAGATCGCGGACCTGTATCGCGACGCTGGATACCTTTCGGTCAACATCGTCTCGGAGGTCAACCGCGTTCCGCCTGACTCCGCGGGCGAGTCCCCGACGGTAGACATCCTGTTGCTCGTCCAGGAAGGGCAGCCCGCCTATATCCGCACGGTCACCATCGTCGGTAACGATTACACGCACGACTCGGTGATCCGGAAGGTCCTGCTCACGCTCCCTGGCGACATCTATTCGCAGCAGTTCCTCATTCAGAGCATCCGGAATCTCCAGACTCTGGGGTTCTTCGAGACTCTTCCGCCCGACGAAGCGATCCAGATCAAGCCGCGGGATGATGGAGACATCGACCTGGAATTCCGGGTCAGGGAGAAGCAGACCGGCAACGTCAACTTCGGGATATCGGCCGCCGCGTCTACAGGCCTGGCCGGGTTCATCGGCTACGATCAGCCGAACCTGTTCGGGCAGGCGAAGATCGGACACTTCCGGTGGCTGTTCGGACGCCGTTCGCAGGACATCGAGCTCAGCTACACCGATCCCGAGATCTTCGGGACCCGAAACAGTCTCTCGATCGGCGTGCAGAGCTCGAGGGACCAGTTCCAGACCTTCAGCCTCGGTACACGGCGTCAGACCGGTGGGTTCTTCGAGTTCGGAATTCCGATATTCCGGCTGCGGTCGACCCGGTTCTACGTAGGATACTCGCTGTTCAATGACGACGTG
>Ga0114922_10006950_pt1 | contig 10363 bp, 7 predicted proteins | sample AartaG_FD_100975 | JGI IMG/M metagenome (GOLD analysis project Ga0114922, IMG submission 100975) | Deep subsurface microbial communities from Aarhus Bay to uncover new lineages of life (NeLLi) - Aarhus_00045 metaG | ecosystem: Environmental > Aquatic > Marine > Oceanic > Sediment | place: Aarhus...
TATTAATGGCCTTAAGGCTATCAAGTCTTGGGCATCGTCGTTTGGCTATTTCCTGATGGTGGCGCTGTTGGTGTTCTCCTGGGACGCGGTACGGGTGGCGCAGGGCGCGGAGAGTTTCTGGCGTGTAGGTGTCACGGGATATGGGGGACTGCGCCTCATCTGGCCGCAGGAGTTGTGGGCGCGGCTGCGCGGGTGGGTCGGCAAGGCGCACTATCTTTTTGTTTCGCCCGTCGTCAATGCTGCTTTGCTGGTGGGCTCAGTTCTGCTGGTGTGGAGCGCCCTCACGCACCGCCATCATACTCGAGAGGCGCTTATAGACTTGTTCCTCGTTTCCTTCTTACTATTCTACTCCCTCCTCCACTGGCTATGGGCCTTTCCGGTCTGGGATCGCTACCTGCTGCCTTTGGTACCCGTGCTGGCGGTCATCCTGGGCCGCATCCTGGCTCTCCTTGCGTCCTACCTCCAGGAAAGAATCGCTCCTTGGTCGTTGGTAGTTGTTCATTGGTCATTGTTCGTTTGCCTGGCCTTGCCTGCGTTCAACGCCGCCCACGGCCGCTACCCAGTCGGCAGTAATCACGGCGCTTACGACGGCATTGGCAAAGTCGCCGCGTTCCTGCGCGGTCTGCCTGAGGGCACGGTGGTCTACCAGCACTGGTTGGGCTGGCACTATGATTATTACCTGTTCGATGCGCCCATCTACCTGGCCTACTGGCCGACCCCGGCCTGGCTGGCGCGGGACGTACAGGCTTTCGGTGCGCGCCAGCCGCGCTACGTGGCATTCCCGTCGTGGGAGTCGCCTGCACGGGTGGAACGGGCGCTGGTTGGTGTAGGCTACGAGTTGGAGCCTGTGTTGACTATGACCCGACGCGACGGCAGGCCTTCGTTCACTGTGTATCACATTCAACCAAGAACAACGAGCAATGAACAATGAACACAATGAACAACAATTCTACCGATCTACTGGCTCCCAACTTTCTCCGTGATTGCATTGCTGTTCTTTCACTCTGTGCTCTCGTTTGCATGTGCTACTGGGGAATCGCGTTGGCAGGGCGTGTGTTGGCCGGCGGCGACGTCTTCACCTACTTCTACCCCTACTGGGCGGAGGCGACGCGGGCCATTCGGGCCGGGCGACTGCCGCTCTGGAATCCCCATCTCTTTATGGGAACGCCGTTCCTGGCCAACAGCCAGGCGGGGGTCTTTTACCCCCTCAACTGGCCGCTGTGGCTCCTTCTGCCAGCTCATCAATCTGTTCATCTTACCATCGTGCTGCACCTGTGCCTGGCGGCGCTTAATGGGTACCTCTGGGGATGCACCTCGCTGCGGCTGGGGCGGGTCGGCGCCTGGACGGTTGGGGCCACCTTCGCATTGGGGGGCTATTTGGGCGCGCAGGTGGAGCACGTCAACCAGTTGCAAGGGCTGGCCTGGCTGCCGCTTATGCTGGTGCTGTATGATGTTATCCTTGCGAAGGTTGAGAAGCAGCTTTTTGACCAAAAGCGTCTTTGCCTGTCAAACGGATGTAGTTTATCCGCACGCTCTCCATTACTAGGGCGATTTGTAACCTTCGCAAGGGTTCGGAAACCCAAGGCCGCGTTTGCCGGTCTCGCCATTGTCGTGAGCCTGGTGTTTCTGACCGGCCACACGCAGACGGCCTTCATCTCACTGGTCGGGCTGGCGGCCTATGGACTGGGGCCGGCGTTGTGGCGTGGGTGGCGCCGGCGCGAGTGGAGACCGCTGGCGCATCCCGCAGTGTTCCTGGTGGCGGTGGTGGGGCTGGGAATCGTGCTGGCGGCGGTGCAACTGCTCCCCACCTGGGAGCTCTCGCGTCTTTCGGTGCGTGCTGGAGGGTTGCCGTTTAAGGAGCGTGTATCTTTCTCTCTCTCGCCGTTTTACCTGGCGCGTGCTCTTTTGCCCGGCTTTAGTGAGGCCGTACCCCCTGAACACATTGAGCATGTCGCCTACGTCGGCATCGCTGGCCTGGCCCTCGCCGCTGTGGGGATCTCTGCACTCCCCAGGCGCTGCCCTGCCTCTACCAATTCCCACGGACTGTCCCAGTCCGCAATTACTGATCTACCAGTGTGCCTCCTCACCATCCTGGGCCTCTTCCTCTCCCTCGGTTTCTACAACCCTGTCTACCTCCTCCTGGCCCGCTACGTCCCCGGCTTTATTCACTTTCGTGTGCCGTCCCGTTGGCTGGGGCTCTACGTCGTAGGCGTGGCAGCGCTGGCGGGGTGGGGCGTGGATGCATTACTCCACTGTCGTGAGCCTGTTTCCTGGCGCACTCTCGTGCTCTTCGCGGTCGCGCTCGTCGTGCTGGCGGGGTGGGCGGTGGTGGGCGTGCGCATCGGGGAGGGAGGGGGTGTGGGCTGGCCGACCGTCGCTGGCTGGGCGGTGGGGATCGCCTTGGCGCTGGCATTGCTGCTGGCGGCCACGCGCGCACCACGACTGGCGGCGGTGGGCCTGCTGGTGTTGTTGATCGTGGAACTCTTCGCGGCGCGTTCCACACTTCCTCACAGTCGGGCCACTGCGCCCCAGGCGTTCACCAGCCTGCGCCCTGCCATCGCCCACCTGCTCGCTGCAGGAGGGGATGGGGGGCCGGGGCCGCCCCGCTCCCGCTTCCTCAGTATGTCCGACATCACCTTCGATCCCGGTGACCTCGCTGAGATCGAGATCATCTACGGCCCGCGACTCTCGGCCGGCGCGCTCTACGATTACGTCATCGCCGCCAAGCACAAGGAGATGCTCAGCCCCAATCTGTCACTAGCCTTCGGTGTCCCGGCTGTGGACGGATTCGGCGGTGGTGTGCTGCCGCTGGCGCGCTACGTCACGCTCCAGCGGTTGTTCCTGCCCGAAGACGAGGTTTCCATAGACGGCCGGCTGCGCGAGAACCTGACCGCCATTCCCGCTGGGCGCTGGCTGAGCCTGTTCAACGTCCGGCACGTCATCACCGATAAACTCCACGACGCCTGGTTGGACGATGTGTTCTACGATCTCCAGTTCGGCGCACAACTGGCGGGTGGGGAAGCGGCTGCGGTCGCGCACGTGGGGCAATTTGAGGCGACGGCGCTAGGGCTCGTCTCCTATCTGCGCGGGGGGGCGGCACTGTCGGATGGCACGGCTGTCGGTGTCGTCGAGGTGGGCTTCGGCGAAGGGCCCACGCACACGCCGACCTCTGCGGTCGTCTTCGAGTTGCGGGCTGGAGAGCACACGGCCGAGGGGCTGTACTGCCCAGACGTGGCCCACGCGCAGGCTCCCATCGGTGGACACCTTTGGCCGGGGCAGCCGGAGGGGAACGATTACGTGACGCGGCTGCGGTGGCAGGAGCCTGCCGCGCCAGCGACGGTCGTCGTGCGGGCTACGCTGCCGGAGGGGGAACTGGTCGTGCGCGGGGTGAGCCTGATAGACGAGCGTACCGGCGGCTTTCAGGCGCTGGTGCTATCTGACCGGGGCCGCTTCCGGCTGGCGCACTCCGGCGACGTCAAGATCTACGAGAACCTGGACGTGCTGGAGCGAGCGTTCCTCGTCCATAAGGCGGTGGTGGTCACCGACGACGAGGATGCGTTGGCATTGATGCGAGATGAAACGTTCGATCCGGCGGCGGAGGTGATCCTGGGCGCGGAACCCTGGCGAAGGTTCCAACCTTCCCAAGGTTGTGAGCCTGCCCAAGTGACGCACTATGCGCCGGAACGCGTCGAGATTGAGGTGACCGCCGGAGCGCCAGGCTATCTCGTCTTGACCGATGCCTGGTATCCTGGTTGGGAGGCGACGGTGGATGGCGAGCGGGTACCGGTTTATCGGGCTGATTTGCTTTTCCGCGCGGTCGCCCTGGATGCCGGGAACCATCGCATCGTCTTCACCTTCCGACCGATGAGCCTGCGCGTCGGTGCGGGCGTGAGCCTGGCGGGGCTGGTCGTCTTGACCGTCGTCACGCTCACTTTGTCCAAAGCCAGGCGCGGTGCTATAATGGGCGCTACGATTGGAGAGAATCTAGAGGAGGTTGAACGATGAACGTAGTGAACCGTGTCTTAGTGGTGATCTTGCTGCTGGTCGCCATAGTGCTGTGCAGCATTCTGCTGGCGATGCCGGTGCGGGTGCTTGATACCATCGCGCAACAATCGGCTGTGCTGGTGGACGTTCTCAGAGAATATGAGCGGTACAGCGTCGAGTGGTTCCTGCGAGTGGGCCTGGGTGTTCTTTTCGCCGCAACGCTGGATATCGTTCTCGTCTTGCTCATCATCCTCGAGGTGCGCCGGCCCACTCTGAAAGCTATCCGCGTCGAAAAGGTCGGTGGGGGGGAGGTACAGGTCAGCATTGCCTCCATCGCCGACCGGCTAAAGTACGAGATAGATCAACTCTCCGGTGTCCTGCGCTCCAAGCCGAAGGTCTCGGCCAGGCGCGGCGGGGTCGTGGTCGAACTGGATGTGGAGACGGCGGCCGGGATTGACGTGCCGATGAAGGCCGAGCAGATCGTGGAGACGGCCCGGCGGGTGGTGGAGGAGAAGATGGGGCTCAAACTGCACCGTTCTCCCAAGGTCAACCTGCGCGCCAGACCCTATTCCAAGACGCAGCCGGATGCAGCATCCGGCGAGTTCCCTGCCAAGCCGGAAGAGGTGTCATTTGCCGCGCCGGAGGAAGTGACGTTTGTCGCGCCCGAAGAAGCACCGCCCGCCTTGCCGGAGGGTCAGTCGGACTTGAGCTGACCGGAGATAGTCATCTCCCCTTCTTCGATCTGAATGTCGGTGACGAGATTCTCGTCTATCTCGGCCATGATGCTCCTGGAGATGGATTCGTTGAGCAACTCCGTCAGCGCCTCCAGAACCGGTTCAGGTACCGGGAGCGGGCCGAGGGCGATCTCTTCCAGCGTGACGCTAATTTCACCACCCGCTGCAGTGGCGGAGAAGGCGGCCAGACCGGGCAGGGCCAGCGATTCGGCCACGGTCACTGTGGCATAGATCTCGATGCGACCGTTGCGGAAGTGCACCTGAGGTTGGCTGACCGGCGACTCTTTCTGCTCGGCGAGCTTGTTCGCCAGCAGCGAGGTCATCTCCTCTTCGGTGACGGTGATGGTGAAGGTGTCGTCCGTACTCGCGTCAACCACCGTGCGCCAACGCTCCCGAAGGCGCTGGATGGCCTCGTCGGAGGGTGTGATAGCGTAGGGTGGCTGCGGTCCCCCTAGCAGCGTGCAGCAGCAGCAAGACTGTGCGAGGACGACGACCGCGATGAGCGTGATTAGAACGTGTGAACGCATTGTTGCCTCCTGGGTTGTGATCGTTGAAACGGAGTTTCCGTCGGATGTAGTTTATCCGCAGATTATAGCACAAACTGTGATGACGTGAAAGAGAGCGACACTTCTGGAGACGGTATCCTCAGTCTGGCGGCGCGGGTGGAGAGCTTGCTCTTCGTGGCCGATGGGCCGGTCTCCGTCAGCCGCCTGGCGGCGGCGTTGGATGCCACACCGGGGCAGATCGAGTGGGCCTTGGCTGACCTGGAGGCCACCTACGACAAGCGTGGCTTGCGCTTGCAGCGGGCCGGCAACCGCGTGCAGTTCATCACTGCGCCGGGGGCCGCGTCCTTTATCGAACGCTTCCTGGGCCTGGAGGCGCGCGGGCGCCTTTCGCGGGCCGCGTTGGAGACGCTGGCCATCATCACCTACCGCCAGCCGATCACCCGTCCCGAGATTGAGGCCATCCGGGGCATCGGTTCCGACAGCGTCCTGCGCACATTATTGAGCGCTGGGCTGATCGAGGAAGTGAGACGAGCGCCGACCGTGGGCCGTCCCATTCTCTACGGCACCACTTTCGAGTTTCTGCAACACTTTGGGCTGCGCAGCATGGACGAGTTGCCGCCGCTGGAAAGCTTGCCGGCCAGTGAAGAGACCTGATGAAGGGATACCCACGGAAACTACCGTCCTGCGTCGCCTTCCTGCTGGGATTGACGGGAGCGTCGTTATGTCTGTTCGGGCCGATGTTGCCTGTCGGTGCACAGAATTCTCGTGTGTTGCAGGTCTGGCCCGACCGCAGTATCGGGGTCACTTCCGGGCTGTTTGAGGGTTCGACGGCCCACGCTGCTGCGCAGATACTTCCTTTCGGCGTCCACCGCACCTCTGCTGGCGAAGTTGTGCGCGCACACACTTACCTGCACTTTCCCCTCGACGTGTTTCCCCCGGGCACCGAAATCCTGCGTGCCACACTGTACGTGTACGTGGATGGCAGTTCTGGCACAGGGGAGGCGACGTTCGGTGTGTATCGCGTTCTAGATCCGTGGGGGGAGGAGAGCTGGAACAGTGACCCGGCTGCCTGGCCCACGCTCCTCACCTCGCCCATCGCGGCCACAGCGGCCCGTTTCGACGTACTGACGTCAGCGTTACCCGTGTCTACTTCTACCCCTACTGCTGCTTCCAGTCCTACCCTCACGCCGCCTACCTCGCCGCTGCCCACGCCGACTCCCTACTACCCAGCGTCAACCACACCGGTTGTATCGCTCGGACAGGTGGCGGGAACCTGGCTCACGTGGGACGTCACCGCGCTGATGCGAGCCTGGCTGGCAGAGGAAGTGCCCGACTATGGACTGGCCCTGGCCCCCGCACCTGAACCCGATGCCGACCCGGAGACGGCGGGCGATCTGCTCGTGGCGCGTTGGCTCGCCGCCGACGATCCCAACACAAGGCCATACCTCATCGCCGAATTCAAGGTGCATCCGGTTACGCCTACGCCCACGTCCACGCCGACTGCCACGCCTGTGCCTGTCCTGCCCTCCGCTGGCAGTCCTGTGGGGCGGTGGGCTGCGGGGTTGCTGCTCGTCGGGGCAGCGCTGCTGATCCTGGGGCTGGCCGTGCGGCGCAGGTAGGGATTATTGTCATTGGTCATTTGTCTTATTTCTTGCCCCTTTTCCCATCCGCGGTACAATCGCTCCCTAATACCTATCCGCCAATCCATCGCTATCCTGGAATTCGAGTTCTATGCGAGCCGATCTACACATTCACACCACGGCCTCCGATGGCTGCTGGCCGCCGGAGCGCGTCGTGGCTGAGGTCAAGGCCCGGGCCATCGGTCTCTTCGCCGTTGCCGACCACGACACCATTGCCAGCGTGCGCCCGGCCGAGGCGCTGGCCCGTGAGGCGGGATTGGCTTTCCTGCGCGGTGTCGAGGTCTCCACGTGGCTGGACGGCCATCTCTTCCACGTCCTGGCTTATGGCTTTGATACGGACAACCTAGCGTTTGCTGCGCTGTTGCGCGAGAACGAGGCCAAGCTGGGTCAGGCCAGCGACGACGTGATCCACAACCTGGTCGTCAGCGGCCACCCGATTGACCCGGATGACTACCTGGCCTACGAATACGACCGCACCCGGGGAGGCTGGAAGGCGTTCAATTACCTGCTTGAGCGGGGGTTCTGCACTGGCGTGCGCGACTACTTTGACAATCTGGAGACCGAAACGCCCGCCGCAATCCTGTCGTTCCCGCATCCGGCGGAAGCCACTGCCGTCATTTGCGAGGCCGGTGGCGTGCCGATCCTGGCACATCCTGGTATCAGCCTGCGCCACGAAGGGGTCACGGATGAGACGCTGCAGCCGTTCCTCGGCTTTGGCATTGCGGGGCTGGAGTGTTATTCCTGTGTTCACGACGAGGCCACGACCCGCTTGTGCCTGGACTGGTGCGACCGCAATGCCCTGCTCGTCACCGGCGGCTCCGATAGCCACGGTGGGTTCGTCGGGCGCGAACTGGGCATCCCGGCTGTGGATACCGCCGATCTACGGTTGGGCGAACTGGAGGAGCGGATTGTACGTTGACGTCAGCAGATCCAAATCTTGAGAAGTGAGGCACGCCTACGTGCCGAACGGAGCCGCACCTGGGAGTGCTGACTCCTCTGAAGGTTGATGGCGAAGGATAGTGGTGCCGGACATACGCTCGTCAGATGGCTCCTGACTTCCCTTTTTGTGCTACCACTTGCCGCTGGCTCCCTCCCCAGAAGAGCGACCACCGCCAGAGGAACTGCTACGTGAACTGCTAGATGAACTGCTGGATGAACTGCCGTAGCCGTAACCGTAGGTAGGTTGAGGAGTGCGCTTTGGCAGGGTTTCAGTCCTGATTTTGCGGTATTCGCAATGGTGGCACTTTATGTAAATCTGCTTCTTGCCGGTTCGGTCGTAAGTTGGCTCGACCAGTGTTTTGGAGCTGACTCTTACCGTGCAATAGCCACATCGAGGACAGATTTCCACCAACGAATGCCTGTGGTAGCTTTGCACCGTGTGCTCGCCGCAATTGGCACATTCCCGAACAACGTAATCTACCGATTTGAGGGATTTCTCAACTTTTTGACCATCGTCCAGGTACGTGTCGGCGGAGGCTGTGTCTAAGCGGGTTAGCGTGCGGTACTCACATTGAGGACAGGTTTTCACTGACGAAGACCAGCGTTTATAGCTGCACACCGTGTGCGTGTCGCAGTTGGGACACTCCCAAACGTCATGATCTACCGAGTTGAGGGATTTCTCAAGCTTTTGCCCATCGTCCAGGTACGTGTCTGCAGAGGCTTTGTCCAAGCGGACCATATATGTTTGGCAGTTGGGGCAGCGTCGCTTGTGGTAACGTTTGTACAGCGGCAGTCCGAGGGCGGCTGCAAGGGTGGCGATGGCTCCGCCAAGGATTGCGATGGGGACAATAGTTGTATCGGTGCTGCGGGCACTGGAGCGCGACGGTGGTGGCGTGGCGGCGCGGGTGGGCCTTGGTGTCGGTGAGCTGAGGTCTCGGGGCCAAGTGCCAGTCAGTTTGCCGACCACGGCCTGTGCGCCGCTGTAGATTCCGCCGCTGTAGTCATCGCGCTTGAAGCTGGGCAGCATGTGCTCATCAATGACTTCCTGCACAGCCGCGATATCAGCGCTTACGTAGGCAGAGCCAAGCTCAATCCGCACTTCCCGGTCTCCCACGGAGACCAGGACCAAAACACCATCATTTCGCTCCGCACCCCCAATACCCCAGGTGTTGAACAGATTGGTGGCGAAGGACTCAAAGGTCTCATCGCCGGTGCTGTAGTCGCTGATGGAGTCAATGGTCACGACTGCTGCCCCGATGCCGGTTTCGCTTTCGAGGTCAGCAAATAGCGTCTGAATGTTGGCAGCGTCCTCGGCGGTCAGAAGCCCGGCATAGTCATTGACGTGTGCGTCTGTTTGTTGCGGATAGCCCTCCTGGGCGTGAACGACCGGCGTAGTGAGTGTCACGGTGAGCGCTGCGACTATTCCGGCAACCAGCCAGAGGGCGTGGCGTTTTGGAATTCGAGCAAAGCGTGAACTGTACGAACCTGATGTTGGACTCATCTTTAACCTCTCCTTTCTCTCTAACCCCAGTTGTCCAAATGGCGTCGTCCTAAGAATATCGCCGGCAGACTTGCTAACGTTTCAACTCTTCCAGAAGGGCTTCCGCCATTTCGGCAGCGTCTTGCTCCAGGCCTAGTTCCAATGCTCTCTCCAGGTCTGAGATAGCCTTCTCTCGTTCTCCAATCTCAGCATATAGTGCACCTCGCAAGAGGTAAGCAGGAGCATAATTGGCATCAATCTCAATAGTCTTACTCAGATCGGCCAGAGCCTGGTCGTATTGATCGGACAGTACATAGGCGAGCCCACGGTGAAAGCGGGCTTCAGCGAGCTGCGGGTTGAGGGCGATGGCTTGGTCGAAGTCAGCGATGGCCTGATCGAAATCGCCTTTCTCGCCGTAGGTGATTCCCCGGCTGGAGTAAGCTTCAGCGAACTGCGGATTGAGGGCGATGGCCTGATCGAAGTCAGCGATGGCGCGGTCGAAATCGACTTGGGCGTAGCGAGCGATACCTCGGTTGAAGTAGGCTTCAGCATAGTCGGGCTTGAGTGCAATGACCTGGTCATAGTCGGCGATGGCACCTTCCAGGTCGCCTTGGGCGTAGCGAGTGGCGCCTCGGTTGTTGTGGGCGTCAACGTAGTCGGGCTTGAGTGCGATGGCCTGGGTATAGTCGGCGATGGCTTGGTCAAGGTCGCCTTTCTTGCCGTAGACAAGCCCTCGGTTGTAGTAGGCTTTAGCGAACTGTGGGTCAAGGGCGATGGTTTGGTCATAGTCGGCAATGGCTTGGTCGAGGTCGCCTTTGCCTGCATAGGCATTCCCGCGGTTGTGGTAGGCTTCAGCGAACCGTGGGTCGAGGGCGATGACCTGGTCGAAATCGGTGATGGCGCGGTCGAGATCACCTTTATGATGGTAGGCGAGCCCGCGGTTGTTGTAGGTGTCAGCGTCCTGCGGGTTGAGGGCGATGGCTTGGTCATAGTCGGCGATGGCACGGTCATAATCGTCTTTGTCGGCGTACGCGTTTCCGCGGTTGACGTAGGCTTCGGCGAACTGCGGATCAAGGGCAA
>Ga0114922_10006951_pt1 | contig 10362 bp, 9 predicted proteins | sample AartaG_FD_100975 | JGI IMG/M metagenome (GOLD analysis project Ga0114922, IMG submission 100975) | Deep subsurface microbial communities from Aarhus Bay to uncover new lineages of life (NeLLi) - Aarhus_00045 metaG | ecosystem: Environmental > Aquatic > Marine > Oceanic > Sediment | place: Aarhus...
CTGGACGTCGAACTGTGCGGGGACGGCCTCGCCGCTCGCGTCGAGCAGGCGGAGCGAGTCGGTCTTCTTGACGGCCGAGAGCGGCAGGGGCACGCCGGTCCACACCGGCATGGGCGGCACGGGCCTGTCGGAGAAGCTCCTGACGGCCAGGGGGATCTTCACTTCGGCCGCGGCCTGCGGCGCGCATGCGCCGGCCAGAAGCGACACCACGGTCAGGAGCATGCCGGCCCGCCGCATTGTCAGAATGCCACACGTCATCTTTGCGCCTCCTAAGGGGCCGGACAGGGTAACCGGCGACGCCGCCCGGGGCAAGCCCGCCGGGTGGGCGGCATTTGGCTATCCTTCGACCACCGCCAGTGCGAGCCGGCAGCCCATGAGGAACTCCTCCACGTCGATCCACTCGTCGGGCGTGTGCACCTCGTGCGGGCCGAGCCCGAAGGTGACCGTGGCGATGCCCTTGGCCGTCAGATTGTTGGCGTCCATGCCGCCGTCGTTGCTGACCGTCGCCAGTTGAACGCCGGCCGCTCGCCCCGCGGCCAGGGCGGCTGCGACAACCGGCGCGTCGTCCGGCAGGACGAACGATTCGTAACGCGACAGCGGCCTGAAGCTCACCTTCGCCGCCTGGCCGTCGCGGCTGGTCGTCTCGCCCGCCGCCCGCTCGAAGGCCCCCCTGCAGGTCTCGAGGATCCGCTCGCGAAAGGCGTGGTCGTGGCTGCGGGCCTCGGCAAGGACCGTCAGCCTGTCCAGGACGACGTTCGTGCCCGAGCCGCCGCGGAGCGTGCCGACGTTGGCGCTGCCCGTGCCCTCGGGCCTGTCGATGGGCCCGTGCCAGCCGTTGTCCGCGAGCCAGGCAATCGCCCGCGCCGCCGCCACCGCCGCCGACACGCCGCCGCCCGGATTGGCGCCCGCGTGGGCGGCCTTGCCGTGCACCGTGATCTCCAGTCGCGACGTGCCGATGACCCTGGTGACCGCCTCGCGGGGGTCGCATCCGTCGAAGTTGAAGCCCAGGATCGGCCCGTCAAATCCCAGGGCGGCCGGGTCGAACTCGCGCGAGCCGACCAGGCCGACCTCCTCCTGCACGAAGAACACCAGGGCGACCGCCGGTCGGGGCCGGTCGGTCTCGGCCGCCAGCGCCCGCGCCACCTGTAGCAGCGCCGCGCAGCCCGCTCGGTTGTCGCCGCCGAGTGCGGCGTCGGGGTTGTCGTTGACGATCCGCCGGCCGGCATCGCCCTCGACCAGCCGGGGCCTGCACCCCACGGCCAGCGCGACGGTGTCCATGTGCGCCGTCAGCAGCCGCGCCGGCCCGGCCGAGGCCCCCACCGCGGGGAAGCGCACGATCAGGTTGCCGCGCGAGCCGCCGTACTCGCTCCCCTCGAAGGCCCGGTCGCTCGTGATCGCCGAGCGCTTGACGCCCCGCTCCAGCAGCGCCGCCTCGACGTGATCGGCCACGGCGTTCTCGTTCGTGGACTCGCCCCGAATCGCGAGCAAGACCATCAGGTCGGTGATTGCGGCTTGTGCATCGACGTCCATCGCTACTCGCTCCCTTCGACTGTCCGACTTCTCGCCGCGGCCGCGCGCTCAACGCGCGCCGATCTCCGCAAACGACTCTGCCAAAATCGCCGCCGCCTGGTCGATCTGATCGGCGCTGACCGTCATCGGCGGCGCGATGCGGATGGCGTTGCCCCAGCGGCCGCCCTTGCCGATCAAGAGCCCGCGCTTCTTGGTGGCCTCGAACAGCGCCGCGGTCAGCGTCGGGTTAGGCGTGCGGTCGCCCGCGGTCTCGTCGGCCACCAGCTCCATCGCCTGCATCAGCCCCATGCCGCGGACGTCGCCGATGTTGGCGGGGTGCTTGCCCTGCAACTCCTCCAGGGCCGCGCGGAGCCGGGCGCCGACTTTCTCGACGTGCCGGGGGATCTTCCGGCCGATGATCGCGTCGATCGTCGCGCACGCGGCCGTGGACGAGACCGGGTTGCCCCCGAACGTGGCGATCGTCACCGTGTCGTCCCAGGCGTTGGCGATCGCCTCGGTCGCGACCGTCGCGCCCATCGGGAACCCGTTGGCGATGCCCTTGGCCAGCGTCATGACGTCCGGCACGACGCCGTAGTGCTCGATGGCGAACATCTTTCCGCCCGTGCGCCCGAAGCCGGCCTGAACCTCGTCGCAGATGAACACGCCGCCGTACTTGCGCACGATCCCGACGGCGATCTCGAAGTATTCCTTCGGCGGGACGATGAAGCCGCCCACGCCCAGGATCGTCTCGGCCAGGATGCCGGCCACGCGCCCCGTCGTCGTGGTCAGGATCAGCTCCTCGATGTCGCGGGCGCACTGGACGCCGCACGACGGATACTTCAGCCTGCACGGGCAGCGGTAGCAGTATGGGCTCAGCGCGTGCCTGACCGTGCCGACCTGCGTGGGCACCGGGCGCCAGTTGGAGTGCCCCGCCAGGCTCAGGGCCAGGTGCGAGCGCCCGCTGTACCCGTGCCGCAGCGCGATCAGCTCGCTCTGCCCGGTGGCCATCTGGGCCATCAGGATGGCCGTCTCGTTGGCCTCGGTGCCCGAGGAGGTGAAGAAGCACCTGCTCAGCCCGCCCGGTGCGATGCTCGCGAGCTTCTCGGCCAGCTCGACGATGGGCACGGTGGGGTACAGCGTCGAGGAGTGGTTCAGCCGGTCGATCTGGGCCTTGACCTTGGCGTTGATCTCGTCGTCGGCGTGGCCCAGCGAGACGGTCAGGATGCCGCCGAAGAAGTCGAGGTACTCTCGCCCGTCGATGTCCTTGACCGTCAGGCCCTTGCCTTCGGTCAGCACGATCGGCTCGTCGTAGTAGTTGGTCACGCAGGGGAACAGGTAGCGCTTGTGCTTGTCGCGCACGAGTTGTGCATCCATCGTCACGCCTCCCGCCATTGGCTTGTTGCGCGCAAGTAAAACCCCTCATCCGCGAGGGGTATGAACTGGGCGATACAGGGCTCGAACCTGTGACCTTGCGGGTGTGATCCGCACGCTCTAGCCAACTGAGCTAATCGCCCGATTTTGGGCCATGGCGTGGTTCGGGAATCAGCCGGCCCGGTCGTCCCGCCCGGCCTTTCCCACCTCGTCGGCCACGTCAGTCATCTCGTCCTTGACCTGCTTGAAGTCGTCCTTGACGCCCCCGAGGCCTTTTTTGAACTGCACGAGGCTCTCGCCGAGGCTTCGCGCGACGTCCGGCAGGCGCCGCCCGAAGATGAGCACCGCCACCACGCCGATGACCACCAGTTCAGGCCAGCCTAGTATGCCCAGCATGATTCGCTCCGTTCCGTCCCGGATCACACTGATTATAGCCGCCGCGGGGCCACTGTCAAAGCTTATCGGCAATCTCGCCGCCGAGGGCACGCAGGGCGGCGACGAAATCCTCCGGCAGCGGGGCCTCCAGCCGCATGCGCTTTCCCGTACGCGGGTGCTCGAACTCGATCGCCCGGGCGTGCAGCGCCTGGCGGGTGATAATTGGACCCTCGGCCACCTCGGGCCGGCCTTCGAGCTGGCTGCGGTAGATCGGGCCGCCCCCGTAGGCCGGGTCGCCCACGATCGGGTGCCCGATGTAGCTCAGGTGGACGCGGAGCTGGTGGGTCCGCCCCGTCTGGGGGTACAGCTCGACGAAGGTGAACCCGGCCGCGACGGCGCCGGCGTGGGTGAGCCTGGCCAGGACGCGGTATCGCGTGACGGCCTCCTTGACCACGCCCCGGAATGGCCGCCCCGTCGCGCGGTGGACGGCGTAGCGCTCGCGGATACGCGGGTGCGCGCCGATGGGGGCGTTGATGACGTCCTCGTCCAGCTCGACCAGCCCGTGAACGATGGCCTGATAGGTCTTGTGGACGCGGCGAAGCTCGAACTGCCGCCCCAGCCGCCACAGCGCCATCGAGCTCTTGGCCAGCAGCATCACGCCCGTCGTATCGCGGTCGAGCCTGTGGACGATCCCCGGGCGGTAGTCCTGCCCGCGCGTGGGCAGGTCGCCGATGCTCTCGCGGCGCTGGCTGAAGTAGTAGGCCAGGGCGTTGAGCAGCGTTCCCTTACGGCTGCCGCGGGCGGGGTGGACGACCAGGGCGGCCTGCTTGTTGACGGCGATCAGGTCCTCGTCCTCGTAGATCACGTCCAGCGGGATGGGCTCGGGGGCGATCTCCAGCGGGCGCGGCTCCGGCAGCAGCATCTCGACCGCGTCGCCGGTCTGGATGATGTAGGAGGGCTTGACGGCCCGCCCGTTGACGGTGACGGCGGCGTCGCGGATGTACTGCTGAAGCGCGGTGCGCGACATGTACCCCAGCCGGCCGGCGAGGTACTTGTCCAGCCGGCGGTTCGGCAGGGCCCGGCGGATGTCGATCCGCAGGCGGCGGAGCCCGTCCTCCTCGAGTTCCTGGGGGGCCTCGACCTCCTGCATGCCGGTGCCGGGGTCGTTCTTGTGCTTCTCTTCGCCCATGCCGGCCAGTGTGAACGAAGCCCGCAGCCGGTGCAAGGGCCGCGGGCTCCCGTTGTACGGCAAATCCAGTTTCGTTATCGGCACCGGCCGATCGCCAGGCCGTCGCGCCCCGGGCACCAGGCCCGGCGGCGTCAGGCCTTGATAAGCTCCAGGGCCTTGTCTGCGGCGCTGGCGGCGTCGGGGGCGTAGCCGTCGGCGCCGATCTCGTCGGCGTAGCTCTGCGTGACCGGAGCCCCGCCGATCATGGTTTTGACCTTCAGCCCGGCGGCCTTGACCGCCTTTACGACCTCGGGCATCTGGGGCATGGTGGTGGTCAGCAGCGCGCTCATGGCTATGACCTGGGCGCCGTTTTCCTTGGCGGCCTCGGCGAACTTCTCGGGCGCCGCGTCGGTGCCCACGTCCACGACCTTCAGGCCCGCGCCCTGCATCATCATGCCGACGAGGTTCTTGCCGATGTCGTGCAGGTCGCCTTTGACGGTGCCCAGCACGACGGTGCCGACAGGCTCGACGCCGCTTGCCTTCAGGTGCGGCTCGAGCAGGTCCAGCCCGGCGTGCATTGCCCGGGCGGCGATCAGCACCTCGAGGACGTACACTTCATTCTTCTTGAACCTGTCGCCGACGACGCTCATGCCCGCGATGAGGCCCTTCTGGAGAATGTCGGCGACCGGGACGCTCTCGTCGAGGGCCTTTCGGCACAGGTCCGACACGGTGTCGCGGTCACCCTTGATGAGGGCGTCGCAGATGGCTTGCAGATCAGCCATGAATCGCTACCTCCACTGGCAAGTCAGATTTCGCGCTTTCGGCCGGGGGCTGCCCCGGCAGCGAAGCCGTTTCATATCGTATTGAGGGGAGACTGTAAACAGGGTTTGGCGAAAAATGTGGGCGATTATTCTGCCGGACGGCTGGCCGGCACCGTCGCCGGCGCGGTCGTCGGCAGGGTCGTCACGAAATGCACTGGTCCGGACCGCCCCTCCATTGCCGCCAACTGGTACCGCGCCTCGATACCCCCCGGAGACTCGGGCTGCGCCTTGACGGCCTTTCCGTACTCGGCCTTGGCCGTGGCAACGTCGCCCGAATCGTACGCCAGCGTCCCAAGCCCCACGTGGGCGGCCGCGAGTAGCGGCTTGGGGGCGTTGCGCTCGTCGATGACCATCTGGTAATAGCGCTTGGCCTTGGCCATGAGGTCAGCCGCCTCGAGGCTGCCTTCCCTGGCCGACGCCTGGTGCTTGCCGGAATAGACCTCGCCCAGAAGCCCCGCCACCCTGGCCGCCAGCAGGCGGTCCTTGGCGTTCTCGGCGAGTTCGCCAAGCGAGGCCAGGGCGCTGGCCTCGTTGGCCGGGTCGTACATCTGCCCGATCGCCCGGTTGAACTGGGCTTTCTCTTCGCTCGCTCGTCTCTCGGCTTGCCTGTGGGCATACCAGACGATGCCCACCACGATGAGCACGGCCGTCAGGCCGCCGGCGAGCCAATTGCCGTACTTGCTGAAGAACTGCTTGACCTCGACCAGCTCATGGGCCAGCACGTTCTCCTGGAGCTCGTGGCGCCTCTTGGACTTCATTTGCCGCCCTTGTCCTTTCCGACCGTGGCCCCGGGGCCCTCGATCCGGCCAGAGGTCCACAACTGTACCTTAATGTACGTAGGGTGGAAAAGACTGCCGTTGACGATCTGGATGACGCAGCGATCGGTCTCTTTCTCGAAATCAAGCACGATGCCGCCCTGCACGAACCTGTCGGTCACCCGGACCCACCGGCTGATGGGCATCTGGCGTTTGTAGAACCTTCCCACTGCCCATTTGTCGGCCCTGCCCTTGTAGAGGTGATCGACGTACCTGGCGCCGACGGCGGCGAAATACCGGCTGCGGCGCTCGTCGAGCTTGAAGCCGATGGGCTCGGGCACGTCGGCGATGGATGGGCGGCCCTTGGCCACCAGCCCCGTCGGGGCGGATACCTCGCGATATCCCCCACCGGCGGAATCGACCGCCTGGGGCTTGTTGCACCCGCCAAGCAGCATCGCCGACGCCACGAGCAGCCCTGCTATCAGCATTCGCCCGATCATGATGACCTCCCTGTCGTGCCAGACGACGTAAGGTTGTCCATTTCCGCGCGATTGTCAACCCATAAGGGCCGACCTTCCTACTAATCGGCTCAAGCCGCGCGCGGCGATGAGCCGTCCTGCACGCCGCCGCGCTGGCCGTTGCAGTGGCTCCGGGATACCTGAACGGCCGGAAACTTGCTTGCCGCAACCTGGATATCTCCGGATAGTGGCGTTCGATGGTCCAGGACGCTCCTGGGCATACGGTCGCACCGGAGATTATTGAGTTGCACACTGAATGACAGGACGAAATGACATGGCCGGCATCACCGTCACCAACGACTTCGAAGGCGCCAACCCACACGATCCGACCCGGCTCGAGCGGACGGACGAGGCGGCGTTCGCCATCCGGCCCTGGAGCGAGGACGGTGATGGCAACTATAAGTTCTCGCTGCTGGTGGGCGTGGCGAACCGATCGGGTGGACCGGTCGAGGCGGATTTCGCCATCGACTGGGCAGACGAGGAATACATGACCTGCCGGGACTACGTCCTGCTGGGGCGGCGCGATCAGTGGCGGTACTTTCCCGCCGACGTGCACGGACCGGTCGCCCGGGCGAAGGTGGTTGTGCCGCCGGGGAGATGGCAGTTGGCGCTGCACCCGACGTACGGGCTGGAGCGGCTCAAGCAATGGCAACGGCAGGCGGAGATGTCGGGGCCGATCAAGGTACGCTCGCTGGGGCCGACGGGCAGCGGGCGGCAGATACTGGCGTTCGACATCGGCGAGCCCTCCGCCGCCGCAGCGCGCACCTTGGCTGTGCTGGGGCGGATCCACCCGTACGAGACGGCCGGTTCGTTCGCGGCCGAAGGCGCGTTGCGTTGGCTGCTGCGGTCGGCGATGGGCGATCGGCTGCGCGGCTGGCGGGCGTCGGTGGTGCTGATCGCCAACGTTGACGGCGTGGCGACTGGCACCTGCAAGCTCACCGCGCCCGGCGGGCCGGACATGAGCCACAACGCCCGTACGACCGATGACGCCGGCGTCGCCGCGCTGCTCGGCTGGGTTGAGGAGCTTCGCCCAGCGGTCATGTGCGACTTCCACGGCTGGATGTACCACTACCAGGACGGCTTCGACTACACCGACGCCGGGCCCGACGATGCGCTGAGGCTGCAGTTGTGCCGATCGGCCGATTTGGACCGGGCGTGGAAGGGCCACCGGCTAACCGACCCGACGAACTCTGATTCGCTCTGGGCCATCGCGAAGGAGCGGCACGGCACGGAGAGCCTGATCTTCAGCTTCGGCTGGTACGGCCGGACGGTCCGACACGTGCGCCGCATCGGTGCGGGCGTCGTCTCCACCGTGCTCCGCTGCCGGTAGCGGCGATGAGCCGTCCTGCACGCCGCCCTGGCGAGGATTGACCTTTGCGGCCGATAGGGCTATAAGTTCCGATTCGGCGCTCAAGCCGGGCCGCTGGCGGAAGGCCGGAGCCCGCGGGACGCCACCGGAAAAAAAGGGCAGTTCTCAGAACCCCAGGCCCGGAACGTGCGTAGCAACACTAACCGGGCGGGCCTTGGTGTGGAGTTTGCGCCCGGGAAGTTCGAAGCGGACCTGGACTGATAACGTAATTTCCATATCCCGCGGAGAATCGAATGGCTCATGACATTCTGAAGGACTCGGCCGAGGCACAGTCCGGCCGGGCGAGCCTGTTCATCGTTGGCATCCTGCTCGGCGGCGTCCTGCTGCTCTCTTCCTACATCGCCCCGCTGTTTCCGATCTTCTCGCGCGCGACCTTCAAGATCGGCAACCAGAGCTACAACTTCTTCTCCGACGCCCTGGCTCTCGCCGCCGCCCTGCTGCTGGGCATTCCGGTGATCGTCCACGCCGTCAAGCACCTGCTGGCCGGCGAGATGCAGATGGACGAGCTGGTGGCCCTGGCGATCCTGGCGTCGCTGGTTGCGGTAGGCTATCGCACGGCCGGGGTGGTCGCATTCTTCCTGCTGCTGGCGAACCTGGTGGAGACGCGGACGGCCCTGGGCGCACGGGCCAGCATTGAGGCCCTGGTGCGGATTTCGCCGACCAAGGCCCACCGCATCTCGGCCGCCGGCGTGGAGGAACTGGTGGACCCGTCGGAGCTGAAGCCCGGCGACGTCGTCCGCGTCCGCCCGGGCGACAACATTCCCGCCGACGGCGCAATCACCGCCGGGCAGACCTCCATCAACGAGGCCAATATCACCGGCGAGTCGCTGCCGGTGGACAAGAGCATCGGCGACGAGGTCTTCTCCGGCACGAGCAATCAGGCCGGGGCCATCGACCTGAGCGTCACCCGCGCCGGCGACGACACCACGCTGGGCAAGGTCCGTAAGCTGATCCTCCAGGCGCAGGGCACGCGGATTCCCATCATGCGCCTGATGGACCGGTACGCCGGCTGGTACACGCCGACCATCATCATGGTGGCCGGGCTGGTGCTCTTTTTTGCCGAGAAGGCCCAGCCAGGGACCGGCATGGAGCGGGCAATCACCCTGCTGGTGGTCGCCTGTCCTTGTGCGCTGATCCTGGCTATGCCCACGGCGATGGTGGCGGCCCTGTCGTGCGCCGCGCGGCTGGGGATCCTCATCAAGGACGTCTCCACCCTGGAGGTGGCGCGGAACCTCTCGGCCGTCGTATTCGACAAGACGGGCACGCTGACGACCGGCGAGTTGGCCGTCACGCGGCTTCAGCCGGCGCCCGGCGTGGACGGAGAGGACCTGCTGTCGGCGGCCGGCTCCCTCGAGCAAATGTCAAAGCACCCCGTCGCCCAGGCCGTCCTCAGCACCGCACGGCGGGCACGCGTGGAAATGGCCGAACCGGCCGACTTCGTGGAGGTCGCCGGACGGGGAGTCCAGGGCAGCGTCGCCGGCAGGCGAGTGCTGGTGGGCAGACGCGCCTGGCTGGAGGAACAGGGCGTGGACATGGGCGCCATGTCCGGGGACGACATGGCCGAGCCGGAAGGCCTCTCGACCCTCTACGTCGCCCGCGACGGGCAGGTGCTCGGCTGGGTGGGCCTCGAAGACCGCACCCGCCCCCAGGCACGCCTGGCGCTGGACGAATTCCGCCGGCTGGGCATCCACGAGCTGGTGATGGTCACGGGCGACCGCTGGTCGGTGGCCAGGCGGGTAGCGAGGGAGATGGGATGCTCCGAGGTGCAGGCGGAGGTGCTGCCGGCCGACAAGCTCGACCTGGTGGCGTCGCTGCGGCAGCGGAAGCATACCGTCGCGGTCATCGGCGACGGGGTCAACGACGCCCCGGCGCTGGCGGCGGGCGACCTGTCGGTGGCCATGGGCGCCGCCGGCTCGGACGTCGCCATCAACTCCGCCTCCGTGGCGCTCATGAACAACGACCTCGCGCGGCTGCCCTTCCTGGTCCGCCTCTCGCGACGCACAATCAGCGTGGTGCATCAGAACCTGCTGTTCGGGATCAGCTTCATCGTCACGTTGGTGGTGTTCAGCGCCCTTGGCTGGATCAAGCCCATCCTGGGCGCCGCGCTGCACGTGGTGGCGACGGTAGTGGTGGTCTTCAACAGCGCCCGGCTGGTGAGGTTCGGCGAGGAGCTGCACGCCGAGGAAGAGAAACCGGAACCGACGTTCCGCCCGGGCGCCGCACCGGAGCCGGTCCCCGCGGGCTGACGCCCGGGTGGCGCGGCAGCGAGACCAGAGGCGCTTTTAGCGGGATGTCTTCGGCAGGAACCCGAAATGATACCGGGTCTTGGGCAACAAGAGGATAAGCAGCACCAGGGCATTGACGGCGATGGCGCTGATCAGGCCGCCCGTCCCCAGGTATTGCCCTGCCCATGCCTGCAGCGGCCCGCCGACAAGGGCGCTGATGTAGGGGACGAGCCCCAAGGCCGCCGCGACGA
>Ga0114922_10006952_pt1 | contig 10361 bp, 8 predicted proteins | sample AartaG_FD_100975 | JGI IMG/M metagenome (GOLD analysis project Ga0114922, IMG submission 100975) | Deep subsurface microbial communities from Aarhus Bay to uncover new lineages of life (NeLLi) - Aarhus_00045 metaG | ecosystem: Environmental > Aquatic > Marine > Oceanic > Sediment | place: Aarhus...
GATCGGGTCCTCGGTATACTCCAGGATTCCTTTGAGCTCTCCCTCTGCGGCCTTTTTCATCGCTGCATTGATTTCCTCGGCAGTGGTGCTTTTCTTGAGCACGGCGGTCAAGTCGGTCAGCGAACCGTCGTGAGTGGGCACACGCACTGACAGGCCGTCGAGCTTGCCGTTGAGCTCGGGGATCACCTTGCCGATAGCCTTGGCCGCACCGGTGGTGGTGGGGATCATCGAAACTGCGGCCGAACGTGCGCGGCGAAGGTCGGTGTGCGGCATGTCGAGAGTCCGCTGGTCGTTGGTGTAAGAGTGGATCGTGGTCATCAGGCCATGCTCGATACCGAAATTCTCATGCAGAACCTTGGTCATCGGGGCCAGGCAGTTGGTGGTGCAGGAGGCGTTCGAGATCAGGATGTCGCTGCTCTGAAGGTCGCCGTCGTTGACACCCATCACAAAAAGCTTGATCTCGCCGGTCTCGTCCTTGGGAGGCACAGTGAGCAGGACTTTCTTAGCCCCTGCGTGGAGGTGTTTTTTGCATGCATCGGCTGTGCGGAAAATACCGGTGGATTCGACCACCATGTCTGCGCCAAGACTCGACCAGGGTAGGTTTTCCGGATCCCTTTCGCTCATCACCGGTACCCTGACACCATTCACCACGATTGCCTCGCCCTCATGGGTGACCTCACCCGGATAGCGTCCGTGGGTGGAATCGTATTTGAGAAGGTGAGCGAGGGTCTTGGCGTCTGTGATGTCGTTGACACCCACTACCTCAAAATTTCCTTCGACCATTGCAGCCTTGAAAACCAGCCGCCCGATTCTGCCGAAACCGTTAATTCCTATTTTGATAGCCATATCTTCCTCCTGAAAAAACGGTAAAATAGCTGAGAAGTTCAGTTAAAAGTGTCCGGTAAATAATCAGCAATATTCAGTTTAAAGTTGTAAGTACTCTACTTGCAGGGATAACAAATATTCTGGATTACGAAATGCAATATCAGTTTCCAGGCAAGTATTACGGAATCAATTACACACCCCGCCTGCCGTAGGCAGGCACCCCTCTCGAGAGGGGATTTTTGCCCTGCCCGGCTACCTTTCATACAGTGCTGGGAAGGGGATTTGGAGAAAAATCCCCTCTATTAAGAGGGGATACAGGGGTGTGTCTTCCTTGAATGAAACGTTATTTTAATATCTCGAAGTCTTAACATCGATTAAAGAGAGCAATCAAGTGAAAACCAGCTTAAAAAAGCCTGAAATTATGAATTGCCCGACTACCTTAAAATTTACCGGACAGTACTAAAGTTCAGTTGAAAACAAAAGTAACAGTTACGCACGGGCGAAAGTATAGGCAAACACTTTCTTTGCCCCCGCTTTTTTCAATGTGAGCGCACAGGCGTCCAGTGTCGCTCCGGTTGTCATTACATCATCCACGAGCAGCACAATGCGGCCATGGATTCGCCGGGGATTTTTTACCCTGAATGCGCCGGCCACGTTAAGCTTGCGCTCCTCGATGGTAAGCCTTGTCTGGGATCTGGTTCTGCGCACGCGGACCAGGGCATCCCTTACCAGTTCTTTCCCGCTCAGCTCAGCCAGGGCTTCACTCAGTTTCTCGCTCTGGTTATAGCCGCGTCTCAGCTTGCGCCAGCGGTGAAGCGGCACCGGCACCAGAACTTCCGCAGGTTCGACAACCTCACAGCCTGCAGAAAAAGAATCCATCAGTTCCGCAAAAAAGGCCGACAGGCGGTGAAGTCCCTGATATTTGAAATGGTGAATCAGCGCAGGAACCGGCCCGATAAACCAGGCAACCGAACGAACCAGTTCCAGCGCCGGGGACTGACGAACACACGTGCTGCAACTATTTTGCCCATTAACCAGCGGGGAGCCGCAGCGCGCGCATCCTTTTTCAGGCAGCCTGGTCAGGATTTTCAGGCAGGATGCACAGAGAACTATATCAGCACCCTCCACGCTCCGGCCGCAAGCCAGGCAACCCGGTGGATAGAACAGGTCGAGAATAGATCCCATAGCGGCTCTCAGGCCGCCGGCCATCGGTTTGTCCCTCCCCTGGATTTTTTTTTGTAACTCAAAGCGATTAATACAATACCAAAGATAAAGAGAAAAATACAGATGACCTGGTTATTCGTCAGCTCTACCGGGTTCCGAATCAGGTACTGTTCCGGCTCGTAGTAGCGGATAAAATCCACAATGAACCGTGCTGTGGCGTACATCACCATCAGCGTGCCGAACAGAACCCCTGTCGGTGGATTTCTCTTTTCGATTGCCAGGAGAGCCAGGAAAATCAGAAGCCCGTAAGCCGAGGCGTACAACTGCGCCGGGTGGATAAGCTCATGAAAGTGGCTTCCAGCAGCCGAATAGCCCGGGAATTGTATGCCCCAGGGAAGATCGGTGGGCAGGCCGTAACAGCAGCCGTAAAGGAAACACCCGATTCTGGTAATAGCCACCCAGAGGGCCATCGACGGGGCAAGAATATCGGCCATCAGGGTGAAACGAACCTCTTTCTTTTTCAGATACAGGTAACTTACCAACAGGCTCAGCAGCACTCCACCCATCATCGACAGGCCGCCCTCCCAGATCGAGAATACGGTCAGCGGATTTGCCCCGTACTGCTCCCAGTGAGTTACAACGTAAAAAGCTCTCGAACCTATAATGGAAGACAGAAGTATATAGAAACAGAGATCGAGCAAGACAGACTGTTCTATCCCGTTCTTTTGGGCCTTTGGCTGGGCAATCAGGTAGCCGATCAGGAAACTGACTGCCAGCATCACGCCCCAGCTTTTTATCTCCAGCGGCCCTAATTTGAAAATAACGGGATACAATAGCTTTTCTCCAAAAATTTCAAGGCTCGGGATTCAGAATAAATCAAGATAATGTTATCAGGCGGCTTAGTCAATAATTGGTGGTGCTTTGAATATTTCTAATTATATTCAACCAGCAAAAAGCAACTTTGAAATAACTCTTGCAAAAAAATGGAATTTTTTCCCTCTTTCATGTGTCCTACTATATAATGAAGCTTTGCAGAATGCCTGAGTGATCGCATATATTACGCCATCTTATTTAAACTGAGGGTTTTCAGAGTATGAAAAAATTTATTATTTTCGCTTTTGTGCTTCTGCTAATCGCTGGCGGTGTTTTTTTATTCATTCGCTCCAGAGCCAATAGCGATAACAAAGATTTTACACGCGTAGCTGTGGAGAAGGGAACGATTATTGAGAAGGCGCTGGCGATCGGCAAGATCGATCCCGACTACGAGATCGTGGTCAAATCTCAGGTTTCCGGAATCGTGGACATTTTGCACAAGGAAGTTGGTGATAATGTTGTAAAAGGGGAACCGCTGCTCGTGGTAAAACCGGAGCCCACGCCTATGGAGCTTGCCGGGGCCCGCAGGGAGCTTCAACTGGCGACACTCAACAAAGATCAGGCCGACAGAGATTTGAAACGATTCGAGGAGCTGCTGGGGAATAACCTGGTCGCAGAGAAAGAGTTCGAGGACGCCCGGAAGAACTATCAGGAAACCGAACTCAGGGAAATGCAGGCCCGCGAAAGGCTGGAGTTGATGGAGAAGGGCAAGTCCAAGATCGGCGGCAGACAGGTGGAAACCCTGATCCGCGCGCCGATAACCGGTACGATCCTCGAACGCCTGGTCAACGTGGGAGACCCGGTGGTTCCGCTCACCTCCTACCAGCCGGGCACGGAACTGATGAAACTCGCCGACATGGAGAACCTGATTTTTATCGGTACAGTGGATGAGATCGACGTGGGCAAGCTCACCGAAGACATGAAAGCCGTGATCAATATCGGCGCCCTCCCTGGAGATACCCTTAAAGGAGAACTCTATTTTATCAGCCCGAAAAGCCGCACCAAAGACAATGCGATTGTATTCGATATCAAGATCAGAATTACCGAGCGCGGGAATGTCCAATTGCGGGCAGGATATTCAGCCAACGCCAACCTGATTATCAAAATGAAAGAAGATATTCCGCGTATTCCGGAGCGGCTGGTGCATTTCCGCAATGACTCGGTTTTTGTCAAAGTGTTAGCCAAAGGCGACAGCCTGGAGGATAAGCAGATAGAGGTCGGTTTGTCTGACGGGCTCAATATCGAGGTGGTCGAGGGCCTGGTGGTGGGCGATACGATAATCGAAGAGCCGCCTGAGGAAATCGAATAGCTCGATTGAATAATCATTATGCAAACAGGCGCAACAAGCCTATTTCTTACAGTATAATATGTTCAATTATAAGCATATAGATAATATCACTTAATAAACTGAATTAAGGTGTTTTCCTATTATCTGAAACTTATCGGACAGTTCTACCAGGACATGCGCAGGCAGAAACTGCGCACTTTCCTCACCGTGTTCGGCATTACCTGGGGCACAGTGGCAGTGGTGCTGCTGTTGGCTTTCGGTGTGGGGCTTGAGCGGCAGGTAATGAAAAATATGCACGGTTTGGGAACTAATATAGTGATTTTCGGAGGAAGGCAGACCAAGAAGCCTTTTAAAGGTCTGCCCACTGGTCGCTGGATCGGTCTTCGTGAAGAGGATGCCTGGCTTCTGGCTAAAAGTATCCCGGAGATAGAATTTATCAGCCCGGAGTCCAACAGGCAAGTGAGCGTAAGCTACAAACGCGACAGAAGGATGGTCAATGTCGCTGGTATTCATCCAGGTTACGGTGAGTTGCGCACCCTGTTCCCGGAAAACGGAGGCAGGTTTATCAATGCACTGGACATAGAGAAAAAGCGGAGAGTGGTGTTTATCGGCAACTCCTTGCGTGAAAAGCTTTTTGGCGAGGGGAGCAAGCCTGAGGGCAAGGTGATTTTACTAAATGGTATTCCTTTCACGGTTATCGGCGTAATGCTGGAAAAGACCCAGAACTCCGCCTATATGGGCCGCGACAGAGATAACGCATTTATTCCTTTCACCACCTATAACGATACTTTCAGTTGGCGCAGAATCGTAAACCGTTTTATCTGCAGGGCGCAAAACCCGATAGATACCCCGCGGATAAAAAAGGAGATCTACAGGGTGCTGGGCCGTAAGTACAAATTCGACCCGGAGGATGAGGAAGCACTCTGGATATGGGACACCACAGAGATGGAACAGTTCTTCTTTTACTTTTTCCTTGCTTTCAACCTTATGCTCGGCCTGGGTGGGGTGCTGACCTTGCTGGTTGGTGGGATCGGGGTAGCAAATATCATGTACGTGGTTGTGCGCGAACGCCGTCGCGAGCTGGGAATCAAAGCCGCTCTCGGCGCCACACCCCGCACGATCCTGTTTCAGTTCCTGACCGAGACTTTCTTTATTGTCGCTATCGGCGGGACAACGGGATTTCTCCTGTCAATCGGCATTATAGAGGTATACAAGAGCCCGATATTCGAAAATATAAATGAGTATGTAGGTACACCGGTTCTCGACCCACTGGTCACTTCCATCGCTGTAGGTATTCTCGGACTGGTAGGCTTCGCCGCCGGCCTTGCCCCGGCCAGAAGGGCAGCGAATATGGACCCGGTGCAGGCACTGGAGTTCTAAGCCGATGCATTCGATACTTGAATATTTCCACGAGCTGAAAAAAGAAAAGCTCCGCATGCTCCTGACCGTTGCTGGTGTGTGCTGGGGCATGGCTAATATCGTGCTCATGCTCTCGGTGGGCGAGGGACTGTACCGCGCATTAGACAATGGTGCCAGGAGCATGGGCGATGGAATAGTGATCGTCTGGCCGGGACAGACATCTAAAGCCTACGCAGGGTTCAAGGTTGGAAGAAACATCAGGATCACGGATGAAGACATAGCCCTGATTAAAAAGCGGGTAAAGGAAATCGACCAGATCAGTGCCGAACATGTTGGCTGGAACGAAAACCTCAAAAACGGCAAAAAGAATATCTCCGGCAGGATCTCCGGAGTCTACCCGAGTTACGGGCCGATGAGAAACATGATTCCTGAGGCGGGAGGCCGTTTTATCAACGAACTCGATATGAAACACAAAAGACGGGTAATATTTATCGGTACCGTGGTGCGGGATAAGCTGTTCGGCGAAGGGGTCAATCCTGTGGGGGAAACAATACTGATAAACGAGATACCATTCACCGTAATCGGAGTGATGAAGAAAAAAATCCAAACAAATGCTTATAGTGGGATGGATTGGGACCTCTCCGAGATACCAGCCACGACATTCAGAACCATGTATAACCGAAAATATATCAACAATGCAGTATTTACCCCGAGGGTGAAGGATGAAGCTCATTCCAAAGCCGCAATAAAAGAATTCCGCCGGGTGCTGGCCGCCAAGTACAGGTTCGATCCTGATGATGAGGACACTATAAGCCCGTGGGACACGATTCAGATGCAAAGGCTCAACAGTCAGGTATTACGGGGAATCCAGATCTTTATGGGCATTATCGGCGCCCTGACTTTGATAATTGCGGGAATCGGTGTGGCAAATATCATGTATGTCACGGTCAAGGAGCGCACACGCGAGATCGGGATCAAGATGGCTGTAGGTGCCAAGCCTTCGCTCATTATCGGGCAGTTCGTAATAGAGGGACTTCTCACCGTATCACTTGGAGGAGCATTGGGAATTCTTCTCGGCCTGGGTATGATCGAGGCGATCAAGAACCTGCCCTTCGAGCACCAAGCTATGGAATTCGTGGGAAAGCCGGTGTTCAGCGCCATGCTTGCCCTGATTTGTTCCACAATACTGACATTTATCGGCCTGCTATCGGGTGTTTTCCCGGCGAATCGCGCCTCGCGGATCGACCCGGTTGAAGCTCTTCGCTACGAGTAAAGAAGGTGCAGCAGATACAAAGTTCCATGGCACTCCGGCTATCTTGAGTATCAGGCCGGAATGATATTATTTTACAAAATACTTTAAGCCATAGATGTAATTCCTTAGAAAACAAGAAATAACAACAAAACTGACTGAGCGGATTATGTTTGCATACTACTTCAAGTTGATCGGCCAGTTTTTCCAGGATATGAGGCGGCAGAAGCTGCGCACTTGCCTCACTATTCTCGGCATCATGTGGGGCACTGTGGCGGTTGTCCTGCTGCTGTCTTTTGGCAAGGGCCTTCAGGCGTTCAGCGAAAAGCAGATGCACGGCCTTGGAAGGAACATCGTGATGTTCGGGGGCAGAACCACGACAAAGGCTTACAGGGGCTTGGGCAAGGGCCGCTGGATCGGGCTCAGGGAGGAGGATGCGTATCTTCTCAAGCAGCGAATACCAGCAATGAAATTTATCAGCCCGGAAAATAACCGGCAGCTAAAGATAAACTACAAACGGGAAACCCTGCTGGTGAACTGTTCCGGTGCTTATCCTCAGTACGGCGAGGTGCGCAACCTGTTCCCGGAACCCGGGGGACGCTATATCAACCGGCTCGATATGCAAAACAGGCGCAGGACCGTTTTTATCGGCAACAAGCTCAGGGACAACCTTTTCGGCGAGGGCAGCGACGTCGTAGGCAAGGTAGTAAACCTGAACGGGATCCCCTTTACAGTGGTCGGGTTGATGAAAGAAAAAATTCAGGGCAACCGTTATATGGCAGCCGATGCCGAAAGCGCATTTATCGCCTATTCTACTTTCCGGGAAACATTCGGAGCACGGTACGTGAGCAGGTTTGTCTGCCGGGCCGTGGATCCTCTGCAGACAGAAAGGATGATAGGGGAGATTTACCAGGTGCTGGGAGCCAAATACAAGTTCGACCCCACAGACAAGCGGGCCCTCTGGATGTCGGACACAACCGAGGGCGCCCAGTTCACGAAGTATTTTTTCCTGGGTTTCCAGATCTTTCTCCTGATCGGGGGAACCCTCACACTGCTGGTCGGTGGGATCGGCGTGGCCAATATCATGTATGTGGTGGTGCGGGAGCGCCGCAGGGAGCTGGGAATAAAAGCGGCCCTGGGCGCAACGCCCGGGATCATACTGATGCAGTTTCTGCTTGAAACCTTTCTGATCGTGATGACTGGTGGAGTTTTGGGCTTTGCTTTTTCTTACGGGGTGATCCGGATTTTCCAGAGTCCGATGCTGGAACAGGCCACCCAATATATCGGAAAGCCGGTGCTCGAGCCGTTGGTTGCCTTATCCGCCGTGGCCCTGCTGGGATTGGTGGGTTTTGCAGCCGGCTGGTCACCGGCCCGGCGGGCAGCCAACATGGACCCTGTACAGGCCCTGGAGTTTGGATAATGGGTGCGCTTGCAGAATATTTCCATGAGATTAAAAAGGAAAAGCTGAGGATGTTTCTCACCATGCTCGGAATATGCTGGGGCATGGCCAATATTGTGATCATGCTCAGTGTCGGTGAGGGACTCTACCGTCAGTTTTTTAAGCAATTCCGCACACTGGGCGAAGGATTCGTTGTTGTCTGGAGCCAGCAGACCTCGAAACCTTACGCCGGGTTCGGCATTGGCAGGCGTATCAGATTGAGCGAGGATGATATCTCCGTTGTCAAGAGACGGGTAGAGCAGATAGCCCAGATCAGTCCTGAATATTCCAGGGGCAACAATAACCTTAAACTAGGCAAGAGTACGCTTATGGTGCGCACTATGGGTGTGTATCCATGCTACGGCCAGATGCGCTTCTTTTTCCCGGAGCCTGGAGGGAGATTCATTAACCGGTTGGACGAGGAGAGGAAGCGGCGGGTTATATTCATCGGTAATGCGGTGCGGGACGATATGTTCGGCAAGGAAGTGAATCCGGTGGGCAGGACTGTGCTGCTTAATGATATCCCATTCACTGTAATCGGAGTGCTGAAAAAAAAGATGGGATGGGGCAGCGAGGAAGGAGAAGATGCAGACGTGACTGTAATCCCGGCCTCCACGTTCAAGGTGATGTTCAGCCAGCCTTATCTTGGCTCTGTACTGTTCACTCCCCGCTCGCCGAAAGAGTCGAAGGCATCGATCAAGGAGTTCCGCCGGGCCATGGCAGCCAAATACCGGTTCGACCCGGAGGATGAGCAGGTAATTGGCTCTTTTGACTCTATCGAAGTCACCGGAACCGTCTCGAAAGTATTCCGCGGGATCCAGATATTCCTGGGAGCTGTCGGGGGACTGACTCTGATTATCGCCGGGATCGGGGTGGCCAATATCATGTACGTCACTGTCAGGGAGCGCACGCGCGAGATCGGGATCAAAATGGCTGTGGGAGCCAGGCCGGGATATATTATCGGCCAGTTTATCACCGAAGCCCTGCTCACTGCTGTCGTGGGTGGAGCACTCGGAGTCGGGCTCGGCCTTTCCATGATCGAGGGATTCAAAGCTCTGCCCATCGAGCACGAGGTAATGAACGTTATCGGCAAACCTGTGTTCAGCGCCATGCTCGCTCTTATTTGTTCCACAATACTAACATTTATCGGCCTGCTATCAGGTGTATTCCCGGCGAATCGCGCCTCGAAAGTTAACCCGGTAGAGGCCCTGCGCTACGAGTAATACGAGGAGGCAATCAGTGATTAATCTCGATCAGGTATCCAAAGTTTACGATATGGGAGCGGTCAAGGTCAGGGCCGTTGACCATCTCTCACTCAGGATCGAACCCGGAGAGTTCGTGGCAGTGCTCGGGCCTTCCGGCTCAGGGAAAAGTACCCTGATGAACCTTATCGGCTGTCTTGATACCCCCACCGATGGGGCCTATTTCCTGGACGACGAGCCTGTGCAGAATCTCAACCGCACCCAGTTGGCAGGGATTCGCAACAGGAAAATCGGATTCGTGTTTCAGAATTTCAACCTTCTGGCCTATGCCACCGCGCTGGAGAATGTCGAGCTGCCCATGGTTTACGGACGTGTGCCTGGAAGTGAAAGGAAGGACCGCGCAACGGAAATCCTCGAAATTGTCGGCCTCGGAGGCCGGGTCAGGCACCGGCCGGCCGAGCTTTCCGGAGGGGAGCGCCAGCGCGTGGCACTGGCGCGGGCGCTGTCCAACGATCCGGAAATTATCCTCGCTGATGAGCCCACCGGCAACCTGGACTCCAAATCAGGCGCGGAGATAGTCAAGCTTTTCGGGCGCCTTCACCAGGAGGGGAAAACCCTGATAATCGTAACCCACGATGAAAAGATCGCCTCGAAATGCAAACGGGTGATCCACCTGCTGGACGGCAGAATCGACAGCGACACGCTGAACTGAGCCTTTAAAAAATGATCAGCCAATTTGCAAACAAAGGAGGCTGTAAAGATGAAATCGGCTAAACTCTTCTATCTGACCTTTTTCTTTCTGACAAGTTTTGTTTCCTTTTCTGTTTTTGCAGAATCAGCGAAATTTGAACGCCGCCAGCAGGAAACAATCAAGTTTTCCTCTGGTGATTCTTTCAGCCTGGTCAATGTCAGCGGGCCGGTAAGGATTTCGGCCTGGGACAGGGAAGAATGCGAGATCGTGGC
>Ga0114922_10006953_pt1 | contig 10361 bp, 3 predicted proteins | sample AartaG_FD_100975 | JGI IMG/M metagenome (GOLD analysis project Ga0114922, IMG submission 100975) | Deep subsurface microbial communities from Aarhus Bay to uncover new lineages of life (NeLLi) - Aarhus_00045 metaG | ecosystem: Environmental > Aquatic > Marine > Oceanic > Sediment | place: Aarhus...
AATACCAATCAGTTTACATCCGATTATCACGGTAATGGGGCTCAAATTCTGGTTGAAAAGCAGAACCAGGGAAGGGGTTAGAACACAACCGTAGTCCACAAGGTTCTTCGCGAAAAACACCCACACGTGTGTGAAATCACGCAGAACCGAGACTAATTGCGCCTATATTTGACCTCACGGCTCTGAACCATGTACCCCATTGTTAGTAAAATCTAAGTTTCTACACTTTAGAATCCAAAGCAAGGACCAAACCGGTTTGAACTTCTCTCATTAAAATTCGGATTGGATATATGAGCAGCAGGATAAGCGGAAATACCAAAATACATGATGAATGCTATAGAAGGCTTGTGTCAGTCTGTGGCTGACATATTACTATGCACATAAAGCCTCACATCCGTTACATCCTACGTCGTATCCTGATCCACCGTCCCACCCCGCAAACACAGCGCGTTGGCAGCATTGTTCTCATACGTGTTCCCGGTCAGGGTCGGAAACGATCGTAAATCTGCTGTCAATACACAATATTCGTTCTCGTTGAAGGTCGTGTTCTGAATGGTCGGCGAGGCCTCGCTCAGATGCACTGCCCCCTGATATGGGGTCAGGGACTCCCCACCATACCGGATCACCGCATGATCAATCAGTGAACTGGCATCATCGCTCGTGGCCGTGAATTCGATCCAATTCCATTCCCCCCTAAACGGTGCTATGCTAGTTCCATCCCCATTCGTATCCCCACCAACCCCATCATCCCGAATCGATGTGAAATACACCGGATTCGTTCCAGTGCCGAGTACACGCAGCGTCCCTTCGATGGTTAAGGAGTTTCCCAGGTCAAATTTAATGATCACGCCACTTTCAATGGTCAGTACGACCCCATGATCAACAATGACATCACATGTTATGCGATGGACATTGCCACTATCTGACCTTGTTTCATCTGCGCTGATATGCCCACAATGGGCATCATCGGCACACGTAGTTTGACTCATCCCAAAACTTGTAAACACCGTCAGAAGGATGATGGCAATAACAACTACGCGTACCTTATTCATATCTTCCCTCTTCCAGCTGTCCTACGACGAGTTCCTGGGGTGTCCCATATTATTAGGTTGATGGATTTTGTTTACAACGATCAGTCATCCATGTTTTGGTGGTTATACTTTTCCAGTCACTTTGCCGGGCTTTTCTCTGGAGCCTGCGATTCGTTCGTCACGGCGTTGAAAGCGGCTCCACGATGATGCGCTCGATCGAACCCGAGCAGCTATTCGGATCGCCCCAACCTGTGTCCCCGACAAAGAGAAGGTCGTAGTCTCCTGTGTAATAGGGCGTACCCACGGATGTATTCACATCCGGAGAGCTGAGCGAGGCTGCCCCCCCTTCGATCAAGAGTTCGGCGGTATAAGGTGTGCCAGGACTGATCCATAGCCAATTTCCTGTGAATACGCAACCGCTCTCATGGTAATCCAGAGTCGCACCGGCCGCGTCAATTATGGTTCCATTCGTCGCACAACCACCGCCGTAAAAACCATAGTTGACCGACAGGCTGACGTCCCTTGTGGATTGACCCACTTCGTTCAACGCCGATCCGATCCCAGCCCGGACCTGACAGTTATTCGTCCAACTGTCGATCTGGCCCGTTACTAGTAAACGTACATCGCCACTGAAATTCGGGATCGGACGCCATAGGTACTGCTGGCCGGCGTCTCGGTAGTATGTCCAATGTGCCTTCCCTCCGGAGATGGAGAAGTCTGGGTCGGTCGAAGTGAAATCACCGGGGTTGTCAAACTCCTCTACGATGACACCAGGCATGCTGGTCACGACGATGTCATCCACATAATACGAAGAGTTCACCGACCGATCGCGGATCCTCAAGCGGATATCTCCCATACTGCCAAGATCGAGCGTCGTCGACGTGAGATGCTTGAAGACGTCATCCCGGTAAAAAGCAACATGCCCTGAAGAGAAAACATCGATACGGTACTTATGCCACTCCCCGTTCAAAGGTGCGTAGGGCTCAGAGTAGTCTTCGCCAAGGCTGTGGTAGCGGACGATTCCCGACGTCACGCCAGCCTCGATATAAGTTTCTATAGCGTGACAAACTTGTTCAAGATTATCCGAGGGTGTACAGGTACTCAATCCCACGCTCAAGCCTGAGTACGATTCACCCAGAGGACTATCCCCCTTCATCCAGTATTCGATGCTCACGCCATTGGAGGTGTCAAACGGTTCCTTGAGCAGCAAGCCGCTGTCCCAACTCGCATCGCCATTGGGATCGACGGCGATCGAGCCACCACGACCCTGCCCGGTATCGGCAGTCGGGGCTGGAGATCCATACAGCTGCCAGAGGCTGGATTGGATTCCGGCCTCCCAATCTTCGGTGAATGGCAATCCCCCAGCACAGGGATCTGTTTGAGCCGTGGCCACATTGGAATAATCTGAGTACTGGCTATCGCCACTGCGGAAGGCACGCACGCGGTAGTCATAGGCCGTGCCGCAGGTCAGGCTTGAGTCGTTGTAAGCGGTGATGTCCGCGCCAATCATATCAATCTCTACCCACGTATCAGCACCACCAAGCGAGCGTTCGATGTGAAACGCGGTTTCGTCGGTGGAATTGTCGGTCCAGGAGAGGTCCATCGAACTATCTGACACCGGCACTGCAGCTAAGCTTGTGGGCTTTTGTGGAAGGGTTTCAGCGTCGATGAATTCGACGAGGATAGACTCGATCGAACCAGAGCAACTGTTGGGGTCACCCCAACCTGTATCACCCACGAAGAGTATGTCGTAATCACCGGCATAGTAGGGTGTACCCAGAGAAGTATTAACGCCCGGCGAAGTGAGAGAGGCAGCTCCGTCTTCGATTAAAAGTTCAGCGGAATATGACGTGCTTGGGCTGATCCACAACCAATTACCGGTGAAGACGCAGCCGCTCTCATGGTAATCCAGTGTCGCACCGGTCGCGCCAATCCTGGTGCCATTCGTAGCACAACCACCCCCGTAGAAACCATAGTTGACGGAGAGGCTGACGTCCCTTGCCGATTCGCCAATCTCGTTCAATGCCGACCCTATGCCAGCCCGGACCTGGCAGTTGTTGGTCCAACTGTCGATCTGACCTGTCACAAGCAGGCGCACATCACCGTTGTAATGCGGGATCGCTCGCCAGAGATACTGCTGTCCTGCGTTGCGGTAGTACGTCCAATGCGCTTTTCCTCCAGAGATGGTGAAGTCAGGATCGGTAGAGATGAAATCCCCTGCAGAGTCGAACTCCTCAACGAGCACATTCGAAAGGGAGGTCACGATGATGTCATCGATATACCAGGATGAATTCAAAGACCGCCCTGTTATCCGCAAGTAGAGATCACCCAAAGAATCAAAATCCAGCGGTGTTGGCGCGAGGTACTGGAGCAGGTCGTCGCGATAGAATGCTATGTGCCCAGTGGGGTAGACATCGAAGCGGTACTTGTGCCACTCACCTTGCAGTGGAGTATAGGATTCCTCGCGATACTCGCTCATCGCTTTGTAGCGGATGGTATTCGCCTCAGCGCTTGCTGCGATATAGACCTCCATGTTCCCACAGAGTTCCAAGTTGTCTGCAGGGGTACATGTACTCAGCCCTACGCTGGCACCAGCGTACGCCGTGCCCGGGCTGCCCTCTCCCTTCATCCAGAACTCAACCCGTAAGCCGTTGGACATGTCGAAAGGAGTCTTGAGCAGCAGTCCACTATCCCAACTCGCATCGCCATTGGGATCGACAGCAATCGAGTCGCCACGCCCCTGTCCGGCATCCGCGGAAGGTGCTGGAGACCCATAAGGTTGCCAGAGGCTGGTCAGAATCCCAGACTCCCAATCTTCTTCGAAGAGCGTTATGGCGGAACAAGCACCCGTCGTCGCGCTATCAACGTTGGAGTAATCCGAGTATTGACTATCGCTACTACGATAGGCGCGCACGCGGTAGTCGAAGGCTGTGCCGCAGGTCAAACCGCTATCAGCATACGTCTCGATGTCCGCTCCGACCGTATCGATCTCAGCCCATGTGTCAGCGCCGCTAGGTGAGCGCTCAATGTGGAAGGCGGTTTCGTCGGAGGAGTTGTCGGTCCAGGAGAGATTCAGCGCATGACTTGTAACCACGCTTACATCAAGGCCCGATGGGGCTAAGAGCATTGGCAGTGGAGATTCGTAATTCCTCATAATCAATGGAAGGAAAACTCGAAACCCACAAATATCTGTGTTGAATGTCCAGGAGATCGGGGACAGGACTTTCCCAAGCAAATCGAGTGCAGATCCATCAAATTCAAGTGTATATAACTGCTCACAGGTCAAAACGTTTTCCGGTTGATAGATAAACGTGTTGCCTATCCACGAAATCGTTCCGGGTGTATTCGGAGAGATGGAGAATGCTGTGGCTACTGTGTCTTCGTCCATCGGCTCGCTGAACTGCACTTCTACTTGAGTTCCAACGGGCACAACGTCATCTTGATCAGGGTGCTTCGATAGAATGGAAGGGGCTGAATTATCCAAGATTAGCAGGATGCTCTCGGAAGAAGTGTTTCCAGTGGCATCCTCGGCTGAAATCGTCACACTATACCGGTTATCCGATCGAGTATTAACTAGAGATATGGAGTAGCTAATTAAGTATGTATGTAAACCTGGGTCAGTCTCAGATATGGTGGCCATACCAACAGCATATTCCGAGTCCAGGCTGATAAAGCTTGAAGAAGGAGTTGCACTCGAATCAAGGTCCACCGTGATCTCAATCAAATCTCCATCGATAAAATCCGCTGCATTCGCTTGGGGAAGGGATTCGAACACAGGTGGTGTTGTATCTATTGTGAAGCTTCTAGAATCCGGTGTTGGATCTTCTAGTCCCCCTGTCACTTTGGTTTTTACATAGAACGTGTGGGATCCATCCGCGACATCAATAAGATTCACCGATGTCGAATTATCGAATGCAGACCATACACCATCATCCAATTTGTGCGAATATTCCAGTTGACTGGCGGGTGCGGAAATGTCAGTGCCAATCCAGTCAAATTGGAGATCGTTATAGTTTACTAGGGACGCCTCAGCAGGTTCGTTGTTGAGGATATTCGTTTGTGGTGGGGCAGGCTCAACCTCCAGACTTAAAACTTCGTCATAATCTGTTAGATGACCCGATTTGGTCGCTGAAGCAGTAATGCTGTACGTTCCAGTATCGATAGGAGCAGCGATAGTTTTTGTGTACACTCCTCCAGATTGATGCACTAATATGCCACTATCTATCGTGTTATCAGATGAGTCTTTGAGGAAATACGTAATCGTTGCGTCAGTTACCGGTAGTGCTGTTAATGTTAGGGTTCCTGTGATTTCAATAGGTTCCAATTGCGTATAAGTAGCTTGATCTGTACTCAGTGATAGGTTAAGTTGAGGGGGAAGTGTTAGATTGTTGCTTGAAGAAGTTGAGTTGTTCAACGGATAACCATCTTCGGAAAGTAAAACCTCACTTGAGATTGTATAGACTCCTACAGGCAAGCCACTACTGTTCCAGGAGATAACAATTGTTGTGGAGGCCGAAGGCGCAAGTGATGAGATCGTATTGATAAAGATCTTTTCGTAGCTATTTGGACCCGAAATGGTAGTTACTAACTCAAATCCGTATTCCGTATGACCCCCATTGTTTGAGAGTAAAACATCAAATGGAATATTTGAACCTGATACAAGATTTGTCCCACTAGGGGAAATTGATACGACTTCAAGGTCATGTACAGGTAGAACTTCGACAAAAAGCTTTCGAATGATTCTGTCATAAACCGAATCTCTATCATCGAAGGACATCCAATACTCATAGAATCGTGGAATAGCGTCAGCAGGAACAGTTAAAAATACATCCTGAATATTTGAGGTACTACCAGGATCATTATCAATTTCCCACAGACTAACAATATCGAAATCATCTCCAGATTCTCGAACCTGGTCGACTTCAAAATAACGCAGCCTGTGCTCACTTGGGCCTACGACTCTATAAACAGCATCCATACCTGCAGGTACGACTGCAGTCCCGGGTGTGAAGCTAATTCCAGTTGCTCCCCCCATACCTACTTCAAACACTGCACCTAAGGGAGTACTGGAATCTAGCAAAGTATCAAGAATTATGGCAAATTGGTTTCCATCAAAGAGCTTGATCTTGTTGAAATACACTTTTTTATGATAGCCATCTGAGAGGAGGTCCCCACCTTTATACACATCAACAGTAGCATAATCATTATCGTTATTATCTTCATCATCATAAGCACTAAAAATAAAAATCCGATAACCATCTACATTGTCCCCTCCCGTTGAGTTCTGAGCCCACTCATTCGCATAACCCCACATCTCTTGCAAACCAAATTCATGAAAATCCGGTTTATCTCCCACCCACTTGCTGACAGTTTTCTTATTATCAGCTGGATTTTGATCCGTAAATCCTTGAATTTCTGCAGTTACCTCAACGGTGTAACTACCGTCTGTATATCCAGGAGGTAAGTCTAAATCTACACTGAAGTTACTCGACAATAAACCTTTAGCTAGAAGAAAGACATGATGATCATCTGTATCGACAACAATGCCGTTAGGGTCCCTCAACTTGAATGTCAATTGAATCGTCTCGCTTGATGGTTCTGTGTATGTACCGTTATTGAACACATTTGCTACGGCATGAATTTGATCACCGCTTTTTGAAGCTGAAACTTGATTAACTGTCACATCATGACCCGTAAACACCTCTTCGTAGACGGTGATGCTGGTCCCTCCGCTTCCCGGCAAGTAGCCACTCTTGGTTGCATTCACAATGATGTCGTAATCACGAAGAGCTGCTGGAGCCGGAAAAGCAATTGAATATTGACCGCTACCCAATTCGCTACAGTTAATATCAGATTCAGAACAATCGTGCGGTGACCCCTCAATAGATAAATCAAGAGCCGCCCCCGTCACTGGTGGACCACCACCATCGAAGAGATTAATATCCAGCGTGACAGTCTCGCCTGGGAGATACGTTGGTTGATCTTCCGACACACTCGCTTGAATGATGGGTTGTGCGGGTTGAATAAGCCTTACCGCCGTATCCTCACTTCGTGTATAACCATGAATGTCATCAACATACAGGGTGATTCTCCAAAACCCGGCAGGAGTATCTGTAGTATCCCAATCACATCCCCAACCATCTACGCTTGAAGTATCGGTCGGCAACCAAGCATCAATGGATGGGTTGTCGAGATAGATCAGGCGGCATCGCCCCTGCTCAATATCAGAATTTGCAATAAATTGGACACGCCATTGGATGATTTCACCAATGTAAAAATCGGTGAAATTATCTGGAGCTACTTGAGTTATCGCCGGCCCTCGTGTTCTCGCCCCCATCCACATATACGGAGTTTCAAGATATCCCAATGGTAAGGTTCTGGTATAGTCGAAAAACCTCGCTTGCAACTTATAAGGGACGTAGTTATCAACGTAGCTTTCCTCGAACCATAACTCTGGAACAATACTATGGTTTGCCATCCTCCCTTGAATAATCTTGTGAAAGAGATAGCCACAGTACAACCTATGATTAATGCTCAGAAGAAGATCACGGAGATGGATAAGATCACCCGTGAAATTCATAGCCGCGAATTCACTTAGCAATACCTCCTTTAGCAGATCCTCAAGGGTTAATGCAAGTCCAGCCTGTGCAAGGACACTCGGGCCATCACTCGCCCACTCAATGAAATTATTGATTATCAAAATATCCTTCCAAATAACTACCATAGCCGTGGCAACAACTGACGCTGGACCTGAAACTAATATGAGGGCAACCGAAACTGCTGAACCGATTGCAGTAATCGCCTCAAGCGTGGGATTCTCCGGGTCAGGAATGAATTCCTTCAGAAATTCCGCAAACAACTCCTTCCAATAAGTTGAAGAAATGTCGTCTACCTCGTGAAGTTCTGCTAACTTGCCTTCTAATTCAGACAAAGCTTGTTCAATAGCTGGATCAGCGCCTGGTGGCAAAGCGCTAATAAACGACTTTAAAGACTCAAGACGATCATATCCTCGCGACTGTATATACATAATTGTGGCAATGCCTCGTGCGGTTATTTCAGCTTCGTTGCGGCCATATGCGCATACTGCGGCTATGACATCTTCTCCGAATAGCGCCCCATGAACTCCACCATGCATTACCTGTAATAAAAGCAATTTTGACCCCTCAGTTCCTGCAAGAAATAAAACTCCAAGATTATCAAGAAATATCTGGAGCAATTGATCATTAGTTGAGTCTGGCTCCGCGAGCTGATTTGCTCTACGAATTGCCTCCTCATATGAAGCCCCCATATCTTCATCAAACTGTTGTTCAATGTCTGCAATATCTCCTTGATCTAAAGCTGGGAAAATAATCTGGTAAAGCAACTGTTTATAAAGTTCAACACGTAAATTAAAGTCATCTGCAATATCGATAACAGATGATCTCGTACCGCTCTTCATTCCAATCGGAATATAGACATCAACTCCATCAGTAGTGGTAATTAACTCACCATCACCGGTACTATCAAGATGGGTACTCCACTGATTCCAAACGGCAGGATCCTGGAGCCTGAGATTATTTTGCGCCAAGAACATCACTTCAAACTCTTCCACGGGATCATCCAATCGATCGCCATCCTTCGTGACATAAATTGACTTCACATCGCTATAATGGACATCCGCTTCCAGAGGTGTGTTGGGCGCAGGTACAGTTGCGTCAGGATCCAAGACGAGCCAAATCTCATAGGTAACTTCATTAAAAATTACTGTTTGCCACAGGTGAGAACTGAAGGTATCTGCACTTGGTGACGCAGTTACGATTTGAGGTGGCCAGACGGTCGTAAATAATATCGTTAGGGTGATAAACACAATGAGTATTGATTTCGGGTTAAGATTTATTCCAGTTAGCCTTGGTGAAGAGTTTTCCATTGCATTGCTCCTATAGGTACAAATAAGTACAAAAAGACGCCTAGCCATCAGGCGCCTTTTTTTTATCAATCAATAATCACTCAGGTGAGCCCACAGGCTCATGCTTAAGTCCACCCCTCCCCCATTAAATCAACATTTACTATTCTATTTAAATTCACATTTGTCCGCAATCCATCGCTAGTACCAGAGGACTATGCTCGAGCGGCCACTGTCTGCTTTTAAGCGGCCTTTTCCATCCAGCATATCTCTACACCAATCTCAACCACGGCCTGCATTCAAAGACGTACTAGTCACTGTTGGATTTGACGTGCTCAATCACCTCATAATCAACGGCAGGAACAGGTCGATCGTCTTCTCGTACGCCCCCATGTCGCATTCGGCCACGCCGTCCAGGTCCCCATCTATGGGGCGTGTGTTGCCATCCAAGGATTTTTTCCTGCAATCTCTCAATAATTCCTTTTGAATTTGCCCTATTAACTTCTGCCATGGGTGTACTGGCTACTTATCCGATCCGTCAGATGTCAGGGTTCACCCTGTTCCTTTTGGAGCAATGTAAATGAATTCAAGGATTGGAAAAGCCTGACGGTCTATGTTTCGTGCGGGAGGCTCAATTTAAGCGCTTCAGAACCGGGCTGATAACCCCCAGGTTACGAGTTCGAACCCTGTACAAGGGGGCTTGGAAGGAAAATGGCACCCTTTCAGGTGCCTTAGGGTAGCGGGGCTCAGATTCGAACTGAGGACCTTCATGTTATGAGCCTGACGGTCGTTATAACAATCTGTTATGTGGCCTCAGTTCTGATAATATGCGTTACTCGGAACCAAAATCCGGATGAAAAGAGAACCAGAGAGGGTCTTATAAACCCAACCGTAGTCCACACGGCTACCCATCCTGAGCTGACCACACGGCTCGCGAAATCAAGGATCCGTGAGGACCGCGGCAGGGGTTTTAGACCACTGGGTTCGGGTCCGTGAGGTCCGCGGTAGTGGTTTTAGACCACTGGGTTCACATCCGTGTGCTCACTATGTTGAGTATGGGAAATACCATCCGCAACATGGATCTGGTTATTCTAGTAATCGGTTACTCAAGCAGCACCTAAATCTTACGGTCGATTGGTAGGGAAGAGATCGATAGTGTAGGCAGTAGAATCCACCACTAAACAAGTCACGACAGAAGTTATTGAGCTTGAAATAGCGGAAAATAACGTATATAATTTGTATACATATGACTACAAAAAGTATACAAAACGCTCCTATATTGGATGCTTTATTTACTTCCCAAGCTCGTGTGGAAGTCTTAAAGCTATTTTTTCTTCGTTCAAGTGGTCGCCACTATTTGCGAGAAATTTCTTCACTAACAGATCAACCCGTCCGTGCAATTCAACGTGAGCTTGCACGCCTTGAAGACGCGGGCTTACTAATCTCGA
>Ga0114922_10006954_pt1 | contig 10359 bp, 10 predicted proteins | sample AartaG_FD_100975 | JGI IMG/M metagenome (GOLD analysis project Ga0114922, IMG submission 100975) | Deep subsurface microbial communities from Aarhus Bay to uncover new lineages of life (NeLLi) - Aarhus_00045 metaG | ecosystem: Environmental > Aquatic > Marine > Oceanic > Sediment | place...
ATTTGGAAAACTTTTAGGGGGTAAAGCCCTGCTTGCGCCATTTCTGTGAACGTAAAAATCCTCTCCGTCTATGTTCTCTTTTTGCAGAAGAACTGGCTCAAAACCGGTGACCAAGGCTTGCATCATTGAAGGATCCCCTTCGATACCTCTACAAGTATTGCGGCCGGTTAGATCCTCTGTTAACACAGTCCAGTCATACTGCATTAAGGCATTGGAATACATTTTAGGGACGTGGCATGTTTCACAACTCACAGCTTCGATGTGCCGATCTTGATAGGGAAGCCAGTTGTGCGATTGCTCGATACTATGGCAAGCATCGCATCTTCGCATGGTATCTCTCAGTTGCGGTGCCACTGTGTTATGTGCGCTCTCGCCGCGGGCAAATTGATGCAGTGGCTGATAAAGGTATTCGCCAAATTCGAGACGACGTGGATCAAACACAAGGTGCTCGGGTCGACTATCCTCTGCCTCCTGGAAGAAGACTGGATTGTTAAGTGAATAATGGCAATCCGTGCACTTCACTAACCTATCAGCGTGAATATCCCAGGGACGTGTCAGATCTTGCTTATTGTCCAGATTCATACCTGTGTCGGATAGCCGCTGTGGAGAGATGATCTGGCCTGTTGTAACCGTGCGGATTCGTTCAGGTGAACAGCCCGCGATCGTTAATGGTTCCTCAAGATCATCATGCACCAAACCATGACAGGCAGCGCAATTCTCGTTCGTCGGATCCTGAATTTGTACGAAATCTTCGTGAAGTTCACCGTCTGCATCAAACGCTTCCGGATTCCATACGAATTCATCGCCAACGATTTCGACAATCCCCGTTCCGAGTAGAGTGGCCGTATTCGCCCAACGAAAAGCCCCGGCGTGTAGTTCATCCTTACGTGCCTCATTATTGGGGGCGTTCATGTGGCAAAGAAAACAGTTCATCTCGACGACGCCTGATTGCGTCCAATCCCAGGGAACCACATCACCAGATTCTGGATCGAGGACATGCGTCTCAGGGTCCCCCGGGATGACTTCCAGTTCATCTAACCGGGTGACGCCGTCGCGTGCATAAACAGCTGGTCCACCACCGACATGACGGGGACCATAAACCTGGATCCAGGAAGCTGTGCCCAGATCAAGAAGTTCATCCTCTTTGGGTGAGAGATAGCGATAAGCCAAGGTGCTCCATCGCCCGAATAACCCCGGTCCGATATCCCAGGGACGGCTTCCATCCAGCGATCCAGGATCGGAAAGATCCTGTAATCCCTGACTTGCGTGGAAGCTATGCTCCTCGATAAAGCCTGCATCGTGACAAGCACCACATGTCTGTGTCGTCGATACAGCATCTGCGGATTCAAGCACGTTCTTGCCCTGCTCATCGAGCAGTGGGAAGGTCGGATGCAGCGGTGAGATTTGCTCTCTCCCCTTCAGACCTTCGCTGGCGGTCGCATTAATACTGAGCAGTAAACCCCCAACCAGCGCTGTGAGAATACCAATCAGGAGCAGGGCTTTCCAGGGTCGGTGAAGATTTCGAGTATGCATGTTCCCTTCTCCTCTACGGCTGCCGTCCGGTGGCGAATCGTCCACCCCATTCCAACGGATCACCGGCATAGCCGAGCGCCTGCCAATCGAGGCGGCCATCCTCGCTATGGCAACTGTTGCACTGCAGCACATCCAGCGCCGGGGTCACCATATGTGAGAGTGGCCAATACATCCACGTTTCGGCGAAATCATAGGAACCGCTGAAGGGTAGATCGACGACTTCGGAACCCAATTCCAACGCCTGGTCCCAATCAAACTCCTCCCAGAAACCGGACTCGCCGTAGGTCTTCGGCTGCAATAAGTAGTTGTACATAGTGTCGTAGGGTTGCAAGGCCCGATGGACCTTGAAGGGCCAGATCTTCGCCCCGGGATCGTTGATGTCCCCGGCGATCGGGTTCATCATCGTCGGCTGGGTGGGATCGATCTGATCACCGAGTAGGTAGCGATCGGCAATGCCGCTATACCAGTAATACTCCGGTTCGAAGTCAGATTCATAAACAAAAGAACCCTTGATCTTGAGATATTCGTATGGATCTTCTGGTCGATCCTCTCCAGCCGTCGACCAATCCCAGAACATCTTTGTTGGATCGCGCACAGCACCAGCCGGGATATGACAGGTCTGGCAGGCAACGTGGTCTGTATGCGCATTGAGGCGTTCATCTTCATGCAGGTTCTCACTGTGACAATCAGTGCAGGCAACCTGATTGGAGGTTTCCAGGCTGACCGAGATCGAACGTCCCCGAATGGCATGTTCCTCGGTTTGATGGCAGTCGATGCACAGGAAATCCTCGCCGCCCATATGTACATCGATCCCTTCGGTTGGGTAGAAGAGATGCTCATCCAGATCGCCATGTTTGACCCCATTTCCACCGCCACCAGCGAAGTGGCAACCGCCGCAGGAAACGCGATCAGGATAGCCCACTTGCTGGGCCACCCCCGCCAGGTCCACGCCTTCCACAGGGAGACCCGCCACGCCTTTAACGTAGGTATCCGTTGTGTCATGGCATACCAGGCAATCGACAAGCGTTTCGTCGGAGAAATCGAAGTCAGCGTCTTCCCAGCCATAGCCTGCATGGCAGGATGTGCAGCCGGGCCAATTAGACTGAATTCCAATACAGAAGTTGTTGAGCGCATTCTTCTTACCGATGGTGACAGGCTCATCCCGACCTTCGACTTCAACCGGCGCCCCCTCCCAGGTCCAGTGCACCGTACCCATGACATCAAAGGCAGCTTGCTCGTGACACTCCAGGCAACGTCGTGTTACCTCGGGTCCACTTTCGTATGGCCCCGGCATCAAGGGGCTATGGTTCGTGGATGGTGCCCGGACGGGCACATTTTCCCAGGGATCCTTCGCGTCTTCAGCATCTCCCGGCAAGAATATCACCAGGGGAATGATGATAATCGCCAGTGTAGCGATCAATCCAAGGACCCAGATATATTTGAATGTCCGCATAGCCTTCCTCAAATGAGTTAATTCTTCAGGTCTACGATTCCTCAGCAGAAACCAGGATCTCGGCTCGGTGCGCCCACTGATCGCGCATAATCGCTCGCAGCAAGTCGAGTGCTTCAATTAAACGCACATCTGCCAGGCGATATTCGACTGTTGTTCCAGTACGTTCCGCTAGCACCAACCCACGCTCACGCAGGATCTTTAAATGCCGTGACACCGAGGGTTGGCTGAAACCACAGAACTCAGTCAGGTCGCTCACGTTCCGCGGTGCTTGACGAAGGGCATAGATTAAAAGCAAGCGGCGGGTATCTGCCAGGGCATAGCAGAAATCTGCGTGGAGCTGAGTAATTTCTTGATTGAGTTGAGTATCTTTGTTCATCATTTCCCGATATTCGCATATGCGAATATCCCCATAACAGCTTGATTAAACCGCAATTGCGCTTGATTTCACGAGGATTGATGTCACCGAAAGATAACGCGGGTGGTCATATCCAAGAGGAATCAAAGATTTTCCAGTAAAGTTTAGCCAAGAGAACGGGACACTTGTACGTCTGGAGGTTTTTGACTTATACGACAGCAGCTTGTTCTTGCGCCTTTAGCAAGTGCACCGTGCACCTACATCTTTATTCTCACGGGAAATCTCTTATGGAATCGGTAATGCTTTATTAATCCTTTTCTGGAACATGATCAGGTAAAACTATAGGGAACCACAATAAACGCTTGGAGGTAGTATGACGACAAACACGGGAATGGAGATGGCCACACTAGGTGGCGGTTGTTTCTGGTGTCTTGAGCCTGTTTTCGAGGAAATAAGAGGTGTTGAGGAGGTTGTGGTCGGGTATGCCGGCGGTGAGCACCCTGCGCCGGATTACAATTTGGTCTGTACCGGTTCGACTGGACACGCTGAGGTTATTCAGGTTACCTACGACCCAGAACTCATTACCTACACCCAGATCCTAGAGGTATTCTTCAGCGTCCACGATCCCACCACCCCCAACCAGCAAGGCGCCGATGTTGGAACACAGTATCGCTCGATAATTCTTTATCATGACGAGCTGCAGAAGCAAACAGCTCAGGAAATGATTAGGGATCTGACCTCACAGGAGATCTGGAAGAATCCCATCATTACCCAGGTCGAAGCTTTAACTACGTTTCACCCCGCTGAGGATTATCACCAGGGTTACTACAGCAAGAACCCGGGGCAGGGCTATTGCATGATGGTCGTCGCGCCCAAACTTAAGAAATTCCGTCAGAGATATGCTGAGAGATTGAAGCAGGTGTAAACAGGTTAATAACTTGGGAATGAGAGCACAACGGCAACTCCGCTGGGTATGAGTCGAGTTCAAGCATGCCTCCAACACATCAATCACACTTGCCCCATCAGGAAAATAGGGGATGATATAAGGCAACACTACAAGGTCTCGGAGCACATATGCCATTCTTGAACCTGGACGAATTCGATCCTCGCGAAATTATCCCCGGCTACCACGCCAAGTTCTTACACAGCGAGAACATGACACTGGTCTACTGGACCATCACCACCGGCGCCGAAATGCCCGTGCATGCACATGAGCACGAACAAGTCGCGAATGTTCTTGAGGGTGAGTTTGAGCTCGAGGTTGACGGGGAGATACAGGTGCTTCGCCCAGGAATGGTCGCTCTTATTCCGTCTGAAGCACCCCATGGTGGTCGAGCGATAAGTGATTGCCGCCTCCTGGATGTTTTCCACCCCGTGCGAGAAGACTACCGCGTCGAATGAACAGCAGGGAACTCGGAGGACTAATCCCCAAATTGGGTCATTGATACTCCCACCCTAAGCTGTATAGAATAAGTCATGGATAAGAGGAGCCCGATATGGTAAAAGCAATGTTTCTCTTCCTCCTGGTTCTCGTGCTTGCTAGTTGGTTCATCTTAAAACCAGGGACCTTCTTCGTGCCGCCTACCGTCTACGAGCCTGAAGGGGTCATTCTGATCTATTATGAGAAGTCAGCTGGTATGGCCTTCTTCTCTTCTCCTGAAACACTATGCAAAGCCCAATATGGCGAAATAACCCCGGCCTGCCTTGAAACTGGGGAGGATACGGTAGAGTACTTCTCTCAACGCCTGATTACTCGCCTTCCGTACGCCGATTGGGCTTATCAACTCTTTCTCCCACAGAAATAGTTGTGAACCATGCCGGGCACCCCTATGCCAGCTTGAGCTGGGTCTTTACAGCTTGGCGCGAATTACAACCCTGGGCTACCCAGCGATAAATACAGACTAGATCACGCAGACTTCCATGCTTAGTCCTCGGAGGACAGGATAATCGTATTGGAGCTTCTGCCTAGTTCACGGATCAGCTCTGCTTTACATGGGAGATAAATGAAGAACGTCATCATAGATCCGAAGATGGATCCGCAATCCAACTCGAAACGCTTGCCGGCGGTGGACCTGATGCGCGGTTTGATCATGGTGCTCATGGCGCTCGATCACGCCAATTACTTCATCGCCCACCTTCATTCAAGCGGGGAGTACTGGGGTGGCGCCATCCCCGAATTCCCTTCTACCATGGCTTTCCTCACCCGGATCGTCACGCATTACTGCGCCCCTGGGTTCTTTTTTCTCATGGGAATTGGCATGATGCTCTTTGCTCATGCTCGTCGACGCAAGGGATGGACTGAGTGGCAAATCATTCGACATTTCTTGATTCGAGGCTCGTTCCTTATCTTGCTGCAATTAACGTTGATCAATTTCTTCTGGCGTTTGGGCCCTTTTGGATTTCCAAGCATCTACATCGGTGTGCTCTTCGCACTGGGTTGTGGAATGATCATTGCCAGCTTCCTGCTCCGTTTAAACACCGCCCAACTTCTCGTACTCGCACTAGCCTTCTTCATCGGGACCGAACTCCTTCACCCCGACCCCTCCATGTGGAACCTGCTCGAAACTGATCCATTCAATCTCATCTTGTTGCGCAGCGGGGGTACCTCAACTTTTTGGTCCAATTACCCAGTTCTTCCTTGGATGGAATTAATCCTGTTTGGTATAGCTTTTGGGCACTGGCTAACGCGTTCTCATGAAGTCGCCTATCGTCGTGCGGCAATCTTGGGGGTCACATTTCTCACGTTGTTTCTCATCCTGCGAGTGCTTGATGGCTTTGGGAACATCCGTCCCCGGCCCGGTGATGGTTGGATGGATTTCCTCAGCCTGGTGAAATACCCCCCCAGTATGACATTCACACTCTTCACTATGGGAGTCAATCTGCTCCTGCTATGGGGTTTCTCACTCCTCTCTGAAGGCCTGCTTAGATGGCTCAGACCACTGGCAGTATTAGGCCAAGAGCCCCTTTTCTTCTACATCTTGCATCTACCCGGTTATGCCGGGTTGGGTCGTTGGCTTACCCCGAATGGCTCGTCCCTGGGTATCATGTACCTGTTGTGGCTATTTGGCCTGGTATGGTTTTACACTATCACTTATAGCTATTTACGCTTTAAACAAAGTCGACCGGTGGACTCACTTTGGCGCTTTTTATGAACGCCTTCCTGGATTAACCTTTCCCTTGCTCTTCATGGGTGCTATCCCAAGGTTGAAAGCCAACCAGAGGCATGTCATAATCCAGGCCTAGTGTTTCGACTTTATACCTTGGGGAGATCTCTATGAAGCGCCTCCTTTGGATCCTCGGGCTGGCTACCGGTGTGGCCATCCTTCTGTTCATCACATATTTCGTCAATCGCCAGCGCATGGGCTACATGTTCGATCTAGCTTACGATCCAACCCGGGATCGACTTTACGGTGTTGCTGGCAATCGCGGGCTCTATACCTTTAATTTTGATAACGGTCACTTAAAACGCCTCTCGCGTTTCTTTGATAGCGGCTACTATCGCAATATTGAAATCCAAGGTGATCGCGCCTACATCGCTGATGGTGAACGCGGGGTGCTTATACTCAATATAAGCGAAGATCGCCCCCAATATATTTTCGCAGGGGAAAACATCCATGGGCAGGGTTTACATCTTGCCGGCGGTTTACTCTATCTCGCGGCTGGTGAGGATGGCTTGATCATCTACTCTCTCGCGAACCCTGATACGCCGCAGGAGATTGGTCATTACCAGGATCTTGAGGATGCTTGGGACGTCGCCGTTGATGGTCACCTGGCCTATGTTGCCGATGAACCACGTGGCATAGAGATCCTGGATGTCTCATCACCCGCTCAACCACAAAGGTTAGGATTCATATCCTGGGATCCGGTAAATTCACAAGCAGAACTTGTACGCAGTGAAGCCGGTTTTGTCTACGTGGCCGCGGGAAAGCATGGGCTGAAGATCATTGACGCTCGCAACGTGAACTCACCGGTAGTCGCTGCCGAATACAAACCCGGACCTGATAGTTACGCTGAGGGGCTAGCTGTTAAGAATTGGCAGGTATATCTTGCCATCGGTGATGAGGAAGACGGAAATCAAAATGGATTACATATCCTGGATGTTCGCAATCCATATTCCCCTCAGCTGCTCTCCACCTCAACCTACGCTGAGTGGACGGAAGGCGTAATCCTGCACGGAGAAACAACCTTCGTCGCCAACCCCTGGGCTGGCGTCCGCGCCTATAACGTGAGTGAACCGACCGAGCCAAGGCTTTCAGATCGATTCCGCTTCTTCCCCTAGAAAGCCTATTCAGTTATCTCCCAATTGCGAGGTTATCTTGCGCCTCCTTTGGTCCACATGCATACTCACGCTTGATATTATTTTCGGATAATTCATTATGGCTAAACCTTCTCGCGTAATCGGACATCTATGGGAAACCCCGGTGATCGTGAGTGGCAAAACCTGGTTCCCTGCCACACAAATCGGGGCTTTCCTTGCGATGTTCTGGTATGGCAAGCAGAGGTCGCCTGATCGACCTCTGCTTAATCAAATCACACTTGCCGGAATGACCTCCAGCGTCATTCTCGGATCAGAATGGGCTCATAATCTCGCCCACTTGTCCATCGCCCATAAGATACAAAAACCGATGGATGAAATCCATATCCTCTTCGGAATACCACGTTGTATCTACTATGATCTAGATGACCCCGACGTTCATCCTCGACAACATATCCTGCGGTCATTGGCAGGACCGCTGCTCAACGCGGGTGTACTTCCATTCCTCCTTCACTTACGGCGGCGGAGCAATCCTGGTTCGATGGCGCGCGAATTGTGGGATGCGGCGGTCGGGATGAATCTCTTTCTGGCGACCGTATCTTTGCTTCCAATTCCCGGTATCGATGGCGGACCTGTCGTCAAATGGAGCCTGGTGGGACGCGGTTACGATCCACGGGAAGCAGATCGAGCCGTCCAGCGAGTAAATGGTCCGCTCGCTGTCATCCTGGGTATTGTTACGATGCTGGCTTATCTAAGGAAAAAACGTTTCCTGGCTGTGCTGCTCGGGCTTCTCTCGGGTACAGCGCTAGGAGTTTTCTTAGGATGGATTAAAGAGTCTGAGGTGCTTCAATCGATGAATATGAGGAGCGAATAACAATGATCCCTGGTCTTAAATTACTTGCTGGTGCTGCGATTACCCTTTTCGGCAGAAAACTCTACTGGTTCACGATAGCGGCAGTTGGTTTCTTTGCCGCACTCGAACTCACCAGCCGCTTCTTCGATGATCAATCCGCCTGGATCGCCATCGTAGTGGCGCTCATTGTCGGCGCAATCGGTGCTTTTCTAGCCGTGACCATTCAGAAAATTGCCATTGGGATTGCTGGTTTCCTACTGGGTGGATACTTACTCCTTCAAGTCTTGTTGGCATTTGATCTACCCATTGACAGTTGGAAGTGGCTGATCTTCATTGCTGGCGGCTTGCTTGGAATGGTGCTGCTGTCAGCGCTTTTCGAATGGACTCTGATTGTGCTCACTGCAATTATCGGGTCGATCCTGATTACGCAGTCGTCGCTGCTGCCCGAAGGTAGTCGCCTCCTGGTATTCCTACTTGCAGTCATATTGGGTCTAGGCGTCCAGATCTACATGCAAGTGAAAGAGAAACACAACGGGGATTAAACCAGCTCCAAATGTCTTCAATGGGACAATGGCATGATACTCACGCCCTTCTCCTTTGCGGTATAGTATCCAAGTGAATTCAATCAGTTCTGCATCAAACTTGATGCCGGCTGATAGGGAGAGAAACGATGAAACGCGAATCTACCCTCATTCTCGTGAGCGCTGTACTCATCCTGAGCTTCGTTTCCTCCTGTCGCGCCTTGCGACCCCCAGATTCATGTGGACTGGGTAGCTTTGCTAATGACACTGCCTATGGTCTCTACCTGGACGACCTCGATCTGCTTGACGTAAACGGCAATGTCGGTGAACCGGATCGCGATGGCACCCCCCGCTTCGAAGAAGGGCAGGCGATAAATCTCTGGCTACAGGTGAAAGCGGACACACGCATTCGCATCTGTTTGGAGGAGACACGTGGGGGTGGTGAGATTGCCTTTGATGAGACATCCTCGTTCTCAACCGGACAGAGCGCTGTTACCTTTGGCGTGCTTGAACGCGGGCCGTACGTCATCCGCATTAGCATCGACGGCACCTTAGTGCGTAGTTTGCCATTTAGCGTTCGCTGACCATCCTTTCTCAAGCACTCGTTGCTCCCACTTTTTAATTCAACATGGGGTATTTTCGGGATGCCATGTCGGGCGAGTCCGTATCGTTCAAACTGGATGAAGTTTGTCAGGCTTAGGCGTGACATCCTCCACTGGGTCGCCCTCCCGCTCCCCCCTATCATATGAAACAGGACGGTGAGCCTAGAATTGGTAGAAAGATTCACAATGAAGGCTCCTAACTATGGGAGGGGCGCTCCGTGACTGACGGTGCGCAGGCAGACACCCTCAACCTGGTGAGCCGCCCTGACGATCAATCGCCCGTGGGCGCTATTATGGTCGTGGGTGGCGGTATCGCCGGAATGCAGGCCAGCTTAGACCTGGCCGATCAAGGATTCCGGGTCTATCTGGTCGAATCAAAGTCCGCCATCGGCGGACATATGGCGCAGCTCGATAAGACCTTCCCCACGAACGACTGCGCCATGTGCACCATCAGCCCCAAACTCGTTGAAACCGGGCGGCACCTCAATATCGACGTGTTGGTTGATACTGAGGTTATTAAGATCGATGGCCAAGCCGGCGATTTCACGGCCACGCTGCGACATAAACCCCGCTATATCGATCTCGATAAGTGCGTCGGCTGTTCTGACTGCGTCGATGTCTGCCCTGTAATCCTGCCAGACCTCTTTAATGAAGCACTCAATCAACGGCGATCAGCGCACATTCTCTATCCACAAGCTGTCCCTGGCGCTTTCGCGATTGATAAGCTTGGAATCTCCCCTTGCCGCGATGCCTGCCCCGCAGGCCAACGCGCCCAGGGCTACATCGC
>Ga0114922_10006955_pt1 | contig 10358 bp, 6 predicted proteins | sample AartaG_FD_100975 | JGI IMG/M metagenome (GOLD analysis project Ga0114922, IMG submission 100975) | Deep subsurface microbial communities from Aarhus Bay to uncover new lineages of life (NeLLi) - Aarhus_00045 metaG | ecosystem: Environmental > Aquatic > Marine > Oceanic > Sediment | place: Aarhus...
GGCTTTTGCGGCTTTTTTTAAGGATGCATTAACATTGGCCGAGCTTTCTGAGATACCACCTGTGGCACCTGCAATCTCATTAAAGGCACTGAAAAAATCCACTGTTCCATCTTGCCAGTCAACTCTTTCTTTGCCTTCTGCTGCTGGATTAAATTCCATCCAATCTGATGAACCTTTTGGCCTCTCTGTTACGTAGATAAAGTGCAGGGAAATCGATGAATCTGCGAACGTACCTGTTACCTTATCCATGTCAAAAAAAGTGCGTGGGGTATAAAAATCGAATAAACGATGAGTATATGACGGATTGGTGTCTAAGTAATGAGCTGAAGTGAAACGACCCCAGGTCGGAATGAGTCTTCTCTGAAAGAAAAGGAGAACATGTTTTTGGCCTTCTATTTTTTTCAGATTTTCAGCAAATCCAATAAGTCTGTCCTCTCTCAAACAACTAAGCATCCTAAGCTTCTCTAGTACCTCAGCATAGGTAAATTCTATCGAATCCTTCAATTCATCGGGAACATCCATAGTTCTAATCTCCTGGAGTTCCCTTGTCAGGCTTCGGTATTCGCCGTTACCTTTAAAAATATCGTTTCTGATTCTAACCCTAAGCCCGTCACTGATTTTTTGTTTGGGTACATCTGAAGGGAATCCTGTATCAAAATTGTATCTTTCCATAGGTGTGATAAGAATTAGTGTATCACCTGGCATAATCACATTCTTGACAAAATAATCCACACCTTCTCCAACATTCTTTGAATATCTCATCATCTCGAAAATCAATACGAAGTTCCTTTTCTTTGTCTCTGGAAAGAAAGGCTTCTCACTTTCTTCTCTTTTTACCTGTCGTTCCTGAATCAGATAGACTGCCTCGATTTTTTGAGGCTTCCCATCTTCGAAAACTTCAAAATCATTAATGGTTAGGTTATCAATGAATTTGTTTCCTTTATAAACCCGAACAGGCACTTCTATATTTATAGCAGTTGCTTGTTCTTGGATTTCTTGCCCAGACGAAAATAAAATTAAAAACAAAATACCTATAATGAGGATTCCCTTTCTCATTTGTTTACCCCTCCATGTTTATTATAATGCAAAGACCATGCCAAATAAAGGTCAGAGGTATTATCAGCAATATTGGAGGGATATTTGTCCTGAATTACATACAGGTGTCACTTTGGAGGACTTAAAACAAGTTTATATAAGTTTATTCTAATAGCTCCTCTTTTCCAATCATATCTTCTTCATGACTTCTATCTTCTAAAATAGCAACCAAAACCTCAATAATCCTCCTCTTGTTTTTCGGAGTCCGCTAAAATCCTAATATAATACTTTGATTGATTCTCGACCTAAACCTTAATGTTGGTGTGCAATGGGTTGGCTATCCGGTGCGGAATTCGCGGCGTCGTTTGAATCCGGCTATTTTACCGGCTTTTTCACTCTCGGAAATGCTGAAAAAAGCCATGTGGATCACTTTTTTTTGAAACTTCAGGGCTGATCCTACCAGCTGTTTTCCTTCGAACCGGTGATCGTCTCCCTTCCCGACAGATTTGTATTTTTTTTCCTTGCACCGGCTTGCTTCCTTGAGGAATTCCTTGCTTTTTTCCACTCCCGGTTTTTCGGTCTTTGGTGTCTTTTGGAGAAGTGCTTCCATGGCATAACTTTTCACCAGCTTGGGATGAAGCAGGGCATAGGCTGTATCGAGCGAGAGAAAATCGAATCCCACAACTTCACCATCGATAAACGTGAGCAATCCTTTTTGTTTAGGGAGGCATTTGAATGTGTTCAGATAATCGTCCAGTTCCTTTTCTTTTGCTTCGTACACATCCTTCATCGCGGCTGTCCGGGAGTGGATGCCGGTCTGTTCAGACAATTCATCTATGGAGGTCCAGACTGTCCCCTGGTCGGACCGGAATTCCCGGGACTCGTGCAGGGAATCGGAGACTGCCTGGGACTTCATCTTCCGGATTCTGGGGATCATGACCGTCCCGGATTCCGAAAACTCCTGTGTTTTGTAAGACCAACGCCTCTGTTCGGTGCAGCTCACCGGAATGATCGTCTCGGAATTTTCTTTTAAAAGAATCGTGGTGTTCAAAACCCTGTTCTGTTTGGCCCCTGCCAGCTCTTCTCCATCGAGAAGCAGCACAGACGTGTCGGCTTTATTGATGACTTTGAGCTCGGGAACCCGTCCTTCTTGGCTGACTTCTCCGATGACCAGCACATGTTGGTCCAAGGCTTGCTTTAAGATCAAATACTTGGGGGAGTCGTCGAGAGAGGTCATAAGCGGGAGAACCGCCATGTTATTGAAATGCTGGAGTTCCCCTAAATCGAAACTCGAAAAGTATTTTTTTATATCTTTATCCATTTTCCCCTACTGCAAATCGTATTTCTGTCTATAATATCTCATTATTTTTTACTGACAGTCAACCGGTAATTTTTTTCTTTTGTCCAAAACCTGACCAACTGGTCCAGCTCATCCTTTTCCCATTCCTTTTTCTCGAGAATCTTGGTCAAAGCATAAGTGTTGAAGCTTGAGACCTCCTCCAACCGCCCGAGTTTTTTGAGGGTGTCGATCAATTCGGCTCGCTCTTTTGTGTTTTTGCTCGGGAGTTTGCTCGTTTCATAGCCTTTAACGGATATCTTGCTTTCTGAACCGTTCACAACCTGCACCTCTTCCCTCTCACAAAAAGCGATCAACGCCTCCCTGAGTTTTTCCAACTCCTCTTCTGCATCTTTGCGGTACGCGTCGATTTTTTCCTTGAGTTCGACATATGCGTCAACCAGTTTGAGACCCGGATCGTTCAGGTATTCGTTCTCCGGTTTCTCCTCCAATTCCACTTCGTGTTTCCACATCGGACAGATGGATTTGTGCAAACACCAATCACAGTACCGAGTAACATTTGCGGGAAACTCTTCTGTGGATTCGATATCAGCGATCTGAGAAAGGATTTCCCCGCGCAAGTTTTCCAATTCTTCCTTTGTCCGGTAGGAATCCATTTCTTTGTCGAATGCCAAAAAATGCCACACCAGACGGGCCTTCTTGAAATCCTTGAAATTCTGCTTGACCCACTGGGAATACATGGCCAGCTGCCTGTCCTGGTCTAAATCTTCTTGGTTGGACAGGGAGGAAGACGTTTTATAATCGTGCACTTCGTACAACCCATCCCCCATATCCATCAGCCTGTCGATCCGGATGTGGAATTTGTATTTGCCCTGATCATCCAAAGGCAAAAAATCCTGGGTTTCTAGGCCGATGATCCTGCCTTGGTCAAAGGGTTTGTGCTTTTTGTAGTAATCGGTGAGCTGACGCTCCCCCATTTTTCGGTAATTATCCGCCGTGTAGTCCTTTTTGACGATGATGACCGAATCCTTCCAGTTTTCCTCCCAGATTTTGTTGTAGAAGGCCAGAAGCTCCTCCAGGGTCATCAATTTTTCGAACCGCCTGTCACGGTAGAGTTTCTCCAAAGCCTCGTGCGCCATGCTCCCCAGATATGTCTCGATGGTATCCTCGGCTTCTACCTTGATCTTATCGATGTAGGCGAACTTATAACGCAGCTTGCATGACTCAAAGGCGCTTATTTTTGAATGACTGAATGACGGCATTTATTTCTCCCCTAATATATTAACACGATTGGCTCCATCAAAGATTCTCATTTTTCCCCAATGGGATGCGGAATTGGATTTTTTCTCCTGTTTCGATATGCTTTGGAGGCCCATCGAAATGTATTTGCCCTGTTTTTCCCAATTTGAATGCTTTCAGTTCCAGCTTTCCTCCCTTGACTGCCAATTCGACGTTGAATTCTTTGTTTTGCTTTTGTACTCGGCAATTTCCCCAGGCCGATCCATTTGACCAGAAATGGATCCCCTCCTTTGAGGCGAATGTCATGATTTTATCCACTCCTGAATATTGGAATCCACTCAGAGCAAGAACAGCTGCCCAGCTTGCCATTGCTCGAGCATAGTGATGGCCGCATTCTGCTTCATCGAATGGATTCCTCTTTTGACCGTCATACCTCTGACGGATGTTTTGAATACAATGTAGACCATTTTCCACCTGTCCCTCGAAAAGCATCCCCACAGCTGCTGTATACTCGAATCCTGTCATGACTTCTGTGAAATAGGGGAAGGGATTATCCGGTCGCCCTTTTGGATAACTGGCCATCAGAAGAGCGGATTCCTCTCCCAATGCGAACGAACGCATGCAGTTGAAATGTTCGTACAGACCCTCCTTCAAGTTATGCTTCATGATGCTTTTGAGCGTTGTTTTGACATTAACAGGATTAACCAAGTACCCAAGCCCGCATACGTGAGCCATGTACTGTCCGACAAGCTGGTCCGCGAGACAGCCCTTCCCTAGTTGGTAATCTGGTTTGGTTGGATCTTTTGCTCCCATGCCAACAAGCAGGCTTGCTGCAATTTCCGATCTCTCTTTTGGTGGTTGAATGAGGTGTTCATAATATTCCCCGTTGAAAAGATTGGAATCGATCCAAGTCCGGCCTCGTTCAAAAAGTTCCCTGCAAGTACTGGCAAAAATGTCATTACCCAGGTAGCTGGCCATTTCTTCAGCGGCCCTGAGTGCACCAAGGTACCATAGCCCCATTTGGGGGTTTGGTCCATAGTATTCCACATCCATGGTGTTGTGTTGGGCACCCTCCATCACGCCGTTGCGATCTGCATCCCAACCGCCGGGGATCCAGCAAAATTCTAATGCTTTTTTTATGGAGGGCCAGAGATTTTTGAGCATACTATCGTTTCCGGAAAGCTGCCAGTCTCGGTAGATTTTCATGATGCACCCCATCTGACCATCGGCAGCTCCTTTGTTGAATTCCTGTGCTCGTTCAAGAGGCAGTGCCACGCGAAAACTCATAAGACCATTGTCTGATGTGGCATGCCCAAACTCGACCTCACGCATTTTAAGAGCCAATTCCCCAAATAGAAATGCTGTGGCTTGTTCGTAGTTCCAGACATGTGTGCACGAACCATGACAACAACCTTTCTTGTTGCTCGACCCCTCGAATCCAAAAAATCTCCCGTCTTTTGTTCGAAAACAGGTTTGGGTGCGTAATGTGCTGATATTGAAAAGGGCAGCTTCTTTCACCACCTCAGGAAGGGTGCTCTCGCAGAAAGTCTCCACAAAATCCACTGTTGATTCCTCCAGATCCTCAAGTTTAGGGGCTATCTTTTCTGCTACAGCCCATGCATCCTTGTGGAGCGTTGTGTAGTAATTCCCGATGAGATCATCTTTGGTCTTTTTTGGTGTCCAGGTATATCGATTGGGAAAATGCCATGTGAGAAGGAAAATCACATTTTTAGTCTCTTTAGGTGGCACATCGATCTTAACGGCCAGAGAGCCCATAGGAATATCTGTATTTTCAGCCTTTCGCTCTTCGAGAGCCCCGTCTTGGCTGAAATCATCCCAGAAATCAAGCAGTGGCGTTCCCCATCCTCCTTCCAACCATGCCGTCCTGCAGCTGACACTCCCTTCTGTTATCGTCGTCAGGGCTATCGTGCCCCATTGCTCTGCTACTGGGTTAACTCCTTCTGATTGCATAAATATTCCTTGGAGGTTTTTTGATCTGCGGAACTGGTTGTGATTGGACTTTCCTCCTGTCGCTATCCAATCCCCTTTCCAATTTTTGACCATTTGCGTACCGTCGCGGCCGATAAAGTTGGGAATGTTTCCACAGATGGAAACTTCCAAGGGTTCTCGTGTTTTGTTATGTACGACATAACGAAGAATGGCCACTGGTATGCCGCTGGATTCGGTATCACCGGGGATAAGAGGATTAAATGCTTGGATACGAACGTCTACGGGGATTTTTAGATCAGAGAGCATCACCTGTCCTAAAGGATAGGCTGTTTCGAAGGAACAATGCCGAAATCTGGGGAGACCATGGTTGATGGCGGTGCTGCCATGGCTGTTTTCATAGGAGGAGAGGGGAAGAGGACCTTCAAGAGCACGAGTTATCTGTTCTCCTGAAGATGACTTTATGTAAATCGCAAAAAATGGGCCCGTTTGTTGTCCCACAAAAGGCACAAAGCCTTTGGCTGGTCGGTTCATTATCTCCCAATCACGAAGGTCTCCACGACCACCAAGCGAGACGGTTCCTGTCCCGATTCCTCCCAGGGGAAGCGCGATCTTGGCCAAATGATCCTGGTCATATATTTTCAATACAGGCCAGTCTTTGTTTTGAGCTATCGAAAAGCAGTTCAGGACACCGGCAAAAAAGATACCCAGCAAAAAAAGAAATTTTAATCCATTCATTTAGCCCTCTTTTTTTATTGAAATATTCCAGATTATCCGCTGTTGGTAACAAAAATATCTTGTTTTTCTAAAAATTCTCGAATTGTATCTCTGTACCCAGTATAAAGTCATATACAGTGCGTTTGCCTTGTGTGAGTGCACTGGCGATGAAGTAGCCAAAGGCTAGAGCGTTTCCGCACACAAATCCGATGTACTGATGAGTGGCGAATGTACCGAGCTCTTGAGATAGAGCAAAAGCTGAGATGTGAATGATTTCCCACGGTAGGAGTTTCATGGCTGTTCGGGCCAACGCGTGTCCCCAACCGAGACGCTCTTTCGTCCTTCCAGTGACTTTGAGTTTAAACACCCTTTTGCCGACCGTCTTCCCTTTTTTTGAACGATCGCTCCACAGAAAGTAAAGCCAAGAAGGAACAGAGAAATTCCATAGGATAGTGAACCATATGGCAGGGCCTGTTTGCGGGCTGTATCCGATTAAACGCTGAATCAAATATCCGCTGGGAGCGCAGATTCCAAAGATGATCAGGATATCCAGCAAAAAAGCCCCGGCTCGTCTTAAGATCATGGTTTTCGGATTGATTAATTGGGCGACTTTACAACCTCCAAGAAGAACCAGCGGTCTTTTTCTTTTTGGGAGATGATCTGAAATCCTGTTTTTTTTGCCAGTTCTATAAAATGCGCTAGGCCCTGCTCTCCCTCCGGCCGTCTTACACCATATCCTGTTCTTATCTCTTTTTCCGGGAGAATGAACTTGAAGGGGAAAAGAGCAAGATTCTTTGCTTTATCTGCTTTTTCAGGAAATACGACATCCCAGATGAGCAGACGTCCTCCAGGCCTGAGCACCCTATGGAGTTCTTCGAAGACTTTCTGGTGATCATTGCTGTTGATATACATGAACGTGAAAAACACCGTTGCCGTGTTAAATGCATCGTCCAGAAATTTCAATTCCCTTGCATCCATCACGATTTTCAAAGGACCCGCTGGGGCTTCATCGAGTTCCCGTTTGCTGATGTCGATGGCGATCACTTGCTGGCCCTTGAGCTGTCCGATAACTCCCTCTCCTCCGCCACCGATGTCCAGGATAAAACCTTCGGCGGCAAAATCTTCGACCGTCACCGATTGCTGTTCAATTTGGCCCCTTTCTTTCGGGGGGTCGGCTATTGCCACTGTGCAAAAAGTTGCGATGACGATAAGGGTGGTGATTTTATTCTTGTTCATCGTTGTCCTCCCATCACAGAAAAATCTACTTTCCTGTTAGCTTGAGTTCTTTGGAATGAGTTCCGCCTTTTTCGGACAGGACCTTGATGGTGGCTGTGGGATTGTCTTTGCCAGCCGTTTTTACCATCCATTCCACTGTCTGTACAGGGGACGGATTCAAGGAAGTGTGACCCGGGAGATGCCCGAGATCGACTTTTTCCTTCCCCATCACCATTTCAGCCCCTGTCAGGGTGATCAAAACTTTCACCGTTTTTGCTGTCTGGTTCGTTATGGCCTGTTGGGTCACGTTGGTGGGCAGAAATCCCTGATTTTGGATTCGGGCAGCAATTTTTACGTAACCGGCATCTCCTTTGTGGATTTTTACCTCGGTTATCCTCACAAGGGGCGATCGGGCGGCTAAATACAGGTTCCATTTGGTGTGTTTTATCAGAAAATCTTCGAACTCTGGGCTGGGATAGCACATCAGACTTGTGTAACTTTTGCGCTTGGAATCATACAGCTTCCGGACAAATCCACCGATCTCCACCTTGCCCAGCTGGGAATGGTCGAAACTTTTCCAGTCCATGAAAATCTTTCCGCCTAATTCCTCATCGTTCCAGCGCAACATCTCCTCCTGGCTGGCTCTTTTGTCGTTATCATAATCGCAAAAGGGCGCAAGGGAGCCCATTTCTGGCACATAGCTGTACACACCATAGTGATCGTAGGCCCAGCCGATCATCACCCCCCAGATGGCCCCCTGCCTTGGTGGTGCTCCTCTTCCTAGAACTGCTCGGACGGGTTGGTCGTTGATGATCTCGCTGTATTTTTGTCCAAAGATGTCGAAATAGGCTGCATCTTCACGGGGCATTTCTGATTCTTTCCCCGTTATCGGATTGAAGTTCTTGTTGGTTGGGGGAATGTACAGGAAGTTACCGGCCATGTGGTGGTTGACAACACCCGTGATATTCTTGTGAGAAAGAAGGAATTCAGCCACGGCCCGGGTTTCCGGTTCGGAAAGAGGATAACGGCCAGACCCGCGCTGGAGGTATTCCTGCTGCCATCGAGATGGCCAGTTTCTGTTGATATCCAGCCCGCCGACCCCATCTTCGTTGTAACGGCCATCCTTGTCGTTGTCGATCCCTTCCGAATAGGTGCGCCACTCTCCTTTTTCCTCTTCTTTCCTTCTAACCATAAGCCTCGGATCATCGGGGGAGGTCACCCAAGGCCCCGTCTCATCTTTGACCCGCATTTGTGTGAGGTAGCCGTCGCCATCCAGGTCTTCAGGGGGATCTTCATCCAGGAGCCCGTCGCGGTCCGAATCGTGAGGCCGGACACTGCTTCGCATGCTGTCCGGTTTGGTAAGGTAGTGGTCTGACCCGTCCGGATTGAGTTTGGGCATGATGTAGATCGTCCGGGTGTCCACCAGCTTGGTGATGGTGGGATCTTTCCCGTATTGGGTGAGAAGGGTATGGATGGTGTGGAGGCAAACCTCGGCCCCCATCACCTCGCTGGCATGCAGGTTGCCGTCGAACCAATACCCGGGTTTTTCCTTGCATTTTCCCGTATCCTGGTTGGATATGACGATCACGAGAAGATCGTTTCCCAGGTAGCTTTTCCCGATGGTGTGCATCCGTGCGAGTTTAGGATAGGCTTTAGCCATCCCGTTCAAGTAATCGACCACCTCTTGAAATGTGTGGTTGTGGTCGAAATTCAATTCCGGGGCTTGTGCGGCAATAGCCTGGGAATTCCCGATAAAAATAAGCATTAAAATAACGATTGATACAAAAATCCAGAAACGTCGATTAAACATATCTCCCTCCTCTTTTGATTTGAGCATGAGATTAAATTCTGTGGTCCTTATTCTTCCTAAACCCACGGCAAATTTCAAGCAAAAAGAATAGGGATTAATAATCGGAGATGTCCCCTCTAAGTATCAGTGTTTGACCCCGTCTTTTTTTTTGTAATATACTGATTCTGGCCATATGGGCCTGCTGGAGTCCATCATGAAAAAGAGCCTTCCAATAACCCGGAGAAACTTTATTAAAGGGGCATTCGCCACAACAGCTGCGTTTACCATAGTTCCCCGCTATGTTTTGGGTGGGCAGGGATACACACCACCCAGCGATGAGCTGACCAAAGCAGTGATCGGGGTGGGCGGCATGGGACGGGTGCATCTTGATTATGAAGGAGCCCGGTTGCTAGCCGTGTGTGATGTGGATGAAAACCACTTGAACAGGGCTTTGGATATCTCGAGTCCTGGAGTCCAGGGGTACAAGGATTTCCGGGATGTTCTCGAGCGGACCGATATCGACATCGTTCACATACCCACGCCTCCTCACTGGCATGCATTGATATCCATCGCGGCTGCCGATGCCGGAAAGGATATCTTTTGTGAGAAACCGATGACCCGCACCATCGGTGAGGGGCAAAAGGTTGTCGAGGCTGTCCGGAAAAACGGGAGAATTTTCAGGATCAACACCTGGTTTCGATTCGAAGAACGCTTTTACGGATTCGGAACCACGGTCAAACCGATAAAAAAAGCTGTCCTGGGCGGCCTTTTTGGCTGGCCGCTTAAGGTGACGGTGAGCGCAGCCACCGGATTCGACTGGAAGTTTTACTGGGTAGGGGAGGCAAATCTGGCTCCTCAGCCCGTGCCCAAGGAGCTGGATTATGACTTGTGGCTCGGCCCGGCGCCGTACAAGCCATACCATCCCCATCGTGTGCACAACACCTTCCGGGGTTACTGGGATTATGACGGTGGGGGCTTGGGAGATATGGGCATGCACTATCTGGACCCGGTCCAATATGTCCTGGACAAGGATGGCACGAGCCCCATTGAGATCGAAGCCGATTGTCCCCAGCAACACCCGGATGCCTGCGGTACCTGGAGGAAAATCCGGATGAGATA
>Ga0114922_10006956_pt1 | contig 10357 bp, 10 predicted proteins | sample AartaG_FD_100975 | JGI IMG/M metagenome (GOLD analysis project Ga0114922, IMG submission 100975) | Deep subsurface microbial communities from Aarhus Bay to uncover new lineages of life (NeLLi) - Aarhus_00045 metaG | ecosystem: Environmental > Aquatic > Marine > Oceanic > Sediment | place...
AGCAAGAAAACCCAAAACTCAACCTTTCGCTCAACATCCTCTTGCTACCACCCGTCATCTACGGTATAATGCCAACACCCCGATCGCCACCCAAGGTGGGGGAGGATGTACCTGCGCTGGTCGTTTTCTTCGTCTTGGTGCCCCAGCGCAGGTACATGGCGACCCGCCACGTGGAACTGCGCTGCATAGGAAATGCCTCAAGAAGGCGGCGGCGGAGTCTGACGATCTGGCCAGGCTGGATAGCGCTCGCTTCGACGGCCTCGTGAGAGTTCATCAGTTCTTGCCCCCTGCAGCCACGCAGACAAATCCCTGTGCCGGGCGGTTTCGCTAACTGGTAGGCGTGCGCAAGCCGACGCATCGCAAGATCCCCCGGCTGCCGCAACTGCATATTCTAATCACCTCGAGCAGAATGTCAAGCAGATTTGACGACCACTGAACCGCAGAGCATGTTGACCCCGTGAAGCCTTGACGGTTTTTCCAAGGAATAAAAGAAAAAATTTGCTTGACAACGAAGGCGTTGCAGGTTAGACTTCAAGATGAAACCCTCAGTGCTAATGCAGCCCGAGAAGCTTTTCGTTGGGTACCTACGGAGAGCCGAGGGAAAATGTCGGGAAGACTGAGAGATGCGAAACGGGCCTGCAATCGTGCGACATCCCACGCACGGCGTGCTGAGCTGTTTTCTCAGGGGCTCCATAAGCTCACAGAACGGGCGAAGCCAACACGGATGACATTGTCGAAATGAGCGACAAAGAATAGACGAAGCCGATAGAGGATGATCAATGAGTTGCCAGCCGGGCGCGGCGTGGCCCGACAGCAGGTCGCAATCACAGCAAGTGTAACCTTCATAGCGATGAGTCCGTTGAAGAACGAACGGGGCAGTACTTCGCAGTTGGCGATGCGGCGGGTTCAGGAGGTGCGGAAAACGATTAAGGGAAAAGAACAGGACCAATCCCTTTGAAAGGAGATGTCATCGTGAACAAGAGGATTTGGGTCGGCGTCCTTGTTGTGATCGCTATTGTGGCTGGGGCCATAATCTTGAGCACAAGAGAGCGAAGTTCTGGAACGGTGACAATCGGAGCCATTCTCCCGTTATCCGGCGACGCTGCTGCATATGGGAAGAGCGCGCAAAAAGGGATCCAACTTGCGGCGGAAGAGGCGAACGCCCTGGGTGGCGTAAATGGCACAAGAATAGTAGTGATCTATGAAGACACACAGGCCAAACCTGCCACGGGCGTATCTGCTACTCAGAAGCTTATAAACATTGACAAAGTGCAGGCTATTATTGGCGGGGTAGCAAGCTCTGTAACCTTGGCGGCTGCACCTCTCTGCGAGAGGAACCAAGTAGCGCTATTATCACCAGCGTCCTCCTCCCCGAAGATTTCAGACGCCGGAGATTTCATTTTCAGAAATGCGCCCTCTGACACACTCGAGGGCGGCATTATGGCGGAATATGCTCAATCCGCTTTGAAAATTTCGCGAGCAGCCGTCATCTATGTAAACAACGAATATGGAGCTGGAATAAAGAGCGTTTTTGAACATAAGTTTACTGGGTTGGGTGGTACTATTGTGGCTTCAGTTTCCTTTCAGCAAGGGGACACGGATATGCGGACCCAACTGGCCTCGATAAAGGGCAAAGCCCCCGAGGCCGTCTACTTGATTGGGTACAAGGAGAATGGTACAATCCTTAAGCAAGCCCGGGAACTTGCCCTGAAAAGCCAATTCTTAAGCACGGTGATGTTTGAGGACCCTGACATCCTCCAAGTGGCCGGCAAAGCCGCCGAGGGGGTAATATATACTGCGAGCGCGTTCGATCCGCAAAGCAAGGATGAAGTGGTTAAGACATTCGTTCAAGACTTCCGGAAAAAGTACGGGGTGGAGCCCGATGTTTTCGCAGCTTTGAGCTATGATTCGGCGCAGATACTAATCTACGCTTTGCGCCGTGGGGGTACAAATGGGCCAGCAATCCGTGACACGCTTTACGCGCTCAGGGACCACCAAGGCGTGATGGGACGGCTACATTTCGACCAGAATGGCGATGTTGTAATAGAACCCGTAGTGAAAACCGTCCGCGATGGCGCGTTCGTGAGAATCAGCCGCGTTAGCTCTCAAGAGTAGCAGGAAAGGAGAATTCTAATGGCTCAAGTCATCTTTAGGTTTTGCGGGGATGTTGATATCGGATCTAAGACACGTTCTATTGCTATCCGAGACACCGGAAAGGTACGTTCTCAGTCTCTCCAAGGTGTGACACAAGAAGCAGATGACGAGAGTATCCGGTTGCGGCGAAAGGAGGTCACTATTGCCCAGCCATCGCGTACCTGAGATGATTGAACTGTTAGAAGCGGAGTTGGAGGAGCATACAGAAGTCATAGATGCGAAGCTTAAGGAAATCGTTCGGAGGCAAGTCCGTGATCCCGCCTTGCGGGCGATGGCCGAGCGCGCGATTCAGAGCAGCGGGTTGAAGGCAAGGTCTTTTCTGACTCGGGCCACATGCAAATTGTTGGATTTCCCGTACGAACGCGCACAGGCAATCGGTCTTGCCAGCGAACTCCTTATGGCGTCTGCCTTCGTGATCGATGACTACTTCGATCTTGCGGATTACAGGAGCAAATCCACAAGCATCTGGAAGGAGTATGGACTTGAGAATGCGATCATTACAGGTGAGGTTCTGCACACTATAGCGACGAGCGAATTGCTTGTTGCGGGTCAGATTGACGCGAGGGTGCCGGACGCCTGGCTTGGGATTTCTGTGGACTTCTCAACAGTATTCTTACGGATGTACTCTGCCGAATACGAGAACCTTCGACGCGAGAGTCCCGCTTCGGAAGAACGGGCGCTGGCCCTCGCCTATGAGCGCACGGGAAGGTTGGTCTCGCTTTGCGTGACTGCTGCGGGAAAGCTGTGTTGTCTTGACGAGACGCGGAATGCCGCGCTCCAAGAGTACGCAGACGCTATAGGAAGAGCAGTCCAAATCCGCGATGATATTATAGACTTGGTCGGTGAACCTGACGTAACCGGAAAACCAGCTCTCGGCGATCTCTGGTACGGAAGACAGAACTTTCTACTATGCTATGCCGCAAACTGTAAGGATCCTGATGTGCGGAAGCTGATTGAGCGGCTTTGGCGAATTGGGGAAAAGAGAGATAACGTGAGTGACGATGATCTGCAGATACTGAGAACCGGTCCTCTCATCGCTCATGGCGTCAACAGGTTGAATACAGAAATATCAAAGGGTCTGGACAGCTTGGCCGTTTGGCCAGAGAACGCAGGACATACGGCTCTGCGAAGCTTCGCCTTGGCACTGCAATGGCTGCCATTGGCGGAATCGACAGCTTGGTGTCCCTTTTATGAGCGACACTAAGGAGGAACAATGGCTAGCACGCAAGAGCAGCTACCACGGCTCAGCGACTGGTGGTCCAAGCAAGAACGATTTCTCGACATCATCTTGTCTGAGCGGGGCTTAATCGTGAGTATTGTGAGCCTCGTTGTATCTATTGCGGGTTTACTGATCAATCTGAAGATAAGACCGAATAAAATTCTGTTGGCGGCGAGCATTTGCTTTGTGGTAGTTTTTGTGATTTCTACATCTTTGTCCGCGCACCGTGTTATCAGAGAGCGTAGAGGTCGCCGGAGGCAGCACCTTCCATTACGAGCTTTGGACGAACCCTTCGATACAATTCGCCACGTTATCCCATGTCGCCCAGGTTGCGTCTCTGGAACACAGTTGTTCGGAGACCACCTGCAAAGGTACGCAAGGCTCCTCATAGGCGCGGACCCTCTCAAGTCAGGCGTGCTTATGGGACAAGAGATGTATTTAGACCACTTCCTTATGCCTTCTTTAGAGACATGCACCAAATGTTTTCTGACATGCTCGTTAACGCCCGAGGAGTTGCTTAGAGGCATCTACGCGGGTGATTTCAAGAAGTACTTTCTTGATCAAGTCAACCGACGTGATAAAGTTGGCGTTGACGAGTTCCATCTTGAACGTCTGTTTCTATTCCGTGATAAGAAGAAGTACAAACACGCATCCGGGGCGAGAACACACGGAGAGGAGGAGAAACAGGAGTCTCTGAGATGGCTGCAAGGAATCCACTCGGAAGCCTTTGGCACAATGAACGATCTCCCCAAGAAGGATGGAGACGTAATCTTCTGGGAGGAGATGGTGCGCCTTCACAAACTTGCCGGCTTCAAGATAGGTTATGCTATAACTGATGATCCGAACAATCGCCGGGATATGGGCTACTTCATAAGCGCTGATGGCCACTGGATTATCGATGCCGGCGATTCAATTGAGGGGGGTAAGGACAGCCCCGCGTATGTAATATGCGTACTAGGTGAAAAGACGAAGAACTTGTATGGCACAAGGCTTCGCAGACTTGCGGGCAGCGCAAACAGGGTCGACCTAGGCGGATCAGTCGAGTTAGGTGAACCTGAACAGTTAACCGAGAAAACAGGGATGATGGAGTTCCAGAAGCTGTGGTCGCTCAAGTACTCGTGAATGGCATTATTACGGCGGCTGAATACGCTCTCATAAGCCTGGGTTTCGCTTTAATATACCGAACAGCAGGGTTCATTCACTTCTCCCACGGGATCGTGCTGACGGCTGGCGCCTATCTTACCTTCCTTTTGACGAAATGGCTAGGGCTGCCCCTTTCTTATTCGATTCTTCCTGCTGTTGCCTTGAGCGTGCTGCTCGGCTGCCTGATAGAAACGGCTGTCTACCGTCCACTCAGGCGAAGAAAGGCTTCCTCTCTTATCCTTCTTCTCGCCTCTCTCGGCGTCTACTTCGCGCTCCAGAACATTGTCTCAATGGCCTTCGGCGATGGCACTAGGACCATTCGCCTAGGAGGCCCGGAAGAAGGGATTAACGTCCTTGGTGCAAGAATCACACCTGTGCAAGTAATGATTATCTTCGTGAGTATGGCCTTGTTCGTTGTCGTGGCGCTCTTAATGAAGAGAACAAGGATTGGGCGTGCAATGCGTGCAGTGGCAAGCGATCCAGCGCTTGCCAGGCTTTGCGGGATCGAGAGTGACCGCGTGATTCTGTTTGTCTTTGCCATAGGTTCCGCGTTGGCCGGGGTGGCAGGAATACTAGTAGCCCTTGATGTGAACATGACTCCGACCATGGGATTGAATGCTCTTATGATGGGGATGCTAGCGGCTATCATCGGCGGCGTTCGCAGCATTCCCGGAGTGGCGCTGGGAGCATTGTTTCTCGGCATGGCTCAGCAACTGGGGGGGTGGAAGATGGGCCCCCAATGGCAGGACGCCACGGCGTTTGTGATTCTATTGGCCTTTCTGCTCTTCAGACCTCAGGGCGTCTTGAGCAGAAAAGGCAGGAGCGCAAAGCTAGGGTTCGGGAGTTAGATGGAATACCTGCTGCATATAGTTATACTGATAGGCATCTATGTTATCCTGTCAGTATCGCTCAACCTGATTGCCGGGTACACCGGGGCGCTCTCCATCGCCCATGCCGCGTTCTATGGCGTCGGAGCTTATGTCGCGGCTCTCATGGCTCTCAAACTGCACAGCCCATTCCTGCTTAACGTTGTCTGCGCTGTATTCCTCTGCGGGCTGCTCGGCGCGCTGGTCGGTATACCCTCTCTTCGCATCCGAGGTGACTACTTTGTTATAGCAACGTTCGCCTTCCAGGTCATCACCTTTAGCGTACTCAACAACTGGGTCTCCTTTACCAGCGGCCCGATGGGGCTGCCGGGAATCCCGCAACCGATGATCTTCGGCTTGAAGATTTCATCACATCTTGGGTTCTTGCTCCTGATCGGCTTGTTGTGTGCAATAACTCTATTGATCACCCGCCAGATTGTCCGGTCGCCTTTTGGACGTGTCCTGAAGACGATCCGGGAAGACGAAGTCCTTGCCCAAGCGGCAGGCAAGAACGTTGCCAAATATAAGGTGCTGGTGTTCGTTGTCGGCGCCGGAATGGCGGCGGTTGCGGGTGTGATGTATGCCTACTACATCAGCTTCATCGATCCCACGAGCTTCACGGTGATGGAGTCCATCTTCATCCTGTCTATCGTCATCATCGGCGGGGCGGGGAGCCTATGGGGGCCGGTTGTCGGTGCGATTGTCCTGGTCATGTTGCCAGAGGCGTTGCGATTCATCGGGCTGCCGAGCTCGATAGCGGCGAACATCCGGCAGATGCTCTACGGCGGGGCGCTCGTAGCGTTTATGATGTGGCGGCCGCAAGGGCTCCTCGGCGAATATGCATTTGAGAAGGAGAGCTCTCAAACGTGAACAGTTCTTTGCTCGAAGTAGACGCTCTTCACAAGTCGTTCGACGGAGTTGCTGCCCTCGATGCGTTCTCATGCTCGGTCCGCGATGGGGAGGTGCTCGGTCTTATCGGCCCGAACGGGGCGGGCAAGACGACGCTCTTCAACGTGGTAACCGGTTTTCTTCCTGCAGACAGCGGTAGTGTTACCTTCCGCACTATCGAGCTCCACAACAAAGCACCGCACAGGATAGCTAATGCCGGCATCACCAGGACGTTCCAGAACCTGCGTCTCATCCGTATGCTGAGCGTGCTGGATAACGTTCTGCTTTCCTTCAAGCATCAGCCCGGTGAACACCTGCACAACATCTTCTTCCGCTGGAAAACAAGTGCTCGAGTTGAAGCAAGGAACCGAGAGACCGCGCTCTCGCTTCTTGAAACTGCCGGCCTTGCAGAAAAGGCTCACGATCCCGCCGAAGCTCTCTCGTACGGGCAGCAGAAGTTGTTGAGTCTCGTGTGCTGCCTCGCGGCGGGGGCGGATCTCCTGCTGCTGGACGAGCCCGTGGCCGGGATCGCACCGACAATGATCGAGAAGATTCTCTCAATCATCAGACGTCTGCCCGAGCAGGGAAAGACGGTGATCCTCATCGAGCACAATCTGGACGCGGTGATGCAGGTGTGCGACCGAGTGATCTTCATGGACGCCGGGAAGAAGGTCAGCGAAGGCACGCCAGAAGAAGTCCGAAATGATCCCAGGGTCATCGAAGCATACATCGAGTGAAAAGGCGCCGTGATGCTGAAGGTCAGCGACCTCGAAACTGGATACGGGAAGAAGCCGGTGCTCTTCGGAGTGTCGCTGGAGGTAAAGGAGGCAGAGATTGTCGCCGTCATCGGACCGAACGGGGCCGGAAAGTCTACCGTGCTGAAGGCCGTGTGCGGTCTGATCCCGGCTTGGAAAGGTGAGGTGTGCTTTGACGGCACGTCCATCAACGGCTCAACGCCCGCCAGGAACGTTTCTCGAGGGATCACCTTCGCTCCGCAAGGCAACCGTGTCTTTGACGAACTCACCGTGATGGAGAACTTGGAAATCGGAGGCTACCAACTCCCCAAGAAGGAGTTGAAGGGGCGTATCGACCAGGTTCTTGACATCTTCCCCGTCCTGAGAGGACGCACGCGTCAGAACGCCGGGAAGTTGAGCGGCGGCGAGCAACAGATGTTGGCCGTCGCCCGAGCACTGGTCCCGAAGCCAAAGCTGCTAATGCTGGATGAACCTTCCCTTGGTCTCTCCCCCAATCTGGTCAGCGCCGTCTTGGAGAAGATTGTTGAGATCAATCAGGAGAGCGGCGTTTCCATTCTCATCGTCGAACAGAAGGTCCGGGATGTCCTCCGTATCGCCCACCGTGCCTACGGCATGCGGTTGGGTGAAATCAAGCTGGAAGGAAGTCCCGACGAAATCCTTGCCAGGGATAATCTGAAACGTCTCTTTCTTTGATAGGTACAAAGCCTATCTTGGAGAATGGACCGGCACGGTACTCACTGGCGTTCATAATCTCTCGTGAGCGGCTCTCGTAGTGCCCTCTCTATCCTCTGAAGGACGTTACAGGCTCTTAACATTAGTCTGGGGCTTGCACAGGGGCATAATGAATGAGCGCTTCTGAGCAACAAGAAACGCTTGACAACCGTCAGGCGGATGATGATAATTGTGTCGGAGGTGACTTGCGGCCTGTTGGCCTGAGCCCGAGCAGCCAAATTTCTAATCAGTACCGGAACTCCAACAGTACACATTATGGCCGAGCGGAGGCTGTGACCGATGTCCGTTGATTTCGGAATCATTGCTGCGCTCGAGGTGGAGCGAAAGACGGTCTGTGCCGCTCTGGGGATCGGCTCTGAAGAGCGATGCTACAAACCTCGCACTCGGCGCCGCAAGACGTTCTCTGTGCGCGGCAGAGCGACATGTTAGAATGTCGTCAGCGAGGCGTTTGAGTGTGAAGGTGCTCTGTTTCAATCCTCGGGGGTGAATTATGAGGCAGGCTCGAGCATACGATGTTTTCCTGAGCTACAATAGTGCTGACAGGGCCGATGTTGAGCATATCGGCAGTCTGCTGAAGAAGAATGGACTGCAAGTCTGGTTCGACATGTGGGAACTGGCCCCAGGCGACCTCTTCCAGGAGAAAGTGGAAACCATCATTCAGACTTGCGAATCTGCTGCTGTTTTTGTCGGCCCGAGCGGATACGGACCTTGGCAGGACATGGAGATGCGGCAGTGCCTGAATCAATTTGTGAAGCGCCATCTCCGGGTCATCCCGATCCTCCTGCCAGGACTTAGAGAGCGTCCTGAGCTACCAGAGTTCATGCAGCGTTTCGTCTATTTGGACTACGGAGGCGGCCTCGACGATGAAAAGGCGTTGAAGTCGCTTATCTGGGGTATTACTGGGCAAAGGCGTGACCTGGATACCCAAGACGAGACCAAAAGGGCCCCGGCGGGCGTCCTCCCTGCGGGTGCTGTGCACTTCGTAGGGCGAGAGGAGGAAATGGGAAAGGCTATTGACGCCTTGGCTAAGGGCAGACCTTTTGTCATTTCCCGCATCCCCGCAGTTGGCAAGAGCGCCCTCGCTTTCCGGATCGCGCACAGTCTGAAGAATCAGGCGAAGTTTCATGGGGGAGTGCGCTGGTGCGACGTTGGCGGCGAGGTAGGACTGGAAGAGGCAATCCGGGCAGTTGCCAAGGAACTTGGGATCGCCGACATTGCCACATACGAGCCTGAACGGAGACTGCCGTTTCTGGCGAGTCATCTGTCCGAGCAACGGATCTTCCTGGCGTTGGACAATGTGCTGAATCAAGAGGTGGCGGAGTCTTTCCTGCAACACTTCCAGAACAACGCTGTACTGCTTACCACCCGCCGTCGCGTAAGCGGCGACGTGATCGACTTAAGAAGCCATCACTGCCATCTGAGCGGGCTTTCGACCGAAGCTTCGCTTGAGCTGTTGCTCCGCGTTAGCGGCCAACAGGAGGACCATCTGGGCGAAGAAGAACTGCGGGGGGCGGCGCGAATTTGTGCGCTCACCGGACATCACCCGATGGCAATTATATTCCTCGGGGCCAGGGCTTTGGAGGGACTGTTAAGCTTCACTGCACTTGCGGAGGAGCTGAACCAGATCCTCCCCGAGGTGAAGGGGAGACGAACCGGCTGGGCCGCGCAGACAGTCATCCTGCAGCATCTCTTTCAGACCGAATATGATCGCCTTGGCGAGCGAAATCCTGATTCCCAATTTGCTTTCCGTTGCGTATCCATATTTCCTGGGAACTTCTCCATGGAAGCTGCCCAGGAGATCATCCATTGCCCCTCGCCGCGGTCCACTCTCAAGCTCTTCGAGGATATTCTCCAAGGTAGCCTTATGGAACGTGTAGGAAGCGAGAGCTTTCGACTCCATGACCTATTGCGCGCGTTCGCTCGCGGGAAGCTGGGGTCCGCCGAGGAAGACCGCGGTGTTGCAGAGCGCTTCGTGCGGCGATACTGTAGGTTCGCAGAGAAGCACAAAAGCGACCTCAAGATGATTGCTGGTGAGGCCAAAAACATCATCGCCGCTTTTCACCATTCGTGCAAAGCAGGCAAAGCTAAGGAGGCTGTAGCTCTGGCCGATGGCTTGGACCTATACGTGAGAGGCGCTACTTCTGAGGAGTTGGACATAGGAGTAACGAGCGGTTGCAGCATGCGACGTGATCTTTGGGAACAGTGCGTGCGCCTTTGCCGAAATACTGATTCTCCGTTGCTTCCGCATGTGCTTTGGCGCCATGCCAGCTCACTGTATGGAAACTTGAGGCCCACTCAAGTCACACGCCTGGTCCAGGAGGCGCTGAAAGAGGCCCGAGGCTGTCACGACACGGAAACTGAAGCCAACTGCTTGATAATATTGTCAAGTTGTTACAGAAAACAGGGGAGACTGGAAGAGGCCGAGGCTACAGTAATAGGGGCGTTGCAAATCGCAAGGCAAGTTCAGAATGAGACAATTGAAGGCAGCTGTTTGAACGCTTTGGGGCGGATTTGCCTTAACCAGGAACGATTAGAAGAGGCGCTTGATTATTCCAGGGCCTCCCTCGTCCTTCGCCGCAATACTTGCATTCTTCACGATA
>Ga0114922_10006957_pt1 | contig 10354 bp, 6 predicted proteins | sample AartaG_FD_100975 | JGI IMG/M metagenome (GOLD analysis project Ga0114922, IMG submission 100975) | Deep subsurface microbial communities from Aarhus Bay to uncover new lineages of life (NeLLi) - Aarhus_00045 metaG | ecosystem: Environmental > Aquatic > Marine > Oceanic > Sediment | place: Aarhus...
AGAGTCGCAAAGCCATCGTCCTCCGCTGCTACCGAGGTGATTGCACTTACTCTTCGCAGAACGGGCAAAACATTGCTTGACCTGATAGAGGCCAGACAGTCTATAGAATGCGGTACAGCCAGAGCCGCCGCTTTGCGTGCCAAACCATCTCATATTAAGGCAATGAACAAAACCATCGATGATTTGAAGGATAATAAAAACAATCTTGCTATTTGTATAGAGAAAGATATCGAGTTTCATAATATCCTGGTCAAAGCCAGCGGCAATAAAGTCTTTGAAATTATATTGGCACCTCTGGCGGAATTGTTAACAGAATCAAGAACCAAAACAATGAAGGTAGGTGTCGAAAGAGCCGTTCTGGGCCACAGACGAATACTTGAGGCTGTCATAAAAAAAGATGCAGACAGGGCAGCACAGGCAATGTACGATCACCTGAAAATGGCTGAAGAAGATTTAGAGAAAATTACATTAGCTGAAAAATGTCGAAAATAATTGATCTAACATTACCGCTTTATCACGGCGTCCCCGGAATGCCGCTGGATCCAAAATGCGCCGTCATAGTCCATCACACTATTGATTCAATGAAATACAACATAACACAACTAAGTCTGAGCACTCATCAGGGAACGCATCTTGATGCTCCATATCATTTTTTTGATGATGGCAGAACTGTGGATAAACTGGATTTACGTAAATGCGCAGGGCCGGCTGAGGTCCTTGACCTGCCCGGCCTGAAGCCTAAATACAACCTGGCTGTCAAGGACATTAAACCATTTGAAAAAAGGATAACACAAGGCAGCCGAATTATTTTACGGACGAACTGGTGGCGAAAATTCCCCGCGAAAGAATACTTTTTTGACGGACCTATGATAAGCCCCGAACTTGCGAAATGGTTTGTTAGAAAGAAAATATCTATGCTTGGCTTAGAAACGCCCGGTGTACATCCTGTTGAGTGGGAAAAGGTACACAAGATATTGTTAAAAGCTGAGATAGTAATCGTTGAAGGGCTGGCGTATTTAAATAAGCTCAAGAAAGATAAAGTTTTCTTTATAGCCGCTCCATTGAAGATTAAAGGCCGAGACGGCTCGCCTGTAAGGGCAATTGTAATTGAGAATATGAAATAACCTGGTTTTGAAGAGGTGCTCTTAATGAGCGAATTCTTTTTAGGGATAATACTTGTTATTGTCGCCGGTGCATTGGAAGGATTATTTTCTCTTCCGGTAACACGAGTGCCCAAATGGAAATGGGAAAACATCTGGGGACTTGGTTCGCTAATCGCCTTGGTTGTGGTTCCATGGCCGTTGGTATTTTTTACGGTTAAAGACCCGGGGGCGGTATATAGCCAGGTATCAGGAGGCTTGTTGGCACTGGTTTTTCTTTTTGGTATCGGCTGGGGTTTAGGCGGAATCTTTTGGGGTAAAGCGATATCAGCAGTTGGAGTAGCCCTTGGCGTTTCACTTTTAATGGGATTTCTCAATATATTCGGTTCGTTGGGACCGATGGCAATCCGTGAGCCTGCGAAACTTATAACTACCGGCGGACTTACCCTAATAGGAGCTGTGGCGATAATGGTTGTAGGTGTAGTTGCGATATCACGTGCCGGAAAACTTAAGGAAAAAGAATTATCAGCCGGCGAGCAGACAGTCGTATCTTCTACACCGTTTATGGTCGGGCTGTTATTCTGTATTCTTTCCGGCATCCTTTCAGCCTGTGTTAATTTCGGCTTCATCTATGGCGGCGATATCGCTGAAGCAGCAGCACAAAGCGGTACCAGTGTTTGGGCAAAAGGTTTTGTGATCTGGGCAATTGTTTTTACGGGTAATTATTTAGTCAACTTTCTTTACGCCCTGCACCTTATGATTAAGAACAAAACATTTGGTTTGATCTTTTCACAAGGCAATCCAATGTATTGGTTCTGGGCGTTCTTTATGGGAATCGCATGGCCTGCCGGTATAGCGGTTTACGGTATCGCCGCTTTTAAGATGGGTGATTATGGCGCTTATGTTGGTTTTCCAATGCTGCTTTTGTGTTCGATATTGTTCGGTAACTTAGCCGGAGCTGTTACCGGTGAATGGAAAGGGACTTCAAATAAACCGAAGTCACTTATGATTTTGGGTGTTTTAATATTATTTGCTGCCTTTGTTGTACTTGGTTTGTCTAATAAGTTAATGGCAGCAGGTTAAAGAGTATGATTTTTTTGGTGAATATGAAATAAGTTAAGGAGAGGCATATTTATGAAAGAAAGAAAAGCAATTAAAGACCGTTTTAAGGATAAGGTGGCGATTGTCACCGGAGGTTCGTCCGGAATTGGGCGGGCTATTGTCGAGGAATTGTGCAAGGAAGGTGCATCGGTGGCATTTACCGGTATCAGCGAAATAGGGTTGACGACATCGAAGGAATTAACCGATGCCGGTTTTGATGTATTGTTCTGTCGGGGTGATATGGCTGACGAGAAATTCTGCAAGAGTATTGTCGAGCAGACCCTCGAAAAATGGGGCGGGATAAATTATCTGGTCAACAACGCCTTTTCCTTTAATGCTAAAGCAATGGATGCTAAAGCCGAAGACTGGGAACGTATCTTCAAGGTAGGTCCTGTCGGATATGCAAGAATGGTTCAGAACGTTGCCGAGTCCATGAAAAAACAAGGCGGCGGAGCCATTGTCAATATGTCGAGTATTTCTGCTTTTCAGGCTCAGCCCAACCGCTGGACATATAATTCCGCAAAAGGTGCTGTACATACCATGACCAAATGCATGGCGTTGGATTTGGCCAAATATAACATAAGGGTAAACAGTGTCAGCCCCGGCTGGATATGGACGAGAGAAGTTTATAAGGCCGCTGATTTAGACGGCGGAGGCCGTGAAAAATGGGACCCCATCTGGGGACAGTACCATATGCTGGAACGCTGCGGTGAACCGATAGAATGCGCAGGTCCGACCCTGTTTTTACTTAGTGACGATGCATCATTTATTACCGCAACAGACCTGCCGATTGACGCAGGTTATCAGAGTATGGGGCCGGAAGGACTGGGCAAAACGACAGTTATTGCCGGCTCTGACTAAAGGATCGTCCGATTGTGAATGCTTTTTTTAATAAATTACTAAGAATAAATCTATCGCGGCAGAAGTATAGTTATGAGCCGATTGCTGATGAAGTGCTTGAGAAGACTCTCGGCGGCAAAGGTTTAGGCACGCATCTGTTGATGACAGAAAATCCTCCATGTGTTGATCCTCTTGCTCGGCAGAATATTTTTATTATTGCCTCCGGCCCAGTAACCGGTACAAAGATGTGGAGTCAGTCAAGGTTTGGCGTGTATACAAAAAGTCCATTAACCGGAGGTTATGGCGAGTCATATTGCGGAGGCGGACTTGCTCCCAAGATCAAAGGTTGCGGCGTAGATGCGATTATCATAGAGGGCAAATGCGAAAATTTATCCTTTTTAGTGATCGATGAAAACTGTGTATCCTTCGAAGACGCATCGGTAATTAAAGACAAAGACACCTTCCGAACAGAAGATCATATTCTTACTCATGCTCCAGAAGGTGCAGGCGCTATGACTATCGGCCCTGCCGGAGAAAACCTTGTTACCTTTGCCTGCATAAAGGTTGACAAGTGGCGCAGCCTGGGCAGAGGTGGAATGGGAGCGGTCTTAGGTTCGAAGAATATCAAAGGGATTGCCTTTGCCGGCAAAAAGACTTGCCCCATTGCTAATGAGCAATTATTAAGAGAAATAATTAAAGACCTTGCCAAAAAAGGAAGAGGGAATCTTAGTACAAAAGCGTATCAGAAATACGGCACACCTATGCAGGTTGCGGTAACCAATGACCAGAAATGTTTTCCCACGAGATACTGGAGCAGCGGCTATTTTGAAAAATGGGAGTCCCTTTCTGCTGATTATATGCAGGAAAACTTTGAAGTAAAAAGAAACGGCTGTCCCAATTGTTTTTTGCAGTGTACTAAATGGGCTCGCGTGAAAGCTGGCAGGCATAAAGGGCTTGAACTCGACGGCCCTGAATTTGAAACCATCTATGCTATTGGAGGCCTTAATGCTGTAGAAGGCTTAGAAGAGGTTGCCTGGCTGAATGTCGTATGTGACCGTCTTGGCCTTGACACGATGAGCGCGGGCAATATTTCCGCTTTTGCTATCGAGGCCTATAGGAGAGGAAAGACAGATTTTCAGATTGATTATAATCAGCCTGACAAAATTGCTGAACTTTTTGAACTCATCGCTCATAGCAAAGGAATAGGGGCAATTTTTGGCAAGGGGATAAAGCAGGCAGCTAAAGAGTTAGGGCTTGAGGATATTGCTATCCATGTCAAAGGAATGGAGCCTGCCGGCTTTGATCCGCGAGTGCTTAAGGGAATGGGCCTTTCTTATGCGGTTGCTGCCCGTGGCGCCTGTCATTTGCGAGGAACATTTTACAAAGCAGAACTTTCCGGCCAAATGGACAAGAATCAAATAGCAGGTAAGGCCGAACTAATGATCGATTATGAGGATCGGGCGGCGATTTTTGACTGTCTAATCCTGTGCCGGTTCTTTAGAGATCTTATCCTCTGGGAAGAACTTGCAGATATTATTGAGGCCACAACAGGCTTGAAACTCAGCAAGAATGACCTTGAGGTATTAGCCAATAATATTACCCAGCAAAGCCGTCAATACAATAAACGGGAAGGGCTGGATAGTTCAACGGATACATTGCCGAAAAGATTCCTCGCTCAACCAACGGCTGAAGGCGCAGCTTTAACAGAAAAAGAATTGGAAATAATGATAAAAGAATACAATGAGATCCGGACCTTAAGACAACAAGTCTAATAAAGTGTGAAAGAAGAAAAGTGAAGAGCAAAAAATTGAATTTGGATTTTGATTATAAGGCAATTGAGGCTGAAGAATCCGATTATAAGAATACTGACTCTCGTTTGTTGGCCAATATGGCATTTCAAATCTTTCTCATACGTGAATTTGAAAACACGTTATTGAAACTCTCCGGCGATGGCTGTGTTCACGGGCCTATCCATATAAGTATCGGCGAAGAAGCCTGTGCAGCAGGGGCAATGGCAGCATTAGAACCAACCGACAAAATTGTTTCCACTCACCGTGCCCACCACCATTACCTTGCGAAAGCAATTGGCTATTATTCTGCAAATGGATTTGATGTTACCACTGATAATGTACCGAATACCGTCACCGAGGAAGTAACTACACTTTTGGCAGAGGTAATGGGTTTGAATATAGGCTGTTGTGGCGGCCGAGGCGGCTCCATGCACCTTCGAAATGAAAAAGTTGGTGTTGTTGGAACTAACGCGATAGTGGCCGGCGGAGTGCCTATGGCTACCGGCGCTGCCTTTGCGTTAAAATACAATAAGAGTAAAGACATTATCGTTTGCTTTGTAGGCGATGGAGCTGTAAACCAGGGTTCATTCCATGAATCACTGAATCTTGCGGGCATCTGGAAATTGCCTGTCCTCTATTTTATAGAAAATAACCAATATGCCGTTGCAACCTCGGTCAAATATGCAGCAACAACTCAAGATCTTGCAATCCGAGCAGCTGGATACAGCCTAAGTGCCCGTATTGTCGATGGCATGGACCCTACAGCAGTTATGCTTGCAGTTCAGGACGCGGTCGAATACGTACGCAATGGCAACGGCGCAACAGTAATCGAGGCCAAGTGTTATCGATTTCACCACCACGCAGGAGACCTGCCGGGAAGTGCATTTGGTTACCGCACCAAAGAGGAAGAAAAGCAATGGCAGCAAAAAGACCCGTACACAGTATTTCCGAAAGAGCTTATTGCCAGAAGTCTCATCTCAGAAAAGCAAATCGAGCAAATTCAGTCAAAAGCAATCGATACTGTAAAAAAAGCAGTTGAACATTGCACCATATATGAAAATGAGAAATTTTTTGTCAAAGATGACCTTTGGCCAAAAGTTGAGTCGATTGAAACAGGATTGCGAAGTGACGGCAGTGAATTCAAAAATGCCAAGTTCCAGGAAATCGAGGATTTTGCAGAATTCCAATCACTTAAATATGTTGATGCAATTGCCTCGGTTACAGGCAGGTGGCTTGAAAAAGATGAAAAGGTTTTTGTTCTCGGTGAAGAGATAGCCAACTTCGGCGGTGGGCCTTATGGAGCGACAAAAGGCCTTCCTGCAAAGTATCCCGATAGAGTATTGAATACCCCAATATCTGAAAGTGGTTTTACCGGTCTTGCAGGCGGTGCCGCTATCTCAGGTCTTAAGCCAATAGTCGAGATAATGTTTCCTGATTTTGCTCTTGTAGCGGCCGACCAGTTGTTTAATCAGATTGGTAAGCTTCGCCATATATATGGCAATACAATCGATATGCCAATTGTGGTACGAACCCGAATAGCTATCGGTTGTGGTTATGGTGGTCAGCATTCAATGGATCCGGTAGGGCTGTTTTCGCTATTCAGCGGCTGGTGGGTAGTCACACCTTCAAATGCCTTTGATTACATCGGCCTGTTCAATTCTGCCATGCTGTGTAAAGACCCTGTTTTGATCGTTGAGCACCACAGTCTATACCCTATAGAATTCAAGGCGACGAAAAATAATCTGGATTATATGGTGCAACTGAGTAAAGCAAAAGTTTTAAAACGAGGCAGCGATGTAACGGTTTTATGTTATAGTTCAACGGTAGCTCTGGCCATGCAGGCAGCCAATGATTTAGAAGCTGACAGAATTTCAGTTGAAGTGATTGACCTTCGCACAGTTAGTCCGGCTAACATCGATTACGAAACAATCGGTAACTCACTGAAAAAAACCGGCGTTCTTGTTATTGCCGAACAAACACCGGCAGGCATGTCTGTTAGTCCTCACATTATTACCCAATGCCAGAAACGTTTCTTCGATTATCTTGACCATTCAATCGTTGCGCTCGGCAGCCTGGATATTCCCCTGCCTGTCTCAAAAAAACTCGAAGCTGCCGCCGTTCCTACTGTCAAATCAATTAAGGACATAATTTACAAGACTATCAGCCATTGTGGGACTTGCAGCAAGCAGGAGTATTTCAGTAAAGTGCATAAGGGAAATCCCAGATGAAAATACCCGTGAACGGTTACGAAAAACTCAAAAGATGAAAGGGTAAAGATGAAACGGTTGGCGATAATTCTATCGGCGTGTATGATGTTGGCTCTGGGTGAGTGCGCGGTTATGGCAGGTAGTAGCGTTAACGTGAAGGAGCTGCGCTGTGAATATCGCGTCAATCCGCTGGGCATTGATGTGGTTAGGCCCCGGCTCAACTGGATTCTGCAATCCAGCCAGCGTGGTCAGAAACAGACGGCATATCGTGTGCTGGTGGCCGGCAGTCGGGAAAAATTAAACTCTGATGAGGGCAACCTCTGGGACAGCGGCAAAGTCAAATCGGACCGGACCATTCATTTGGTTTATGAAGGCAGGCCGTTGAAGTCCCGTATGCGCTGCTGGTGGAAAGTTCGCGTCTGGGACAGGGATGGAAAAGCATCGGCCTGGAGCGAGCCGGCGACGTGGTCGATGGGACTGTTGGAGCCCAGCGACTGGAAGGCGCAGTGGATTGCCAACGCTAAGGACGAGCCCGTCAATGAAGCCGGGCCAATGCCGGCCACAATGTTGCGCAAATCGTTTACAATTGATGGTCCCGTCAAGCGGGCAACTGTGTATGTCACCGGGCTTGGCCTGTACGAGTTGCACCTTAACGGCCGGCGGGTAGGCGATCATATCCTGGCGCCGGAATTTACTGTGTATGACAAACGCATCCAGTACCAGACGTTTGATGTTACTGATCTGGTTGTTTCCGGAGATAATGCCGTTGGATCAATTCTGGCTGATGGATGGAACGGTGAGTACTTCTTCGGGATGACTTTAAGGCAGGACCAGCGTCCTTTTAAGGGCCGGCGGGGATTTATCATGCAGATGGAAATCGAGCCGGTGGACGGAAAAACGCAGACGATTGTGACCGATAAGTCATGGCGATCCACAAGAGACGGTGCGATCAGGTCGGGCAGTATATATGGCGGCGAAGTGTATGATGCACGCAGGGAAATGCCCGGGTGGGAGAGATCGGGTTTCGATGACGGTATGTGGCATCAAGCGGTCGTCGCGGATTACATGGCCGGCGCGAACCCGGCATGGCAGCGCAACGAGCCGATTCGGGTGGTCAAGGAACTTCAACCCGTGAAGATGACCGAGCCGAAACCCGGTGTATACGTCTTCGATCTGGGCCAGAACATGGTCGGCTGGTGCAGGCTTAAGGTACATGGCCGGGCAGGCACCACCGTCAAGCTGCGACACGCTGAGATGCTAAACGATGACGGTACAATCTATACCGCTAATTTGCGTGGTGCAAAACAAACAGACATTTACATCAAACGCACCGACGGTGAGGAGATATACGAGCCGCACTTCACGTACCATGGCTTCAGGTACGTAGAGCTTACGGGCGTATATTACAGGCCCTGGCGATATATGCCACCTTATAAGCCCAAAGTTAGCGACGTGTTGGGACGTGTGTTCCATTCCGCCTCGCCTGATGCCGGTCATTTCCAATGCTCCAGCGACCTGATCAATAAGATAATGCACATGATCGTCTGGGTGCAACGCGGCAATATGCACGGCATTCCTACCGACTGCCCGCAGCGCGACGAGCGAGCAGGGTGGATGGGTGATATTCAATCGTTTTCTCAAACCGCTATCTTCAACATGGACATGGCGGGCTTCTTCAGTAAGTGGCTGCCGGACGTCCGCGATTCTCAGGCTGAAGACGGCCGCTATCCGAATTTCGCTCCCATGGATCATGATAGATGGGCAGGCGGGACGCCGGCCTGGGCTGACGCGGGCACGGTGGTGCCCTGGCGGATGTACCAGAACTATGGCGACACCCGCATGCTCGCGGAGCACTATGAGTCGGCCCGCCGCTGGGTGGATTACGTCCACAGTAAGAACCCAAACATGCTCTGGGAGAAAGCCCAGGGTAGCAAATTTAACGACTGGCTAAACGGAAATACGCTGGTCATGGAAGGTTGGCCGAAAACAGGCGGTGCGGTGCCGCCGCGTGTATTGGCTACCGCCTTTTTCGCTCACTCTACGGAAATCGTCGCCAAGATGGCCGCTGTAATCGGTCGCACAGACGATGCGAAGAAATACGGCCGGCTTTTCGAGGGTATCAAGGCCGCATTCAATGAGAAATATGTCGAACCCGATGGTCGGATTGAAGGCAACACCCAGGCGGGCTACGCCCTGGCTCTGCAATTCAACCTGCTGCCTGACGAACTGCGGCCCAAGGCGGCGAAACACATGGTCAAAGAGTTCGAACGGTACAACGGCCATATGTCCACCGGTATTCAGACGTCACACAGGCTGATGCTGGAGTTGACTCGAAACGGCTACAACAATGAAGCGCACCGATTGCTGAACTTGCGGACCTTCCCATCATGGGGATTCATGATAGAACAAGGCGCCACAACGATCTGGGAGCGCTGGGATGGCTATGTCAAAGGCCGCGGCTTCCAGGAACCGATTATGAATTCGTTCAACCATTGGGCACTCGGTTCTGTCGGCGAGTGGATATGGCGGTGCATCATCGGGATCAATCCGGATGAATCAAGTCCTGGCTACAAACATTTTACCATTGAGCCGGAGCCTGGCGGGGACATCACCTGGGCACGCGGCGAGTACAAGTCCATCCGCGGCACGATCATCAGTGACTGGCGCCTCGAAAACGGCAATTTCCGGTTGGACGTGACCGTGCCCGCAAACACGACCGCAACGGTATATCTTCCGGCCAAGGATGCCAGGAGTGTCACCATCGACGGCGAGGCGGCGGCAGAGTCACAATTGGTTCAATTCCTTGTAATCAAGGATGGTAAGGCGGCCTTTGCTGTGAACTCGGGACAGTACCAGTTTGTATCGTTGATAAGTCGGTTGAAAAGAAGTTACCAGGAGAGACTCTAATGTCAGCAGAGCACATCATAAGATGCCGTTTTCTTGCGAAGAGAACGTGCGCATTCATCATGGTTATCGCATTATTTGCGGCCGTTGACGGACAGGGCGTGCGCGCAGATGAGGTGTACAAGGCCAATCCCAAACCACCGACCGACGGACTGGTCGGCGCCAACTACACCCCGGCCTATGCCGTTAACCAGGTACAATTCTGGCACGACTTCCGGCTGGAGGTTGTGGAAAAAGAACTGACTGCGGCACGTAAGTACTTCGGCATATCAACGTTACGCGTATACCTGCACAACATTAACTTCGACGAGGAAAAGGAGGTCTTCCTGGCCAATTTGGAGACATTCCTGACGATTTGTGAAAAACACGGGATCAAGCCGGGCTTCGTATTCTTTGATGATTGCCACCGGGA
>Ga0114922_10006958_pt1 | contig 10353 bp, 7 predicted proteins | sample AartaG_FD_100975 | JGI IMG/M metagenome (GOLD analysis project Ga0114922, IMG submission 100975) | Deep subsurface microbial communities from Aarhus Bay to uncover new lineages of life (NeLLi) - Aarhus_00045 metaG | ecosystem: Environmental > Aquatic > Marine > Oceanic > Sediment | place: Aarhus...
CTTCAGGCTGTGGAACCGAAAGCGTTGAAAAAGCCAGGAGTCAGAAAGCTGCCGGGGATACCACGATGATTTCAAAAGGTTTTAGGACTATCGAACGCCATGACCAACGCCAATTTGATATCCTGTACGATGGCCAGCCTTTTACCTCTTACTGCTACTGGGAAAATCTCAAAAAACCAGCCCTCTACCCCTTGCGTACCGATGACGGAAGAGTGGTAACCCGCAGCTATCCAGCCAAGATGGCGCCTGGAGATCGAGTGGACCACCCGCATCATCTCTCCTGCTGGTTCAACTACGGCGATGTCAACGGCGACGATTACTGGGGCCACAGCGCCGCGTCCAGGCCCGGTGGAAAACACGGCAGCATTGTTCACCGTAAGGTAGGCAACATTCATAATTACGGTGATATGGTTCATGTGGATTTTCACATGGACTGGATCGGCTCCAAAGGCGATAAGGTTCTTGAAGAGATGGACAGGATGTATTTTCGAGTCGGGCCCGGACTGCGTATAATCGACAGGGTGATCACACTCACCGCCCAGGATAGGGAAGTTATATTCGGCGACACCAAGGAGGGAATGTTCGCGATCAGGGTTACCCGCGGCCTGGAAGAGCCCACGGACCAGCCGATCAAATATGTGGACGCACAGGGCGAAATCACCGAGGTCGCCCAGTTGGACAACACGGGCGTGGACGGCGAATATCTCTCCAGCGAGGGCCGGATCAACGAGAAAGAGGTCTGGGGAACCCGGGCCAAGTGGTGTATCCTGCGCGGCACTGTCGAGGGCAAGCCAGCCACGATCGGCATTTTCGACCACCCGGACAATGTGGGATACCCAACCTACTGGCATGCGCGCGGGTATGGCCTTTTTGCCGCCAATCCGCTTGGATGGAAAACTTTCACAAAAGGCGAAAAAGAATTAAATTTTACTCTTGCGCCCGGCGAGAGCACCACTTTGAGTTACCGGATCCTTATCGCCTCGCGCCGGCTCGATGCGGAAGAGACCGAAAAACTCTATGGAAACTGGCTTGAGGATATTGCCAACTAACCAAAGTTTTCCTTTATCAACTCCAACTTTTTCCAATAGGAGGAAACCTCATGCTAGGAAGCAGGTTAAGGAAACCGGCCTTTGTGATCCTCGTATTCTGCCTGAGCCTCTATTTGACTGCCGCCCCAGCCCTTTACGCCCAGGGCTCCGGCAGTAAAACGGATGCCGGTTATATCGAACTGCTCGCAAAAAATAGCCAGGGCAAGTTCACCAAACACGGCTGGAACCATTACGGCCCAGGGTATTTCACTCTCGATCCCGACACTGGCGTGCTTAGCTCGCGCGGCGGCATGGGCGTTTTCTGGTACAGCGCCAGGCAATTCAAGGATTTCGTGCTCGAACTGGATTTCATGTGCGACAAGGATAACACCAATTCCGGTATCTTTGTCCGCATGCCCAACATGCCCTCAAGCAACGACTATATTTTCGAATGCTTCGAGATACAGATCTACGACGCGGCGTTGAGCCAAAAGAAACACGTGATGCACACTACAGATGTCAAAGTGACAGACGATAGCCCCCTGCTGCATACCACCGGTGCTGTTTATGATGCCGAACCGCCCAAGGAAATGGCCTCTTTGGGTCCCAACAAGTGGAACCACTACAAAATAACTCTTCAGGGCCTGAAATATACTATCGAGTTGAACGGCCAGGTGGTGAACGAGTGGATGGCCGAACCGCGGGGCAAAGTGGCCACGCACTGGCCCAAAGGCTATATCGGCCTTCAGAACCACGACAACACCTCGAGCGTGCATTTCCGCAACATCCGTGTCAAAGAGCTTTAAAAGCCGGTATTTTTGAAAGAATAAGCCGCCCGAAGTGTGGAGCACCCCGGGCGGCTTTTCATATCCAATCCGTCTCTGACCACTTTGGAAAAATCTATTGAGGAGTTTTAATACCAGTTTGAATATTCTGTTAAAAGATTCTGGAGGGGCAAATCAATACTGTGGCTAACACGAAAATAACCCAAAAAGACCGGGAAAGGGCGCAGCATTGTCTGGAATGCCCGGTTTGCAATTACGCCAGGAAGAAACAGAAAGGGATAGTGTTCTGGTTTGTCAAGGCTGTCGAGAGCCGAATCTGCCCGTACGGCAAAGCTTACGAAAAGGTCTACGGACACAGGTCGCACGAGCCGCTCCCGCAGACAGACTAAGCGTTGCGCAGTACGGGGTGGCTGGCAAAATGATCCGATTTTTTCTTTTCCACGTCCTAAAAGTTATAAATATTATTTTGCTGACTGATTTAATCCGACCCTGGATTTAACACCGATTCATAAGGAGTGGTGATATGCCTCAGCTTTATTCCAGCAAAATAAGTTCACCTGAAATCCGGTCTAAGCCTAGCCCCAAAAGGCTGATCCTCTTATTCGCGATATTTTCGGCTGCTATCAGTTCCAACGGGCTGGCCCGGATAAACGAGTCGCCCTGTATTGTGGAAACCAGGGAATATTCCGGGAAAGACCCGGCTATGTGGCAGGGTCTTTATGCTGCCCGGGACGGCAAGGTTTATACAGGGCTTTGTACAGAGCCGGGAAGCGCGCATCTGTACCAGTATGGCCCGGCAGCGGATTCTAACAGGATCATTTGTGAAGTGGCAACCTTTTTGAATGAGTTGGGCAAGGGAATCAAGGCATCGTCAAAAATCCACAATCATCCAGTAGAGGACAGCGAGGGGAATATCTATTTCGTGCCGATGAACGACGGTTCAGGGCCGAAAGAAATCGACCATACGAGCTGGCAGGGAGGGCACTGGCTGAAATACGACCCGCGCACGGATAAAGTAGAAGACCTCGGGCTGGTGGATGTGGGGGTGGGCTGCTATTCTCTGACGATCGACACCAAAAGGAACCACCTGTTCGGCATCGGCTACACCGGCTATCTCTACAGGTTCGACATCGAGAAAAAAATCAGCAAGAACCTGGGCCGGGTCTCCGACTGGGATATCTGCCGGGATATTGCCTGCGATGAGGAGGGCAATGTTTACGGGTGTTTCCCGATAGCGAGAATCTGGAAATACGATGCCAAAACGGAAAAGGTTCTGGATCTTTCCATTCGAATCCCATATGACCCGACGGTCTACCCGACCCAGTTGAGCAATCCCCAGATAGACCGCGCCGCAATCTGGCGGGCTGTCGAGTGGGATCCGGTGGATAAGGCGATCTACGGGGTCACCTGCGGCAGTGGCTCGATACTGTTCGAGTATGAACCCCATGTGGGCGAAGAGGGAAAGGCTAGCGCTCTGGGAAAACTCTGCGACGGAAAATTTCTCGAACCTGAAGGACGACCTGACATTCCTTACTCGACCATGGCCTTTGCGATCGACAGGAAAAACCGGAAGGTTTATTTTGTTCCCTCGGCCAGGGAATATGCCATAGACGCTTATGTTGAAACTTTCGGCAGCTTTGAGGACCACCACCTGATCATGTTCGACCTGAGAGAAAACAAGCGCCACGATCTTGGGGTTCTCCTCACCTCGGACGGCCGTCGCGTTTTCGGCTGCGAAGCGGCCTCCGTTGCTCCTGACGGCACACTCTATATCTGCGGCCAGGCAGAGGTGAAAGATCCCAAGAATGCAACCCGCTATATCGGCAAAATCCCGGTTGCCCTGCATTTGATTATCTACAGGCCGAAATAAGGTAAAATACAGGAGGAGTCAATAATGAATCATCCAAAAAGAAAATCTTTTTCCCTAGACCTGGTTAGTATCTTCTGCTTGATCCTCCTGGGAATATTTTCCCTGCTAAATAAGCCTGTTTTCGCACAGGACTGGGTAAAGCCCTACATCAAAAACTTGCAGCGCGTTGACCTGCGAAACCTGGGCTATCCCCTGGTCAACGAAATCCCGGCAAATAGTACCGCCATAACTTCCCTGCTCACTGCCTCGGACGGGAAAATCTACGGTGGCACAACTGGTGAGGAAGCTTATCTTTTCTTTTTCGATCACTCGATTAATAAAGTGAGACATCTGGGCAAAATCAAATCCCAGCAGTCGATCCACCACTCCCTTGTCGAGGACAAAAACGGATTTATCTATCTCGGCACAGGGAAAAATCCGTTTGTCGGGATCGAATTTTCAGCAAGGGCTTTAGGCCCTCAAAGAGTAGAGAATACCCTTTGGCCGGATATCAAAAGGCACTTCCAGGACTATCCTGGCGGACATCTATATCGCTATAACCCCTCAGAAAGCAACCGGAGGGTCAAGCTGCCGCAGATGGAGTGCGATCTCGAGGACCTGGGAATCCCTTTGGCTAACAATTCGATATACGCGCTAACGATCAGTCCGGCAGGAGATGAAATCTACGGCCTGAGTTACCCGGACGGGCACTTTTTTATCTATAATATCCCTGCCGGGGGGTTCAAAGATCTGGGCGAAATCGATGAGAAAATCGTTTTTCGAGGGCCGGAAAGGCACTGGCGCAGCCTTCCCAGGGCGATGATCTGCGATAACTGGGGTAATGTTTATACTTCTGGCACTGACGGCAAACTCGTATACTACAATCCCAGAACGAGTAAAATTGTCACCACCGAGGAAAAACTCCCCAGCGACCGTTACCCTGGCGAGGATTTCAGTTACGCTGTGGTGGAGTATTTTGCGGAAGCAGAAGAGGGAAGAATTTACGGGGGTACCTCGGACGGCTATCTCTTTTCTTTCAAACCTGGAGCCTCAATAGAAGTGCTCAACCTTGGTAAGCTCAGATCATCACGCCGTCTGAGAGCGCTCACCGCTGGGGTTGACGGCAAGATATACATGATAGCTGGAGAAAGGGCAAGCACGATGCCCTGCCAGCTTTTCTCCTATAATACTTATAAAGGCGGGTTTGAAAATCTTGGAATCCTGATTGTGGATAGAAGCCCGCACTACTACTGGCGCGGCTACCAGTTCGACTGCATGACTACCGGTCTCGACGGTACCATATACCTTGGCGAGAGCGAACGACGCTCGCATCTTTTTCTTTATATACCCTAGCCTGAATTATTTACTGCAAGTCAGGTCGGGCCGGCATCTTTTTTGCCTGAACACCATGGTAAATTGCACTGAGCTTGAAAGATTCGCAAAAAAGATGCCGGCCCGACCGCTCCAAAAACTTTCAGCCGAAATAGCGCCCGTTGAGTTTCTCCGCTTCATCAAGCATGGCCATGAAATTATCGTAATTCGTGCCCACGGCCACCGAATGGCTGGTGCCGAGAATAAATCCGCCCTCGCCTCCGGTTTCGGCTGCGATCCGGAAAGCCTCGGCCACATCCGCGCGCACTTCTTCCGGAGTGCCGGCGATCAGGTGCTCTACCTGCACCCCGCCCCAGAGAGCGATCTCGGTCCCGTGATTCCTGCGCAGCTTTTCCAGGTACATACCGGCGCTTTTCTGGATCGACTGGTAGCAATCATAGCCCGCCTGGATAAAATATTCCAGCAGAGGGTTATTATTGCCGCAGGCGTGCTTGATCACTTTGAGGCCGCGGCGGTGTACGCTCTTCACTCTGGCTTTTATGTTCGGCAGGCAGATATCTCTGAAAGTCTCCGGCGAGATCATTGGTCCGCTGTTGTATGAAAAATCCATGCCCCAGAGCACGGCATCCTGACCCGGCCTAATGTAGTAGTCATCCTCCATCTGGCCGGCTGCCAGAGCCTGGCGGTGGGCCGCGCATACAGTATCCGGGTTGAGGCCAAACTCCAACAGGCCGCGCTCGTAGTTGTCCCCGATCAGGATCATAGCAGCCTCGTTGCCGGAGGGGCCAATCACGAAACGCTCTCCCTGGAAAGCCTCGATCACCGCGTCCGCCACCTCGAAGCAGCTCGGGTCGGGCGGCTCGATTTTATCAGGCACCGGGAAATCCTCAGGGGTGAAAGTGCGTCGTGCCAGTTCGGGGTTTTCAATACAGGTAATATCCTCGGTTTTGGGGGAGTACCGGTAGATTCGGCCGGTGCTGTCGCGCCAGGTGTCCCCGGCAATCTGCTCCGGCCTTTCGGGTTCGTAATCCGCTGGAGGCAAAACCGAGGAAGCCATTGCATGCACTGGAACAATATCGATCAGCTCGATCCTGGAGTAGAACTCGATTGCGTCTTCCCGCCACGACTGGGCCACCTCGTCCCTTCGCCCCTCCCAGAGTGCGATCTGGCTTTTGGCCTTGGCCCGAAGATATGTTTCGCGGCCCAGAACCCTTGAAACAGTATCATGGTCAACAGCGAAAAACCCGAGCGGCAGGCGGTCCACCGGCCTGTGCTCCAGAGCCGCTATTACGCGCTCCCTGCTGTTCAATTCATCTCTCCCCTGTCTTTTCTGCTGATCAAGCCCTCTTTCAGGAGTAAAATCAACAAAACTTTATAAGGCCAGAATACGCCTGGTGAATTCATAAAAAAGGCGGAACCAGATTTCCACGCAATCTACCGGCACGGTTTCCGGCGTATCCTCCGGCCGGTGCCAGAGATGCACCAGATCGTAACCCTCGCTGTTAACGTAAACCGCTCTCGCCCCGGCTTATCCCACGGCGCACACAGATCTGTTCCAGGGGGCAGCCTTCACATTCCGGCTCACGGGCCGTACAGCGCTCTTTGCCGTGGATCACCACAAGGGCGTGATACTCATTATAAAGTTTGCTCTCAGCCGGAAGGGCCTTTTCGAAACGCTGTTTGAGCTCCTTGTAGGGAATATCGCGTGGGGTAATCCCAAGCCGGTAGAAAATCCTTTTCGTATAACTGTCGATCACAAAACTTGCACGGCCTGTAGCGTAAAGAATAATCGAATCCGCCGTTTCCGGTCCTATGCCATACAACCCGAGCAGCATTCGCCGCATTCGTGAGACAGGTTCGGCGAAAAAGCGCTCCCAGTCCGCCCCGTAACGCTCATTTAAAAATGATATGAGACTTTTGATTCTGCGAGCTTTCTGGTTGAAATATCCCGAGGGCCGGATGAAAAGGCCGAGTTTCTCCTCAGGTATTTCCAGCAGGGATTGGAAATCGAGGCGGTTTTGGGAGGATAAATTCTCCAGCGCCTTTCTTGCCCCGTTCCAACTTGTATTCTGTGTCAGCACCGCACCGATCATGACCTCAAGGCGCTGTGACACATTGGTCGGGCCCCCGCTGTAAACAGGGGATCGGCCACCTGGCGGCGTAACGGGCCACCAGCTCTGGGGACCGTAACAGGCGAGCAGGCTTTCGTATACATCGCGAATGATCTTCCGGTCATTTCCCATTACACACCCTTCGGCTCCAGCTTGCTTAACTTCTTGACAGCTATGTCCGGGGTACTCAATATTCTAAACTGATTGTTATCCGTGAAAACTAATATGACTGTTTCGGGTTTCCAAAATATATTGCGCTCCAGATCATTCCGCTACCTGGTTATTCTGCTGGCCACAGCGGCTGTTTACTGGACGACTCTCAGTTCGGGATTCGTGCAATGGGACGATAGCCTTCTGACAGAAAACCTCGCCCTGCGTGGATTCAGCACTGACCATCTCCGTGCGGTTCTTCTCCCGAAAGGCGGGGCTTACCAGCCGGTGCGCAATCTCGCGTTTTCGCTGACCTACCAGTTTTCGAAACTGGAGCCGTTCGGCTATCACCTGGTAAATATCGTGCTCTACCTGCTGGTGGTGGTTCTCGCTTTCCGTGTACTCGAGGTACTTGCAGACTACAGTCCCGGCAGACAGAAAGTGAAACACTACGCCCCCTGGATCGGGGCCGCTTTGTTTGCCTTTCACCCGCTCCATGTGGAGGGGGTGGCCTGGATTCAGGGCAACAAGGATCTGCTGGTCTCGCTATTTTTTCTGTCTGCTTTCCTGAGCTATGAAAAATACGCTCGAGCGGGCAGGGGCCTGAAATATTACTGGCTGTCCTACCTTCTGTTTCTCCTCGCCCTGGGCTCCAAGCCGACCGCGGTCGCCTTTCCTCTTGTGCTGCTGGCCTACGACCTGATTCTAAACCCCGCCGCGGTGCGGAACAGGGGCGGAGAATCCCGACCGGTCGCCGCTGCACTGCTGATACGTTATTTACCCTACCTCATACCTGCCGCACTGCTGTCCGCTTATTTTATCTTTTTCACCGGGGCAATGGAGCAGAACAAATTAACGCTTGAAAATATCCTCGTTATCCCGGAGATCCTCTGGAACTATTACCGATTGATCTTCCTGCCGGTGGGTCTTTTGCACCGTTATCTGGATCCTTCCTTTCAGGGTTTTACTGATCTCGAGTTCCTGGCCGGTTCAGTCGCCACTGCAGCTATTCTTTACTTTGCTTTTCGAAAGGCGCGCAAATTTCCCCTAATCAGTTTCGGGATCTTCTGGTTTTACATCTGCTGGCTTCCGCAGTCAAATCTTGTACCCATCGCGATCCGGGTAGCTGACCGCTACATTTTTATTTCTCTTCTGGGGGTATGTCTGGTTGCCGCGGTTCTTTTATCCGAGCTGCTAGAAAGTGCCGCTGCCAGGTGGAAAACCGTGTTGCGTGTTATGATTGTTGCGCTCTGCATGGCGCTGGCCTTTTTGAGCTATGACCGCTGCAAAGTATGGCGGGACGGTGAAAGCCTCTGGCTGGATGCTGTGAGCAAGATACCAGGCGCCGGTTTTTACCAGAGGGGGCTTGCTGAATCTTATCTGGCAAAAGACAAACCCGAGCTCGCATTCAGGGCATTCGAGAGGGCCTCTGTTATTAATCCATACGATGCGCGCGCTCTGATCGGCATGGGATATATCCGCAAAAAGCAGGGCCGCATGGAAGAAGCCGAGGGACTTTACCAGCGGGCCATTTCAGTGGACAGTACCAATTATAACGCCTTCAACAGCCTGGCGAACATATATGCCCAGCAGGGAAAAGACTCGCTCACTATTCAATATTATGAACGGGCTATCGATTTGAGGCCCGGAAGTTATCTGGCGCTTTATAATTTATCGGTGCTATTCCGTAACCTGGGCCGGACAGAGGAAGCCGACAGCCTGCTTCAGGAACTGGAAAAAGCCAGCCTTCCTCGACCGATCATACTCTTGAAAAGGGGAATGGATTTGATCTCCGACGGCATGCTGGACAGCGCCAAACTTCGTTTCAGAAGGGCACTAGCCCTGGATGCAGACCTGACTCAGGCCTACGCAAAGCTGGGGGAGGTTTACTTGAGGCAGGATTCACTGGAGCCGGCGTTAACGCACCTGAGGCGTGCTCTGGCTGATGCTGTTCCCGAATGGTCGCTCTACAACAACCTGGGCTTGGCTTTCTCCCGGTCTGATATACCGGACTCGGCGCTGTATTATTATCGTAAGGCCTATGAACTCGAGCCTGATTCGGCCGTTACTACGCTCGATCTGGCCGTGCTCCTGAACAGAAAAGGAAAGACAGAAGAGGCGATAGGGATCGTCGAACGTTTGCTTGAGACAGATTCTGATAATTTTCTAGCCCATTACGATCTCGGCAACTGGCTGACCAATATCCAACGGTACCCGGAGGCTGCCACCCATTACAACCGTGCGCTCCAGATCAACCCCGGGCACGCCAACGCTCACCTGAATCTCGGCCTGCTCTATCTCAAGTACCTGAACCGGCCCGGGCCTGCTCTGGAGCATCTGGAGCGCACTCTGATTCTAGAGCCGGGACACCCGCAGGCCCATTCTATCAGGCAAACAGTAGATTTTCTGAAAAATCCCGGCTGAACTAGACGCAAAGACGTCCTCGCCCCATTTCAGCCCTGCACAGTAGCGCAGAAACGTGGCTTCCCCCCGCCCAATTCATATTCTCTCGGAGGCATAAAAAACCCGCCGGATTATACCCCTCCAGCGGGTCCTGAAGTTCTACAATTTGTGAAAAGACTTACTGCGCCACCCCGCTTTCGGAGGTATGGTCGATCACCTGTGTACCAGCAGGCGGATTGAAAGTGAAACGGCTTTCGGAAAACCTGAGATTATCGATATGATTGGAATATTCCAGAATAGTCCTGTCGCCGTTTTTCTGTACGATCTGGGTGCGTACCGGGTACCATTTCCCCTCGGAAACTGTCAGCAACACCCGGCCAAGGCCCAGGGCAGGACTCGCCGCAGGGGTACCCTCCAAAGGCACAAGAGAGAGCGTGTAGGAATTTTTTCCGTTTTTATCTACAGCCGTATCCTCGATTTCCACCGTGAACTGCCCGCGGATAGCTTTCACCGACCCGCCGAACCCGACAAACAGTGCACTCAGTCCCTTGGTCTGCTTGAGAGACAGTTCATGCACCTGTTTCAGTTCCGGGTAATGGAGCCATACATGATTGTAATTGATAATCAACTGCTGATGCTCAGGGGAATGGGTGTCCAGGACGAGTTTATCCGGATTGCGGAAATAGAATTTGCCC
>Ga0114922_10006959_pt1 | contig 10352 bp, 11 predicted proteins | sample AartaG_FD_100975 | JGI IMG/M metagenome (GOLD analysis project Ga0114922, IMG submission 100975) | Deep subsurface microbial communities from Aarhus Bay to uncover new lineages of life (NeLLi) - Aarhus_00045 metaG | ecosystem: Environmental > Aquatic > Marine > Oceanic > Sediment | place...
CATGCATCCAGTACACAATACAGGATCGATCTTCACCCTTTTATCATCCGGTGACAAACTGGAGATTGCAGGACATCCCAACTGCAGGCAGAGCTGACACCCGACGCATACATCAGCATCAACTTCCGCTCTCCGAACTTCCCTATCGCGGCGAAGGAGCAGGCAAGGCCTGTTAGTCACTATGACAGCCAGTGCATCCAGATTTACAGCTTCATCTATCACCGACTCCAGCGTATTCAGGTCGTAGGGATCCACCTTCCTGACATATTCCACACCCAGCGTCCTGGCAAGGCTCACAAAATCCAAACGCGTTGTTCTCTCACCCATCAGAGTCATACCTGTGCCGGGGTGCTCCTGCCGTCCTGTCATTGCAGTAGTCTCGTTATCCAGAATAATAACAGTTCCCTTTGACCTGTTGTAGACCATATCCACCAGACCGGTTATACCTGAATGAACGAAGGTAGAATCACCGATAACTGCCACCACATTATCGCTTCTACGTGTTGCCTTCTCTATCCCCATAGCGGAGCCAATGCTGGCTCCCATGCACACGCACGTGTCCATCGTCTCCAGTGGCGGCAATACGCTGAGAGTGTAACAGCCGATATCGCCAGTTACAGTCAGTTTCTTCTTTTTAAGCACATAGAATACACTTCTATGCGGGCAACCCGGACACATGGCCGGTGGACGCGCCGGCAAAGTCATATCAGTCTGGACAACTCTCTGTGAAGGCAATCTCGCACCCGCATCGCTGAAGAATTCCGCCAATACATCAGGAGAAAGCTCACCTAGACGTTTGCCCACGCCCTGAACCTCAATCCCCATTTCACGTATCTGGCCTTCCAGGAAGGGATCCAGCTCCTCAACCACATACAGTCGCTTCACCCGATTTGCAAATTCACGGATCAATTTCTGGGGCAGTGGATATGTCATTCCAAGTTTCAAGACGGATGCCTGCGGTAGAGCTTCCTTAGTATACTGATATGATATCCCGCTGGTGATAATGCCTATCTCCTCATCCTTCATCTCCATTCGCTGAAGTGAACTCTCATCAGAGTATAGACGAAGCTTCTCAACACGTTCCTCAACAATCCTGTGCCGCTGGCGGCCGTATGCAGGGATCATAACAAATTTCTGGCAATCCCTGACGAACCCGGTAGGTTCACCAACCTCATCTCTTTCACCAAGCTCTACCAGCGACTTTGAATGAGCTATACGAGTTGTGGTGCGCAGAAGCACAGGCACATCGAACTGCTCGCTGATATGGAAGCCTTGAAGGACAAAGTTCTTAGCCTCCTGGCTATCACTGGGTTCCAGCATAGGAATTTTCGCAAATCTGGCGTAATTACGATTATCCTGTTCATTCTGGGAACTATGCATTCCAGGATCGTCCGCGCTTACCAGCACAAATCCACCCTTTACACCGGTGTAGGAAAGCGTAAACAACGGATCGGCAGCTACATTTACGCCCACGTGCTTCATAGCCACAAGCGTCCTGCCACCTGCAAAGGAACAACCAGTGCCAACCTCGAAGGCCACTTTCTCGTTTGGCGACCATTGGGCATATATCTCAGGAAATTCCGCAGAAATTGTCTCCAGAATTTCTGTACTGGGTGTGCCAGGGTAGGCTGATGCGACTCTAACATCACTTTCGTAAGCGCCACGAGCCACAGCTTCATTCCCCGACAGGAGCTTCTTCATCTGTATATCCCTTTGCTGTTGTTCGCTCAGAAAGATTCTTCTCCACCAGATTAATCCGATCGATGCGGAATTGTGCTTCCTCGAACATATCCCTTGTGGGTATAGAATCTAATTGTTTCAGTGCCCTGCGGTAAAATATCAGCGCGCTGCTCCAATCCTCTCGCTCTTCGGATTTTCGGCCAATACGAACATTCTTGATCACGTCTCTGGAAAGGTCTTCATAATCCCTCAGAGTTTTTGAGGCTTCCTCAAGCATCTGATTATATTCTCCAGACACTTTCTGCTGATCCCAGTAACCCTTAAGTGAGAAAATGGCTTTATCATAGATCTTCAGCGCCTCAAACCATTGCCCCTGGCTAATTTTCTCGTTCGCTAGTGTCGTGAATTCGGAGTGCGAGGGATCTTTACCTACAGCAGACTCATATTCTGAAATAACTTCCTTAGCTTTTTGCACACAATCTCGCGAAATGGCCTGAACAGCAGATTCCATGTTACTTTTAAACTTATCGACAATGATCTGATATGCAGCGATGGCATCATCCCATTTTTTCAGCTTTTCATAACACCGACCCTTATCGATAAAGGCATTCAGAGTAATATAGTTCTCCGGTTGTCTGGAAAGCTCATCGTAATATCTGATTGCTTTTCCCAGATTCTCTTCATCCCCAATCTGCTCGTAACATTGTGCCATCCCCTTCTGGGCATAAACTTTGAACATGCTTCCGGGGTATTTATTCACAACCTTCTGGAAGCCGGAGATAGCCTCGTCGTATTTGTCAAGCAGATAAGAACACTTGGCGGAGTAGAACAGCGCCTCAGTGACAGTATACTTATGTCCGCCGTTTTTAGCAACCTCTTGAAATTTGGTCTTAGCCTCGTCATACTGCTTAAAAACAGACGGGCTTTCACCTTCACTCTCCAGCGCAGACTCAGCTTCAGCGAATAAAGTTTTAGCTTCGCTGAGAGCCCGCGCTGCCCTTTCGTTCCTTCCTGTTATAAAACCGCGATATACCGACAATGCCCCAACGAGAACCACTATTACCGCGGCCACGCTGACAATCTTCTTCCAGTTTCTGCTCAGAAAGATGGAAATCTTTGCTGTTGTAGAAACAAGTTTATCTTCTTTGAGTTGTCTCTTTCTTGCCCTCACCATACTTAATATACCTTTTTCTATCTGTCATGGAATGGTAGGATATTTCTTAAGCGAAAAATCAATCTGATATCTTCTCCCTGTCAACCGCAATTACTTTTCCCGGCTTCTTTTGCAAGACGCGGAAGTGATCTGCTTGGAGAAAATATGCAGGAGAGAGGAGTCAAATCTCATCGGGTACCTTATCCTCTAGAGCAGCTTCGACAGCTAGTAGCACTACACGTTGCACACCCAGAACTGCTGGTCGAAGACCGGTCTCCCGATGCGCTGCTCCTCGAAGCCATAGCGAAAGTTGACATGAGGCGCTCAGTTCTTGACCCCGTACATCGTGGGCAGGAAATAGAACTAACGTCGCTACTTGACAGGCATAGCTCCTCAAACTCAGTATCGCATTGCACGCAACGAAATTCGTATATTGGCATCGACACTCACCTCTGGGACCTGCAAATGAAAAAACGAGCGCAAAAGAAGTCCAGGGCTTAACTTCCAGCTACAAAATCGTATGGAGCGGGCGACGGGACTCGAACCCGTGGCATTCAGCTTGGGAAGCTGACGCTCTACCAACTGAGCTACGCCCGCATCCAATCGACTTATATATTATACTGACAACGGCTACCGATGTCAAGCAATTTTACCACCAGGCCTGATGCTGTTTCAGCTTGGTAGGTCATAGTAGAACATGCTGCCAGCTTGTTTAAAGCATATCAGCCTCGCTACAAGCCAGCGGCATGTTCTGCGAATGTCCGCTCCAGACAGGTGATGACATGACCTACCAAACTGAAACAGCATCTCTGCTCATTTTCATGTTGACGGTATGATCAGGCAGTGGTAGACTATCACTTAATGACGTGTCTGTTGTACTGTTGAGTAATCTCTATTCCAACGAAAAGGTGGCAACTATCATGAGAAATGTGATTCTGAATATAGCCGTTATCTTGTCTGGAATTACTCTTCTGGGAAGCCCAGTATGTGCACTGCTCTATGATTTTGAAGATGAGAATCAATTCAGCGACTGGAATGTGATTCAGGGAAGCTGGTCCATCATAGATGGTAAACTCGATGGTGAAGGTCCACAGACAGGACAGCCTGGTGTAATGATCGTGCTGTCTGATGATATATGGAATGATGAATGGAAGGACTATACCGTTGAATTCAGAGCCAGTATCCTGGAGGATACAGAAGATGCCGGTGTAGTCTTTCGGTGGCAGAAAGCAGAACCGGATGATCGTAGATATTACTTATACCGAATTGATAACTGGCCGCGAGAATTCAATCAGAAGCAAGCCGAGGGATGGATCGCAGGCAACATGCAGGGCCAGACCAGAGTCGAAATTGAGTCCGATCTCTGGTACAGGTTCAAGCTGGTAGTCGTTGGAGATAGATTCAATTGCTACCTGGATGATGAACTCATGTTCGAACTCCAGGACCCTCAACAGACTTACTCCTGGGGACGGGTAGGTTTCAGGATGTGGAACAGCCATGCTCGATATGACGATCTAAGCATAGCCGGCCCCGGCATCCCAAATACCGCTGTCGAAAGTGATGGGAAACTAAGTCTCACCTGGGGCGGAATAAAGACTTCAGGAAGGATGCAGGCTGTTGCTCATGATTGAGGAAGAATGCCGTTTTGATTTGACAGTATGACGCAGAAGAGGTACACTATGCCCAAAATGTATTTTCTTGTGCTGGTTGATCTTACTTAGCTTGACATTTCTTTTCATAGTACCCTAACTGGAAGCCAAAAGCGGCAAGGAGGTGATGAAATGAAGTCCACACCCCTGGTTCCAGCAGGCTTGATTTTAATGGCTGTATTGGCATGTGTAAGCACTTCACATGCTGACATTGTGGCATACTGGTCATTCGACGAAGGCAGCGGCGATGCGGCGGAAGATGGCTCTGGAAATGGCAATGATGGTAACATCTTCGGAGCGGAATGGGTTGATGGAAAATTCAGGTCAATAATCCAGGAGCCCACGTTGGCAATGTCTCTGGTGACTGGCACCATTTCGCATTTGTGCGCGACCGTTCTGAGAAGAAGATATATTCCTACCTGGATGGTCAGCTAAAAGAAACAAAAGATGACACTATCAACGGTGCCATAGAAAACGCGGCTGATCTATACATTGGGGCGAGGAAACCGGGGAATACGATCCTCTTCTATGGGGTTCTTGATGAGATAGCCATCTACAACCGGGTTCTCACCGAAGCGGAAGTACTATCAGCCGTTCAGGGGAATATTCCTGACATATCACTGGCGGTAAGCCCGAAAAGTTGCCTGGGCGCCACGTGGGGAAGTATCAAAGTTCAGTATTATTAAACTTGCTTAGACTTACAGACTTTTCTATCCCTGATGGATAGCGAATTCTCGGAAAATAGGAGGAAAAAATGAAATTAAATCTATTTTTGGTATTAATAGTGATTATAGCTACTTCTATCTTCGTTGGGCCATCTTCCGCGTACGAGCTTATTGCCGCGTGGCCCATGGATGAAGGCGAAGGTGAAGAAATTCACGACGCATCAGGCAATGGGCACACCGGGGAGTTCCTTGGTGATCCTGAATGGGATGACGGAAGATTCGGTACAGGCATACGTTTTCATGGCTCACCCGACCATATCGAGGTTCCAGACCCGGACCACGAATTGACGCCCAAAAATATAACAATGGTGGCCTGGATAAACCTGGATAACATTACCGGTAACCATTCTATCCTGGAGCAATATGATTGGGCAGGCGATCTGGGAGCCCATGCATGGAGAACAAATGGCGCTGCTCTCCAGCTTTACGTTATCTGGGGAGAAGATGCTCCGAACGCTAATGGTGGGACACTTCCGGTAAACGAATGGGTGCACGTCGCAGCAACTTACGATGGCGAAAATATCCAGACCTGGATAGATGGAGAAGTCGCTGGCACTGCAATTGATCCGCAGAGCAGGGATCTGAATCCCAGTGACAAATCCCTCTCCTTCGGTGTAAGAGGCGACTCGAAGGACACCCACTGGATGCAGGGAGTTATGGATGAGGTCGCCATCTTCAATGCGGCCCTATCCCAGGAGGAAATTCAAACCATCATGAACAGTGGACTCCAAACGAGCATACTTGATGTTTCACCTCTGGGTGGACTCAGTACGGCCTGGGGCAGGATAAAGAGCGACGAGTAATAACAGTTTGGGGCATCCCATAATCAATGGGATTTCTCATTTCCCTTAATAGTGTTCGAGGATGCCGGTATCAGTCTTGACATCGACTTCCGCTGCAATGTAATTTGATACCTGCCCAGGCGACAGCGAGTTTACCCTTTGAATCCACTGCTTTGAGCTTCAGGGAAGTCACAGGATTGGTCGATTCATCTCCATAATTCACCCATGCGGCGTCGGCATACAGGTCTGCCGGTCCATCCTGGCTATAGATCAGAACCTCCTCGGGTATCTTCGCCCCATCTACCGTGATCTCAAGGAACTCCCATTGGTTGGTCTTCGTAGTTTTTACCCAATCGAAGCCCTGGGCATTGCTGCCAACCGCGATGCCCGCTTTGCCCTCCAATACATAAATCCACGCAGAATAGGTGACAGTTTCCGGGTTACCAGTTAGATAATACATAAAAAGCCCGCTGCCAGCGCCGTTCGCAGTAATCCGAATCGCATAATCCCCATCAGCTACGCCCATCGGCAAATCTCTATGGTCGATCACCTCCGTGATGAGTTCATCTCCGCCATTGATCCATTGTTTCCAATTGGTGGCAGCCGCAGGAACTCCGTTGTTGGCATTGGTATTCTCGACGCCATTTTTGTCAAAGATTTCCTCGAAGCTGCCATTGGGCAGGAGATTATCGTCCTCCTGAGCAGTCGCACAAAAACCAGTAAAAGTCAGCAAAAACACGAGGCTAATATAAGTCCAGAATCTCTTATACATTGTAGCACCTCCCTTGCAGTAGGTTGGGTTACCTTTTCTCGCCTCGGTCTATCAAGGGCTGAAGATTCGCTTCATGAGCAAAATTGGGTTTTCCTCAATGACCTTAACCCAACCTACAGCTTAATGGTTCCCCAGGTTATCGGTAGTTTGCTCTGTGGCTCAACAGGTCGCCCTGGTAGTTCCCTTATCCCATCGTTGAAATATTCCCCTTCATATAGCCGCGCATGGTCGATCCAGATGTCTCCCTTGGTTGTTCCCAGAAAGAAATCTACACGTACCATATCATCATCCACCGGCTGCGTGAATGTGAGGTTATACTCATCCCACTCACTCTTAAGGGTAATAGGCTGGTTCCCGTAGTTCGTCCAGGGATTCTCATGTTTGAGCACCTGTATAGACACCTGCTCTCCACCTTCGCCGCCCATCATCCATACAGATAGAGTATATTTCCTGCCATTCTTAAGGGGAAACGGCCCTTGATAGAACTGCACCTGGTTGCCAGTGCCACCGGCGCCCTGCGTGTGGATTTCGACATACGCAACGCTTTTACCATCAATAGGTTCTATTTCCTTGCTATCAATGAACCGTTCCGCCACTGCTCCACCCTCAGTCCAGAATAGCCAGCTCTGAAACTGAGCCTCGAAATCACCATTCTGGATGATGTTCTCAAGTTCCTCGTCCTGGGCCTGAGCAAGAAAACATACTGACAAAATGAGCAAAAATGATAGAAAATGCGACTTCATAGTTTCCTCCCCACTGTGTAATAATCTCCCTATGCTGTCAAATCCGGCAGGTTCTATTCTATACACCTCAATCCTCGTCTATATCTTTTAAACGCTTCTTCCGTCATATTAGTTCGAGGATGAATGAAATAATGACATAAGGCACATAAAGCTACTACATGCACAGGATCTGGCTGGCTAGTTCTATAATGTCTGTGGTGAACGTGTTCAGACTTGCGGCCGCAGACCTGGCAGAACGGGCGAAGGGAGCGTATCGCTCTGCTATCCATCTCCCAGGTCGGACCATATTCGGCGCGCTGATCAGCATGGGGAAATTTCCTGTATTCGTCGCGGAGCCTGGCCAGGTGTTTCCGCTGATCCACAGTGAGGCGCGCAAAGTGCTGGTAAAGCCAGTCTGCCAATCCCGGTGGAATTCTGGCATCGCGCTCAATAACAGCCCTCTCTGTCAGAACCGCAAAATTCATGGTAAGCTCTACGCTCTCCGCCCCAAGTCTTCTACTTGGTCTCCTGTTCGTAGCGTTTCAACGTAGCCAATTCACGCGGCAGATGAACCTCATACGGATCCGACCAGTTAATCCATTCCCCGCTGAGATGACCGTCGTAATTTATCTCTGGCAATAGCTCGATAGCGCGCCGATGATCAATGAAACCCTCGCCAATCGGCATGAGATCGCCGGTTTCCTTTGAGGCATCGTGAATGTGCAAATGCCTGATCCACGGTTTTAGCGCCTGGAAAGACTCGTCAATAGTCGCAAACCCGGTCCGAACAGGATGCATTATATCCCAGTTCACAGCAATGGCCGGATGATCAACTTGCTTCATAACCGCAGCCACGTTTTTCGGATCGCACCAGTCATCGTGGGTTTCCATGCAGACTGTAACACCCCGGTTCCCTGCATGATCAGCCATACTTCGCAGAGCGTCTGCCACTATTTTTATGGCATCCTCGCGTTCGATTCCCTTCCCGATCTGACCGCCGAAAACTCTTATACGCGGCGATCCGACGTCAGCAGCCAGGTCTATGCAGCGGAGTGTCTCATCAACCATTTGCCTGGTGTTAGCTGGATCCGCGTACCTGCAGGAAGTGGCGACGCAGCAAGCCGCTATGCCGCTATCAGCGAACTTGCTTTTGATCTCCCTTCGCGCAGCAGCGTCTATGTCTACCTCAATGTTATGCTTGTGGCCACTGACAAGTCTGGGTTCGACCCCATCGTAACCGATGCGCTTTGCCAGCGCCAGCACCTCGTCCAGGGTCAGTTGAGGACATGAAAAGGTCATGAAGGAATACTTCATCTTTCGCCTCCTGAAATGTAGAGGGCACTGTAAAAAATTTCACCACAGAGGCACGGAGAACACAGAGAAGACAAGGAGAAAGAAGATTTTATATTCCCCTCCCTTTTCAATTCTGCGATTCTCTTTATACTCTGCGTCTTCGTGGTTGTTTTCATTTTTTGCTTTACAGCGCCATGTAGAGTGGGCATCGCCCACCATGAAATTAAAGTCAGTTTCTATCTATCCCCTTATCCCCCGTCCCTTCATCCCCGCGTCTCAATCCTCCTTCCTCCCAACAATGCTTTCCACAGCGATCTCGCTTCCTGCCAGATCCGTCGGGTCGAGGCGCAGGCTGGTAATAACTCCTTTCCATTTTTCATGCTCCGCCACAGGAATGACGTAATCGTGGAACTCACCATCCGATCTGATCTCAAAACGCATCGACGTGGCTTCGCCAATCGGCTCTCTGTCCGTTGACCAGAAGAGCTGAGCATTTCTACCTTTGCTCGTCTTCATGCGAACCACTATCCGGGAATATTCTGAAGAGTTAATCCTCGTCGGCGCACTGACCATGTAGGGATCGGAACCTGTGCTTTTAGTAACAAGGACCCGTTCCTCAATGCGAAATTGTGTCAGGCCACTGGCTGCCGTCCAGTCGCTCAGCCCACCCTGGCTGAAGCGCCAGTTGATCTCCTTCGCGGGACGGGAAATCTGTGGGACATATCTGGTCTGTGGTTTGGAGATGGTGATCCTCATCCTGTCCATATCCCGCTTGAGTTTTACGAACAGCAAACCACTCCGCTCGTCATATTTCCAGCCTTCCATGACCGATTCGAGATCATCGGCTTCCTGTATAATCTGCTGGTCTTTCATCACGTCGTCTAACCCGGGTCTGTCCAGTCCCGCGATCATGACGTAGCCATCCATCCCGGGCGGATATTTCAGCGAAAACCTCAACGCCGCATCAGAAAGCTCCGGTTCCTCGATATACACAGCGGCGCTGATATGGACTTTCTTTCCAACGATGATAGTATCAGGTTCGGCAGGATAACCCATCAGGACGAAAAGGTTGCGGATAATCCCGCTGGGTGACAGTTTCCAGGCTGCTGTGGTTTTGTCCATGAAATTATACGAATCAGGGTAAAGCCCTTCGTATTCCTCGCGCGTCTCCTGTTGATAAAGCCCGCTTACAGTCAAGCCTCGGGCCATCTCATACCAGGGAAGGCTATCATCATACTTAGCCAGATCGAAGAGGGCATACGCATAGTCCAGGCCATTCCACTGCACAGCAACGCCAAACCAGCTATGCGTGAACCACGTTGCGCCAAACACAGGAATGGATGCGTAGAGCATGTAAGGCATATCGTCGTTGCTCCAGAGGTAGAAAAATGGCAGGCCGGTATACGCCCAGTAAACCGCAGCATCCAGATATGACTGCTCGCGAGTGATCTTATAGGCCTCCAGATATGCCTGCACCGCATGAGCCGATGCCAGAATATCCGGCGTGTGCACAGGAACTTCCCAGACCTGGGCTGCCCGGGGAACTCTGAACCGTTTCATGAAATCCAGCGCCTTC
>Ga0114922_10006960_pt1 | contig 10352 bp, 10 predicted proteins | sample AartaG_FD_100975 | JGI IMG/M metagenome (GOLD analysis project Ga0114922, IMG submission 100975) | Deep subsurface microbial communities from Aarhus Bay to uncover new lineages of life (NeLLi) - Aarhus_00045 metaG | ecosystem: Environmental > Aquatic > Marine > Oceanic > Sediment | place...
AGAAAGGGCAGGTCCTTGTGATCTGCCCTTTAATCGTTATTAAAATTAAGGCTCTTTGAGCCATTCCCATAATTTGTGGCGTAGTTCTTGCTCCAATTTATGACTGTTAGCATGACTTAGTACACCGAGATATGAGTTAAAAGATTGTATTAATGACTCTTCTTTAATTTCATTATTTTTAAATTGTTTAACTCGTTGTTTGAGTTTTCTGAAAATTCTGCGTTTCATTTTTGTTCGAAGCACTCTTGATTTAGGCAAAGCAACATAACCTAAGAAATCTATACCCTGTTTGTATTTACGAATTTGGACTTTATCAGGATGGAGTGAAAGTTTCAGCCTGGTTTTAAGAAAGTTACTGATTTGATTCTTAATCTTCAAAAGATATTTTTCGTCTTGATGAACAATTACAAAATCATCAGTATAGCGGATGTAATAGCTAATCTTAAGCTTGTGTTTAATAAATTGATCAAGTTCATTCAAATAAATATTAGCAAAAAGCTGGGATGTAAGGTTGCCAATAGGCGTTCCCTTTAGTTTGTTCTTTGTACTTAGTTCGGATGTGAAGCTTTTAAGAATAGTTTTAATTAGATGCAGAACGTCAGAATCTTTTACGTGCTGGGAAATAATATCAAAAAGAATTTGGTGATCAAGCGAAAAAAAGAATTTCTTAACATCGCATTTTAATATAAAGCAATGTCCGTAAGTCTGGTTAACTTTTCGGACAAATGTCCGTAGTCGGTTTACTGCTTTGTGAGTTCCTTTTTCAATTCTTGCTGAATAAGAGTCGGGGATGAAGGTTGGTTCAAAAATAGAGCCGAGACATTGAAAAATCGCGTGGTGAACAATGCGGTCTCGGACTTGAGCTTTATGGATGTGTCTTATTTTTGGATCGCGGATATAAAAGCCAGTGTATTCACTGTGCCTGTACCTTTTATGAATAAGATCTCGATGGAGGCGGAAAAGATTGTCTTCTAGATAGCGTTCAAATATTTGAACATCAGTCTTTTCTCTTTTACCTTTTTTAAACTCATCCCAGGCAATAAGGAGGTTTTCCATCGAAACCATATTATTAAATAAATTTTTATAAATTTTCATATGCAAAATTTAGATCAACTACATAAAGAAGCCCCGATTCTTAAGAAAACTGTTGATCTTTACAGGGAGTTTTACGGCTATCTTAAGACCTTTCCTAAAAAGGATCAGTATATGCTGGGCAAGCGCTGCGAAGATAATATTATTTCTTTTATGAAGTTGATTTTGAAAGCTGTGGGACTTAACAAAATGGATAAATTAAAAACTTTAGAAGAAGCAAATGGTGAATTTGACACCTTAAAAGTTTTGTTTCGGATGGCTCGGGAATTAAAAATGTTAGATAATAAAAAATATTTATCACTTGAGAGCAAGATTCAGGAAATAGGTCGAATGCTTGGCGGCTGGATGAGGTCTTTGCGATAAAAGGCAAAGACGCCCCGAATAGGACGTCTTAATAATTTTAGAGACTACCGCAAGAGCCAGCACCCCACCTATCATTGGCATTGTCAGCGTTGTTCCAGTTGAGCTTGGGCTTGCCATCGTTGAGGTACAAGTTCGGCACCTTAGACGACTTATACCGGGAGCCAGTATATTGCTGATTCTCGTCTGAAGCCACTGAAGATTGAACTTTACTGTCCTGTCTCGCCGTTAGGCGGGCCGAAGACCTATATGTTCTTTCTTCTGTATTTTATTCTGCGGCACCCTCCGACATATGTCGGAGAGATCCGCACTAAGAATCAGCAAGTAGTATCTAAAATCTCTCTGCGCACTTGCATTGACCGTAATCAATACAATTCTGGCAGGTCGTAAGACCTTAGGATTTCGGCGACTTTGGACCTTAATCCAAAATACATTAGCCTACTTTCAGTTCAGTATAATACAAAATAAAAAATTCTTCAAATCTTTTTTTCTTGCACCTGACTTTAAAAAAGTATAGAATTAAATATAGAATTAATTCTATACTTTTATTTATATTGAGCTTGTCGAAATATGGGACGGCGAAAAAATGAAAACATAAGAAAACTTCAGAGAACTGGCGGGGGCAGCTATGTTATTAGTTTGCCAATTAAAGCCATTCGTTTATTAAAATGGAAAGAGAATCAGAAGTTAGTTATCAAATTTGATAGAGGAAGAAAAAGATTTATCGTCAAGGATTGGGAGAAATAAAATTATTCGCAGTTCGCATAATTAGCATTTCATTTGTAGATTTGCATTATTTATGACTAAAACTGAAGCAATTATTTTAAGAACAGTTGATCTAGGAGAAGTAGATCGGTTTTTAACTATTTATACCAAAGAATTTGGCAAAATACAGGTTGTAGCACGTGGAGTAAAAAAGATAGAGAGCAAATTGAGGTATAATCTTGAACCATTCAGCCATAGTCACTTTATTTTAATACAGGGAAAGAATTTCAGGATTGTTAAAGACGCGATTTTAAGGGATCAGTTCCTACCAATGAGAAAGGACTTAGAAAGAATAAAGATTGTTTATAAAATCGTGGATTTAGTAGACGAACTAATTGTTGGAGAGGAGAAAGATGAGGATATTTGGAATCTGCTTTTAAAGGCATTCAAAGAACTTAATATGGGAGGCCTGCCTGCCGGCAGGCAGGCCTCGGTCTCACGCATAGTGCGGGATTTTCAGGATAATTTACTTAGATTACTGGGTTATGACCCTGCGCACATAAAAGACCTATCCGATATATATTAATTAGTGCTTCCAGAGACATTAAATAAGGTTCGCAATTCAAGTCTCTGCTCGTCACTAAGTCGTTCGTGGTGAAATATATTTCTTAATTATGATATAATATTGATATGGACGATAAACAAGAAAATTTTAATATCAAAGAAATAAACCGACAGGAACTGGCTAATTTTAAGTTTAACAGACCAGATGAAAAACCTAAGTCTCGAAAGAAGTATTTTCAGATTGGATTGATAGTGGTCATTGTAATCATTTTAATTGTTGCCGCAGTTATTTTTTTCAAAAGTTGGTTCTCTTTCTCTGAAGCCAAAGTTGAATTAGAAGTAATTGCCCCAACAGAAATTGCTTCGGGAGAAGAGGTGCTATTTACTGTCCGCTATCAAAATAATAACCGGGTAGTGTTAAAAGATGCCAAGCTCATTATAGATTATCCACAGGGAACCTATTCAATAGAGGGCAAGGAACTGACTCAAGAAACCATTGAGTTAGAAGACATCTTAGCAAAAAGAAGAGGTTCCAAAGATTTTAAGATAAGATTAACCGGCGAAAAAGATAGCGCTAAATCTTTAACAGTTAGATTAAGTTATCGTCCAGAAAATATAGGTTCTCGTTTTGAAAATTCAGCTACTTTCAAAATAAATATTACTTCTGTTCTGTTGGGGCTTTATCTAACTGCTCCACAAAAGGCCGTTAGCGGAGAAGAAGTTTCCTATGCTTTAGATTATATGAATAATTCCGAAGAGGATTTTCCCAATTTAAAAATAGAAATAGATTATCCTTCAGGTTTTTATTTTACATCTGCTCAGCCAGAGCCAGACGAAGAAAATAATATTTGGCAGATACAAGGACTAAAAAAGAATGAACGAGGAACTATTAGGATTTCAGGGTCTTTGGAAGGGCGCGAAGGAGAAAACAAGACCCTAACAGCGCGGATTGTTAAGGAAGAAAATGGTAAATTTTTGAAATATAGCCAGACAGATGCGATTACTCAAATTTCTGCTGCTCCTTTGCAGATTTCCTTATTTCTTAATAATAAAGAAGGAGAGAGGAATGTAAATTCCAAAGAAAGATTAAGCTATAAAATTAAGTTTACAAATAATACAGACATAGCTTTAAGCCAGCTGGTTTTAAAGGCTTATCTTCAGGGCGAAATGTTTGATTTTAAAACTTTAAGTTTAAGCGAAAAAGGATTTTTTGACAGCTTAAACAATATTGTTACTTGGAGCGCGGCTGGAGTTTCGTCATTAGCCCTTCTGCCGCCCGGAGAATCAGGAGAAGTGCAGTTTACCGTGTATCTTAAAAAAGATTTTTCAATAACTGATTCTAATGACAAAAATTTTCAAGCTTCTATGCGAGCTGAATTAGAAACACTAAATGTTCCTCCTCAATTTAATATAGATAAACTGAAAATAGAGAAAACCTTGAATTCTAAAATTAATACCAATATTGTTCTTCAGGCAAAGGGATATCATAACGAGACAACTGCAAATATCAGTAATTTTGGTCCAATCCCGCCGCAAGTAAATAAAACTACTGCTTATACAATTCATTGGCAGATTACCAACGCTTCTAATGACTTGGAGAATGTTAAAGTAACGACAGTCTTGCCTCAGGGGATTGAATGGAAAAATGTTTACACGTCCCTCGGCGAAGGCGCCCAATTAGAATACAATGAACGGACTAAGCTAATAGTATGGAAAATTAATAGAATACCAGCAGCTACTGGATTTTTAATCCCTGTTTCTGAATTGGTATTTCAGGTGGCCATTACACCTTCTATTACCCAGGTTGGAACTACCCCGGTTTTGATTGATGAATCAAAATTAGAAGCAAAAGATATTTTTACCGGGGAAATTTTAGAGGTTTTTGATACAGCTATCGCCACTGATATTCCAGATGATCCTTCTGTCGGTTCTGGAATGGGACGAGTAGAGCAATAGTTACACGCGAATTAATATGGAAAATTTAATGGAAAAAATAGTATCACTTTGTAAAAGACGGGGATTTATAAATCAATCCTCGGAAATTTATGGTGGATTTGAAAGTTGTTACGACTATGGATTTTTAGGCGTTGAATTAAAAAATAACATTAAAAAAGAATGGTGGAAAAATGTGGTTCAAATGAGAGATGATGTTGTTGGAATTGATAGCAGTATTTTAATGTCGCCCAAAGTTTGGCAGGCTTCTGGTCATTTGACAGCTGGCTTTGCTGACCCCTTGGTTGAATGTAAAAAATGCCATCGTCGTTTTCGAAAAGACCATTTAAAAGAGAATAAATGTCCTGATTGTAGCGGAGAATTAACTAAAGAGAGAAAATTTAATCTGATGATGAAAACTTTTGTGGGTTCAGTTGAAGATGAGGCAGCAGTTACTTATTTAAGAGGAGAAACTTGCCAGGGTATTTATATGAATTATGAGCTTATAAAAGATTCAATGCGCTTGAAAATTCCCTTTGGCATTGCTCAAATTGGCAAGGCGTTTCGCAATGAGATTACTACGAGATATTTTATCTTTAAGACACGAGAATTTGAACAAATGGAAATGCAATTTTTCATTAAACCTGGAGAAAATAAGAAATGGTTTGATTATTGGAAGAAAGAAAGAATGAATTGGTACATAGATTTGGGCATAGATAAAAAAAATCTAAGGTTTAGGGAGCACGAAAAAGACGAATTAGCTCATTATGCTAAAAAAGCAGTTGATATTGAGTACAAATTTCCTTGGGGTTGGGATGAAATAGAGGGGATTCACGATCGAGGCGATTGGGATTTGTCCAATCACAGTAAATATAGTGGTAAAGATTTAAGTTATTACGACGAAGAGAAGAAAGAAAAATTTATTCCTCATATTATAGAAACTTCAGCCGGAGCAGACAGAAATCTTTTAGCGTTTTTGATTAATGCTTATGAAGAGGTAAAAGGAGGTCGGACTAAAACCACTAAAGCAGCGAAAGAAACCGAAATAATTTTACGGTTTGATAAAAGATTAGCACCGATTAAAGTAGCAGTTTTGCCTCTGGTAAAAAATGATTCTAAATTAGTTAAAAAAGCCAGAGAGGTTTATGATTTAGTTAAACCTCATTTTATGAGTCAATATGATAAAATTGGTTCAATCGGCCGGCGCTACCGAAGACAGGATGAGATAGGAACGTTTTTTGCTGTAACTGTGGATTTTGATAGTTTAAAAGATGAGGCAATTACAATTCGCGACCGCGATACAATGAAGCAGGAAAGGATAAAAATTAAAGAATTAGTAAATTATTTGAATAAAAAATTAAAATAAAAAAATATGACCATACAACAAGTTTATACATTGGCTATTAAAATGGGCACTAAGGTTGATTTAAGAGGAGAGAAGGTGGTGGGCAAATATCTTCAGAGAATAAAAGAAAAGTATGACAAATTAGATAAAGAAATGAAGGAAGAATTTGACAAAGAAAAGCTCACTAATCCTTATCCAGATACTCGAATTTTATTTGATTCAAAAGTAAAAAATATTAAAAAAATCTTAGTTGGCATTGATATCGGGGTAGAAGAACTTTTGCTAGCTGAAAAATTGGGTAATATTGATTTGGTTATTTCTCATCATCCGCGCGGCATAGGATTAGCTAATTTAGAAAGCGTGATGGATTTACAAGTAGATATTTTAAGTAATTATGGCGTTCCTATTCATATTGCCGAAAGTCTTATGAGAGAGAGGATCAGCGAGGTAAGCAGAGGAGTTTCAGCAGTAAATCACAATAAAGTGGTTGACGCAGCCAAGCTTTTAAATTCGGGATTTATGTGTGTTCATACAGCGGCTGATAATTTAGTAGCTGATTTCGTTGATAAAAAAATTAAAAAAGATAAGCCAGAATTAGTAAGAGATATTTTGAAATCTCTTAAAGAAATACCCGAATACAAGGAAGGAGCCAAGCTTAATGCTGGGCCACGCCTTTTTACGGGCTCAAAAGACAGTCGAGCTGGCAAGATAGCTTTAACCGAAATAACAGGAGGCACAGAAGGTACTCCAAAAATTTACAAAGAACTTTCCCAGAGAGGGATAGGAACGATTATTGGTATGCATATCTCAGAAAAGCATCGAAAAAAAGCCAAGAAGGCTCGCATTAATGTAGTAATCGCCGGTCATATGGCTTCTGATTCTTTGGGGATGAATTTGTTTCTGGACGAACTAGAAAAGAAAGGAATCGAGATTATTCCTTGCTCGGGTCTAATAAGAGTTAAGCGATTTTCAGCCCGTGGCTGATCAGCTGTAGGCTGAAAATAATTTAGGCATGTTTAAGAAAACAAAATTTCCTAACGGTCTTCGACTGGTCACTGTTCCTTTAAAAAGCACAAAGGCAGTGACTGTTTTAGTATTGGCTGGAGCTGGTTCTAAATATGAAGACAGGGAAAACAACGGCATTTCGCACTTTTTAGAGCATATGTTTTTTAAGGGAACCAAGAAAAGACCAAATACTTTAGCTATTGCCGAAACTCTTGATAGAGTTGGCGGAGAATACAATGCTTTTACCGGCAAAGAATATACTGGCTACTATGCCAAAGTAGGCGCCAAGCATTTAGATTTAGCTCTGGATTGGGTTTCAGATATTTTTTTAAATTCCAAATTAAATTCAGAAGAAATTGAGAGAGAAAAAGGAGTGATTATTGAAGAAATAAATATGTATCTGGATACGCCAATAAAATATATTAGCGACCTTTGGGAGGACTTGCTTTATGGAAATCAGCCGGCTGGTTGGAGTATAGCTGGCGACAAGAAAGTAGTAGCCAAAATGAAAAGAAATCAATTTTTAGATTATCTTCAAAGCCATTATGTAGCTAAAAATACGGTTGTGGTAGTGGCAGGAAATATAAGCAGAATCCAAAATCCAAAATCCAAAATCCAAAGTTATTTTGCGAATATAAAAACTGGCAAGTTAAAGTCAAAGAAAAAAGTTATCGAGAAGCAAGATAAGCCCCGGATTTTAGTTCATTATAAAAAAACCGACCAAACCCATTTTTATTTAGGGGTTAGAGCATATAATATTTTTGATGAACGAAAATATGCCTTAGGGGTTTTAAACATTATTTTAGGCGGGAATATGAGTTCTCGGTTGTGGATTTCTGTTAGAGAAAGAGAAGGATTGGCTTATTACATAAGAAGCTTAGTCCAGCCTTATACTGACAGCGGTTATTTAGCAACCCGGGCCGGGGTCGATAATAAAAGGATAGAAAAAGCCATAAGAATAATTTTGGATGAGTATAAAAAAATAACTCGAGAAAAAATTAGCGCTCAAGAACTAAAAAAAGCCAAGGATTATATTAAGGGAAGTACAATTTTAGACTTAGAATCTTCAGACGCTGTTGCTTCTTTTATTGGCGGACAAGAAATTTTGACAAATAAAATTTTGACCACTGAACAAAAGTTTGCTAAAATTGACAGTGTGACTGTGGAAGATATCCAAAAAATAGCCCAGGATATTTTTAAACCCAAAAAACTAAATTTAGCTTTAATCGGACCATTCAGAGACAAGAAAAAATTTGAAAAATTATTAAATATTTAATGCTTCGACTTTGCTCAGCATTACCCTGAGCGGATCGAATGGGTAACACTATGCCAAGAACGACAGTTAACATTTCAACTAGCACTATTTTTCGAATAATACTTATTGCCTTAGCCCTGATTTTTCTCTATGTTATTCGGGACGTTTTGGTATTACTTTTCTTTGCTGTAATAATTGCTTCAGCAATTGACTTGCCAGTAAGACGTTTTGATAAATTGAAAATCCCTCGGCTTGTGAGCGTTCTTTTAATTTATTTAATTTGCATTGGTGTATTGATTGGGCTTTTGATTATTTTTATTCCTTCTTTAGCCAAAGAAATAAAGGCTTTTTCTGCGGAATTTCCCAGATATGCCGATGAACTTTATCAGAAGTTTCAACGGCTTCAGGATGGTTCTTTAAAATATCAAAAAGCCATAACTGAAATCCAGCAGTTTTTAGGTGGTTTCGGAGACAATCTTCGAGAATGGGCAGGTCATATTTTTTCTAAAACTTTTAATATTTTTGGCGGACTATTTTCAGTTGTAATAGTGATAGTTATTTCATTTTATCTGTCAGTTCAGAAGAACGGCATTCAGCATCTTTTAAAAGGAATCACTCCAAGAGAACATGAGCCTTATGTTTTGAATCTCTGGGCAAGAGCTCAAAAGAAAATGGGACATTGGCTTCAAGGGCAGTTGTTTTTAGCAATAATCGTTGGTGTTTTGGTTTATATTGGTCTTTCTTTGCTTAATGTTCGTTTTGCTCTTCTTTTAGCAATTATAGCTGGTATTTTCGAGCTAGTTCCTTATATTGGACCGGTTCTCGCAGGTATTCCTGCGGTAATTTTAGCTCTTTTTCAGGCGCCAATTTTAGCCCTTTGGGTTCTTATTTTATATATTGTTATCCAGCAGCTGGAAAATTATCTCCTAGTTCCTTTGATAATGAAAAAGGTAGTTGGCCTTAATCCAGTAGTTGTTATTATTGCCTTGCTTGTTGGAGGCAAACTTTTAGGGATTATCGGAATTCTTTTAGCTGTTCCAGCTGCCGCAGTCTTAGCCGAGTTTTTTAAGGACGTTAAGAGAAAGTAGTCAGCATTATGCAATATTTTCTTTACATCATTTCTATGTTTTGGATTTTATGCGCAGTGCTGTTTATTTTTTTTCCTAAAAAGGTAAAGAAAATATTTCTTCCAATACTTTATGCTATACCTTTGTGGCTTTGGGCAATAATTGTTTTAGGAGCAGCTGTGTTGTTTTGGCTTTCAGCTTCAGTGGTTGCAAATCCTGTTTTAGTAAAAATCTTGGCCATTATTGCGGTAATAAAAGGGGTTCTGTGCTTAGTTTTGCCAAAATCTTCTATTGAAAAGGTTTGGAGTTGGTTTTTCAGCTGGTCAATCAGTTGGTATATTGCTGCAGGCGTCCTCATGCTCTCTTTGGCCGTATATTTACTTAGTCAAATCCCTTACCAAATTATAATCTCTTAATTTTATAATTTTATAAAAAAGCTGAAAACTAAAAATCCCTTATAGTGTGCCTTACTAGATGATTCGAAAGCGCACAGGGGGTTTTAATTTTGACTTTCGTAGCAAAATGATATAATATAAGGGATTGGGAAAGAACTTGTTCTTTAATATAACCCAGGCAAGGAGGTGTTAAGAAGTGTTTAAAATTAAACACGCTCTTATTATTCTGGTTGTTTTAGCAGGTTTTTGTTTTACTCTTTTCTATTTCACAAATATTGAGGTTGACAAAAACTCTCCAAAACGAACTGTCTATATAAAGGTTCTAGCTGATAAAGAATTTAGATTTTTTAGCGGATGGGAAAAAACTATCAGAAATCTAGTGGATAGATCTTCTGAGCAGTTTGATGAGCAGCTTGGAATTATGCTGAAAATTAGGAAAATCAAAGACATAGAAACTCCTTTTATAGCAAAGGATCTGCCCGCAGTGATGGGTTCTGATTCTCTTGGTCTCATAGCAATGGTTCGTCGTATTTGTGATATAGTTAACGTAGAAACAGAGTTGGATTGGCTAGTAGAAAACATTGATTTTGAAGATTGTGACATTATTGTTTATTTTACTGGAAGAAACCATG
>Ga0114922_10006961_pt1 | contig 10352 bp, 5 predicted proteins | sample AartaG_FD_100975 | JGI IMG/M metagenome (GOLD analysis project Ga0114922, IMG submission 100975) | Deep subsurface microbial communities from Aarhus Bay to uncover new lineages of life (NeLLi) - Aarhus_00045 metaG | ecosystem: Environmental > Aquatic > Marine > Oceanic > Sediment | place: Aarhus...
CACCCGACACAATCCCTGCGGTACCGATTGCTTGAGAGTTCACGATGATTTGGGCACCGGTTTGCGCCCAGAGAAGGTCCGCAGGAGCAAAAACAATTTGTGCATCTCTATCAATATTTTTTATCAGCCCTTCAATCACACCACGCAGGTCTCTAAAATCACTGTCACAGACCAGAGCCAGTTTAGTCTTCTGAACCGGCAGCCCACTGCCCTGCTCAGGTACCGGCACAAAAGTATCTGCAATCTCAAATATCCTGCACGTCAAGTTCTTGGCGTTAAGGTTTGTTTTTAAAACTCCCAGCAGAGAGCCGATAAGGGTCTGGCGAAGCAGATTCGCACTTTTTCTGGTTACGTCTTTTACCGCCAAATATTCCTTAACACCTGTCTTCGTGAAAAGCTCTGCAATAGAATTGTCGACAAAGCCAACGTTAATCGTTTCATAAAAGCCACAGCCGTTAAGATACATTCCGAGCGATTCGACCAGCTTCTGACGTGTATCGACCGGCACCACTTCGATTTTGATTTTAGATTCTGTCGGCACCTTGTTATAGCCATAGACGCGTGCGACTTCTTCAATTAAATCAACTTCACGATAAACGTCACTGCGCCACGAAGGTACCGAGCAAACTATCAAATCATCCTTGCTTTGCGGCTTGAAACTTAAAGCAGTGAGAATTCTCAGCACTTCTTCGCAAGGGACCTCGATACCGAGCAATCTGCTTAAGCGTGAAAGCCGCAGCGTTACCTCTTTCTGTTCCGGCTTTTTAGGATAAATATCAACCACTCCCCTGGCCACTTTACCGCCTGCTACCTGAGTTATCAGTTGTGCAGTGCGTTTTGAGGCCCAGTCCACCATCTCGATATCGACGGTACGTTCAAATCGAAAGGCGGCCTCTGAAGGAAGTGCGAGTCTGCGGGATGTTGTGCGGACACTGACAGGGTCAAAGTAGGCATCCTCCAGAAGAATTGTGGTGGTCGTTTCGCTGACCTCGGTATCCAGCCCGCCCATAACGCCGGCTATAGCCACAGGTCCTTGTGCATCGGCGATAACCAGCATATTAGGATTAAGATCGCACTGTGTACCGTCGATGCTGGTCAGACGTTCGCCGGCAATGGTCTTTCTGACTATTATTTTGCCATCAGCAATCTTAGCGTAATCAAAGGCATGTGGCGGCTGGCCGGTCTCCATCATTGCGTAGTTGGTCGCATCAACCACATTATTGACACTGCGGAGCCCGACCGCTTCAAGCCGTCTTCTGAGCCAATCCGGCGATGGGGCCACTTTGACGCCGTCAATAATCCGGGCGGTATATCGGCCGCACAAATCCGGCTCGACAATTTCTACATCGGCGAATTCTCTAACGTCTCTGTCCAGCTCGTCCAGGTCAACAGCCGGCATCTTTAGCTCTTTGCCGGTCGCAGCAGCTAACTCACGGGCAATACCGATATAGCCCAAGCAATCACCGCGGTTACTGGTTATCTCAACGTCGATTACAACATCGTCATAGAAAGGTTCTATACCCTCACAAGGAAATCCTAAATCGCTCAGTACCTCAGCGATTTGGTCGGTACTATCAGTGGCACGGCCTTCCAGGCCGTGAACACGGGCAGGATGCCCCTGCCACTCAATATAATCACTTAACCAATTCAGCAAAATTTTCATAACGATAGCACCGTCAAAAAATTACAAAGCAAGATCAAGGACCACAGTCCGAATTAAGCGATACCTTACTCCCAAGGATGTGAACTGTCAATGGTCTGATTTTAGATTTCATTCGTTATCCTCCCGCATTGTCATTCCTGCTCCGTCTCCCCGCATCGAAGTTCGGGGTAAACTCTGTGCGGGATAAACTCCAGCAGGAATCCACAAGAATTGGGTTTGAATTGGGTTTGTTTTTGGGCTGCGAAAAAATCGTTTTTTGTGTAATCCATTGTTAAAGTTAAGTTTACGGTCATTTTGGCCATTTCGGAAATTGGGTTTGTTTATTCGGACCGAGAAATCATCTTTTTTTCTCTAATCCTTTGTTAAAGTTAAGTTTACATTCATTTTGGCTTTTTGGAGATTGGGTTTGATTGGGTTTGAATTGGGTTTGTTTTTTCCACTTAGCCAAGTGTCCAATTTTTCATATTTACTTTTCATATAAGAGTTTACGTTAATTTGAGCTTCCTTGACATTGGGTTTGTTTTGCATAAAAAGGGGTGATTTGTAAAGAATCCTCTACAGTTGTAGAGGGGCGAGGGAGTGAAGAGTGAGCTAAAGTGCCTAAAGTGAGCTAAAGTTGGATTCTCGATGCTTGTAAATGGTTCATAGTTCATGGTTCATAGTTCATGGTTCATGGTTCATTGGTAATTGACTAATCTGGATCCCCGACTACGACCTTCGGGGAAAAGTTTGGCTGGGCCTGCTGGCTCTAAGTCCTTGCTGCGCTGTAGCTTACGACATGCAAACTGAAATGTCATCTTCGCCTACTGGCGGTTTATGTTTGCCTGCTGGCTAACATACGCGTATTATAACATATTATCAAAAATAAGGCAAAAGAAAACGGCCAAAAAAGCACTTTTTTTGGCCATTCCGAGTATCCGCCGAAGGGAGATACGAGGTACGAATTATTATTTTTTCTTGAAAATCTAGCTTCTATTGTGTAAATTTCTCATTACTGAGCGAGCGCATCTTGGATTTATGCTTCTTAGTAACGGTTTTGGGACGATGCGCATAGAACTGTGGCTGTGAATTACTTATAGCTCTTATAGAGGTGCTATTGTTTTGAAAAGGAATGTCCTTACAGTCTTTTTAGCATCACCAGGGGATCTTGAACTTGAACGGAATATTGCCCGTGAAGTTGTTGAGCGGATTAACAAGGTTATTAGCAGACGCGTGGATTGGCACATTGAACTCTTGGGGTGGGAGGACACATTACCGGGTTACTCACGTCCACAGGACATCATCAACAAGGATGTCGATTACTGTGATCTTTTCTTAGGTTTATTGTGGAAGCGTTGGGGCCAAGCGACGGGTAAATACACTTCTGGTTTCCATGAGGAATTCTTGCGTGCTCGTAAAAAACGGATGAGTTCAGGGGCTCCTGAAATATGGTTATTTTTCAAAACTATCGACAGTGATAATATGGAAGATCCTGGCGAGCAACTTAAGAAGGTATTGCAGTTTAAGAAAGAACAAATTGAACAGAAAAAACTGCTTTTTAAGGAATTTGCAAATCCCCAGAGTTGGGAGAAAGTAATATATGATCAACTAATGGCATACGTTATCGAGCTCGCTTATGAGTCACAAGAGACTGGTCCAGACAAGGCCGTGGCCACCAGTAAGGGAACTGGAGAAGAGGTAAGGATATACGGTGAAAATAAACCAGAAGGTGATACCTCATATCCTCCTGAACTAGGATTGATACTACAGAAGACAAGTAATTACATCAATGGGAAGGAAGGTGTGGAATTAGATTTCTGGGACAAGACTCGTCTATTTCTCTTAGCGAATTCATGGTTCTCTTCAGTACATTTGGATGAACGTCTTGGTGTCCATGAAATCAACCTTGTATATTCCCGAAGGAAATCATGGGTGCTTTCAGACGAAGAATTGGCGTTTATCTTTCGGACGATGGCAATTTACGAATATCATACGTGTCCTGGGTGGTACTGGTTTCGAGGTGAGGATGAGAACTTTGTGGACAAATGCTTATTTTGGCTCGCAGTTTCTGCAAAAGACGCAGAAGTAAGGAAGATGAGCTTCACATTAATGACGCGAACAGGCTGCCGTCCCCCAAAAAAGATTATTGAGAACGGACTCTCTGAGGATGAAAGCAAAATTGTTCTAGAGACAATAAAACTCTTAGCAGAAACAGGCCTACCCGAGGACATTGAGCTTCTTGACAAAGTCTTAGATAGCAACGAATCTGAGATCAAAAGTTCGGCAGTATCAGCACGATTAGATCTACTCTATAAAGAGGATCCCAATAAAGCCTTACGCGAGTATAATAAAATCGGCGGTAATCAACCAATATTCATAGATCTTGCTTCGAAAAAAATGAATCTGTCTATCGATAACGATGTTTTGGTTGAGTCTTTAGAATCACCTCATACTGAAGTGAGACGCTTCGCCACAGGCTATCTGAGGACATTGAAGAAGCTTGACAGCGAAACAGCCAGAGGCCTTCTTGAAGACACAGATTCAGAAGTGCGCCGTCAAGCATTATGGACGCTAGTTGAGTTAGGCGAGAAAATCACGGCTGGACAAGCAAAAAAACTATTCCTTCCAAAAGAGCGGAAACAGTCATGGGGCTTTGGTCTATTGGGGGGTGGTATTGGCTACGGCTATGGATCAGGAATTTTTTTCAGAGAGTTTTATGAGGCCATATTGAAACAAACTCCACCAGAAGAGATACTTGCATCATTGGATACTTATGAATCTTACATCGAAATATCTTACCACTATCTAGCTGTAAACCATTTCCAGCTCATCGAGAGTAGAATCCGTCCCGATCTGGATAACGAATTTGTAAACTTGATTAGTGAATTGGATCAAAAGGGATGGGAGAGCGACACTGTTGATTTCGTTAAGGCACAAATGATTGAAGCTGCACTGGCAGGTCTTGCAGAACATGGTAATAAAAGTGATGTTAAGTATGCAAGGAAGTTTGTTGGAAAGACTCGCTATAATACGGCTGATCCTGAGGCAGTGAAATTGCTTGTTAAGTATGGTGACATATCTGATGTCGAAAAACTCCTCGAGGTAGCATTGGCTACTGGAACTGAAACAAGGCGGATAGCATTCGAGTGTGCCCTAAAACTTGCTAACGACAAGATTGCGGTCCTGGAAATCATGTTAAAAGAAGGTGATGGGAAAACAGCAGGGAAGGCTGCTGAGGAACTCTGGGTATTGGATGAAGACCGTGTGCGCAAGATATCAAGGGTAATGCTTAGTGAAGATGACACTGATAAGCGGCTTATAGGGCTTGCCATTCTTGTTAAGTTCTGCAAGAAAGCAGAATTAGAGGCCCTACTTGATGAGTATATGGCAACATCCCCCCATTACTATAACGTTGTGACCTGGCTTGACAAAACGTTATACGCATCTGGACGCTATGGAGAATGCTTCAGAAAGGAATTGCTGGAGCGACTATAGAAAGAATATATTGGCGAAAATAATTGAAAAGGTGGCAAAAGTCAAAGAAAAAAAACGTGAAGCGTATTCCACTTCACGGGGCACGGGTCACGCTACCCCCGATGTTTCGACATCTTGAAACAAAACTGGGGGGTGACTACGTCACAGATTATATTCTTTTATTTTTCGGTAGAGTGTTCTTTCGCCGATGCCTAAGATTTTTGCAGCCTTTTCTCGGTTGCCTTTTGTTTTGGCTAATGTGTCTATGATGGCCTGCTTTTCAATTTCTGCTCTCTGAGATAATGTCAGGTTTTGTTTTTAGCAGTCAGCAAATCCACCGCCTTTTTAATGTTCTCAGCGGTTGAGATTAAGAACAGCTCATCGCCTTCGTTGATGACCTGCTTGCCCCTGGGGATTGAGAATTCTTCGGCTTCGTGATTATATACCGCAATGAAGACACACTGGGATGGGAAGTGGCGACTTCCTACAATGTCCTCAACGCTCTTACCGGCAACTCTTGCATGCTCAGGGACAATAATCATGAAGATATTCGCCTTGCCTCCACCTATAGTTGTTATTCTTCGGACCTGAGGATTCTCGATGTCCATCATTATCTGGCTGACCATCAGGTCGGTGACACGAACAATCGAGTTTACGCCAGCAACTCTGTAAGCATTTTTATACGCAGGGTCCCTCATCCTGACTATAATCTGGGGCACCTCAAAACTCTTAGCCAATATTGCACAAGCAAGGTTGTCGGCGTCGTTGCCCGTTGCGGCAACCACTACATCGGCCTTTCCGATGCCGGCTTCATTCAAGGCTTCGATGCTCGTAGCGCTTCCGTTAATCGCAACAACTCCTGTTTCTGCATACAGCTTATCGCAGATTTCCTTATCCTGCTCAATCAAAACCACATCATGCTTGTTATCCAGTAACCTGTGAACAAGCCCACCCCCAACCATTCCACCGCCGGTAACCACAATATACATTTTTTATTACCTCCAATAAAGCTGGTAACTGGTGATTGGTAATTGCTTACCATTTAACCGATTAACCAATTAACTAATTCTCCAGGCCTTTCTTGAAAACAAAAGCAATACCGGCAATATTTCCAGTCTTCCTGCCAGCATACCAAAAATATACGTCAGTTTCACAACAGGATGAATATCTATCATATCCCGGCCGGAGATATAACATGGGCCGATATTGCCCATCGCAGAAAACATCCCTGAGAACGATTTCCAAGGGCCTTGATTTGAAAACAGAGCCGTAATCACTCCGCCGACCAGTAACAGCGCCATCCAGGTGAAAAATAAAGCAGCTATCCGATGCACTTCGTCTTCGGGTAATATTTTCCTGTCAATAATCAGCCCTGTAGATGCTTTGCTGGAGGTTCTTAGCTTGAAAAGCTCTCTGAACATCAGCCGATTAAGTATGGCGATGCGCAAGACCTTAAAGCCCCCCGCCGTTGACCCAACACAGCCACCGACAACCATCATAACCAGGAACAATTGCTTAGACGCGGCACCGAAGAAATCAGAGCCAATATTCTTTGTCGCAAAACCGGTCGTTGTGAGAATAGAAATCACCTGGAATATGCCGTGCCGGAATGAGCGCTCAAATTCGCCGAGGTCGATAGCGGTACCACGTGTGAAGAGGGCTCCGAGAGCACCTGTCCGGTAGAGACGCTCAATCATGATGACGGTTATAAAAACAGCTATTAGCCGCCACCAGTATCGAATCTCAATGTTGTCCCAGAGTGCTTTAAAGTCTCTCGTCAAGAGACGGTAATGCACCAAGAAGTTGATTCCGCCTAACATCATTATAAAAGTGAGAGTATATTCTATCAGCCTGTAATTGGGATGTCCCGTCAGGCGGTAAAATTCGATGCTGCTGTCGTGAGGTGAAAAACCACCTGTGGCCAAGGCACTCAAAGTGTGGCAAACGGCATCGAAAACCGGCATCTTTTCGATGGCAAGAACGGCCGCAGCTAATAACGTGAATATCGCATATATCGCCCAGATTATTCTGAGTGTATGGAACAATCCGGGCGCAGGCCTGTGGGCAGAAATCTTGTGGCTCTCGGCCCCGAAGATATGATGAGCTCCGCCGGCCTGAAAGGTCAGCACTAAGAAAAAGGAGAGTATGCCTATGCCGCCCAGCCACTGAGTAAGCGCCCGCCAGAAAAGTATGCTCCTCGGCATATTGTCCAGCCCAGAATAAATTGTGATACCGGTGGTAGTAAAGCCGCTCATAGCTTCAAAGTAGGCGTCGAGGTAGTTCAAAGGAGTTGCAATTACAAAGGGCAAAGCTCCTATCGCTGAGGCAACAAGCCAACTGAGGGCACATATAAGCATAGAACCGGTAGTATCAAGAACTGCCGGCTTAAACACGTGGCGCAAAATCATTCCGAGCGAAAATGAGATGAGAGCCGCAATGACAAAAGCGGTTGCGGTAACCCAGCCGTCACCCAATCGTCCCCAGTAAACCAGAACGACTATCAGCGGGAACAAAAGAATCAGGCCTAATATCTCCAGCAGATTTCCAATAAAGTGGAATATACAACTGATTCGTCGAAATCCGTTTCTCATTCGCAGCTCCATAGTTCATCAACGCCGCTGCCGGCCTGATTTCTGAATTATAATGACTGTGGGGACTATTGCAAGTTATTTAACCGGTCAATATCACAGCCCACCGGCACAAAAGATTTGGAATGGGCAAATTTGGTCTTTTGTTTTTTCTGGTTTTTCTTTATAATGGGGGCAACTAATTCGCGTTAAGCGATTTAAGGAGAACTGTAATGAAAAAATACAATTTAATCGCCCTGCCGGTTCTTTGCCTGGCAGCAAGCGTGTTCCTTGCAGGCACTGCCGGCACAGGCGGGACAAAGAGTGAATTCGCAAGGACCACAATCGACTTGGGAATCGTCGTAAGCGATGTGGAAAAAGTAGCGCAGTTTTACAAAAATGCGCTGGGATTTACCGAGATGCCGGGCTTTGATGTCTCGAAGGAAATGGCGGGCGATTCAGGCCTGGCTGATTACCAGGTCTTCCGTGTAAGGGTACTTGTGCTGGGAGATGAGGCAAGCGCAACCAAAATCAAAATTATGGAATTCCCCGAGGCGCCCGGGAAAAAGATTGATAACCAATTTATCCACTCGAGCTTAGGGTACAGCTACCTGACGATATTTGTCTCGGATACGACCGCAGCCGTGGAGCGAGCCAAAAAAGCCGGGGTGCTTCCGGTGAAAGAACCTTACCAACTCGGTGGAGGAAATTTCTATCTGACTCTGGTGAAAGACCCCGATGGCAATATTATCGAACTGGTAGGCCCTAAAAAATAACTTGTTCTACAATCGGTCAGCTAAATAATTTGAAGATATGTCCATAGTAAAATGCTTCCAGTCACTATATTAGACTGTTAAACTGGAGCACAGTCTTGATTACAAAAAAATAAATACGTGGGGCAGCGTACAATGGACGATATCGGGCGATTTGAACAACTTAACAATAGCGGCTATTGCTGCATATCTATCGTTACCCATGAAGAACGGTACGCACTGGAAATCGTACACGAGGCGGCACTTGGTCAAAAACGCGGTATGTGGATATGGTCTGTCGCCGGCGGCGTCAGAGAGGGCTTTCTGTCTGACAGCCCTTTCATAGCCGATACTGAAACTCCCGCCACCGGACTTCGTTACCTTACCGATGTAAAGGAAGGTTCTATTTGTGTAACCCTCGACCTTGCTGAACATCTCAAGGGCGGCCTGACGTTGCGGGCCCTGCGTGACCTTATCGACTGTTTGGAGAAGAATGGCAGCACGCTCGTGATGATTGACAGCGAAGATAAACTGCCCGAAGTCGTTAAATCTTATGCCAAGCCCTTTGAAATTTCTTTCCCCGACCAACAGGAGCTAAAAGAAATTGTCCGTAAAACGTTGCAGCACTTCCACCGCGAGAAGCCCATCGAGATCGGTATCACAAAAAAGGGCCTGGATACCATTGTCCGTAACCTTCGTGGCCTGACCCGCCGTCAGGCTGAACGCATTATTATCGATACCGTCGCCGACGACAGACGTTTCGACGACAATGATATAAACGTCGTAATTGCGAGCAAACGTCGGATGATTCAACGCGGAGGCTTGCTGGAGTATATCCAAATACCCCTGGACCTGAGCGAAATCGGCGGTATGAGGCGACTGAAAAAATGGCTGAACCAGCGTAAAGACGCATTTAGCTCCAAAGCCACGAAGTTCGGTCTTGAAGCACCCAAAGGCGTGCTTATGCTCGGCGTGCAGGGTGCCGGAAAAAGTCTCTGTGCCAAGGCGATTGCAACCGCCTGGCACCAGCCGCTCTTGAGATTGGATCCCGGCGCTCTATTTAACAGCTACATTGGCGAATCCGAGCGCAACCTCCGCGAGGCACTGCGCCAAAGCGAAATGATGTCACCGGTAGTTCTTTGGATTGATGAGATCGAAAAGGGCTTTGCCTCAGCCGCCAGCCAAAGTACCGATGGGGGCCTGTCCAAAAGGATGTTTGGGACCCTTCTGACCTGGCTGCAGGAGCACGAAGCACCTGTATTCGTCGTCGCTACCGCCAATGACATCGAGGCCCTTCCGCCTGAACTTCTGCGCAAAGGCCGATTCGACGAGATATTCTTTGTTGACCTGCCCAGCCGGGATGTGCGAAAAGAAATATTTGCTATTCATCTAAAGAAACGTAAGCGAGAGCCCAAGAAATTCGAGCTGGAGGTATTGGCCGAGGCATCTGAAGGTTATAGCGGCTCTGAAATAGAGCAGGCCATCTTGTCCGCCCTGCATGAGGCATATACCGAACAAATCGATCTAAACACAGAAAGGATTCTCTCGGCCTTGAGGGCTTCGCCGCCGCTTTCGGTAACATTAGCCGAAAGGGTCCAGTGCCTGCAGGCCTGGGCCGAGGGCAGATGCGTCCCGGCTGATTGAAAAACAAACTAAGAATCTTTGGGCTTTTATCTTTTTGCTCTTCCCCTTATAATAGGCCCTGGCGTTATGAAAAATTGAGGTTAGGCATACTTTGAAAAGAAAAAATTGTTCCCCACTTTCGTGAGGACAAGCTTTCAATTTTTTCTTTTCAAACAGCGAATTATTGTTTAGCAAGCAGCTATTTGATTATTTAAGAAAAACAAAAACCTGATTTTCTTAAATAATATATGCCTAACCTCAATTTTGCAGAAGACTTAATAAGCCAACTAATTA
>Ga0114922_10006962_pt1 | contig 10351 bp, 6 predicted proteins | sample AartaG_FD_100975 | JGI IMG/M metagenome (GOLD analysis project Ga0114922, IMG submission 100975) | Deep subsurface microbial communities from Aarhus Bay to uncover new lineages of life (NeLLi) - Aarhus_00045 metaG | ecosystem: Environmental > Aquatic > Marine > Oceanic > Sediment | place: Aarhus...
CACACTCTAATAACTGGTTGTTTATTAACAACAATATAAATATAGCTGCTAAGGAATGAATGTATGCTATAGGTCCTGTAACAGGAGAATATGAAAGCATGAACCAAAATCTGCCTTCTATACTCGTTATCAGTTCTTGTGGAAAACTCAAAATTGTTTCTCTCCCAAATGAACCAACTTGTATAGATCTACTAGAGCATGAACAAAGAGAATCTGCAAAAAAAGAGTATAAGCAGAGTAGTACTAAAGCAGGTTATCTCTATACTGGAGAACAAGCTAAATTTGTTCGTAAATCTGTAGATGTCCTTAGGCACTTCTGTTTAGTTGATTATAAAATCCTATCTGCAGGTTTTGGTTTAGTGGATGAGCAAGAATCCCTTCCACCATATGATTGTTCTTTCACCAATAAAACTAAGAAGGAAATAGTAGATATGGCTGAAAGACTTTCCATTCCTAATGAAATAAAACACATTGCGAAGAAGAAGTACGATCTTGTCTATCTTGCATTAGGTAAAGACTATCTTACTGCTGTTGGAGATGTGAATATATTTGCTCCTAACTCCAGTTTGGTCGTACATTTCAATCCTAATTTAGTCTATGAAGCAGAAAATATTTTTTCAGTTAATCAGAAACTAATTGTAGGCAAAAAATACAATCACCAAATTTTCAAATCTCCAATCGGTGGATACATTCGTGCAAAAGGTTCACTTTTGCTGAACTATGCTCTGGATTTGAAAGAACAAAATAGTAATCCAAAAAAGTTTGATTTTAGACAATGGTGGGAGCAAAAGAAGGTTCTTTTGTAAGAGTTTTTAGGCTTTTATATCGAATTCTATATAATTTTAAGATGAGTTAATGGCTACTTCGAGTGAAATTTCTCTTGCTGTGAAAAATATCAAAAGAGTCCTAACAGATGACGAGATAATAGAAGTTGCAACATATTGTAAAGGCTTAAGAACTATCAAAACTAAAGAAAACGAATCTAGAGAAAAATATATTGCTAATTTCAAAGATAACTATGATGTTTATGTTCGTACCATAAATGCCATTGAAGAAGTTACAGAAGAATTACACAAAAGTTTCTCGATAACAAAAACGAAAGTGAGAGAATTAGCTATACTTGGTTTAAGAACAAAACAAGAAGAGTTAGGAGTAACAAAGTATCTGCTAAATCCAGTAAAGTACTCTTTTATGAAAACTATAGTTAACTGGATTGATAATCCTTCAGCATTAAAGATAAAATCAGTATACGTACCTCGAACGAAAGAACAAAAAGAAGGTAAGGAGAATTCAAAGAAAAAGCAAACTGATTCTGATGTTCAAGCCGATGTAAAAGAGAGACCAAAACCAAAACCAAAACCAAAGCCTAAGCTAAAGATTCTTGAAGAATCTCTTGATATAGATTTGAAGATTATTGAAAAGAAGAAGGTGAATAGCTCCTGGAAATTAAGTTTTCGAATAGAAAACAGAACAGATTTTCCTTTGCAAAATCTTGAAATCAAAATCTATGATGAAAATGATGATACTGTTAGAGTAAAATCTGTATCTGGAGATCTAATTGAAACTGCAAATGGAGTGATCTTTATTCGTTTTATCCCTGCTTCTATGACTAATGATTATTATAAGGCTAAATTTGTTTGTACTGTATCTGATGTAGCTAGTATTCAAGATGGAGTAACATTCTCAGTGAAACATGATTGCCCAGCTCACAGTAAAGTAATAACAGCGATATTTGATTTGTAGAATGAATCAATAATAAGATTCATAGCGTTTTGGAAATAAATTTAAAAAAGAGTAATCCTCAGAACATTATATGAGTTCAAAATTTGAGGAATTTGCATCTGTTTTACATATTCAGGTTGCAGATGATGGTCTAGATGTTCTACGTGTTCTATATTCTGAACCAGAAGAAGAAATTAAAGACACTTTGGTTTTACTTCCTGGATTCGGCTCATTGCCCAGTGCTTGGGATGATGTTTTACTTGAGATGATGAAGAATCACAGAGTTTATGTCATTGAAACAAGAGAAAAACATACTGCTCAATTAAGAAAGAAACCTGACTTAGGTCCAGAGAGATTTGCTCGAGATATAGCTGAAGTGATAGATTACTTGATGCTAGAAGACTACTTGATGATTGCTTCAAGCTACGGAGCTGGGTTCACTTTGATTGCTATGAGTATGGGGATTCTCTCTCCCAGAACCATTTATCTAGTTGGTCCTGTACTTCGAATAGAAGTTCCTGGATATACATGGCCATTTGTTCATATCAATATCCCAATTGTATGGAGATTTATTGTAAAACCTATAGCAAAATTTGTAATTCGTTATATCTATCTCGACAGAACTCAAAAGGAACAAGCAAAGAAATATTGGGGTTATTTTGATAGTTATAATGCCAAACGAGTTCGTAAAACAATGTTAACTCAAAAGAAATTTAGAATTACTAACGAAGTTCTAGCTAAAATCAATACTAAGTGTATATTCGTTGCTGCAGAAAAAGACAAAGCACATGCTAGCGAAATCACGATGAACATTCACAAAGCAGTTAAGGATTCTGAATATTTTGATTTAGAAACAAATATTGCTGCACATAGTCTGCCATTAGTTGAATTAATTAGGAAAATTGAAAAGCAGTAGCTCTGATACTTTCAAAACATTTTTTAAACGAATATATTCTGCTTGTTTATCAGCATGCTTGGCAATCATACTAATGGAAATAAAGTTAACTCTATTATCTTTTTTAGGGTTCTAATTGGTTTCAGTAATCGTATGGTTCGCTATGTTGTACCTCTCTTTGTTATTTTTCTAAGTTGGGATAGTTTTTCTTATGGTTTACTTTTTTCCGTTTCTGGTTATCTTGCAACTGGTGTGGTTTTAGGGCTTGGATACATAACTGATGTAAGAAAGCGAAAGTATACTATGATTGCAGGGATAGGATTAGCTAGTTTGTCCATGTTTCTATTCTACATTTCTAGTTTCACTGAGATAAAAGGTTGGATGATCGCAGCTTATTCTCTATTTGGTGTTTCTGGTTCCTTGGCACAAATTTCTCTTACAACTCTCTTAGCTGATATAAGTCCTTCTAAAAAAGATAAAACAAAGTTTTTCAGTATAATGGCTTTCTTTTGGAATCTAACAGGTGTATTCACACCTCTTCTTGGTGGAGCTTTTCTTACAATTTTCATTTCGAAATTACCCATCTACCAAAGCTATCTAAATTCTCCACTTACTATATTTGTTGAAAGATCTTTACTCTACTATCAATTAAGAAATGGTTACATGCTCCTCATTCTCATCGTTGCTATTTTTCTTTTTGTGACTATGCTATTAGCTTTCAAATTTCCTATTCCTGATACAACAAAGGAAGAAGCAAAAGAGATGACCAAAGATGATGACTGGAAAGAATATGAAGAAACTAGTAAAAAACCAATTAGGGTACAATTGGCAGCATTTTTTGTTTGTGAAGCAATTATAGGTTTTACGTCAGGAGTAGCCATCCCTTTTATTAGATTCTATATTATTGAAGAACTTGGAGCGACTGATATTCAATGGGCATATATACTTTCAGCATCAAATGTTGGAATTGCAGCGGGAAGTTTGTTAGTACTTCCTATGAGTAATAAAATGGGGAATGAGAAGGTTCTTGCTCTACTCCATTTCTTAGTACCTGCTTTAGCTCTTGGGATAACATTGGGACCTACTTTAGTGGTTGTTGCATTATTCTTTGTAATCAGAGGAACTTCAGCAAATATGTCCCGACCTACTTGGAATGCATTCTTCTACAGCTGGTTACCACCTAAATATAGAGGAACATCAACGGGTTTTGTCTCTGCAGGGAGACGATTATCAAGAGCTTTGGGAACTTCCTCTGGGGTTTTCATTTACAATGCTTTACTTGCTTGGACTTTTCCAATAGCTACTTTAGGATATCCCATAGCCATCATGATTCCAATAATAGCTCAAAGATTTCTGAAGGGTAAAAAATCTGAAAAGAAAACTGCCCTACCAGAAGATGATTCTTTGAGAATTTAAATCGTGTGTATTGGTTTCTAAATGAACGTTTAAATAGGCAAATCTAGTAATGAATTATTAGAATTTCAGAGTGTTACTCGCATATATAATTAGAGGCCACTTTATACTAAGTGAAATAAGGAGATTCACAGATGTTTGCACCATTCAGCGTTCGACACGAAAAGACATTCGAAGATCCCTATGTTGTAGAACTTGTCAATGCAATAGAACAAGACAAGAATGCACTAAATAACTTCGCAAAAGCATGCATAGATTATACAACTACAAATTTTGTAAGTGCAGATTTACAGGATCTTGCAATTGATGCAGCTATTTGTACTCGTGATTTCCGATCTCTATTGAAACTGACAGAAGCACTAGCTAGACCTGAGTATTATCTCTACAGAGCTTATGCTTACTCAAGACTCAACATGACAAACAAAATTGTAAGTTTGAAACTACAATTTCAACAGAAATATAGTGAATCGCTAGAATCTCCTAGAAATGCTTTTGTTACAGCTAGTTTGGAATTTCTACTTCTTTATGGTGAACAAAACTATCCAATGGCTCTAACTACTGTTGATGAAATTGATCACCATATCGCCTCATATGCAGACGAATTTGAAGGGAAGCTTGCAACTTTTCTTATTTATACTTTAGCTGCTCAAGGTTTCCTTTTAATAAGTGACTTTGATAAAGTCGAAGCTCTAGCCAGACGTGTTCTTCAAAGTGCAGTAAAACAAAGAGATCCTTATTTCCAATCTGTTGCTTTGAACCTTATTACCACAGTTTTTATTAACAAAGGTGAATTCAAGAAAGCTCAAAAAATGCTCAATGCAGCGATTATTCCAACAGAGGAAACAGGTTTAGCTGCAGACAGAGCAAGTTTACTAAATAATTCTGCCAAATTAGAATTAGCAAGAGGAGACTTTGAAAGATCTATCAGATTGCTAAGACAAATTCATAAACTTGTTTCCAAGAATCCAAGAGCAAAAGCTGTTAGTGCATCAAATATTGCAGAACTGTGTCTCTTGCTAGAAAGATATGAAGAAGCAAGAGAAATGCTTGATGTTGCTCTTAAATTGGATGAGGAAATGGAACTTAATCTTATCCAACCTTATTTGTTATCTGCATGGATAGCTATTGAGAGGGATAACTATAATCTAGCAGAAACTTCTATCAAGATGTGTAAACTAAAATTGGATGAAGTGGGAGAATTAAGAGTTAAGCCAAATATTTACTATTATGAGGGTCTTCTACACAAGAAGAGAGGAAAGACTGATGAAGCAATCCTAGCCTTTCAAATTTCAAACAAAGCAGCATCTGATTTGGATAATGTAGAATTTCTGATTAAAGCTCAATTTGAGTTAGCCGGATTACATCTTGATAGATTTAATGAGAATAATGAATTAACTGATTATTCAGCTGTATTAGGTTATCTTAATAATCTAACTTATCTGTCAGAAGAGCAATTTATCCCAAGATTAATGTGTGATATTCAGATGCTAAAGGGGTTATTGCTAGTTCATGGTAATAAGCAAGAAAAGGCAATGGAAGCTATAGCAGAAGCTTATGAACTTGCCAAGAAATTCAATTATCCTAAAGTGCAAAGAGAAGCTCAATCATTACTTAGCGAAATAGATAAAGATCAAAAAATTGAAAAATTCGCTTCTATACTTGAAGAGAAGGGATTCGAGAAATCAGATAGGATGTCTGAAACTCTGAAGAAGTATCAAGGTTTCAAATTTGTTAAGGCTCCTAAAGTTGTTGGCTCAAAACTCTATGGCATTGCACTAGTAGATGCTGATTCAGCAGTTATGAAATACCGTTTTACAACAAAGCACGAATATCAAGATGAAGCTTCTCTAGTACCAATGTTAGTGGCAGCGATAAATGTGTTCTCTCAAAGTGTTTTGGAAGAAGATTTAGTCTTAAGCGAAGTCACTCAAGAAGGTAGAGATCTTCTTATCGATATGATAGAAGATAGAATAGTTATAGCAATAACAGAGAAAATTACTTTCAATCTCAAGAATCAGTTTGAGAAATATGTTAATACTCTAAGTAAATTTATTCCCAAAATAGAACCTATTGGTGCAAAAGCTTCTCATCAAGAAGTATTAGATAGGATAACTATAGTCTACTTCCTACTTGAAGGAATCCTTCAAGAAAGAACTAGAGAACAGAAAGTAGATTTAGATTCTAGTTTGAAGGAACTAGAAGATATTATTGTAACAGTAGAAGCTGATTTGAGAGCTCTTTTAGAGCGAGCTGAACAAGCTACAGCAGAAGAAATCATTGAACAAGTTGATGGTGAATTAAGAAAAATTGATAGTCTTATTCGCGCAAAAGATCCAAAGCTTTTAGCTTATATCGAGACTTATGGTATTCCAGTTGCCAAATCTTTTGATGACGCACTTGACCTTCATGAAACTGTAACTGTAGACCTAATAGCCGATGAGATTCAACTTGATGCAAAAGAAGAAGCTATAGCTGGATTTGAGCATGAATTTACATTACGTCAAGAAGATTTGGCAGAAATTGGTATTCCACTTGAGGAGCTAGATCATGGAACTGATTTAGACCAAGAATTATATGAAATTGAAGCAGATTTAGAGGACATTGAAGAAGGGAGAATGGACACTTCTAGAGAAGTAGTTTTAGAATCAGATGAAGTTATTATTGAAACTGAAGATTTAGCAGTAGATTTAGCTGAAGAATCCGTATCACTGGGTATTCCACAACCTCCAGAAAAACCTGACGATGAGGAAATTGAAGAAGAGCCTTTAGAAGAGATAGTACCTGGAGAAGATTTTGTTGAGATTCCTGAACCAGAAGAAGTGAATGAGCTAGAATCAGTTTTTAATGGAGATTTAATAGAAATACGACCTCCACCTGATGATGAAATTGTGATACTAAAACCTGCTGAAACTCTCGAAGTTAACCAAATGGAAGATGCTCCTAAGATGGACGAAATTATACTAGACTCAGAAGAAGTAGTATTAGACTCAGAAGAAGTTTCTTTTACTTTTGAAGCTGATGATTTAGTAAAGAAAGCAGAAGAAGTACTGAAGAAAGCAGAAGACGTCGAAGATGAAGAAGAAGACGAATAATTAAAATAGTTAAATAGCTAAAATTATTCTCGCGTTTTTAAATAATTTTGATTATAATAGTATGCTAGTTAATCTAGCAGGAATTCATAAATGTGGAAACTTACTATCGTAGAGTACGATAACTTTGTCGATCCAAATTCAGGAGAAAGCAAAGCTGAGAAGGTAGAAGAGTTTGAAATGAATTCTATAGAAGAACTAGCAAACTTTCTTTTGAACATAAAAAAGGATTTTAACACGAATCCTGAGTTCTTTTGCCCTTCTTGTGGTTTCTGGACAAGCTATCAGCTGATTCTAGAAGATGGTAGGAGCAATATTGTAAGTGTTAGAAATCTATTTGAGCTGTTTATAGATAATAGTGAACTAGTTTGGGATAAAACAAGTATTTCCTTAGAACAAATAGAGAAAATACTAGCAAGTGGAATAACATAAGGGGGTTGAATCGATAGTATAAATAGGGAGCTGTTTTGTTGAATGTTTTACTCGACAGCTAATTTATAGTTATTTGAGAAGAGCATAAAACAGTTTTTGTTGTTTAGAAACTATGAAATTCATAGAAATAACTTTGTCAGGTAATCTTTTGACTAGGAATGTTTGTCTATAAATTCTTAATGAACAGATTAAACTTTCAGGACACCAAAATGTGTTTTATTACACAAATCACCACAAATTCTCGACTTCTATGAATGAAGTAGTAAGCAACATACGATTTAGTGCCTGTATGTTATTTTGTAGACTCGGTTTGAATAATGATACATATCTTACCTCATTGTAGTATAAGCTATCCATTATAAATTTAATATGTAGATATCCACTATTCCCTAATGAAATCAAGTATATTTTTATATCCCAAAATTCTCAATTACTATTGTAATGAGTTCAAGAATTGAATCTAGAGAAATACCTTATTTGATTAAATCAAAGAACTTTAAAGAATTACTAAATGCTCTAACCAGCGTCTATGGTCCTGAAGTTTGGGATTCTGCAAAAAAAGCTTTAGTAGAACTTGGAGAAGAATCATTTGATTTTCTATACAAATTTGTAGAAGAAATGCTTGAAAGTGACACTGAAGAATATGACGAATGGAAGAAATTCAGAGAGTCAGTAGAGATTTTAGGATTAATTGGGAATAAGAAAGCTAAGGGATTGTTATTAAGAGTTTTAGAGAATAATAACGTGTATAATTGTAGAATAGCAGTTGGTGCTTTAGTAAAACTAGGTTATGTTTTGGAAGAAGATCAACTTATTGGCGAGTTTGATAATGAAAAGAAAACCAAAATTGATGTTGCATTAAGATTTTTATCTTACTATGGATCTAAGAAATCATTTGATGCAGTTATTTCGTTATTGGATGAGAGAGAGATTTTCATTAGACAATCTGTGTTTGTAGCATTAGGAGATATTTTGGAGAGAGAAAAAGAAGAATTTTCTGAAATAAGAGATTTGATCATGAATCATTTAGAAAAAGGTGATGACAATAAAGTTCAGAATGCAGCAATTTTAGTATTAAGGAATTTTAAAGATGAGAAAACAAGAAATGAATTAATCGACAAATTTGGTAGTGAAGGGTATGGAAGTTTCAAAGCTATTATTAAAACACTGGGATTAATGGGAACAAAAGAATCATTAGAAACTCTTCTAGAATATATTAAAGAAAAATCTTGGGAATATAATGATTTGAAGGAAAGTCTTCTTAACCTTGGAGAGGATAGGAAAGAAGATATAGCATTAATGATGAAGAAAACACTTCAAAGGGATGATATTTATATTGCGCAAGTTTTAGCTGATGTTTTAGCTGAATATGGAGATGAAAGATCTATAATCCCTTTAATAGAGATTGGGAATAAAATTGAGTGGGGATTCTATGATTCAGGTATAGACAAAATTCTGATAAAAATAGGAAAGAAATATCCTGAAATAATAATAAGAAGATTAAATATAGAAGAAGATATTTGGTTAAAATCTGATATTGTTCATATATTAGGGGAAATAAGTGATATTAAAGCATTAGAATCAATTTTGAAGAATTTTCAATTATTGAATGAAACAAAAAGAGACTTTGAAATTAGTATTAGCTTCCTTTATTCTTTGACCAATTTTACCCTAGATTCAAGAGCTGTCTATCCACTTTTAACATTCATCCATGCTTGGCCAGATCCTTTCATGGGTTCTTCAGAAACAACTGGAATAATTCTTCAAATATTTAATGATTTAGGAGAAGAAGCAATTCCTGAACTAATAAAAGCATTGAATTCTGAAGATGAAGCAATACGATATATGGTTATTTGTATTGTTCAACAGTGTGAATTTGAAATACCAAATAAAGATCTAGTAGCTGCTTTTTTAGTTGAGGAGGAGCTCAAAATGGGTTTTCTTGCAACAATCGATTTTACCAAACTTGACGATGAACTTACAAATTCACTCATTCAACCGTTATTTTCTTTACTAAAAGAAGAAGATTCAGATATAGTTTTAGAGAGATTATCAGAATTAAATATCTCTGGAACAGCTGTTCCACTCTTAATACCAATGCTAGAAGAAGAGGATTTATTAGTTAGAGCGACAATTATGAGATTTTTAGAAAAAATATATTTGGATGAATCTTCGCTCCCATTGATGTTTGATTTATTTTCAGAAGACATAGGGAGGAATAATTTTCTCAACAATTTTATAAAAAAACGTTCAAGAATTTCAGATGTATCTCTTAATTTTCTAACAGAACAACTCAAAAGTGATAATGTGCATAAATCAAGAGCAGCTGTTCTAGCTCTAAAAAACTCAAATTTTGATGAAAAAGAGACCATTCTCACAAATTTCCTTGAAGAAAATCCAACAGAGGAATTGAAGTATCTAATTGAACTGGAAACTACAGAAATAGACTACGTAGGAAGATTGAGTAACAAAATAAAAAACTGTGCTAATGAAGAACGAAAGAAAGAATTACTAGAAGAGCAAATATACTGGAGTCATTTTGATAGGGATTTGATAATGGAATTTTCTTATTCTTTGATTAAGAAAGAACAAACTTGGATTGTAGAACCTCTTTACAGAGAATTGAAACGACAATGCATATATTGGATTGATGAAGATAATTTCTTTAGAAATTTAATTGATAACTTATCAGTTTTTGGCGATAAGAGTATGACGGATACTATAGTTCAAGCTACACATATTTTCATTCAAAATTCTGATTGGTCAGGAAGAAAAGAGGCTATGTGGCTTAGACAATGGA
>Ga0114922_10006963_pt1 | contig 10350 bp, 12 predicted proteins | sample AartaG_FD_100975 | JGI IMG/M metagenome (GOLD analysis project Ga0114922, IMG submission 100975) | Deep subsurface microbial communities from Aarhus Bay to uncover new lineages of life (NeLLi) - Aarhus_00045 metaG | ecosystem: Environmental > Aquatic > Marine > Oceanic > Sediment | place...
ACGAGTCCCGAAGGCAGAATCACGGTGACGCGATATCCGGTCTTCCGTGCCAGGGATTGGCACAAAATGTCAATCTCGGATGTTTTATCCAAATCCGGACGTGTTTTTAACTGCTCGGCGATCAAAAACGCGGCATTGGTCAGTTCATGTTCCGTCTGGTCATAATGAAAGGTGTGAGCGATCCTGGAAGCGGAGATGGCCACCGCGATCAAGGCCAGTGCCAAAAGCAGCACGTACGAAGGATAAATATGCCAGATCAGTCGTTTCTTTTTCATGAATTATCCTGACCCGAATGGTTTTTGTCAATCTCATCCATGTGCCTGATGTCCTCCCCTTTGACCATGTAGATTACGTCTTCGGCGATATTGACGGCATGATCGGCGATGCGCTCGAACGCCTGTGCGGCGAGCATTTGTCCGAAGAGATACCCAATGGTTTGAGGATTGTCCAGCATGTGTGTAAATAACACGCGGAAGGTTTGATCGGTTTGCTGATCGACCCTGTCATCGGCGTCGATCACGGCGAGCGCTTCGCCCGGCGATTTATTAACAAAGGCATTCAGCGCCTTACGCAGCATATCCTGGGTATCCTCGGCAATATGAGAGAAATTGACAATTTTCTTGGCGCGTTTTTCCTGTATGAAGTTTTCCACGATATGCCCGATATCAACAACTTTATCGCCAATGCGTTCGATTTCGGCGTTGATTCTGGTTACCATAAGGAGCAGGCGGAGGTTTCCTGCCACGGGGGTATAGACGCTAATGAGTTTAACGGTTTCCTCATCGAGTTCCGTCTGGAGTCGATCCAGTTCATTTTCGTTTTCATAGATTTGCGCCAGCAGAGTCGTATTCTGGTCAATGAGCACTGTGCTGATGTTGTGGATCATGTTTTCGGCGATGGCGCCCATCTGTAATAGTTTTTCTTTGAGCTTGCCGAGGTCCGCATCGAATTGTATAGGCATGGTATTCTCCAGACATTTGATTTAGAGGCCCTGACAAAATAGCAAATTTGTCACCCTGAGCGAAGCGAAGGGTCTCCAAACCAACCGTAGATCAAGATTCTTCGCTTCGCTCAGAATGACGTTTCGGGATAATTTCATTTTGCCAGGGCCTCTTAGCCGTATCGGCCTTCAATATATTCTTCCGTTCGTTTATCTTTGGGATTCACGAAAAGGCTTGCTGTCTCGCCATGTTCGATCGTCTTTCCGTTGAGCATAAAAATACATTCATCGCTGATTCGCCGTGCCTGTGCCATATTGTGGGTGACGATAACAATCGTGTATTGACCGCGCAACGTTGAAAGAAGTTCTTCCACCGCTTCGGTGCCGGCCGCATCCAGGGCGGAACAGGGTTCATCCATAAGCAATACGTCCGGCTTCAAGGGGAGAAGCCGGGCAATGCAGAGCTTCTGCTGTTGTTCCAGTTGCAGATCGATCCCCCTCTTATCCAATTGGTCCTTTACCGAATTTAAGAGAAACACTTCTTCCAAAGCCTTTTCGACCGCGGCGTCGATTTCATCTTTGTAGAGGCTTCCTTTCGGGGAATGCATTCGCAGGCCAAATGCTACATTATCATAGATGGAAATCGGCAGCGGATTCGGGCGTTGAAATACCATTCCGACTTTCTTCCTCAGTTCCACTACCGATACCTCGGGATCATAAATGTTTCTTCCCAGGATTTCCACTTTCCCTTCGATCCGCACATTGCCGAATCGTTCGTTCATCCGGTTGAAGCATCGCAGCAGCGTGGTCTTGCCGCAGCCGGAAGGACCGATCAGGGCTGTTATGAGACCCGGCTTGATTTTCGACGATACCTTCAAGAGAGCCTGGAAATCTCCATACCAGAGATCCAACTCTGAGGTTACGATTGTATAGTCGGTCCTGTCGGAATTGCTTACCATAGTACCACTACCCAAAAACGCCTTGGACATAATCATACGTAAGTTGGTTCCCCGGATTATCCGAGAACATCAATTCCGTCTCGCCTGCCTGTACCACTTTACCCCTATTCAAGAAGCAGGTCAAATCCCCCAGCCGTCGCGCCTGCTGTACGAGATTGGTAACCAGAATAATCGTCATTTTCTTCTTCAACTGGACCAGGACATCCTCTATGCGCATGGTGGTTACGGGATCAATAGCGATGGAGAATTCGTCCAGACAGAGGATCTCGGGATCGTGAGAAAGGGCCCGCGCTATGGTAAGCCGCTGTTGCTGTCCGCCGGAGAGCATCGTGCCGAGCATATCGAGTCGATCTTTGACTTCATCCCACAACGCGGCCTGACGAAGGCAGCGTTCTACAATCTCGTTCAGGGCTTTCTTGTTTCTGAGCCCGGCCCGGCGCGGGGCATACGCCACATTATTGTAGATCGAAAGGGGAAGACCGACCGGCAACGGAAAGACCATGCCGATTCTTCGTCTCAGATCGTAAACCTGTCGAGAGCGGGTAACATCGATATCATCAATCAGGATTGTGCCTTTGACGGATGCTTTCGGGATAAACTCCAGAGTTCGATTAATACATTTAAGCAGCGTAGTCTTACCGGAATTGGCGGGCCCGATAATAGCAAAAATACCATTACGCGGTATCTGTATGGATACATTTTCCAACGCTACGTTCTTTCCGTATGAAACGGTCAGGTCTTGAATGTCTATTTTGTAATCGCTCATCCGGGAATTACCATCTCTTCCTGTTGCGAATACGCATCCGCACGATGATCGCTACGCTGTTGAACGTCAGTATGAATCCCAGCAGCACGGCCGCCGTGCCGTAGAGCATGGATTCCGGTACGCCGGGGACCTGGGTGGATATCGTGTGCAAATGATACGACAACGCCATACATTGTTCGGATGGATGATAAGGCAGCAGATCACCCCGTTCCACAAATTTAAAGAATACCGCTCCGGTGAACATAATGGGAGCGGTTTCTCCGGCGGCGCGGCAGACCTCCAGGATTACTCCGGTCAGGATCCCTCCCAGAGAGTTGGGCAGGACAATCGTTCGGATCGTCTGCCATCGAGAAGCGCCCAGGTTCCAGCAGGCCATCCGAAACGGCATCGGTACGGCCGCTAACGCTTCCTTGGTGGCCACAATAATCACAGGCAGTGTCATAATCGCAATTGTGAGTGAGGCGGCCATGATCGATTTACCAAAACCGGCAAAGATAACAAAGGCGCCCACGCCAAACAGGGCATGTACGATACTGGGAACGCCCGCCAGATTCACCACGGCCAAACTGATAACGCGATTGAACCAATTGTCTTTGGCATATTCGTTGAGATAGATTCCTGCCATGATTCCCACCGGCGCCGCGACCAGCAGGGAAAATACTACGAGATATACCGTACCGATCAGCGCCGACCAGATCCCCCCGGCCCGCATTCCGTTACGAGGCACATCGGTAAGAAAGTCCCAGGTCAGAGAAGGCCACGCTTTGATGAAAATCTCTCCGATCAGCAATACCAGCGGAATCAATATCAGCACCGTCATCAAACCGAAAACGACACCCGCGATTTTCTGGTTCTTCATCTTCTTGCGCGTCAAATCGCTGGGGACGAATGGATTTACGGTTGCCTGGTGTTCGTGGGTTCGGGTCATTTTTTACGAATTCCTTTTACAGCAATATCAGCTATCAGGTTAATGACAAACGTTATAGCAAATAGTACGATTCCGATTACAAAGAGCGACTGATAATGCAGCGCTTCTGCTGGATAGGCGCCGTCCGGTAGTGGATCCAGCCGGGCCGTTTCTCCCAGTTCTGCCGCAATCGTCGCTGTCAGAGTACGTACCGAATCGAGGATGTGAAAAAAGGGCGCCTCTCCGTCAAAGGGGATATTGACCGAGTGCCCGGTACACATCAGGACGGCCATCGTTTCCCCCACAGCACGCCCTACGCCCAGCAGGACGGCAGCGAGGAGGCCGTTTTTCGCTGCCGGGAATATCACTTTTCGTATGGTCTGCCATCGTGTGGCGCCCAGGGCCTCGGCCGCTTCGAGATAGGTATCCGGTACGGCACGGATGGCGTCTTCGGCGATGGATACGATAATGGGAACGCTCATGAGCCCTACCACAATTCCGGCGTTGAGGATATTCAGTCCGATCGGAGCGCCCGTCAATTCGACAATCAGCGGGTTGAGTACCATCAATCCGATAAACCCCCACACCACTGAGGGAATCGCAGCCAACAGTTCGATCATGACCTTGAGGATTTCCTGCATCCTCTTCCCGCAAAACTTTGAGATAAACACCGCCGAAGCCAGGCTAAAAGGAACCGCCACCAACATCGCGATGATCGTAACGCTGCCGGTACCTGCCAACATAGCTAAGATACCGTACCGTTTGTTACTGGCCGAAGTCGGATACCAGTCGGGGCTCAGGAAGAAACTCTTGAAGTCGAGATGATCTTTTAGAAACGGCGCCCCTTCGCGAAATACGAAGAAGAAAATCCCGAACACGAAAATGATAGCGCTCACGCCGCAAAGGTAGATCAGGCTCACAATCGTCCGCTCGGTCATGTTGCTGAATAATCGTCTCAGCGTACCGAACCATTGGCTCTTTTTACCGGATCTATTTGACGTCATATTGTTAGGCGCCCTTATTCCTTCCGGCCGGATAGTACCGGAATATAACCCGACTTCTCAACGACTTTCTGGCCGGCCGGCGAGAGAATCCAATCGATATATTCTTTAACTTCACCTTCCGGCTGACCCAGGGTGTACATTAACATGGATCGGGCCAGAGGATAGTTACCGGAGGCTACGTTCTCCAGTGACGGTTCATATGCGGGCTGTCCTGCGGCCTTGGCTAGTTTGACAAATTTGACCGCCTCGGTGGCATAGCCCATGCCGCTGTAGCCAATGGCACCTGTTGTCTTACCCACCAGTTCGACTACATCCTTCGAGCCGATCATGTCGCGGGAACCGGACTTGTAATCTTTATTATTGAGCACGTGTTCCCGGAAATAGAAGTACGTGCCGGAACTGTTTTGACGGCTTATCCGTACAATTTCATCGTTCGCCCCTTTGGACGTGATATCGATATTGATTTGGGACCATTTATCGGTGGATCCGCCTTCGGCATAAATCTGAGCCAACTGGGCCAGCGTCAGGCTCTCTACCGGATTATCCTTGTGAACATAAACAGCCAGGGCATCATACCCTACGATCCATTCGATAGGTTCTTTGCCGGTATTCTGCTTGGCCTGGGCCTTTTCCGAATCCTTCATCGCCCGACTGGCGTTGGCGATCTCGGTGATTCCCTGCATCAGGCTGCTGATCCCCACCCCCGAGCCGCCGCCGCCTACTTCCACCGATACGCCTGGCTTGACCTTCTGATACTCTTCGGCCCACATCTGCGCCAGATTGACCATCGTGTCCGAACCGGAGTTCGTGATCACATTTTCATCCTGAGAGCCCTTCTTGCTGCAACCAACCCATCCCACTGCCAGACCGACCACAACCAGTCCCTGGATCATTTCCTTCACAAACTTACTCATACTTTGTCTCCTTATAGAGGGTATGTAAAAAGCAACTTACTTTTTAGTACGTACACCTTGCCTTGCACTACTATTAGCAACTCTATTAGTATAATATCTTGGTAATGTTAGAATTGTGTTAGGATAGTGTTAGTTTTGCATAAAATTTTGCGGCCCATAATCCGCAGAACAATGACTGCCACCAGAATAATCAACAGATAGGATGAAAATATATGTCACAACAATCGTCGGTGCGTTATATCAATCGCCCAAGCGATATCCCACCCCTCGCACCGTTTCGATATACTTGCCGCTGTGCCCCAGCTTACGGCGCAAGCCGGTGATTTGTACATCGACGGCACGATCGCTGACTACGTAATTGCCCCCGTGTATGGCATCCACCAACTGGGCACGAGTAAAGACGCGCCCGGGGCGCTTGGCCAACGTGTAGAGAATCCCGAATTCCGTAAACGTAAGATCTACCTTTTTCCCCTCCGCCTGAACCTCATACCGGTCCGGATCGATATTGATATTATGAACCTTGACACATTTATCCACGGCGTCCTGAGGCTCCTTCCGACGTATTATCGCCCGGATCCGAGCCACCAGTTCCTTCGGGCTGAACGGCTTGGTGATATAATCATCCGCTCCTAACTCCAGGCCTGTCACAATATCAGCCTCTTCGCCCTTGGCGGTCAGCATGATGATCGGAATATGTTTCGTCCTACCGCTTCCTTTCAATCGCTTGCATACCTCCAGGCCGTCCAGACCCGGCAGCATTAAATCCAGGATCACCATATCCGGCAGTTTAGATTCCGCTATGGCCAAACCGCCTTCGCCGGTTCCGGCACGCAACACCCCGTAGCCCTCGCGCGTGAGGTTATATTGCACCAACTCCAGAATATCATCCTCATCATCCACCACCAAAATTGTTAGTTTTTCCATACGACCTTACACTCCACATTATGACAACGATTTATACTCTCTATCAGAATGAAAGCAAACGGCGTTTTTAGCATTGCAATCGGCTATTTCACTTCATTTTGATAGTGGCTCTTAGAGCAAATGGGCGATACAGGACTCGAACCTGTGGCCTCACGGGTGTGATCCGTGCGCTCTAGCCAACTGAGCTAATCGCCCCGGGATTTTCTTTCTATTTTTGTCATAGTACCCGGTATAATATGCATCTGTCAATTAGGATCTGGGCAAGAATTTGGGGATGCGGGGCTGTTATGGGTGGGTATTTTTTTGTAAAAACGGGATTGACTCTTTCAGGCAGATCGCTACAATCCCGATTCTGACAGGTAAAATTGAGCATCCTTTTTATTGGGGGCTCAAATCAGGCATGGAAGCACAAATTACCAAAGGCGGTTAATCCGCTACTGAGGTGTATGGTGAACGGTTTATACCGGTTCGCACCGGTTTGACATTAGGAAAGAATTCCGGAGAGGAGGTGGACAATTGAACACGACTCCACGCAGCACCCATTGTATCCTCGAGTTAAACGGTTGTCCGTCCGACCTGCTGAATGATCGTGGATTCGTATGTGAATCCGTAAAGCAGGCGTCAGAAGAGGGATTATCCACCCTCCTCGAACTGGCCAGCCATCAATTTGAACCTCAAGGGGTGACCGTCGTCGGTCTTTTAGCAGAATCGCACATATCGGTCCACACCTGGCCGGAGTGCGGCTATGTCGCGGTGGACGTATTTACCTGTGGACAAACAGCGGATCCGCATCGCGCCTGCCGGTTCCTGGTCGAGCGTTTCCGAGCGGCAAGTCATCAGTTGTTACTCATACCGCGAGGCCAATACCAACGGTTTCCGCGACCGGTTTTCAATCAATCCACGTCCGTGGGGGAGGTCGATCTGTGCCCGGTGCGAAGCTGAATACCGATCTCTGGATTAATGAATATATCTCACCATACGATATCTACGCTCACGGACTGGTTCGGATTTTGGTGCAGAAGCAGACCGCGTTTCAGGAGATGTGCATCGCCGAGGCGGGCGTCCAGGGCAAGGCGCTAATCCTGGACGGCAAATGGCAATCCTGTACGCGGGATGAGTTTTTATATCATGAGCCGTTAGTGCATCCGGCTTGTATCCATCAGGGGATGCCGCAGAGTGTTTTAATCCTGGGAGGGGGAGAAGGCGCCACCGTTCGGGAAGCCCTCAAATGGAATACCGTCCAGCGGGTGGTGATGGTGGATATTGACGCCAACGTGGTCGAGGCGTGCAAAGAGCACCTGCCGGAGATGCACCAGGGAGCGTTCGAGGATCCGCGGACGGAACTGGTGATCGGCGATGCCCTGGAGTACCTCGATAACAGCGAAAACGAATGGGATATCATCATTTCCGATTTATCGGACCCGATCGAAGAAGGGCCTTCCTTTAAGCTGTTCACGAAGGAATATTTTGAACAATGCCGTCGTGCTCTCAAGCCGGACGGCTGCCTGGTCGTCCAGGCCGGCTCGGTGGGACCGGCGGAAATGGCACTGCATGTCCGTTTGAATAAGACGGTACAGTCCGTCTTTGAACATGTGGTTTCATATAGCTCGCACGTTCCTACTTATGCTGCCCCGTGGGGATACGTAATGGGCAGCAATCAATCTATCGAGCCATATCCCGATCCCGGGGCGACGGACAGATTACTGAAGGAAAAAACTACGGGCCCGTTCAAAATACTGGACGGACGGACGCTGCTGGGCCTGATGCAACCGCCCAAACACCTGCGCGACGCCATCGCCGCCGAGACCCGGATCTATACCCTCAAAGACCCCCCGAAATTCTTCGGTAAGGGCGTAGGAGAATCCCGATAGGGAAATATTTTGATGGCTCTAAACAACAACTCTTTTTAGCGTAGAATCTTTTGAATCTCTTTCTCAAATTCTTTAGGAAAATAACATCTGAGAATAGCTGCTTCACTTTTCGTAATAGCCGATATGCGATTCAATCCCGGTACGTCACTTATTTCTTTAAAGCCAGTATCCTGCCATGATGAATTATATAATAATATCGAACTCACAGAAGATAGCTCTTCTGGGGAGGAAGCAGAACTATAAGGCTTGTATGCAGTTGCTTGCGTTTCGTCATAAAAAAAGTAGTACCTTTCATCAATATTTTTCTTATGTAAAAACCGTTTTACTTCATTTGTTTGTTCATATGTCACCATAGAAGTTCCCGTTTTTTCCGCCCATCCAAGGCCGGATCGGCTCATCAAGCGATTTGATAAATCGGATAAGATTTTATCCCTGTGGTGCTGCCATATTGATATTTGTGCAAACATTATGTCGTCGGTTAATTGCTGAAAGCTCTTGAGGTTTTTGCTGTACCTCGTTCCTAATATCATCTTCATAGGAGGTAACATTTCTGTTGCGAATTTACTATCTTTTTTGTCAAGGTCTTTTGCTCGGTCTAAAATCTTACGCAGCAGGCATTCAAATCCTCTTGTCGTATGATGAAAGTAAACACTTTGATACATATAAAACCGTGAAAAAATATATTCTTCCAGCGCATACTTTGTCTTTTCCGGCCATACTATAAAAATCCCTTTTTGTCTTCTTTCCTTTTCCTTATATTCCTGTAACTGCATCGTATGAATAATACGGAAACAATCGAAATTCCCGTATTCGGCGCCTGAACATAACGAGTCACGCCTTAGGTAATCTAAGCGATCTATATCCAACTGACTGGAGATCAGCGATTTTTGCCACAAGGGGACTTGTGGCATTTTTTTACTTGTGACTTTTTCGCAATTAACGCGGAGACTCTATCAGGAAAATACTTTGATACTTTACATAAAATTCTATTGACCTCAGTTTTAGGGCTTTGAATGATTTGAATCGTTCGATCTTCGTGATTTCCAAATATTTCTTCCGTCGCATGAGAGAGCGGGCTATGGCCAATATCGTGGAGTAAAGCGGCAGCCAATAATGCCTTTTCATCTAGACCTTTAAAATGCTTACTATAATCCTGTTTCAAATGTAAAATACACAGAGTCATTAAATTTAAAACGCCAAGACTATGGGAAAATCGGGTGTGAGTTGAACCGGGATATGTATAGCTACACAAACCCAACTGGTTTATAAATCGCAGTCGCTGGACTTCCGGGCAGTCCACTAGATCGAGTAACCATTTATACTTTCGGCTAATGAGGATATAATCGTAGATGGGATCCCGGAATAATTTTTGACTCATATACCCTTTCCCCCCACATTAATTAGATCCCAGGAATTTCTTTGCCAGTTGAGTTGCTTTTTTCAGGTTATTATCATCCTCTTTAACATTTTTGAATTTGGCAGTTTGCTTTCTTGCATCTGGCCAATTGTCGCTATAATAAAAAGCTACGGTGGACGCAAGCTCAAGAACCCATCGACTCTGTTCCGCTAAATCCCGAAAATGAGGTATAAAGCGACTGATTTTTTTTAAAGCGACGACACCGTCACTCGATGTTTCAAATTTCTTTATGATCTCTTTTCCTTCAGCGGTAATACAGCTTTTATAAGCCATACCATCTTCGCATTTCTCTTCGATGATATGAGATGACTCCAATTGGCCTATTAAATCTGCTAACTCCCAGGAATAGGGTCCGTAGAAATGCAGGAAATAATCCAGTTGTAAAGGGAATCCTTTCAGAAATTGAAGCAGATATATGGATTTCTGAAGGCGTTTTCTCGAATCCACTTCCTCAATAGATCCAATAAGATTAGCAAGCCAGTAGTCGTTCATACCTTCCCTCATTAATTTGTATAAAAAAATTTATTTATGGTTCTTCTCCCAAAAAGTTGGCAACCAAGACAAGGTTTTGTTTCGTAAAACTTTTGAGTTTAACGCTTTAGGCCTCCGGCATGTATGAGTATAATCCTGTTACCGTCATGGGGGATA
>Ga0114922_10006964_pt1 | contig 10350 bp, 8 predicted proteins | sample AartaG_FD_100975 | JGI IMG/M metagenome (GOLD analysis project Ga0114922, IMG submission 100975) | Deep subsurface microbial communities from Aarhus Bay to uncover new lineages of life (NeLLi) - Aarhus_00045 metaG | ecosystem: Environmental > Aquatic > Marine > Oceanic > Sediment | place: Aarhus...
CAGGGGTTCAGGTTTAAGAAACTTGTGCCCTGGATCAAGTTCGCTTTTCTCCCATTTTCCAACGGCGTTCGAAGGATCATACAGCAGCGCGCTGTGCTCTCCGACGGCATCCTTAAAAGATTCCGTATACTGATTTCCAAACAGCTGCCCTGCATATCCTAAGAAATGATGCAATTTCTGGCTTGTGAACGGGAGAAATGGAGCAAACAGCACTTTCAGCGAATCAATCGCTTTCATCGCCACAAAGATCGCCCGGCCTGCCTGACCCTTATCCGTTTTCACCTTTTTCCAGGGAGCGGATTGGTCCAGATATTTATTCACCTTTGAAGCCAAGCGCATCGCTTCGTTTAACGCAGAACGGAGCCGCACTGCTTCCAACTCGCCGCCTACAGTCTCAAACCCTTTCTCCACTTCATCTAAAAGGGCTTTATCTCCATCATCCAGTGTGCCTGGCTCAGGCACCACGCCTTCCCAATGTTTATACGCGAAAGAAAGCACCCTGTTCACCAGGTTGCCCCACGTTGCTACCAGCTCATCATTGTTACGGTGATAAAATTCTTCCCAATCCCAGTCAGCATCCCGTGTTTCAGGCATGATTGCCGTCAGATAGTACCTCAGCGGGTCAGGATCATACCGGCTCAAGAAATCCATCCCCCAGACAGCCCAATTCCTGCTGCCGGAGATCTTTTGGCCTTCTAAATTCAGGAATTCATTCGCTGGTACATCATAAGGAAGAACAAAAGGTTCTTCTTTTCCCTCTCCATAGCAAACATCAAACGTACCGCCCGCGCCAGCTAATTCTGCCGGCCAGATGATGGCGTGGAAAGGAATATTATCCTTTCCAATAAAATATAATGTTTTCGCATTCTGGTTCTTCCACCAATCGCGCCATGCGTCGGGTTTGTTGTGGATCTTACTCCATTCAACGGACGCGGATAAATATCCGATCACTGCCTCAAACCACACGTACAAACACTTTCCACCCCAACCTTCCACCGGAACAGGGATGCCCCATTCCAAATCGCGCGTAATTGGTCTTCCCCGCAGTCCTTCCGTTTGTATTTGCCCAAGCGATTGTCTGATAACATTCGGCCGCCAGTAAGATTCCCTCTCTTTCAGAAACTCGGTGACATCATCCTGCAGTGTGCCTAGATCCAGAAAAAAATGCGTTGTGTCTCTGAGTTCAGGTGTTGATCCGTCAATCTTCGTGTGTGGGTCAATCAACCGTGTTGGGTCCAACAGGCTCCCGCATTGATCGCATTGGTCGCTGCGCGCGTTCTCAAATCCGCAGATATAGCACGTCCCTTCCACGTATCGGTCAGGTAGAAATCGCCTCTGCTCAGGTGAATACCACTGCTTTTGTGTTTCTTCATACATAAACCCATTCTTCATTAGTGCCTTGAACATTGCCTGTGAAACCTTGAAATGGTTTTCAGTATGTGTTGATGTGAACAGGTCATACGTCAATCCCATTTTCTTGAATAATTCCAGGAATCCGTTATGAAAGCGCAGGTACACCTCTTCCGGTGACACATTTTCCGCTTCCGCGCGGACTGTGATTGGTGTGCCGTGCGAGTCCGTCCCAGAAACCATCAATACCTGATTCCCTTTCAAGCGGTGGTAGCGGGCAAAGATATCTGCCGGTAAATAAGAACCAGCCAGATTACCTGCGTGGATCTTTGAATTGCCGTATGGCCAAGCAACAGCGGCTAAAATGAATTCGGGCATAAAATCTCTCCGGAAAAATGATATGCTTGTGATTTTATCATGGTTCATTTTTCAATTATCTCTAACTGCTATTCGTTTTAAAAACGGATAGTCTATTATCCTTAGACAAATACAATTAATATTTTTAGACTTTCATGTCTTATCAAATACCATGGATACCCTTCATTCCCTTGACGGCTGCCGTCTTTATTTGTACAATATAATCAAATAATAACAGCTGGTCTGGTGCCCAATCCCCCGGATGGGTGGGCATAAAGGCGAAGCCGGTGATCCCCAATGGAAAGTCCGGCACTGTCCCGCAACTGTAAGGAGATCATTCTCCAAGCCAGGACGACCGCCAGAATCAGCCAATCCACGCCCTCGCGGACAAGGAGGTGGCATGCGTATTCAAAAAACATGACTGAACCCCCCACCCAACAGGCAGGGGTTCTTTATTTAACCCCGCGCAAAGAGATCTTAAATACAAACATTTAGAGGAAAAATGAAAAAATTTATTTTATTGACAACAATTAGCATTATCTTCAGCGCCGCCTTCAGCGCTTGCAGTCCCATTGCCGCTCCTGCTATTTCAGAAATATCTGTCGTGGATGATCTTGACAAGCAAATCACACTCGACCAACCCGCTGAAAAAATCGTCACGCTCTCCCCGCCGATCACAGAAATGCTCTACGCCATAGGCGCGGGGAACCAGGTCATTGCCCGGGACAGTTTTTCGGATTATCCGGAAGCCGCGCTGTCTCTGCCCGACATCGGCGGCGGGTTCGCGGAATATGACCTGGAAACCATCATCCGTCTCACACCAGATCTGGTTATTGCAGGAGACATCAACACACCTGAACTGGTGGGGTCCTTAGAGGATCTGGGGATGATTGTTTATTATTTAGCAAATCCGTCTGATTTGGAAGGGACATTTGCGTCCATTGAAACATTGGGCGTACTCAGCGGTCATGAGAATGAAGCAAAGGAATTGGTGGAAGGGTTGCGCTCTCGGGTAGATGCGGTATCTGCCACTTTAGAGGGAGTGGAAGAAAAACCGACAGTGTATTACGAATTAGACGCCACAGATACGGCAAAGCCATATACACCGGGACCAAATACCTTTTATACCAGCATGATTGAAATGGCGGGAGGAGAAAATATCGGTGCGAAGCTTGAGTTCGAGTGGGCACAGATCAGTTTAGAACAATTACTGATTGAAGATCCTGATCTTATCCTGCTCGGTGACGCAATGTGGGGGGTAACTCCCGAATCTGTAGCGGAACGCGCAGGGTGGGATTCACTCACCGCCGTCGCAAATGGCGAAGTACTCCCATTTGATGATAACCTGATTGCCCGCATTGGCCCGCGCCAGGTGGATGGGCTTGAAGCGTTAGCCAAGATCTTCCATCCTGACCTGATTAAATAAATATGCGCAGATTATCCCGCCCCTTACTTCTTTGTTTCGCCGCACTGGTCATTTCCGTGTTCTTGAGCATTGGATTGGGCAGCGTTGCGATTCCCCCAAAAGAAGCTTTAGAAGTACTTTGGAATACCCTGCGGGGCACAGCCCCCTCTTCAGATATTACCCGCATCTACCAGACCATTCTGCTCACTCTGCGCCTGCCGCGCACCATCCTGATGATGATGACTGGGGCAGCGCTGGCTGGCAGCGGTTGTGCCTATCAGGGATTGTTCCGGAACCCCCTGGCTGACCCCTATTTGATTGGTGCCGCATCCGGTGCGGGTCTTGGCGCGATCATTTCGCTCACACTGGGTTGGCCGGCTTCGCCTTTCAGCTATCTAATCGTCCCTATGACAGCTTTCCTGTGCGCACTGCTGACAGTTTTTCTCGTTTTCCAGTTAGCTAAAGTGGGAAAGACACTCCCGGTTACCAATCTGATCCTGGCTGGTGTAGCTGTCAGCTCTTTCGCGACTGCCCTGACATCTTTTTTATTGTTCAATGCCAGCGGAGAGCTGCGGAGAGCACTCGTATGGCTGCTTGGTGGTTCCACAATGGCGGGCTGGAAGCCAGTAATCGGGCAGCTCCCTTTTGCGTTGATTGGATTACTCGGACTCCTCATATTTGCCTATCAATTAAATGTACTCCAATTTGGGGATGAGCAGGCCCGCCAATTAGGCATCAATGTTAACCGCGCCCGCACAAGGATTGTGATTTTTGCCACTCTATCCACTGCCGCGGCAGTTGCATTCACGGGTGTGATCGGATTTGTGGGATTGATCATTCCGCACATATTCCGGCGGATAACCGGTGGTGATATGCGCCGCCTGCTCCCGATTTCCATGATGGGCGGTGCTGTATTCCTCGTGCTTGCAGATATTATTGCGCGTGTCCTTGTTGCCCCCCAGGAACTGCCTGTCGGTATCATCACATCCTTATGCGGTGCACCGTTCTTCCTCTTCATCCTACGCCGCTCGAAAGAGAAGGACTGGTAAAACCATGCAGCTTCACGTATCTATTGACCAAGCTGGATATGATCAATCGGCAACTATCAGTGATATCCATTTCAATCTGCAAGAAGGCCAGCTTCTCGCGGTCATCGGCCCAAATGGTTCTGGCAAAACCACACTGATCCGCGCTATCAGCCAAGTGCTGCCCCATGTAAAAGGCCAATTACACATCAATGGAACAGATCTTTTCCAAACAAGCGAGATCAGCCGCGCGCGGCTGATGGCAGTCGTTCCTCAATCTACATATGTCCCTCCTTCTTTCCTTGTGCGGGAAGTTGTTCTCATGGGCCGCACCCCATACATGAATTGGAATGGGAAAGCATCCCAGAAAGATAAAATAATTGTTAATGAGGCAATGGAGCAGACCGATGTCGAAAAATTCAAGGATCAACTTTGCGGTGAGCTGTCCGCTGGGGAACGCCAGCGCGTTATCCTCGCCCGCGCGCTTGCCCAGAATACACCTGTTCTTCTGATGGATGAGCCCACTTCGCACCTTGACCTGCGTTATCAAATTGAATTTCTTGAGTTATCCAGAACTTTAAGCCTGCACGATGGAAAAACTGTCCTTGTCGCGATGCACGACCTCAATTTAGCTGCCCGGTTTGGCGATTTGATCTTAGCGATGGAAAACGGCAAGACAGCCGCCTTTGGTTCGGTAGAAGAAATCCTGCAGGCAGATATACTTTCAACCATTTACGGTCTTCCTATTGATGTGCTTAGATCTCCCGAAAAAAAGCATACGCTGATTACCCCCTCCTGATCAGCAGTCAATCATACTCACCGAAAAGGGTCTTCAGGTCTACGGTAGAATCCAAAATCAGGTCTGGCGGGAGATCAGGCATGCGTTGATTAGACACATATTTCGTTGATTCCTTTATAATCAGGGTGTCAAATTAACCCCGGTGGAGGTGTTTTGTAATGAAAGCATTAATTGTCTACGATTCTTTTTTTGGTAATACCGAGAAAATAGCCCTGGCTATTGGCAAAGCAATTGGCAATGCGAAAGAAGTCACCATATGCAAAGCGGTCGATGTAAAGCCCAATATGCTCGATGGGCTGGATTACCTGATTGTTGGATCCCCCACGCGAGCTTTCAGCCCATCGCCCGCGACCAAGTCTTTCCTGAAAGGCATTCCATCAAAACAATTGGTAGGTGTCAAAGTTACCGCGTTTGACACGCGTATCGCAATGACCGACAAGTTGCCTGGTTTTCTGCGCTTCTTGGTGAAACTATTCGGTTATGCCGACAAGCCCATCCTGGATGGTCTGAAGAAAAAGGGCGGTCAGGAAACCATTCCTTCAGAAGGATTCTTTGTGCTGGACTCGGAAGGCCCTTTAGAAAAGGGGGAGCTTGAACGTGCTGTTTTGTGGGTGAAGCAGATAAAGAAAACCTGACAGAAAAGCATACAGAATATACTAATATAAGCTTGGATTATTACATATAGGGCTTTTTTCATTCTGCAGAAAATCATTTTTCACGGGAAAAAATTATCTTGAGCAAATCTGTCGTTGCAGGCAGGATCACATCCGCGCCTGCTCTCTTGAGTTCCTTCTCTCGCCCAAAACCGCATAGCACGCCAACCGCCTGCATGCCCGCCAGTTTCGCGGCTTTTATATCCACAGTAGTATCACCCACCATCAGGCATGATTGCGGCTCAACCCCAAGTTTCTCTGCCGCGAATAATAACGGATCAGGAAAAGGTTTCGTATACCGGCAGGTTTGGGAGGTTACGATCACGGAAAAATATTTTTTAAGCTCGAACTGCCTTACGAACGCCAAAGCGCTATTATCATCCCGTGCACTGACCACACCCATTGAAAATTTATCAGCTAAATCAGATAACAAGTCCTGAACACCAGGTATGATCCAATACTTTTTTACCTGATGCTTTCTTTTCTTTGAACGATTATTAATCATTCTGATAAACAAACTGTCAAGATCAAATAGATCCGCGAGGTTGTATAGAAAATTTCCGGGAGATTCTATTGCCATGACCAGCCAACGAGCCGCGGAATGCTGTTTTTCTATCGTGGAAAAGAAATAGAATGGTTTTAAAATTCTTTCCACTTTCTGTACCATAAGATCGTCCGAATCACTGAGAGTGCCATCTATATCGAACAAAATCGCTTTTACTCGCTCAGCTTGTATGCCCATAAAAGTCCCGATTAGTTTGAATAAACAAAATCAATAGCGAATAATGCATCCACATAATCCGGCCGGATGCGGAGAGCATCCCGAAAATAGTTAAGTGCTATCTCAGAATTCCCTCTTCTGTATTCCGCCCATCCCCTCCATAACATGGCTTCTTCTGATGTGCGTGTAATTTCCAGGGCATATTTCGTGAGCGTCATTACCTCTTCTGTTTGCAGAGAGTGGAAATAGGCGATGAAAGGTCCAAACTGATAGCGCAGCATCCGCTGAGGTAACCCGAGGGTCCGGGCAGTGTCGTACGCCGCGGCAGCTTCATTGTATTTTTCAAAATAAGCCAGATTTGATCCGACATTGAACCAGGCAAACGCGTTTCCTGGGTTTGATTGTGCTGCGGTTTCTGCTGATTCAAGCGCTTTTTGGCGATTGGTATCCACGTCCCAATCTTCACCCAGCGCACGCTTGATGTCCTCTTCAAATTCAGGCAAATAAACCATTATATACACCTGGTTGAAGGACTGCCAGTTTTCATCCAGAACAGAATAGGCCATTTTCTGATTAGGCCCAACTTCGGTGTCATGGACCGTGAACTCATGCACCGCATCATCATAACCAGTTATCAAGAGATAATGGCCTGACCATTGGTCATCATCTGGCCAATATTGGCGGTCTGTTGTGAAGGTTTCTTCGATCATCACTGGAATACCCGCGGCAATTAATCTTTTCAAGGTATCCAGATCACCACCAACCCTGAACTCCGCGTTCAGCCAGCCAGTTTTTGTTCTCACATAATAAATCAATTCCTCAACATTAACATTGCGGTCTTCTCGCGTGGGTTTGATCACACTCGATATTTCATATTGGTCTCCCCCCCATCCAAAAAACCGCAGATAAAGCGCCAGGGTAGCCGGGCCGCAGTTATTCATATCCTGCTTATCACGAATTTCGTCATACCCCGGAGGAGCAAGCTGCATTTGAGCAGGGATTGGGGTTGGTATTAAAGTCGCTGTTGGAGTGAACATTGGAGTGATCGTTGGTTCTGGGGTAAATGTTGGCGAAGATTCTATTGTCACAGCTGGATCTGATATTTCAGCCTCATTTTTCACCGCAGGGGTCGGCAGGTTGCTGACCGGATGAATCATTTTTCTCACATATGTTTTTGCGATATCCAGGCGGTAGTTGATAAAGCGATTCACGCGGGGTATTTGGTAAGCAAAAAACCCAAAAACCACCAAAGTTACTGAGATGGCTAAAAACAATAATAAAATCTTGCGTTTTTTCTGCGAATAGGGAATATAGTCAGGCTGATGCATTCCGCTATTTTACCAGACCATAAAATATTGTATAAGTGGATGAGTTTTGTCTTAATTACTGTTATAATCGCGGGCGTGCGTTATCATATTTGGACCGAAGGCTGCCAAATGAACGTCGCGGATTCAAACCGTGTGGCAGCTGCCCTTGAAGATCTCGACTATATACCCACCAATCTGCCAAATCAGGCGGATGTGATTGTATTAAATACATGTGTTGTCCGTGAAAGTGCAGAACAGAAAGCAATTGGCCGGCTGACCTCTCTAAAGCCTTTAAAATTGAAGAATCCTGATTTAGTGATCAATTTGATGGGCTGCCTGGTAGGTATTCATGGTTACTCAGAACTGCGGAAACGCTTCCCCTATGTGGATGTATTTTCACAGCCCTCTGATCCGCGCCCATTGGTAGATCATATTCAGGGCAAAGATCTCACTGCCGAAAAACATCGGGAAATCTCAGATATTCTCGATTCAGAATTTGCGTACAAGCTTCCGCCAACAAAAGAAAATGCGGTGGTCACCGCTTTCCTTCCCATTGTGTTTGGATGTTCCCATGCCTGCAGTTACTGTATCATCCCCTTGCGCCGTGGAAAAGAGATCAGCCGCCCGCCAGATGAAATCATTTCTGACGCGAATACGCTGGTTGCCAGTGGTGTAAAGGAGATAACACTGCTCGGGCAGATCGTGGACCGCTATGGACAGGATCAACCAGGCTACCCCAGGCTGAGTACATTATTAAGGAAAATCCATCAAATAGAAGGGGTTCAGCGCATCCGTTTCCTTACATCGCACCCTAACTGGATGACTGATGATATCTTAGATGCTGTGGATGACCTTCCTAAGGTAATGCCCCATTTTGAGCTGCCTAATCAAGCCGGCGATGATGTAGTTCTAAGGAACATGCGCCGCGGTTATTCAATTGATCAATATATTAAAACCATTGAGAAAATAAGAGTACGCTTGGGAGCCGTTTCAATAGCCACAGACATTATCGTCGGATTTCCCGGGGAGAGCAAAGCCCAATTTAATCGGTCGGTAGATCTGTTAAAAACTGTCAGACCTGACATGACTCATGTCGCGCGCTACTCACCCCGCCCGGGTACATACTCTGCTAAAAACCTGATTGATGATGTTCCCCCGGAAGAAAAAATGCGTCGTTTCCGTGTCATTGAAAAACTCCAGGAACAAATATCATCCGAGATTAATCAGAATTATCTGGGTAGAAAAGTACCGGTTTTCTTTGAAGGGAAATCAAAAGTTCGCTGGCGGGGCCGCACTCCCACGAATAAACTTGTGTTTGTCGATGACAAAGAAAATTTACTGGGAAAAATTACAGATGTCAACATAACCTGGGCAGGTCCCTGGTCAATGATCGGTGTAATTGAACACACATCAGGCTAACGATGAAAATGCTGAAAATATTCCTCATCATTGCAGTAGTTGGACTAATTTCTTTAGCTGCGTACTTTCTTATTCGTGCAGTCTTCCGCCCGATTCGTTACATTCGAGTGGTCGAGTGGATCCGAAACGCAAAGGACCACCCAGATTGGGCAGTAACAGCGCTCGATTCATGCGATAAAGCGCCTTTTATTTTCCCAACTGATGGGTATATCGGATTTTTATGGGGGGATTCTTTTCGTCCTGGTCACAGCCATCAAGGATTAGATTTTTTCGGTGGGGTTGAGTCTGGTATTACACCAGTGTATGCTGCCTACGATGGATACTTGACCCGTATGCCTGATTGGAAAGCAAGCATTATTATTCGGATTCCAGACGATCCTCTTAATCCAGGGCAGCAGATTTGGACCTATTACACTCATATGGCTGATGAATTAGGGAATTCATATATTGTTGAGCAATTTCCTCCCGGAACTAATGAATCTTTCGTTAAATCCGGAACATTGTTAGGGTATCAGGGAAAATATTCCGGATCCCCTGGTAACCCCACCGGCGTACACCTGCATTTTTCCATTGTAAAGGATGATGGCCTGGGAAAATTTCTTAATGAATTAGAGATCAAGAACACCATCGATCCTTCACCTTATTTCAACCTTGATCTCAATGCAAAAACCAATCAGGGTATGATATCAGTTTGCCAGCCTGCAAAGAAGTAAGAAAGTTTTATAATCATAACAATAAATTGATCGCAAACTTACAATGATTTCCTATCATAATATAACTGGGGCGTTAAAATCCATGGGGTTACGGAGAGATATTCCCATTATTGCCCATATGGATCATTCCGTGTTCGGCAGAATAAAAGGTGGGACCACTACGTTGATGGGCGCTCTACTGTCCACTATTGATAATGTAATGATTCCTGCATTTACATACTCCACTATGGTCATTCCTGAGGAAGGACCTGAAAATAATTATCTGCAGTACGGTGGAAGCAGTGAAAAAAATCTGGACGCAAAGATTTTCGCACATACTCTTCCCAGTGAACTTTCCAACCTAGAAGCGATAGATATACTGCGGGGGTTCCCCGGTGCTTTTCGGTCCAGTCATCCGATTTTTTCATTTTATGGATTAGGGTTAGACATTGTTTTAGTAGACCATTCGCCAGATAAACCATACCTGCCAATAAAAAAACTAATGGACTTAGACGGCTGGGTTGCATTGATTGGGGTTGATCCAAGCCAAAATTTCAGTATCCATTACGCCGAATTCCTAGCAGGCAGAAAACAATTCTTGCGCTGGGCACTAACTCCAAAC
>Ga0114922_10006965_pt1 | contig 10349 bp, 7 predicted proteins | sample AartaG_FD_100975 | JGI IMG/M metagenome (GOLD analysis project Ga0114922, IMG submission 100975) | Deep subsurface microbial communities from Aarhus Bay to uncover new lineages of life (NeLLi) - Aarhus_00045 metaG | ecosystem: Environmental > Aquatic > Marine > Oceanic > Sediment | place: Aarhus...
ACACTTTTGACTGCCGCCCCGAGCACAAAAACCGCTTCAGAATTGTTGTAGAAAATAGATAAAAAACATTTCTAAAACACAACTCATTTGAATTTAAACACGAGCAGGTGTAAAGGATGAGTCTTTCACCTTAAAGTTTATAAGTGCAATTTCTTGATTTTCTAGTCATCCTGGGGGGAACCAAAAAGTCTTTAAAATTTCGCACCCAGAAAACTTCTCTGTGAACACTTGACAATTCAATCTATATATCGTATTTATTTATTAGAGGACACAAGATTTTGTGGTCATAAAGGGCAGTTGGAGTCTAGAAAAATTATTTATGTATTCAAAACACTTTATTAATTGTTTTTGGATAGCAGGGATTATCCTTTCTCTCTTTTCTTTTCAACTCAGTGCACAAACGGCGGATGAGTATCTTAGGGCCGCTCAAAAAGAATTTTCTGAGGATAAAAATGATTCTGCACTCGAAAACATAAAAAAGGCCATCGCATTGAATCCAAGGGAAATGGAGTATCGATATCTAATGGCTCTTATACTCAACAAGCAAGAAAAACTTCAAACAAGTGCAGAAATATTGAATGCCTTAGTCTCGATTGATTCATTCGAGTATGGCAAAGCCTACTTTGATCTGGCAGGGATCTATTGTCGACAGAAGAAATATGACGAGGCCCTTACAGCATTAAGAAAGGCTAGGATTGTGGACAGAGAACGTGCCCTCCTTCAAGAAGGTTTAACATACTTGGAAATAGAGAAGATAAACAAGGCCATCGAGATTTTCCTCAAAGTGAAGAATTTCCCAAGGTTTCAACAGAATGCCTGCTACAACTTAGGAAGAGCCTATCAGAGGAAAATGGATTTTAATCAAGCTTTGGCCTATGCACAGGAGGCCATAAATATTGCTCCAGAAACAAGAACAGCTCAAAATGCCCAGCTTCTTATCGATGCCGTCAATAAGGAGAAAAAATATAGAAAACGTCTTTTGATTTTTGCTTCGTCTAGGAATCAATATGATGACAATGTTATTTTCCAACCCCTCGAACAAGCAGGATTACAAAAAATTGGGATCATTCCGTCCAATAAAAATGATTTTGCCACGATTATAACCCTTAAAGGGGAATACAAGCCGATTATGAATAGATATTGGGAAATGGCTCTTGAGAGTACGTATCTTCAGTACTTGTACGCCAAGCTCAAAACCAATGACTTGATGGCTTTAATGTCTTCAGCAAGATTGAGTTTTTCCTATTATCCTTTTTTTGCCAGATTCTATTATCGTTTTGGTTATTTTCTCGTTAACAACAAACCTTATGCAAATGTACACTCCTTGTCTTTTGTTCCTTCCCTAGTTGAAGGCCGACATGGTAGAATTGAACTCATGTTGGAAGCCATGACAAGACGCTACATCGACGGGATTACACCAGATGCAAACCACTATGTGATTGGATTGAGGCAATTTTTTGTTATTCCGAAGATTGGTGAGGCACAATTAGGCTATAAATATGAGATAGAAGATAATAAAGAAAATAAGGGCGATTTTATTCACCATGAGTGTATCCTGGGATGGGCAAGCCCTTTTATCTTAAAAACATATTTAAGCGTGAATTATAGTTTTATTATAAGGAATTTTGAATTTACAGAAGTCATAAATCCGTATCAGCCAAGAAAAGACCAAGAACATCTCGTATCTGTATTATGGAGCAGGCGTTTTGGAAGACATTTTGAGCTGACTTTCTTTTATAATCATGCTCTCAACGATTCCGATATCGTTAATTTTATTCCTGATTTTGGTGATTTCGATCCGTTTCATTGGAAGAAAAATGTGGCTTCTTTATCACTGTCATTATTGTTTTAGGAGGCTTTCCTATATTTGCAAATGTCTGTTAAAAAATTTTGGATAGGGCTATTCCTTTCCATGTGTCGATGGAATGTCAATTTTTTGTTTGTAGGTTTGGCAATTTCTTAAAGAGATGAAAAGACAGCTATTGCTTAGGCAGGAATGGGATAAGGAGAGCTCCCGGTATCCCAGATTTTTTATAAGACAATATGGATCTTTATTTAGGCCGCTGACTGGTTCTGTTTTTTTCATTTTGAGTTTTTTTCTAATTCTATTCGGTCTGGACCACATTGCTTTTGGTCTTTCAAGCGGACAGAGTGCCAATAAAGCACCGATCTTTCTCAGAGAAATAAATCTAAAAAATACTCCCGGCTCTATAGAGGTTGAAATCCTTTGTGACGAGTATTCTTCTCACCAGAAGATTGAATTATCGAATCCCAATAAAATAGTTATTGATTTTATGAACATAGATAATATTCTGGCCAGCCGGAGGATTCAGGTCGATGCTTTTGGGATTCAAGCTATACGGGCCGGGATGTTCAAATCGAATGTCGCACGCATTGTCTTTGATTTAGATGGCAAGATACCCGTTTACAGAATAGAGAGAATACCAAGAGGAGCCAAAATTATTTTCCCCGCACCATCGATTCCAGCAACGGGACCGGTAAAGAAGCTTATCGCAAAGAAAGAACCTATGGGAAGTGTGGTCCTCCTCAAAGAAATAATGGTATATAAAACACAAGATATTATGGAAGTGGAAATTCTATGTGATAAATTCTCTTCTTATCGTTATACTTATTACAACAGAGTTGATTCAGCAAATCCTAAAAGAATTGTGATCGATTTTATGGACATCAATGATGTACAGGCTAACCGGATAACTCAAGTCAACGATTTTGGTGTTCAGACTGTACGGGTTAATATGCTTAGGCCTGATGTAGCAAGAGTTGTATTTGATTTAGAAGATAATGTGCCTAATTATTCAATCGAGAAGGTTCAGGGAGGATTAAAAGTATCATTTATTACTTCGTCTCTTCCAACAGACATAACCAGTCCGATCACATCAACAACAACCACATCCCCAACAACAACGTCAACAACTTCTCCAACCACTATTTCCTCGACAACAACAACATCAACCACATATCCAACAACCTCAACCACAACCACATTTCCGACGACTACAACAACAACGTCAACAACTTCTCCAACCACTACGACACCGACAAGCACTATTTCCTCGACAACAACAACATCAACCACATATCCAACAACCTCAACCACAACCACATTTCCAACAACAACTACTACATTTCCGACGACCTCAACCACAACCACATTTCCGACGACTACAACAACTACTACTACAACATTTCCAACAACAACAACTACAACAACTACTACTACATTTCCAACAACAACTACTACTACTACATTTCCGACGACAACAACAACCACCATAACAACGACAACGTCTCCAACAACGACTACCTCAACCTCTACGACAACAACAACGACGACCTCAATTTCTACGACAACAACAACGGCAACCCTGCCGCCGCCGCCTCCTCCCCCCACAACCACGGTGCCCTCGTTTGAAGCAAAGGTGACTTCTCTGACAGATTTTCCATATCAGAGGAATAAGAAATGAAGGCCTTCACTCTCTGCAGTTTCTTCTTAATCTTTACATCCCTTATGTCGGCCGAAAACATTACACTGACTTCTACTATAACGTGTGAAGTGACTCCCTTGATGTTGAAAGCAACGCTATTACTTAGAAATGATGGACAAGCAGCGGGTTACAACATTCAAGCAAGGTTTCTTACAACAGGCAAGCAGTGGCTGTCAAAGGTTTTCCCAAAATTGGAGGCAAATCAGGAATTGACAATAGAATATCTTGAACAGCTTGAAATTGAAAAAGTTGGGCAATATCCTTTAATCGCAAAAATTCATTTTAAAGATGCGGGGGGATACCCAATGACAACAGTTATTGTGAATCCCTTTACTTATGAAGAAATCACCAGTCCTCATGTCTACGGTAAATTTGAAAATTTAACACTTTCAAACAGGAGTGATCTTCGTCTGGAGCTCACAAATTCTGGATATGATGATTTAAATTTAGATATAAATATTTTCGCCCCTGATGAAATATCCGTTCAACAAACACAAACACAGCTCGTACTCAAAGGGAGATCTAAAGGGAATTTTCGGTTTGTGCTGAAAAATTTCTCTGCGCTTGTGGGTGCGATCTATCCTGTTTGGGCCACACTTGAATACGATCGGGAAGACAAGCATTTCACATCTGTATGCTCGGGAAAAATTAAGATAATCGCCTCTGAGAATATATTCAAGAAATACTGGGGGCTTTGGTTGAGCCTTGCTGGAATGATTGGTGCGGTCTTTATTTGGCTTAATCTCAAAACCCGAAGCAAGCCCACAAAACATTGATTGTTTGGGCTCGACGTCTTCTTCTGATAAAAATGTCAATAAATATATTCTATCAACAATGAAAAAATTGGTGAATGGATTTTGCCTTGTGTGCATCTTATTATTCCTTGGATTGTACTTCAAGCCAGAAAATGTATTAAACAGGAATATTATAGCCGGGGGAGACACTCCTTCCCATTATGGATTGGCGCACTACATTGTTGAGAACGATATTTTTTTCGGCTGGATGCCTGGAAATTTTTCTGGCTTTCCCACATTTCAATTTTATCCCCCGATTCCATTTATTCTTATCGTCTTAGCCAAAAAGTTTGTTTTGCTTCAAATTGCATTTAAGCTTGTTTTTGTCCTAGGCATATTTCTTCTTCCAGTGGCATCGTTTATTTGTTTGCGAAAACTGAAATTTTCATTCCCCACGCCCATCCTGGGAGCAATCTTTTCACTGATTTTTCTGTTCAACGAGGGCAATTCAATGTGGGGAGCAAACATTCCCAGTACGCTGGCCGGAGAATTTTCTTACGGCCTTGGGTACGCTTTTTCTATGGCTTTTCTTGGACTCTTGTACTGGAATGTTTCTTCGGGAAAAGGATTCAAATGGATGGCGCTCTTTCTCTCCGTAATTGGATTAACCCATGGATATCCGTTTGTATTTATAATTTTGGTGAGCAGCTTTTTCCTTCTCGTCTCCAAAAATACAAAAAAAATGCTCTTTTATTTTGCCAGAATGTATGCGCTCACTTTCTTGCTTATGGGATTTTGGCTGATTCCTGCTCTGCTCTCTCTTTCTTTCACGATACCCTTCAATTTTATCTGGCGTTTTGAAAGCATAAAGGAATTCATCCCCCCGTTGTTTCTCCCCCTGATCGTAATAACACTTTTAACCCATGGTTATCTTTTATGGACTAAGAGAATGCAGTTGAGAATAGTCTATCTCTGGTATGCCGCATCGATGGCTTTTGTCGGGTATTTGTTTGGCTTTTTTTTAGGCCTGGTCGATATAAGATTTTTACCGTTTGTGCAGGGAATTCTTTTTCTACTGGCCGCAATCGGTGTTGGGGAATTTTTCAGGAAGCTAAAGGCGATTGCTCTATTGCCTGTTGCAGTTTTGCTCCTTACATTTACGACTGTTTCCTTGCAGACAAAACTCATTGAGCCTTGGATAAACTATAATTTTAGTGGATTTGAGGAAAAGCCTTTATGGGAGGAATTCAGCAAAGTCAACAGTTACCTTAAGGGAGGCGAAAGTGATCCAAGGGTTGTGTATGAACATAGCCCGAAACACGAAGGGGCAGGAACCGTAAGGGCGTTTGAAATGCTTCCCGCCTTTTCCGGCCGTTCAACGCTCGAAGGGCTTTACATGCAGTCAAGCATCAATTCTCCGTTTGTCTATTACATCCAATCAGAAATATCACAGGCTGGTTCTCATCCTCTCATGTATTACAACTATCCTCGTTTTGATTTAAACAAGGCAAAAAGGCATCTTGAGCTCTTTAACGTGAGCCAATTCGTTACTATAACAGAGGCAACACAAAAGGCGGCCGATCAAAACCCAGATTTTGAACTCGAAAAACAGATTTTGCCGTATAAGATATTTCGACTCAAAGGAAATGACGGAAAATACGTCATGCCACTCAAATTTAAGCCCATTTTCGTAAAAACAAAGGATTGGAAAAGATTATATTTTGATTGGTTCAGACTCACCGAAAACAATGTATTTTTGGTTTCTCCTGGGAAAACTCAAATTCCAGATGAATACATCCTTCAGCCTTATTCAACACTCAATTTAGGCAATTTGCCCACGGAATCCCTTAACGACGAAGTGAAAGTGAGGGAAATTATAAGACCTCAGGAAATTATTATCGAGACGAATAAAACGGGGCATCCATTGCTGATTAAGGTTTCTTATCATCCCAATTGGCATGTCGAAGGCGCCAGTGCTGTTTATTCTGCAAGTCCTGGTTTTATGGTTGTGTTCCCTGAAAATCATCAAGTCAGGTTATATTATGCACCGGGTTTTGCCAATCGCATAGGCTGGTTGAGCAGCCTTCTGGGGCTTCTTGTATTGTGTCTTCCCTTTTCATTTCTTTTCGGAAAGGGAAACCCTGGTATGTCTTTAGGCTATAAATTTCGGTGGCTGATATTTGGTGTGATAGTGTTGGGTGTTATCGGTTTAAGCCTTCATTTCCATTATGATGCACACACTCTCTATCAAAGGGGATTAAAGCACTTTCATAAAGAAGAGTATGACAAGGCACAAAGATTTTTTATTAAAGGGATTCAAAAGTTTCCTTTTTCACCGGCTATCGATGGAAGTTACTTCTTCTATGGATTAAGCTATTATAAAAATGAAGTTTATGACGATGCCATATCAGTCTGGGAAAAGTTCTTGAAAAAATATCCGGAAGGCCGCTATGCAGATGAGATGCTTTATCATATCGGTTTGAGTTATTCATCCTTAGGGAGAGACAAGAAGGCAAAAGCTGTTCTTGAAAAGCTCAAGAGAAAATTCCCGCACAGCCGTTTCTCAAATTTAGTCCAATGAGATTTTTATTGATAAATCCCAGTTGGGGAAGATTAATTGGCCGCGATCGGCGTTATAACCGGCCGTGGCCGCCTTTGTCCCTTCTCAACTGTGCTGCCGTATTGAAAAATGCAGAATTTGAAGTGACTGTTCTGGATACCCGAGCTAAAAATATAAGCAAGGCCGCGCTTCAATTTGAGGTTTCTCGGGCTGATTTTATCATGGTGACTTCGAGCCCTCTGGATCGCTGGCAGTGCCCTAACCTGGATTTAAAGCCTTTTTTTTCTCAAACAGACACACTTCCCAAAGAAAAACTTTTAATTTGTGGAGTTCATGGCACGGTATTTCCAGAAAAAATGCTCCGTTTTACACAAGCAAAATTTGTTATTAGAGATGAACCTGAAGTTTCGATCCTCGATTTTGTGAAAAAAAGAAAATGGGAAGACACACTGGGAATTAGTTATTTGAAACAAGACAAAATAGAGAACAATCCTCCATGCCCTCCCTTAAATCTTGAAAACATGCCATTCCCTGAGTACGGCCTGATCAATCCCAGCGACTATTTTTATGAGTTGTTAGGTGAACGGATGGCTTTACTCGAGGGAAGCCGCGGTTGTCCTTACCAATGTCCATTCTGTTTAAAAGTCATGTTTGGTCAAGGTGTAAGAGTTAAACCCATTCCTCAATTGATCGATGAGATTGAACGAGTGATTCGAGAACATCAATTTCGCAACATCTACTTTATTGACATGGAATTCGCTTTTAATAAACAAAGAGTTATGGAATTGTGTCAAACCTTGATTAAAAAGGATCTTAATTTTTTTTGGGCATGCCAGACACGCCCAGAAAATGTCAATGAAGAGCTGCTGAGTCTTTTGTCCCGCGCCGGCTGCAGATTGATCCATTTTGGCATCGAGACAGGTGAGCCTAGAGTTCAAGCCGAGATAAAAAAAAATATAGATATTCAAAAAACGAAATCCATTATCAAAAAAGCCCATAAGCTTGGAGTGGCTACAGCATGCTTTTACATTGTTGGTTTTCCCAATGAGACTCATAAAGAGAGAGAAAAGACATTCAATCTTGCACTCTATCTGGATTCGACCTATGCTTCTTTTCATCTGCTGGCCCCTTATCCCTCGGCTTCGATCTATAAAAAATATTTTGAAGACGGGACGTTTTTTCCGAAGTGTTTGCCAGATGTCTCAGATTCAGAAATAAACCGCTGGATCAGACATGCATTCTTCCGTTTTTATCTGCGTCCAAAACATATAGTCAAGGCTCTCCGGTTTTTCATAGGGCATGGAAGTGTATTTAAAAAAAATAGACTGTTTAAGGAATTCATCCGGTGAATGGTGTATCAGTTTTAATCCCTGTCTATAATGAAGTCAAAATCCTGGAAGAAAACACTCTTCGTCTTTTGAATCTCTTAGGGAAGAAAAATCTAACTTTCGAGATTATCATCGGAAGCAACGGTTCAAATGATGGGACTGATGTGATCGGTGCACGGTTGGCAAAGGAGTATGCACAAATCAGATTTTTTTGCTTTCCCAAAAGGGGAATTGTTGGGAGAGTTTTTAAAGAGGCAGTGAGAACAGCACAACATGAAAAAATTCTATCTCTGGACATAGATTTGACAATAGATTTGTCATTCATTAATGAAGCGATTAGTTTATTAGACGTTGAAGATATGGTCATCGGTTCTAAAAAAAGCGGCAAGGAATCACGTATGTGGATGCGTCGTCTTGGAAGCAATCTCTACATTTGGATTGTTAAAAATCTCATAGGATTAAGATTCTCAGATTATTCGATTGGAGCCAAAGCGTATCGCCGCAGTGCCATTCTATCCTATCTGAACAAAATTGACGCAAAGACAGGTTATGTGTTGACCTTGACCTATTTTCTTAAAAAACATGGAAACCGTATTAAGCAGATTCCTGTCTACTGTGATGATTTTAGAACGAGTAAATTTCGATTGGTTGAAGAGAGTGTATACAGATTTCTTCATGTATTGATGTTATGGTTGGTTCGGAGAAAGGATGAGCAATGAACAGAAATCCTTAACACTCTAAAAGGAGGAGAAATGGACATTAAAAATCAAAAACAAACCGTGTTGGTATTATTTACCATCTTTTTTCTGGTTTTACCAAGTTTTGCTCAAGTGGCGAAAATGAAAATAAAAGTGATCGTCGAGAAGTCAATCTTACGGTTAGAACCTGATATAAACAGCACAATAATTGGCCTGGATATCCCCAAAGGACGTATTTATGAAGTGGAGAAAAAGGTGGGAGAATGGTTTGAAGTAAGAGTCCGTACGCTAAATGGTGTTATGGAAACCGGATATCTGTATCAAAGATATGTGGAAGTTGTGGTCGAAAAGATTGAGGAGAAACCAGCCTCCAGAAAGCCTGAGCAAAACCAGGATGAGAAACCTGTTCGAGTGAAGGAGCCATCCCGGAGAAAGGGAGGCTTGTTTGGTTTTTATATCAATGGTGGAGTCAGCTTTGTGGACAGCGGGGACTTTAATAGTCTTGTTAATGGCTATAGAGATTATTCGTCAGCCGCAAATTATTATATAAATTGGCCCAAGCTCGGATCGATGATGGAATTCGGTGCAGAAATTTTACTCAATTTTACACAGAATATCGGATTTGGAATCGGAGCCGGTTACATGACAAAGACCAATGTCGGAGAATATGGTTCTCAAAATCCTTCATTTCAAGTCGATTACGATAGAGAGTATGGATTAAAAGTGATTCCCATCAGTGGAAATTTGCACATCCGTTTTTTAACGACCAGACTATTCGGCTTTTCAATTAACGGAGGAGTCGATTATCTTATGGGGACTATAAAACATACCTATGCTTTTCAGTCAAATGCAGGCAGTTCCTCCAGGAAAGAAGAGGTCAAATGCAACACCGTAGGGTATCATGGAGGGATTGGTTTGGATATCAATTTTTCTTCTCATGTTTCACTTGTCTTGGAAGGATCTTACCGCTTCGCAGATTTTAAAAACTGGAAAGGAAGCGTCAATTCCCCTGACTCAGGAAATTTTGATGGAGAGCTTTATTACTATGAATATGAAAGTGCGTATTATGATGGATACTACCCGAGAATGTGGGTCTGGAACGGAGCGCCTTCTGCTTCCTATTACCGGAATGTCCGATTGGCAAGAATCAATCTGAGCGGCTTTTCAAGTAAAATAGGGATCAAAATTAATTTTTAGCAACAGCATCTCCATTTCCGTGATATAAATAACGAGTTCTCCGTAAAGTGATGAGAAACCACGCTGCGTTTTTCCCAGCGAGAAAAACTCACTCGATCTCCGTCCTCACTCTCCTCCAAGGGAGGAACCATGCACGCTCGTCCTCCGATACGGATTACTCCATCATCTTCCCAGAACTCTAAAAAAAAATCACGGAAATGGAAATGCTTTCTTAGCAACTTGAAGCATGGACATTTCAGAGCCGTTCGACCGGGAAGAAAAGTTTGTGGTGAGTCATAATCTTGCCAAAACGTTAAGATTTTCTAGGAAAGAGATGATTGACACTA
>Ga0114922_10006966_pt1 | contig 10349 bp, 4 predicted proteins | sample AartaG_FD_100975 | JGI IMG/M metagenome (GOLD analysis project Ga0114922, IMG submission 100975) | Deep subsurface microbial communities from Aarhus Bay to uncover new lineages of life (NeLLi) - Aarhus_00045 metaG | ecosystem: Environmental > Aquatic > Marine > Oceanic > Sediment | place: Aarhus...
CAGGCTACGCTTGCACCGGTGATCTCTACTCCGCCCTTTCAGGGCTTAACCGGGTTTTAACCCGCTTACCCAGGGCGTCGGCGAAAGCCGCTTTTTGCGGCTTTCACCTGTGCCCTGGGCTTTCATACCTCGCCCCGTTGGGGCTTAAGAGTGCACGATGCTCTTGGCACATGCCCTTGCGCAACAACAGCTTCCGCAAGTACTTCTGCCAAAAGACATGTGGGTAATGACAAGCCCCTGGAGGGGACTGAGAATGTTCTGTCGTCAGCTTGCGGCCAGTTTCACCAGCTCTTTCATCTTCTCGGGGATGGCCAGGCTGTAAGGGCAGCGCTCCACGCACTCGCCGCATTCGGTGCAGACGTCCGGCTTGGGGTCGAGCTTTTCATAGGCGGCCCTCGCGCTCTCTTGCCGGCCGGTCGTGAAGCTTTCCAAGACGTTTATCGCGGCGGGGATCGCAATGCCCTCTTTGCAGGGCAGGCAGTATCCGCAGCGCCGGCAGAAGTCGGCCCCCCAGACCGAGGCGAGCTCCTGCAGTTCGGCGATCTCGAGTTCCGTCAGGCCTGTGCCGGTCCGGCCCGCTTCTATGGCCAAGTCAACGTGCTCCACGGTCTCCACCCCGGGTGTGACCGAGGCCACGTTGGGGTTGGCAATGCAGAATCTGAGGAGATCGAGCGGCGGCAGGCAGACTTCGGTGCCGTCGGGACCGGGCCGCGGCTGCACGAGCGAACCGCCTCCGAAGGGCTTCATAATGGTAACACCCACCCCGCGCGATGCGGCCAGCGGCAGAAGTTCCTCGACCGTGCGCGTCATCTCCTCGCCGTCGCCCGGGCTGCGCTGGCAGTTGGCCACGTTGTAGCTTATCGTGATCACGTCGTATCGGTCGGACTCTATCATATCGCGGACCATATCGGCCTTGCCGTGCGTGGAAATACCGATGAAACGTATCCGGCCGCTTCTCTTGGCCTCCAGAGCAACATCGTAGATACTGCCCGGCTGCTTGGTGGCTTCGTAGACCTCGGGGCTCGTAATGTCGTGAAGCTCAAAGACATCGACCGCGTCGGTCCGGAGGTTCTTGAAGGTCTGGTCCATCGTCTCGGCAAATTCACCGGGATCGCGCATGTGCGAACGCGCTATGATCACCCAGCGGCTGCGATCTTTTTCGATGGCTTTGCCGATCATTTTGTCGGTTTTGCCCAGGGCGTAGGCATAGGCGGTATCGAGGAGGTTCATGCCTCCCCGGCGGGCGCGGTCTATCATCCGTTCGACGTCTTCTTCGGTCGAGTTCGCCCGCAAGAATCCGATGGATCCGATGCCTACAACCGATACCTTCAGCTCTGTCCTGCCGAGGGTTCTGTATTCCATTGCCATGATCTTTGCCTCGTATTGTCCGTCTGTTTGGGAGGTCGTATGCCTTGGAATGAATATTACAAGAAGAGGCGGGCAAGTGCAAGAGTTTTTGGTTTTTCCCGGCCTACCGTGCGCGAGTGCGACGAAACGTCAGGGACGCGCCGCGGGGCGCGCCCCTGGTTTAGCTGACCGGTGCCTTCACTCGGGGCACGCGTCGTTGAGATGGTCGCGAACGTGCAGCATGTCGAGAATGTTGATGTTACCGTCTTCGGTGACGTCGATCCACCAGTTGTCGTCGGTATCCACGTCGGCGCCGAGATGGTTGCGGACGTGGAGCATGTCGAGGATATCGACTTTGCAGTCGTTGGTGGCGTCGCCGGTGACGCGCCAGTGGAGGGTGTCGAAGCACACTACGTTGCAGAAGTCGTACCAACCCTCGTAGGTGAAGTCATCGCCCTGATCGGTCTGCATCGCCACCAATCCGCCGTCGTCCAGATTCGCGACGGAGATCTCAATCTCGAACTCCGTCTGATCCGCGAGTGGATCCGGCGCCCACGAGGTGGTTGTCATGACCAAGGTGAAGAACTCATCGATGTCCTCGCTCGCGCCATCGGGGTCTTCGATCAGGAAGGCTATGATCGCTTCTCCGAGCCCATCGACCGAGTCCCACGTGATGGTGGGGTTCTGCCCCACGTTGTGATCGCCGTCTTCCGGGTCGATCACATCGGCGAAACCCGTGGGCGCCGACACATCGTAGTTGATGGTCACCGTGGCGAAGCCGCCGTTGATACTGAAGACGTAATCGCCGGTGCTGAAGGCGGCTTCGAGGGCGGCCTGGCTCGCAAATCCCTGCTCAAAACCCCACCACCCGCTGTTTTCGAGCGCAATCTGGCCGGCGGTGCCGGGTGAAGTGACCGTGCCGCCGGTGATGTCGGTCCCCTCTATGTCGACTTCGAACACCCAGGGGTTGGTGATTTCGATGCCGTTTTCGAATTCCCTGACCCGTGCGATGAAGATATCTTCGATGTCCGGCATCGGAGCCGTTTCGAAGGTGACAGCGTTGGTGTTCGCAGCCACGCCCGCGTACTGGAAATCGTCGCCCTGATCGGTTTGCAGGCCCTGGACGTTATCTCCTTCGAGGTTCACCAGGTCCACTTCGAACTGATACTCAGTTGCCGAGTCGAGGGGGCCTATCTGCTGGGACATGGTGCCGATGTCGACGGGCCACGCCTGCCACGTATCCTCGTTGATGCCGTCCGGATCCTTTCTGAGGAACAGCGCCAGGCCGTCTCCGTTACCGGCCATCGAATCCCACTCGCAGGTCGGGTTCGGCCCCACACCCGTCTGCTGGTGGTCGGGGGAGGTGATATTCGGGAAGACGCCCGGGGCAGTCTGAGTATGGCTGACCGTCACCGTGTCGGCTCCCTCGTTGAAAATGAAATCGTATTCTCCTGAGCCGAAGGCGGCGTCGCGCGCTGCGGCGCTTGCAAAATCAGCTTCGAGGCCCCACTGGTTGTTACCCTGGTCCGTTAATGCATAAGAAGCGCCGTTGGGCTCCTCAACGCTGACCTCGGTAATGTTACTGCCGAAAACGATGATGTTAACGTCGTACGGGTCTGGCGGATTCACCCCATCTATATGTTTCTCATTCTTGATAATAAGAATATCCGTGATGTCCGGCATCGGCTCACCTCCTTCAAAGCCTGTTTCCAAATCCACGTACGGAAACATCTCGGGGAAGCCGAGCATCTGGCCGTCTGCGATCGTGTGCTGCCAGAGGCTTTGCCACTCGCCGGCGTTGATCCGATACGAAGCGGTAAACGTAACGCCATTCTCGACCTGGGCTTTGAGATCGAGCGTGGTGGTCGAAGGATCGAGGCCTTCGACGATAATCGGATCGTTTTCCCAGTCTTGCCACGTGACCTCGTCGCTTACTTCCGCCCCCAAGACCAACGCGTTCTCGTAGTATGTGCCTTCGAGAGTGCCCGTGAACCAGGTTGCCCAGATCTCCGGCTCAATGTCTGGCTCCGAGCTTCCCAGGCCTGCACAGATATCAAAGTAGTAGTTCTCCCGTGTTACGTTGCAGAAGTTGGCGACGGTCACTTCGAAGGTGCAGTTTTCCGATGCGGGCGCGGCGGCGTCCAACGCGCCGATAGCGCATCCGCCTTCCTGTTCGAATTCTGATGCGCCAAAGTAATCGTAGTGAGCATAGGGCGCTTCCGATTGCATTGTCCTGCCGAAGACATAAAACTCGCTCTCGAGCCCGAGCGCGGCAACGTCGAAGCTTCCTTCAATGAAAGCGCCTGACGCTGCTGCCAGGCCGTCTTCGTCTATCGGATACCAGTCGCCTTCGGAATCCCATCCCTGGCTGGCGACGTCCCATCCGCCTCCCAAGTGTAGGAAATCCACCTGATAGTCGCCGGGTCCGATGTGCTCGGTATCGCGAGCGAAAAACATGCGATAGAAGAGTTCCTGGCTGATGGCGTCCGTGACTTTCATCAGTATGTTCAGCCGCGTGCCGTCGGTGCTGTATGCGAGTTTCACGTACTCGACATCGCTGCCCGCCTGGGAGACGTCGTCCTCAGACGTATTGTCATCCTGTACGTATGGCTGGATAGCCAGCCAGTCGTCGGGGCTGCCATCAACGACAATATCGGCGGACGGAATTGAGGGGGCGCTGAAGATGTCGGCCTGCGGGATAGACATCCTGCAAAAGCCGGCTCCGAGTTCGGACTGCACGTCCCCGTACACCGGCTCCCACAGGAACGTGGTCCCTGCCTCTCCGGGCGCTCTCTGAAGCACCGCTGAATCGGGAATAGTGATCGTACCATCCACGTCGATGCTTCCCGCCGAAAAATCGTAGTCTATCTCGCGGCCGGAGCCGTCCTGATAATAGATGCGTGTAACATCCACGCTGAAGTCGTCCTCCGGGACCATCGGAGCCGTTTCGAAGGCGATACGATTGTGGTTCACGAATGCCCCTACGTACTGGAATGCGTCGCCGCCATCAGTTACGAGCTCAGGGGCATCTCCGCCTTCGAGGTTGACCACCGCCACGCCGAACTCATACTCAAAGCCCAGGTCCAACGGGTCTGGGTCGCAGGAGGTGGTGCTGGTGTCGAATATCAACTCCTGGTAGAAATCTTCGTCCAGGCCCTCCGGATCCTTTATGATATCCGCCGCGAGAAGGTCTCCCAGGCCCGTTACCGACCCCCACTCGAAGGCGGGATCAGTGCCCACGCCCGTTTGGCCGTGCGTTGGAGACATTATGGGTGCGAAGCCTGCCGGGGCGGTGTCCTCATTGTGGCTGACCGTTACGGTATCAAAGCTGCTGTTGAAATCGAAATCGTAGCTGCCCGAGGGCCAGGCGGTATTGAGCGCCGCCAGCGACGCATACTCGGGATCGACGCCCCATTCGCCATCGCCCCAGTCTTCGAGGGCGATCGGGGCCCCGTCGGGCGGCGTTACCGTGGCGCTCGTGATGTTCACGCCTTGGACCCATACCTCCATTATGTACGGATTCGGATCTTCCACTCCGTTCTCATGAGTCAGCTCTTTCAACAAAGAGATAATCGAGATGTCCGGATCGGTGGAAAACTCGACCCAGTTGCAGTACTCGAACACGCCGTAATAGGAGAAGTCGTCAAAGCCGTCGGTCTGCTCGAGCTGGGGCGCCCCGCCGTGGAAATTCAACACCGACAACTCGAATGCGTATTCCGTTTCGATTTCGAGCGTATCGGGCTGCCACGAGACCGTGGTCATGTCGGATATGTGATTGTGGTCCACGTCTTCGTCGAGACCGTCGGGATCTTCTATCACCCACATTCCGAGGTGGGCGCCAAAGCCGTCTGCGGAATTCCACTCTAAGGTCGGGTCCAGCGGCACCCCCTTTTGCTGGTGCGCCGGGTATGTGATATGGGCGTAACCAGTGGGTTCTGCAACGCCGTAGTCGATGGTGACGGTATCGTCGCCCCCGTTGAAGCTGAAGGCGTAGAGGCCCGTGGGGAACTCGTCATTGAGGTTCGACAGGGTATCATATTCATCCTCGATACCCCATTCGCCGTCGCCCCAGTCTTCGAGGGCAATCGGGGTTCCGCCGGGCGGCGTAACGGTGCCGCTGGTGATGTCCACCCCCTCAACGTACACCTCCATGAACCACGAGTCCTCGGCGTTGTTCACGTAGTCTTTGCAGCGGTCGATCCAGATGCTGTCGATGTCCGCCAGCGGGCCCGAGCCCGGAACGTGGAATTCGATTCTGTTGATGTACTCCAACGTACCGCTATAGTTGAAGGGATCGCCGCCGTCGGTGGCCGTAGCCTGTGCTGTGCCGTTGAACACCGCCAGCCCGAACTCGTAGTCCTGATCGGTGAGCAGCGCCCCTGGCTGCCAGGAGACCAGGTTGATGTCGGCGCCCCAGTTTCCGTATACTTGAGCGCCGTCCATTGTGACCCACATGTTGAGAAAACTTCCATCGCCGGCCACCGAGTTCCATGTGAACGTCGGTTCCTGCTCCACGTCGTTCTGCAAATGATCGGGATAGGTTATGACTGCAAAGCCACCAGGCTCCGCCGCGTCAAAGTCGAGGGTCACCGTATCGTCGCCACCGTTGAGGGTGAAAAGGTATTCACCTGTGCCGTAAGCGGCCAGCATGGCGGCAATAGAGGCGAAGCTCTCGCCGTGGCTCCACCGGTCGGCCAATGCATCGTATACGAGGACGTGAACATCCGAGTTCGGCACCTGCACCGATACGTCGGTGATGCCGTCGCCCGCCACGCTGATGTCTACAATGCACGGATCCGGCGTCACCTCGGTGCCATCCACGTGGCGCTTGATCTGGTTGATGTTGATGCTGGTTACATCCATCACCGCGGCCGGCACAGAGAAGCCAATGATGTTGATGAATTCGAACGTGGCGCTGTAACCGAACGTATCGCCACCGTCGGTACTTGGCATCGCCGGCGTGCCGGGGCTTGAATTAAACACCGCCAGCTCGAACTCGTAATCCTCGCCGATTGGCAGAGACCCAGGCTGCCAGGAAGTCTGGTCGATGTCGACGTTCCAATCTTCGTACAGGTCGAAGCCCATGCCTTCAGGATTCTGCACTACGTACATGCCAAGGGCCTCGCCGAGCCCCGCTGCCGAAGTCCATGTGTATTCCGGGTTGGTCTCCACGTCGGCTTGCTGGTGAGCAGGATAGGTGATGGGGGCAAAACCCGAGGGCGCCGGTGCGGCGTAGGACAGGGTTACGGTATCAAAGCCGTTGTTGAACGTGAAGTCGTAGTCGCCCGTGGGCCAGGCGGTGTTGAGCGCCGCCAGCGACGCATACTGGGCTTCGATCTCCCATTCGCCATCGCCCCCGTCTTCGAGAGCGATCGGGGCCCCGCCGGGCGGCGTTACAGTGGCGCTCGTGATGTCGGTCCCCTCTATATCGATTTCGATCCCCCAGGGGTTGGTGATTGCGATGCCGTCTTCGTAGTCCTTGAACTGTTCGATGAGGATAGCTTCGATGTCCGGCATCGGGGCGGTTTCGAAGATGACCGCGTTGAAGTTCGAGGCCACGCCCAAATACTGGAAATCGTCGCCCTGAACGGTCTGCAGGTCCTGGACGTCATCTCCTTCCATGTTTCCCACGGTCACTTCGAACTTATATTCAGTTGCCGGGTCGAGGGGACCTATCTGCCGGGAGATGGTGTTGATGTCGACGGGCCACTCCTCAAACACGTCCTCGTCGATGCCGTCCGGATCCTTTCTGAGGAACAGCGCCAGGCCGTCTCCGGCGCCGACCATCGAATCCCACTCGCAGGTCGGGTTCGGCCCCACGCCCGTCTCCTGATGGTCGGGGAAGGTTATGTTTGCGAATGTGCCGGGTACCGCCTGGGTGTGACTGACGGTCACTGTGTCGGCTCCTCCATTGAAACTGAAGTCGTAGCTTCCTGAGCCGAAAGCGGCGTCGCGTGCGGCCTCCCCTGCAAACTCTTCTCCCATGCCCCATTGACCGCCGCCCAAATCCTCCAGCGCATAATCAGCGCCGTTTGGTTCCTCAACGCTGACGCTGGTAATGCCACTACCTGTTACCATGATACTTGCGCCGTACGGGTCCGTTTCCGGCACTCCATTGAGGTGTCTTTCAGTCTTGACAATGAGAATCAGATCAACGTCGGCTGTCGCGTGCTGCGCTGCACAGAATACGACGAGGGCCAACACAACAACCAAACCTCGCTTCAACATTGTCAGCTCCTTTCGGGAACGTCCTCGTGGCGCCGCAAGGGCGCAACGTCCCCGGTCAAATTGCGTGATGTTACCATAAGCGCGGAGTGCGCCTTTTTGTCCCTGTATAAGTAGGATACACCAAAAACCCCGCTATGTCAAGCCAAAACTCTGTCCGAAGCGAGAATATTTGCGTCTAATGCGGGGCCCCTCGTGGCACTCGGGTGTGTCTCGCAGTGTGTGTGCCGGGGCCTACGCCTCGACGAGCTGTCGGCGCGTTTCGCGGAAATCGCGCACCCCCCGATCTCGCAGAGCATGGATGGCGGCAACCCGATCGGGCGGGGTTGTCACACCGTTGCGGGGCAGGAATACGTCGGCCGACGCATCCCACTCGTAAACAAGCCGATGCCGCGCCCCGTCGTGCTCGTACACACTGCTAACCCGCCGCCGCACGCCGCCAACCGCGTCGATATGAACGAATACGATCAGGCCGATTGATGCCAGCGCCTCGGCACGCAGGGAATTGGGGGGCTGTGTAAGAACAGATTCGAGTTCGTCGAGGGTATCGGCGTGCAGGCACGATGCCACGCGCGCCCCTGCGGGATTGAATGTTGCGGGCAGTTCGAAGAACCGCCGAGCTTCGGCACCCCACAGGTAAGCGAAATACGGCCCCGAGCCGATCTCGTGCGCGAGGTAACAGGTATCGGCGGCGGGGGCGCTTGGAAGATCGGAGGATGACGCCACCGTGCGGATTGTTGCCCCGGCCGGCAGGAAGTTGAGCATATTGGCGAGCACGGTCGACTTGCCCGCTCCGCCCGGCCGCGCGGCAGTCAGGAAGGAGCAGCCGGCCTCGATCTTCTCCCACAGGTATGCGGCGAGGCCGGCGTCGAGCGTATTGGCTTCGATGAGGTCGACGATGCCGAGAGTGCGGCCGCCGCGCTGGTTCAACGCCTCTATCTGTCTGAAGAAAACGTCGGCCTTAATAGTCCTTCACCTTCTTCCACGTGCGATTCAGGTAGCCGGCGCCCTCGCATCGGGGGCATTTCACCGACTTCTCAATGACTTCCGTAACTGTTCTTCTATTGATGATATTCCCGATTATGTGGGTCACGGTTTCCTTCACGAGCACGGTGCCGTAGCCCCTGCAGCCAGGGCACCTTTCACCCGTCCCCTCCCACCGATACAGCTCTACGCCCGCCCTGAGCAGTTGTTTGAACTGGTCGAGTGTGATCGGATAGTCGTACTCAACGTTCGTGACGCGGCAGTCCCAGACCGTTCGGGAGGCGCCTTTGACCGTGAAATAGCGATAAGTGCCCACGGCATCCGCCCAGCCCTCGAAAGGGGAGCCGTCTATGATACCCTCAGTTGTGTACTCGCCTATGTAAAAAGTCTTGCCGTCCGCTTCTACCAGCATTTCTTCCCTGCCGAGTATCTGAAACACATTCCCCTTAATCCAGCCCCAGTCGCCCACTGCCTCGAATCGGCTGATTCTGTCGGATTTTTGTATCAGGCCTTTGCTCACTTCGCCGGCCTTGGCCGACTTTTTCCTGCCGAAGCGCATTTTTATCTCGTCGATCGTCGGCGCCTCGTCGCCGGGTTGACGCGGGCGGGCAAAGCGCGACCCCGGGCGGCCCCGCACGGGTATCGAATCGATCGTAACAAAGAGCCCGTCGGCAAACGCATAGTTTCGGCGGTGCACCTTGTGCTTGTTGGCTATCCACGCCTTAGAGCGCAACTGGCCCTTATACGCCACCACGTCGGCGCCGGCCTCGCCACCCTCAGGGGTCAACGCGAAGTATGCTTCGGTCCCCCACTTGCGGCCGAACACCGCCACCGGGTTGTCGTCGGTGCTGACTTTGAAACACACCCACCCCTCATACTCAACGCCCTCCTGCAGGTCGGCGACGATGCTGGGGCTGAGTTTTTTCAGGGCAAAATGTTTGGTGTAGGCGATGCCGTTTTCCCGCACGACATTGAAGAGGCCGTTATCAACGTGGAAGAGCTTGTTCCCCTCCTTTGCCAGCATGCTGATGTAGAATCGAGCCAAAACATACTGCCGGCCCTTGCCCGGCTTGGGGTGATCCTTTTCGACCTGCTCGAGAATCGTGAGGGCTTCGTCTCCCAGAATGAGCTCTTTCAGGATGATCTCGATCTCGCACCGGCCCCACTCCTCACCAAACACCTTGCACTCGATGACTACAGAATCATCCGGTCGGGCAGGCACGTGCCTCGATCTGCCCCTGAGCCACTCGAGGGTGTGCTCCTCCCCCTCCGCAAGCGCCCCGGCAACGGCCAGCGACATCGCCATGGCGCAGATCAAGCTCTTCATTTTCGACTCCCTTTGCACGCCGCGAACTGCGTCCGGCAACCCGCGCGCAATGCTCTGCGTTTCCTATCAGATTCTATCACCAGTGATAGCTGGTGTCAAGCCTGAACTGCGCCGCGTGCGCGCGAGGGTGCGATAAGAAATCTTGGTTCAAGCCTTCGCCTCGTCGGCAGAACCGTCTCGTTCTCGGAGACGGGCCGCTATCCCATCTGCCTCGATGAACGTCTGTACGTGTTTAGCGGTCGCATGGTCATGTTGGTTCGGAAGGCGCAGAAGGCGGGCAATTCGGTCACATCGCGGCGGCCTATCGGCCACCACGATGTGCTGCGAAGCGCCGCCCCTACATCGGATGTTCCGCATGCCGCTTGCACCTAACTCCATGTACTGCAACAGGTTAGGCCCGTATTTGAGCCGAATATGTAGCCACTAATATAATTATTATCCCCCCTTTTTCTCTTGACATACCCCA
>Ga0114922_10006967_pt1 | contig 10348 bp, 7 predicted proteins | sample AartaG_FD_100975 | JGI IMG/M metagenome (GOLD analysis project Ga0114922, IMG submission 100975) | Deep subsurface microbial communities from Aarhus Bay to uncover new lineages of life (NeLLi) - Aarhus_00045 metaG | ecosystem: Environmental > Aquatic > Marine > Oceanic > Sediment | place: Aarhus...
ATTCCGCCGGGGCGTGGCGTAAGGTCGGGCCTGCCCGCGGGGTGGGCAGGGAGGAGACGCCGTGTCGCGGTTCGGTCGGCTGCTGGCGATTGCGTTCTGCGAGTCGTTCGCCACCATGCTCATCGAGCGGGGCATCTACTTCTTCGCCCACGAGCGGCTCCAGTTCGACGACATCGACAACCTGGCCCTGGCCCTCGGGTTCGGCGGGGCGTACGTGGTCGGGGCGCTCTCGAGTCACGCCGTGGCGCGACGCCTGTCGGAGAGGCGGGTGCTGCTGCTGGCCCTCGTGGGCCAGGCGGCCGTGTTCGCGGTGCTGTGTGTCCGCCACGGCGCCTACGCGGTGGCGATTCTGAACGTCGTCATCGGCTACCTGGTGGGTACGAAGTGGCCGGTCGTCGAGAGTTACGTCAGTGCGGGGGCGACGCCGGCCCAGCAGGTGACGCGGATCGGGCGGTTCAACATCGCCTGGACCGCCGCCATCCCGCCATGCATGGTCGTGGCCGGGCCGCTCATTGCCTGGCGGCCGGAGGGGCTGTTCCTGGCGGCGTTGGCCATCACGGTGGTTAGCCTGGTGCTGGCTTGGCCGCTCCGGCGCCGGCCGGTCCACCTGGCGGCGGATCACCCGGAGCGGCCGACGCCCGTCCAGATGCAGCGGCTGCGGGGGCTCCTGGCCGCCAGCCGATGGTCCATGGTCTCGGGTTACTCGCTCCTCTGGATCCTGGCGGCCCTTCTGCCGGGGGTGTTTGCCGACCTCGACGTGCCGGTGACCGTGGCGACGGCCCTGGCGGGGCTGCTGGACGTCTTTCGCTTCGCCACGTTCGTCCTATTGCAGTATTGGCGGGGCTGGCACAGCCGGGCCTGGCCGCTGGCGGTCGTGTTGGCGGGGCTGCCGACCGGGTTCTTCCTGGCGGTGTCGGCGGCCGGGCTGCCGGCCGTGTTGGTCGGGGAACTCGTGTTCGGCCTCTCGGTGGGGATGACCTACTTCGCGTCGCTGTATTACGGGATGGTCGTGAAGAACGCGGCCGTGGAGGCGGGCGGCGCCCACGAGGGGCTCATCGGCGGGGGGTTCGCCCTCGGGCCCGCGATCGGGCTGCTCGGGCGGAAACTGGCCCCCGTCCTGGGCGGCGCGGTCGTGGGGATGGCCGCCGGCGTCGGCCCGCTGCTGGCCGTCTGCTCGGCCGGGGCGGTGGCGTCGCTCCTGAAGGTTCTGCGGGCACAGGGCCGCGCGGCCACCGCGGAGCCGCCCACGCCATGACGGGCCCGTTTTTCGCAACCATCGCGGGTTTTCGGCCCGCCCGCCCGGGGCCGAGGCCTCTCGCCGGCTTCCATCGGCCTGCGTTGCCCCAAGACGGGGTTGCAGGCGCTCATTTTCTTGATATACTAGGCCGTTCTGATGGACCGCGGACCCGTCCGCCGGGACGCGGCAAGGCGTGCTGGAGACCGTGTGGAGGCGAATACCGTGGCACAGACGCTCAGTGACATCGAAAAGGCCTGCCTGGCCGGTCGCGCGGACGAGGCCGAGGAACTCCTTCAGCAGATACCGGGCGGCGAGACCGAGACCGCCACCTACCATTACCACCTGGGGATGGTCCGCGAGACCCAGGGCCGGTACGAGGACGCCCTCGACGCCTACGAGCGGGCCCTGCAACTGGAACCGGCCCATCGGGGCACGCTGTTCCGCATGGCCTACCTGTACGACCTGCGGGGCCAGGAGGACCTGGCCATCGACTACTACAAGCAGTGCATCCAGCAGCCGCCCGTTCACGAGGGGGCGCTGATCAACCTTGGCGTCCTTTACGAGGACGGCGGCCAGTACGACGAGGCCATCGAGTGCTTCGAGCGGGTTCTGAACGTGAACCCGACCCATGAGCGGGCCCGGCTGTTCCTGCGCGACGCCCGGGCCTCCAAGACGATGTACTACGACGAGGAGCGGGAACGCCGACGCGACAAGCGGAACCAGGTCCTGGAAATCCCGGTCACTGACTTCGAACTCAGCGTCCGCAGCCGCAACTGCCTCAAGAAGATGAACATCCGGACGCTCGGCGAACTCATCCGGCACACGGAGCAGGAACTGCTCTCGTACAAGAACTTCGGCGAGACGAGCCTCCAGGAGATCAAGGACATGCTCGCCTCCAAGGGCCTGTACCTGGGGATGGCGGTCGACGAGCGGGAGCAGCGCCAGGTCTTGCCTCAGCCGGCCACCTCGACCCAGCCGCTACCGGCCCGCTCCGGTGCCGATGACACGCCGCTGGCCGACATCGAACTCAGCGCCCGCAGCCGGAAAGCCCTCGACCGCCTCGGCGTGGAGAGCGTGGGCGAACTCAGCCAACTGACCGAGGAAAAACTCCTGGCCTGTAAGAACTTCGGCGAGACCTCCCTGAACGAGGTCAAGCAGGTGCTCCGCCGGTACGGGCTGTCGCTGAGCGGATGAACGCCTCCTTGCTGGTCCACGCGTGTTGCGGCGAGTGCGCGGCGGCGGTGCTGGAGCCGCTGCGGTGCCTGGCGCCGTTCACCCTCTACTTCTACAACCCGAACATTCAGCCGCTGCTCGAGTTCCGCCGACGGGCCAAGAGCCTCCAGGTTCTGGGCGACGCCGAACGCCTCGACCTGCTCGTCGATCTGGCGTACGACCCCAAGCGTTTTCTCGGGAGCGTCCCGTGGGACCGGCCGGACCGGTGCGAGGCGTGCTACCGGCTCCGCCTGGCCGAGACGGCCCGCACGGCGGCGGCGCGCGGCTTCGACGCCATTACCACCACGCTGCTCGTTTCGGTCCACCAGGACCACGAGGCCGTCCGCCGGATCGGTGCCGAGGAGGCGGAGGCCCGCGGCCTGGCGTTTCACTACGAGGACTGGCGTCCGCTGGCGGAGCGCGGGCCGCGCGAGGCGAAGCGCCGCAGCCTCTACCGCCAGCAGTACTGCGGGTGCCTCTTCAGCGAGCAGGAACGGTTCGCGTCCACCCGCCGACACCTGTATCGCGGCGAGGGCGGCGGCGAAATCCTCCACCCGGAAAGGAAACCATGAACCCCCGCGGCCCACGCGCGTCGCTCCCGCTCCGTCGCTGCAAGCGCATTCCGCGCGGTGGGGCTCCCGCCCCACCGCGCCACAGGGGGCCGTCCTGCTTCGGCGCGGCGGGCCGGGAGACCCGCCGCGCGGGAAGCAGCATGGTCGTGCTCGCCGTGCTGACGGGGGGCGTGGCCGTCCTCGCCTTCGGCGGATGTGCCTGCGAGAAGCCGCGCCAGCCCTGGATGGCCGAGGAGGTGCCGCGCGTCCGCGTCAGGATCGGTGACGACGCCGCCGCGGTGAGCGTGGCGGTCGACGGCCCGTGGCGGCTCGCGGGGGCGGAGGGCGATATCGCCGACGGCGACCGGCTCGACTGGACCCGCGTCCACGCCGACGGCCGAAACGTGGTCGTCGGCACCATCGCCACCGTGGACGGGCCCGTGGAACTCCACGCCCCCGACGCCGATCCGGTGTCCGTTGGCGTGCCCGGCCGCAAACCACGGGGCTACCGCGGGTATCTGCGGATTCAGCCCATGCAGGACGGGCAGGTGCGGGTCGTCAACGTCGTCCCGATGGAGGCCTACCTGGCGGGCGTCGTGGCCAAGGAACTCTACCGCACCTGGCACCTGGAGGCGTACAAGGCCCAGGCCGTGGCGGCACGGACCTACGCCCTGATGCAGCACAACCACCGCCGCGCATACGGCTTCGACCTCTACGACACGCAGATGAGCCAGGTCTACGGCGGGATGGACGCCGAGACGCCAAAGGCCTGGCAGGCCGTCCGCGCCACGCGTGGCGTGGTGGCGACGTACGAGAGCGGCGGCCGGCAGGTCCTGCTCCCCACGTACTACCATTCGACGTGCGGCGGCGACACGGTGCCGGTGGGCACGGTGTTCGGCGGGCCGACCCCGCCCCCCCTCCGGGGCGGGACGGGTTGCACCTATTGCCGGGACGCGTCCCGCTATCGCTGGAAGAAGGAGGTGGTCCTCTCGAAGGAGGCCATCACCTCGGCGGTCCGGCGAAGCGGCGCCCGCGCGCTCGGCGACCTGGAGTCTATCGTCCGCGTCGAGGTGGCCGAGCGAACCGGCCGCGACGGACGGGCCGAACGCATCCGCCTGGTCGATGCCGCCGGCCGGTCCGTCCTGGTCCGGGCCTCGGACTGGCGCATCTGGGTCGGCGCGGGCAAGGTGCCCAGCACGTGGTTCTGGATGGAGGACCGCGGCGATGCCGTGGCGCTCGTGCGCGGGCGCGGGTTCGGCCACGGCGTGGGCATGTGCCAGTGGGGGGCCCAGTTCCTGGCGACCCACGGCCAGACGGGCGAGCAGATCCTCCGGTACTACTACCCCGGCGTGGATTTGGTGCGTGCGTATTGAGGTGCCGCGCAGCACTGTCATTCCGAGCGAGTCCCGGCGCGCCGGGCCGAGCCGAGGAATCTCGCCTTGGTTGTTGCCGTGGTTTTGTTCGCACGGCGAGATTTCTCCACTCGGGCTTCGGCCTGCCGGCCTTGCCCTCGGTCGAAATGACAACGCGCTGATTGGTCTCTTCAGGTAAGGCAGCATGCCAAGCGTCCCATTCAATTGGCAACCCCTCGCCGGCGACGCGGCGGCCGGCCCGCGCGCGGGTCGGCTCACCACGCCGCACGGCCCCGTCGAGACGCCGGCCTTCATCCCCGTGGGCACCCGGGCCACCGTCCGGGGCGTGCTGCCCGGGGCGCTGCGGGCCGTCGGCGTCCAGATCGTCCTGGCGAACACGTATCACCTGATGCTGCGGCCGGGGGCGGACGTCGTCCGCGACCTCGGCGGCCTCCACGCCGTCATGGCCTGGGAGGGGCCCATCCTGACCGACAGCGGCGGGTACCAGGTGTTCAGCCTGTCGGAGCGGCGGCAGGTGACCGACGAGGGGCTCACGTTCCGCAGCCACATCGACGGCGAGGAGGTGGTGCTGACGCCGGAATCGGCGGTGGCGGCCCAGAACGCCCTGGGGGCGGACGTCATCATGGCCCTGGACATCTGCCCGCCGTACCCCTGCCCGCGCGAGGCCGTGGGCGAGGCCGTCCGCCGGACCCTCGCCTGGGCCCAGCGCTGCCTGTCCGCCCACGCGCGGGACGACCAGGCCCTGTGGGCCATCGTCCAGGGCGGCGTCGAGCCGGACCTCCGGCGACGGTGCGCGGAGGAACTCGTGGCCATGGACTTCCCCGGCTATGCCGTGGGCGGCGTGAGCGTCGGCGAGGGGCACGAGAACCTGAGGCGGGTCCTGGACTGGACCGTCCCGCTCCTGCCCGCCGCCAGGCCCCGGTACCTGATGGGCGTGGGCGAGCCGAGGGACGTGGTGGCTGCGATAGAGCGCGGCGTGGACCTGTTCGACTGCGTCCTGCCGACCCGCAATGGCCGGAATGCCTCGGCGTACACGGCGGGGGGCATGATTCGGCTGCGGAACGAACGGTTCAAGGCCGATGCCCGGCCGATCGAGCCGGAATGCGACTGCCCGGCCTGCCGCCGCTTCAGCCGCGGGGCGATCCGGCATTTCTTCCAGGCGGGGGAAATGCTCGGGCCGATCCTGGTCAGCATCCACAATTTGCGGTTCTTCACCCGGGTGTTCGGACGGCTGCGGGAGGCCATCCGGGCCGGCCGCTTCCGCGCCGAGGCCCAGGCTGTACTTGACAGATACGCCGGAAGCGACTAAAAGTATGGCTCCTCGGGCGGGTGCGGGTGAGTGAGGCGAGGCGGTTCGCCGCATCGCTCGTCCGCCGACGCAGTAACGGCGCGAGCCATCGCGGCGGGTGTTCCAGACCCGCCGCGCAACCGTTTTTCGGAAAGGGTGTGACCGTGAAGACCTACGCTATCGTGGCCGCCGAGCCCAAGACGGCGCCGGCCGATGACCAAGAGACGCAGCCCCCCTGTTCCTATCATTCGCTGATCCTGCTGGGCGGGATCTTCGTGGTCTTCTACTTCCTGCTCATCCGGCCACAGCGGAAACGCGAAAAGGAACGCCAGCAGAAACGCGAGGAGATGATCAGCAACCTCGCCAGGAACGACCACGTGCTGACCATCGGCGGCGTCCACGGCATCGTGGCGCACGTGGGCGAGGACGAGATCACCCTCAAGGTCGACGAAAAGTCGGATACCCGCATCCGCGTCAGCCGCGACGCCATCAGCAAGGTCGTCGGCGACGAGGAGGAAGAGGGCGGCGAGGACGAGTCGAAGTAGCCGAACCGCTCGCGCGCGCCGTAAGCGAGCCGCGACCGTATCGGAGCCGCGACCGTAAGGGAGCGGCTGCCAGGCGCTATCGCCGGGCACCGCTCGCTCGCGGCTAGCAACGGTATCCTTGGCACGAATCGAGGCTGCAATGAGTCGATGGGTTTACTGGGTCAGTCTGATTGCCATTGCCGTCGTCGTCGGGTTCCCGCTGTACGGGGTCGTGTCGGACCCGCAGGCGGACCTGCGTGACCTGTTCCGCCTGGGGATCGACCTCCAGGGCGGGACCAGCCTGATTTACCAACTCCGCGCGCCCGAGGGCGCGGAGGCCCCCTCCGCCAAGGAGGCCAAAAGGGTCATCATTGGCCGCATCGATCCCCAGGGGACGCGCGGCTACACGGTCCGGCCCATCGGCGAGCACCGGCTGGAGATCGTGCTGCCCGGCCGCCAGACCCGCGTCCGCATCGACGCCGAGCCGGCGGCCTCGGAGCACGTGGCAGCGGCCATCGAGCAGGCCCGTCGGCGCGGCGAGACGATGACCCTGGAGACCCTCGAGGCCGAGCGCGAGGCCTTCCTGGAGGGTACGCGCCTCGTCGTGCACCTGAGGCCGGCGCTCTGGCTCGACGACGTCGCCAACCGCGTCAGCGAAAAGGTCCGCATCCTGGGGCCCGACGAGCGGGCGCCCTACGCCATCGTGGGCCTCGAGCGCGAGGACCAGCGGTGGAACAAGGTGACCGTCTTCCTGGCCGTCCCCCCCGACGCCGAACAGGACCTGGACCGCTGGCGGAGGCTCCTGACGGACGCGCTTGCGACCCAGCGCGACGTGATCCGCGTGAAACGGCTGGTGGGGCAGGCGGGCTTCCTGGAGTTCCGCATCATGGTCAACCGCCAGGAGGACCGCGACAAGGCCAACTTCGAGCGGATCGTCCGCGGCAAGCAGGCCGGCACCGCCCCAGGCGACCCGCGCTTCCGGTGGTATCCCCTGAAGAAGGGATGGACGTGGTACAAGGACGGGCTCCTCGATGCGTGGAACTGGGTCTACGTCGTCGATGAGGAGGCCCGGACCGTCGAGGCCCTCGTCGACGTCGCCGACAAGCAGGACGTGACCGGCCAGGACCTGGCCCGGGCGGCACCCTCCACGCAGAACGGCGAGCCGATCGTCGTGTTCAGCCTCAAGCCGGAGGCCGGCGCACGGATGGCCCGGCTGACCAAGCCGGAGATGCGAGGCCGGCACCTGGCCATCATCCTGGACGGGACGATTCAGTCCGCCCCCGTGCTGAAGGCGACCCTCTCCACCGGCGGCATCATCGAGGGGTACGGCGACCTCCGCGAGCGGAACGATGTGGTCACGGTGCTGAACTCCGGCCAACTGGCCGCCAGCCTCGGCGACCCCATGACCGAGCGGACCGTCGGGCCGGAACTCGGGGCCGACAACATCCGCCGCGGCTTCCAGGCCAGCCTCATCGGGTTCGGCCTGGTGGTCCTGTTCATCCTCATCTACTACCGGTTCGCCGGGGTGGTGGCCGACGTCGCCCTCCTGCTGAACCTGGTGCTCATCGTCTGCATCATGTCGCTGGTGCGGCAGGCGTGGACCCTGCCGGGCATTGCCGGCCTGGTCCTGTCGCTGTCGATGGCCATCGACGCCAACGTGCTGATCTTCGAGCGGCTGCGCGAGGAGAAGGGCCGGGAGGGCAGCCTCCCGTTCGCCCTCAAGCGGGCCTACCAGAGCGCGTTCCGGACCATTCTCGACGCCAACCTCACGACGCTCATCCCGGCCTTCGTGCTCCTGTACCCCGGGCTGGCCACCGAGGAGGTCAAGGGCTTCGCCGTCGTCATGATCATCGGCATCATGGTCAGCATGTTCACGGCCGTGGTCGTGACGCGGATGATTTTCGAGACGGGCATCCGGTGGGGCCTGGTCAGCCGTCTCGGCATGTTCCGCCTGTTCACCCACCCGAACGTGAACTGGATGCGGTTCGTCCGGCCGGCCGTTGTGGTGTCCGGGGCGGCTGCCGCCATCGGCGTCATGCTCTTTTTCTCGCGCGGCGACGAGAAATACGACATCGAGTTCACCGGCGGCACGCAGGTCGAACTGGCCGTCAAGGTCCCCGAGGGCAAGGACGCGGTCCCCATCGACACCGTCCGCGGCCGCGTTACGGAGGTCCTCGGCCCCAGCGCCACCGTCCAGGAACTCGAGTATGCCTACCAGCCGATCGGCGAGAAGGTCGACCGCTTCCTGATCAGCGTGCCGGCCACCGGCAAGGCCGCCGCCGGCGAGGTCGCCGTCAAGGAGGCCCTGGCCTCCGCCTTCGCCGACATGCGGCCGGAACTGGGCACCAGCAAAGCCACGGTGGAGGCCTCGCCGATCACCGAGGAGGTGATCCGCGAGCGGATGCGGGCCCAAGGCGCGCTGCCTGCCGCCGCCGGTGCCCCCGGCGAGGCCGCCGACCCCGGTGAGCCCGCCCCCGCCGGCCGGCCGGAGCCGAAGGCGGCCGAGACACCTCCCCCTGACCAGGGAAAGGCGAATGCGGAAGGCGCCGCCCCGGCCGCCCCCAAGGATGAACCGGCCGAGGCCCCGTCTGAGGAGGCTGCCCCCGAGGAAGCCGCCCCCGCCGCCCGCCACATCCCGCGCGCCTACAGGCGGTTCCTGGGGATGACCCGCGTCCAGGCGGAGGTCACCCCGCCCCTGCCGACCGGCGAGGTCCGACGCCGCATCGACGTCTTCCTCCGCGACCGGTACCCGGACCTGGTGGGCACCCTGTACGAGGTCAAGGGTGCAGTGGCGGCCGAGCGGTCGGGCGAGTTCAAGGCCTTCGACGTCTGGGCGGAGCAGCCGTTCGACGGCAAGCGCGGCAGCCAGGCGAACCCGGCGTTCTGGTCCGAGGTCGTCCGCCGCGCCCTCGGCACCGAGCAGACGTTCGCCTCCACGACCTCGTTCGAGCCGACGATGGCCTCCGAGGCGCGGGACAAGGCGGTGATGGCCATCCTGCTGTCGCTCACCCTGATGATTGTCTATATCTGGGTACGCTTCGCGCGGTTTTCCTCGGGCCTGGCGGCGGTGGTGGCCCTGGTCCACGACGTCGTCATCACGCTCGGGGCGATCACGCTGGCCGCACTGGCGGCCGACACGTTCCTGGGCGACTGGTTCCTGCTGGCCGACTTCAAGATCAACCTGCCCGTCGTGGGGGCGTTCCTGATGCTCGTCGGCTACTCGATCAACGACACCATCGTCGTGTTCGACCGCATCCGCGAGAACCGCGGCCGGCACGGCGAGATGTCCGTCTCCGTGGTCAACAGCAGCATCAACCAGGTCATCTCGCGGACCGTCCTGACGAGCACCACCACGTTCCTGGCGGTCGCGGCCCTGTACGCCTTTGCCGGCCGGGCCTCCACCGTGCATGGCCTGGCGTTCATCATGCTGTTCGGGACGCTGGTGGGCACGTACTCCTCCATCGCCATTGCCAGCCCCATCCTGGTGCTCCGCGAGTACCTGTTCCGGGTGTATGTGTGGGTGTACCCGATCGTGGGCGTCGGCCTGCTGGGCTACTATGCCTTCGTGTGGAAGGGGCCGGCCGAGTTCTTCGGCGCCTGGACCGGCTGGCTGTGGATGGTGCTGCAGTTGGGCTGGGTGGCGGTTACGTGGTGGGCGATCCGCAGCAATGCGGCCGGCGAGCCCTGGCCGGTGGCCGAGAAGTCACCCGTCCTCGTGAAGGCGCTGGCGGCGATCAGCCTGCTGGCGCCGGGCGCCGCCGTGGTGCTCGGCCTGATGACCGCCATGGGCCGGTCCGAGGTGCGGTCGGCCTGGGCGGGGCCCGCCGCCGTCGGCGCCCTGGTCACCGTGCCCGTCACGTGGGTCCTCTGCCGCATGGCCTGGGGCAAACTGGCCGGGAAAAGTTAATCGCACGGCCGCTCGTCGCCCGATACTATCCGTTGGGAGAGGGTTCGGCAGACACGCGGACAGCCGCGAGGGTCCTTCATGCGGCCGCTGACCAAAGTCATCCTGGTTCTGGCGCTGGTGGCGCTGGCCGTCGGCGCTCTCTTCATCGCCAGCCGCGACTGGAGCGACTTGGGCGCCTACCAGTCGCTCGGCCCGTCGGCGGTCACCCGCACCAGCGACGGCACGGGCGATTACAGCGACCCGGTGGCGATGTATC
>Ga0114922_10006968_pt1 | contig 10347 bp, 7 predicted proteins | sample AartaG_FD_100975 | JGI IMG/M metagenome (GOLD analysis project Ga0114922, IMG submission 100975) | Deep subsurface microbial communities from Aarhus Bay to uncover new lineages of life (NeLLi) - Aarhus_00045 metaG | ecosystem: Environmental > Aquatic > Marine > Oceanic > Sediment | place: Aarhus...
GGATTTTTCCAGTGTGTGCGATGTGGGATGGACCTTTTTTGCAGCTCCACCAAGTTCGAATCGGGGACGGGCTGGCCCAGTTATTATGAGCCAATCTCGCGGTTGAACGTGGTGGGGCAGCCTGACATCAGTCTGGGAATGGTACGGACGGAAGTGCTCTGCACCCGATGTGGTTCCCACCTCGGCCATGTTTTTGATGATGGCCCGCCACCAACTGGCAAACGCTATTGTATGAATGGCCTTGCGTTGAAATTCGTACCCGAAGGTAAACTATGAACCAGGGAGTCTCATTGGAAGTTGCTACCCTAGCCGGTGGTTGTTTCTGGTGTATTGAGGCGGTCTTCCGGGAAGTTGATGGCGTCAAGAATGTGGTCTCCGGCTACACGGGTGGCGCCACCGTCAATCCGACCTACCAGCAGGTCTGCACTGGCCAGACTGGCCACGCTGAGGCGGTCCAGGTTAGCTTCAATACTTCCAAGATCTCGTATCGGGAAATTCTGAAGATTTTCTTCTCCGTCCATGACCCAACGACACTGAACCGGCAGGGTGCTGATGTGGGCACACAGTACCGCTCGGCTATTTTCTACCAGACCGGGCAGCAAAAAGCCGTTGCCGAGGAACTCATCGGGGAACTCAGTGAGGCTCACCTGTGGAAGAAACCCATCGTCACACAGATTGTCGCGCTGGATACGTTCTATCTTGCAGAAGACTACCACCAGGAGTATTTCTCTCGACATCCCGAACAGGCTTACTGCCAGATGGTGATTTCACCCAAGGTCAGCAAGTTCCGCGAGCAGTGGACAAAGCGGCTTAAGAGATGATGAGAATCTAGTAAATTATTGCATATCACAACGCTTGAACGTGATGAACTTGCATTTTGTCTCATTATCGTAATGACCTCATGGAATTCACTCAGATGTACGGGGAGATCGAGGTTTGGGCCAGTTTGCATCGTCTCGAAACGAAGAAAGCTAGCGGTACGAGGCTAGCGTTGTTACTACTACCGGGTGGAGGCGAGGGAGAGTCGACCTCCCCATCCACAAAAAGGGGGGCAAAATCAGTTACAAATTTGGCCAGCAATGTTTATCTCGTCTCATATAATTCTATGGGCCGAGGTTTGCCAAGTCAACCTATGTTTCCTGGCTTAGCCACATTAACGTCGGGATCAGAGTACTCAACATTCCGTCAGAGAATGTAACCTTTGAGAAAAGTCGTTCATTTCCTGGCATCTATTAAGAGTCTCATTTCCTTAGCACTTGCCTAAATACTTGCCCATATTAATTGGAATTGCCTGCTAGGCAGGCAAATGGCATTTTTCCTCAGAAGTTACTTTTCAGGCGGGTATTCTGGTAATGACGACCCCCCGCATTGGGCGGATCTTGAAGCTATTTGGAGCGGGAGACGGGACTCGAACCCGCGACAGCCTGCTTGGAAGGCAGGAACTCTACCACTGAGTTACTCCCGCAAATCAGTTTCATTTTAGAGCAAAATCCCCGTTCCGTCAAAGACAGATGCCCGCTTCGTCGAAAATGGTACGCTGCCGTTGCTACTGGCGGAGGGCTAGCGACTCTGCGCCGGATGAGCGGGAAAGAGCCAAAACACCAGAGATATGGTGCCCAGGGCAGTGGGTCACCTGGCATTTCCCCGAGTCGGCTAGGAGCACCTGATAGTCGGGTGTTTTCAGCTGCACTCTAGAGTCATCGCCACGACCTGGGGTGGTGGTCTTCCACCTTGCCCCTGATGTCTCCTGCCGTCGTGGCTCAACTGCCCAAGACGCCAGATATAGGTTGGCTCACTTCGGTTTGCTGGCTACAAACCTGGTAAGCAGACCAGGCAGGAATTCGCTGACCTCGCAGTCTATGAACCCGGCCTCTGTCAACAAATGGCGGACATCAGATATGTAGTGGGGCTCCCCCGGGCCACCGACGAGGGTATCGTGAAGTTGCCATAGCGCCGGTTCTACCGGGCCACTTCGGTCATCATCGACTGCCTCGCCCAGTACTATCATGCTGCCCCCCGCCTCCATGGCATCAAATGCTTTGCGGTATACGGTTTCCAGGCCGGAGGTGCTGAAATTGGGTAAATTGCTCGACATAAGCATGACATCCGCACCAAGTGGGAAGTCCACCGTCAGCAAGTCTCCAGGGTGGGTGGTTATGCGGTCGCTGAGGCCTGCCTCAGCGACAAACTCGTCAGCAGATATGCAAACCGTTGGATAGTCCATGACAATAGCTCGTATCTTTGGATACGCCCAGGCGATGGCGATCGAGTAGCCGCCTGAACCACCACCCAGGTCAAGGAGCAGAGAATAGGGAGAGAAATCCCAGCTACGGCTCAGGCTGTAGCCTGCCCCCAGGCCAATGCTGAAGGTGGCCTGGTTGAGGCGGCGGGCAACCTCCTCATCCTTCCAGACCTGCTCATACACTCCTTTGCCTGTCGGTGGCCTCTCGCCCTTCAGTATGGGAGCTATGTCTGACCACAAATCGAACTCCTCTTCATCACCCAGCAGCCATGGGCCCAGGTAGCTCTTTCCTCCTTTGACCAGGTGCCTTTCCACATCTGGAGCGTTGTAATACAATCCGTCCTTGAATTCCAGAAGCGCCAGGGCCGAACAGACGTTGACCAGCTTCTCGGCATTCTGGCGGCTAAGACCTGCCTCCTGTGCTATTTGGGAAATTTCCCTCGCCCCGCGGGCAATGGCTGTGAACAAGTCAAGCTTGATGGCCGCTTTCAGCACCCCTGCCTGCCGATGGCCATGCGCTAAATTCTGAAGACGCAGCGTACCCATAGATGGATTCATTTGGAACCTCCCGTGAGATAAGTCAGGACTTCCTGCACGATCATTGGATGGCACCCTTCATATTTTCTGTCTTTGAGCAGACCGATTTTATGTGGGACGACTTCTGCCTGTCAAGCGCAGTTGCTGCCATCTCCGCGCTGTTCACCCAAGGCGTCGAAGGTTGAACGATAGGATGTTGTATATTGAGTAACTCACAGACTCTCGTTTTCAGCATGTGCTCGCCTTTCTGGATTCGCTCAAATCCCCGGTCACGGGAACTAGCTTAGCTACGGTCTAACCTCGACCATGTGAAAGAGGACTCAATAGCGTGACACTGAGCCGACGATACGCAGTCTTCATTCCCAGCAAGGGCCTACGGAGTAGGGAACTCAAACTCCCATTGGCACACGGCGTCAGGTGGGATTTCATCGGGCGGGCAAAATACACATCTAACCTTCGCATCTCGATTTACCATTGTTGCCAGAGTTGCAAAACAGCCTATGCCGGCCGGTTTGCAGGGTAGCAAGGGAAGCCCTCGTTGTGTCCTTTCCCTCACCATCGTACACGAGCTCACACGCAACACCACCGTTCTATCATTGACTTGAACGACCTCAGAATCTGGGGTTTGCATGGGGAAGAATGTTAGGACCTTCAGAAATGCTGGAATGTCATCGCCCTCTATGTTCAGGATTCTCTTTGACCTATATGTCATACTCCTTGTAAATCGTTGAAAGAGTTCTTCATCAGCTCTTGCTGCCGCGTCATTGCCATATTGCCTGAGCATGTATTCCATCCAGTGGTTTTGAACGCTCCAACAATTTCTTCCTCCCGCCTCAACCATCTCTGCTAATGTTTCTTTGGGAAGCTTCATTAGCTCCTCCCTTAGCTGTTCACTTGAAGCTTTGTGTTGATTCGACATACCGCTTGCACCTCCTTCGCTGCTCTTCAAATCTGTTTGACGGACTACACCTGCAAAGACTATTATACATCTAGCCAGATTGTCCAGGCGACACTGTTTTGTCTCTGATCCTCCCTTAGGAATAAGTGAGAGCCTGGAACAGTTCAACCGCTGCAAGGATTCCAGTTTCTGCAAATGCTCCGTAGAAGAACCGACGAAACGAGAAGGGTGTAGGGGGGTCTCAGGAAGATGTCGGAAGCCGATTAGTCGGTTCTGTCTGCCCTTGAACACTGGCTTCTTTTTCTCCATGATAGCTGCGAAGGCTTCCTTGTGGTCCTCCGTGGCCACTAGCTTCATGACAATCTCCTTGACCCAATCCGCTTCCTCAGCAGTGTACTCCCCTTTCCTCAAAGCCTCCTTGGTGTACTTCAGCGTTAGGGGGGCATTGTTCTTCATTCTGTCCGCAAGCTCCCAAGCTGCTGACATAAGCTGGTCAGCAGGCATCACCTTGATCACCCAAGCCAATCTTGAAAGCCTTCTCCCCGCTTATGTGCTCGGCGGTAAAGAATAGCGCGGCGCTTCTGCTCCTGCCCACTACTAGGGGGGGGGAGCACGAACCCAGCGTAGGAACATATCTCATTCATGTGGGGCCAGATGATCCGGTGTTCTGTGATCCGCGCCTACGCCACTTGTCAGACAGAAGCAGAACCCTGTAAAATGCTGAAGCACCTACCGGAAGAAAAGGGACAACCATGCCCAAGGCCCATATCAACGGAGTAGACCTGCACTACGAGGTTAGCGGCACAGGTTTCAGTATGGTGTTATGCCATGGCTACACGGGTAGCCACCAGGACTGGATGTTTCAGATACCGCTGCTCTCCCGAAATCGGCAAGTGGTTGTCATGGACCACCGAGGACATGGAAGCTCCGAAGCCCCCTCTTCAGCCGATGCCTATTCCATCTCCGCCTTTGCCGACGATGTCCATGCCCTGCTTGAGTATCTGGGCATAACGAAGTGCTGCCTCGTGGGACATTCCATGGGAGGATTCATGGCTCTACAACTCGCTCTGGATCATCCGCCCCTGGTTGATTCCTTGGTTCTGGTTGATACCTCGAGTGGCGCGTTTCACATACCGGGATACGCGGAATTGCGCGCCAAGCTTGATGAAATAGCGCTAAGAGACGGGATGGAAGCTGCGTTTGAGTACAACGCTCAGCACAACGCGCTGGCCCACAAACGCTTTGAGAAGTATCCGAACCTACGTGATGTGGTAAAGCGCAGGATGTGCGAGACGTCGGTTGACGGCTATGTGTACGGGGGACGAGCCATCGCTAAGAGGCAAACGCTTACCGAGCAGCTAGGACAAATATCAGCACCCACGCTCGTTGTGGTCGGCGAGGAGGACACTCCCTTCCGCCAGCCCTCGGAAGTTCTGGCGAGCAACATACCTAACTCCAGGCTGCACGTAATTCCTCAAGCGACTCATTCTCCACATGAGGAGACGCCTGACATATTTAACGAGCTACTCATTGAGTTCTTGGCTGAAGCCAACGTCAGCTAGATTTGGCGATTGGTCAATTGGCCATACTAGACATCGGTGCTTTCCTGGCTGTCTAGAGTACCAGGCCTGGCATACGGTGCTGGTATCAGGCCGTTGCTTGATGGCACATGTTTGCACAAACCCGACTCAAGTTCAGTGAGCGAACCCTTGCCATAGGGAACCCCGGCTAGGCTCGTTGTTCTTGAGAAAGGAGGTGGGATGCACTTCCGTATGTGATTTCTAAAGCAAAGGAATCCGTTATTTCCCGAAAGGAGGCATGACCATGGAGTTTGGATTCACTGAAGAGCAAGAGAGATTAAGAAGAGAGATGCACGAGTTTTGTGTCAATGAGTTACCTGTAGACCATAGGCCGGGTATCGCTATAACCGAGGAACAGCTTACCTTCGGGATGGAGCTACAAAAGAAAGCTGGCGAGAAGGGTTATTTGGCACCAGGCTGGTCCAAGGAGTCTGGCGGTTTGGGGTTGAGCGACATGGAACAGGGGATCATCATGGAAGAACAGGGGTACTGGGGGATAGTCTGGCCGGGTAGTCAGGGACTGCGTGTATGTGGACCTCCCCTGCACCTATTTGGCACCGAGGAGCAAAAGAAGAAGTTCCTACCCCCAATAGCTCGGGGTGGCTCGATATGGTATCAGGCTTTTACCGAGCCTGATGCTGGTTCTGATGAGGCCAATGTGCAACTCAAGGCTGTAGAGGACGGCGATGACTTCATCCTCAACGGTCAGAAGACATTCATTACCGCCTTGGCTCCGGCAGATCACCTCTACACCTTGGCCAGAACGCAGGATATCCAGCCCAAGCACAGAGGACTGAGTCTCTTTCTTATCCCAGCGCATGCCCCAGGAATAACATATGGCGCGTTGCCGACGATGGGTGTTTTTACAGTTGACATCTACTTCGATGATGTCAGGGTGTCGAAGGACCTTTTGCTTGGCGAGCTAAATCGGGGCTTCTATCATGCCATGGCCACCTTCATGTTTGAGAGAAGTGGCACTGGCTCGGCGGCAGGTGGTAAGCGGAGTCTGGAACTGTTTGTCCAGTTTTGCAAGGAAACGAAGCGAAACGGAAAACCACTCATACAGGATCCCAAGGTTCGAGAGACGGTGGCGAGGATGGTTGTTGAAGCCGAGGTGGAAAGACTCTGCGGCTGGCACGGGCAATGGTACTTTAGCGAGAGGGAGAAACTCGGACCGCAGCCCTACAATTTGGGTGCCCTCTTCGGCAAAACACCTCTGGTTCGTCGCACCAAGGAACTGATGGACATATTTGGCCTTTACGGCCAGCTTCAGAAAGGGTCGGAAGACGTGAAATACGAGGGGCGGATGGAGAGAGCGTGGCAGGCAGCACGGAGCACACATCCTGCCGGCACTATTGAGATAAACAAGCTTGTCATCTCCCAGAGAGGACTTGGCTTGCCCAGAGCACCAAGACCTACCACCGCCAAGAGCGCATGAGAAGCATTCAATTAACGAATCCTGACAGAAAGGAGTAGGGTTATGGATTTCTCCTTAAGTGAAGAGCAGGAAATGCTCAGGAAGACAGCTCGCGATTTTCTAGAAGCGGAGTGCCCTGAGAGGCTGGTGAGGGAGGCAGAGAAGGGTGACGAGGGCTATTCCCCAGAGCTGTGGCACAAGACGGCCGACCTGGGATGGATGGGGCTTGTCTACCCTGAGAAGTACGGTGGCACCGATGGCAACATTGTGGACCTGGCCGTCCTTTACGAAGAATTCGGGAGGGCCATGTTTCCCAGTCCTCACCTTTCGACTGTGGCTCTCTGCGGACTGACTATCGTGGCTGCGGCCAGTGAAGACCAGAAAGCGGACTTCCTACCCAAGATAATCAATGGGGAACTGATTCTTGCCCTGGCTTTGGCTGAACCTGAATCGAGTTGGGATGGCAAAGCCTGGGATGCTGAAGGGGTAACCGTTCGCGCCGCGCCCGACGGGGATGAGTATGTCATCGATGGCACCAAGTTGTTCGTTCACGATGCCCATATTGCCGATTACCTTCTGTGTGTAACTAGGACCGCCGATGCGACAGCGCCTGAGGAGGGCATAACGCTGTTCCTGGTGGATGCCAAGAGCCCTGGTATACGCTACACCCCACTGAAAACGACAGCCGATGACAAGCAGAGCAAGGTTGTTCTTGACAAGGTGAAAGTCCCTAAGAAGAACATGGTGGGAGGGCTTAATGGTGGCTGGTTTCCTTTGGCTAAGGTTCTCCAGCAGGGAGCGGTGCTGCTCTGTGCTCAGATGGTGGGAGCTGGCCAGCGGGTTCTGGAACTGGCCGTGGACCATGCCAAGACCAGGATACAGTTTGAGCAGCCCATCGGCATCAATCAGTATGTCCAGGAACACTGTGTCTTCTTGCTGAGTGAAGTGGATGCCTCTAGGTGGGTCACCTACCAGGCAGCCTGGGGCCTCAGTGAGGGGCACGCCTGTGATATGGAGGTGGCCATAGCCAAAGCCTGGACTAGCGATGCCCTTGAGAGGGCTTGCTGGTATGCTCACCAGGTTCTCTCTGGTGTTGGTTACACCGTTGATGATGGCATCCTGCCACTATACTCGAGGCGGGCGAAGTCCGTTCAATTGTATCTGGGCGACACGGCTCACCACCTGGAGAAGATTGCTCAGCAAGTAGAACAGTGGCCGGCTCCAGAAATGCCAAAGGGGAAGCCGCTTGGCCTCTGGCAGGAGGCAGACCAGACCCGAACACCGGACTGGTTCGAACGGTTTGCCAAGCGATAGAAGGACTGTAGAGACCAGAAGACCTGCTCCAGAGCCGTTTGTGGAGGGTTATTGCTCCGCGATGCGTCTTTGCTTTTGTTTGCTGCAACACTGCAGGGCATGTCAAGGCAATCCGCAGGGCGTTATCCTGACTGCGGAGAATATTTCTAAGAACAGGTATGTCTAGCGTGGCGCAGCGCAAGACAAACCCTGTAGATACTCACAGCCCCAGGATGTGTATAAAGCAGACTCCTCCCGCACCTACCATGTGCGCCAGACCTCTCCTGGGGTTGTCCGGTATCTGGCGGCTGCCCGCCTGTCCACGCATCTGCCACAGAATCTCCGCAATCTGCCCTAACCCTGTAGGACCGATAGGATGCCCCATGGAAATAAGGCCGCCGCTGGTGTTGACCGGGATTCGTCCACCTATCTCAGTTCCCCCGCTCTCTATCAGTTGTCCACCCTCGCCTGTGGGGCAGAGGCCGAGGGATTCATAGTAGATGATCTCCTCAATGGTGACAGCGTCATGGACTTCAACCAGGTCAAGTGCTTCTGGGCCGCAGCTTGCCATGTCATAAGCCTTGTAGGATGTCACTTCGGTCAGGTCAACCAGAGGGTCACCGCCCGTCGAGCCAGTACAAACTGAGGCAAGCACCCTGGGACATGGCTTCCGAGTGAAGCGTCCAGCTATGTCAGCGGCACAGAGCACGACCGCCGCGGCTCCTTCGTCCCAGGGACAACAATGAAGTACGGTCAACGGTTCAGCCACCATGCGAGCACGGTGTACTTCGTCCAGGGTTACCGGATTCTGAAAATGGGCGTATGGATTGAAGCTGGCGTTGTGGTGGCTCTTCACTGAGACCAAGGCAAGCTGGTCTACCGTTGTGCCATACCGCGCCATGTGTTCCCGGGCGAGAAAGGCGAACGACTCCACTGCTGCAGTAGCGCTTGGCGCTTTCGCGATGTCTTCCTTCCCATCCTGGTTCTTTCTTGGAGATGGACGTCGATACTCCTTTAGCTTGTCCACCCCGATGGCAATGGCTACATCGTGCAGCCCTGAGGCAATGGCCAGGTATGCCTCTCGGAAAGCAGACGAGCCGCTCGCCGACGCATTCTCTACGTTGGTCATGGTAGTTCCATATGTACCGAGGTAGAGACCAATAGCATGACCGCTCATCGGCGGTAGGTTAAGAGAGCCACAGTATCCAACCTCGATATCCTGCCATTGTACTTCCGCATCTTCCAGAGCATGCTGGCATGCCTCCACACCCATGAAAACGAAGGACTTCTCAGGAAAGATGCCGTAGCGGTGCAGACCTGCTCCCAGTACCAGTACGTCTCTCATGCTTCGAAGCTCACCTGATAGGAATATGTCGGGCTTCTCATGTCAACTGCGGGGAGAGCAATCTATTGTGGAATGCTGGCTTTCAACGGCTATTGGAGCTCTTGTGTCACCACTTGTAGCCAGCCCGACGCCGTGCTATATCAACTTTGACTGTCCTATTTCGACTCGCGCGGCTTGTCAGGCTTGTAGTTAGCCTCCTGTTTGACATCGAGTACCTCAAGAATGTAGCCTGAAAGGCAGGAGAATCAGAGACTTCTCCTGCGAAATTGTCCCCAGCGGCGTTTCACTGTGACGTGTCAATAGATGCCTAGTTCTGTCAGACATGAATATGTGACACGCTGTGCTAACATGGAAGAATCCTGGGATTTGGCTGGTCTGCCGAATGATGGTAACATAAGTGGCATTCATGACCGGCCACGATGTCAAGAAGCGCGGAGATGATAATGCAACAGACACAGTTAGAGTCCCATATTGGAGCGCCACCAGATTTGTTTTGAGACAGCGACAAGGCTACTGTGAATTAAAGGAGGTAATAATACATGTGCTGGGTCTGTGACGAATATGGAGATGGAACCAGATGGTTTCTCAATCCCCAAAACTACGCCAGGTTTATGTACACGGTCAAGAGGCCAGGGGACGCGCCCAAGGAATATGGAAGCGACCCCGAAGCTCAGTCAGGGAGAATCCTCGGAGAGATAATGACCGCCAAAATTCAGGACCCAGAGAAGTTCGCTGAGCTCGTGAAAAAAGCCAATCAACGCGATATGGCCTTCCCGAAGGGGCCAATCCAGTTAGCGCAAACGGTGACGCTTGACGAAGCTAAAGAGGTGTGTGATATTGCGTATCCCGTAGCGGCGATGTTTTGTCTTTGCCGCCATCATGTGCGAGCTCAAGAGGAGAGGAATGAGCACGAGTATTCATGCACCGGACTTGGTGTAGGCATGCTTAAGTGGGAACGCTGGCCCGAGAGATACAAGGGAGGCGTCCACTTCATGGATGCTGATGAAGCCAAGGAATGGCTTGCCAAGTGGGACA
>Ga0114922_10006970_pt1 | contig 10345 bp, 9 predicted proteins | sample AartaG_FD_100975 | JGI IMG/M metagenome (GOLD analysis project Ga0114922, IMG submission 100975) | Deep subsurface microbial communities from Aarhus Bay to uncover new lineages of life (NeLLi) - Aarhus_00045 metaG | ecosystem: Environmental > Aquatic > Marine > Oceanic > Sediment | place: Aarhus...
AAAACCGGGTGTGAAAGGACCGAAATCTTCTTTATACAACATCTCGGTTGAAAAGGAAATAACCGATAATGTTCTCCCGTGGAAATTATTTTGACATGTGATGATCTCCGCCTGGTAGCGTGGGACACCTTTTACTTGGTAAGCCCATTTACGAGCAAGCTTTATCGCTGTCTCTACCGCCTCGGCTCCGCTGTTCATGGGTAGTGACATTTCGAAACCGGTTAATTTCGAGAGCTCTTTGTAAAGAAGTGGTAGTTGGTCATTACGAAAAGCCCGTGATGTTAATGTGAGTTTTGAGGCTTGATCACGCATGGCATCTAAGATATGTGGGTGTACATGACCTTGGTTTAGTGCTGAATAAGCACTTAAGCAGTCCAGAAAGCGGTTTCCTTGGATATCGAAGACCCAAACGCCTTCACCTCGTGAAATCACCACGTCCAATGGATGATATATATTTGCTCCGTGTTGATTTTCTAGCTCTATATATTGTTGTGCATTCATTGAGATCAAGATTTTCCTTTAATAGTTTTTTTGTAAGTAAAATAACTATGCAGTTTATTTCATTTTATAGAATACAAGTAGTGTGCTGCCGTATTGCCTCAGATCAAATTCGACAAATCGATCAAATTCAATACTTTGATATTCAACGGGGTGGATTTGAGTGATAACCCAAGCGTCGTATGAGAGCCATTGTGCGTTAGAATCCAGTAGAGATAAGGACCGTTTCCATAGATCTTTATACTGAGGAGGGGCGATATAAATATAATCAAATGCCTGAGAAGTAACTTGTTTGAGCAGCTTGAATGCATCTTGTTTCAGGACTTTCGCGTTATAATCGAGACCTGTATTGTGTAAATTGATTTTGACTGTATTAATCGCGTATTGGCTTTTGTCTACAAAGAATACAAGCTTTGCCCCGCGACTGAGGGCTTCAATCCCGACACTCCCGGTACCGGCAAATAAATCTAGCAATGTTGAATCAATAATATCCGCTCCAATGATGTTAAACAAGGATTCTTTCGTGCGGTCAGTAATTGGGCGTGTTGAATCGCCTGGTACTGAACGCAGATTGTGTCCTTTTGCCTTACCTGCAATAACTCGTAAACCGCCCATGATGGCTTATTTCTAATCTTGATTATTACGATTAGCTTCTGATTGATATTTAATATTATTAGAACTGACTTCGCTCGACACTACTTCTTGCAGCTATAATATTCCCGTATGGTGCTATTAAGGGCATAACGCAACCAGTACCCAAGATAAATCGTTTCCCTGAAGTCGCCGCAATGGCTTGCTCGGCTTCCGCAGTTACTTCCTCCGGAGTACCGAGGACCAACGTGGTTTCGCGACGTATTCCACCACAAATTACACCGGAATAAAGTTCCTGAGCTTGATTCAAATTTGGATATGTTTCACGGTCATGCCAATTAATTACATCGATGGGGTAATCAATTAATGTATTAAACATGATCTCACTTCCATGAATGTGAAGCATGTTCAACCACATTTCCTGTGCTGATTCCAGGACCTTCAAATCATAGTTTACTCCAAATGTAGTGTATTCCTCTTCTGAAAGCAAGCCGTGTTGAGCATGTTGTACAGCGAAAAAAATTCCTGCGATGCCTGTAAGTTTAATCTCTTCAATGAAACGACAGGTGGATTCAGTGATGGTTTTTAAACCGGTGTGAAGTGCGTCCGGGTAGCGGCGCATATGGACGAGCAGGTTTTCCTTACCAGCAAGATTTTTTGCCTGAGAAAGAGGATTAAATATTGTTTGAATCATTGGGGTCCCAGGCCCTAGTTCGTTGAAAAGCAGCCGTAAGCATGATATTTGCTGATCAAGGAAACCTTCATCTGGGTCCAAGATCGGCAGGCGTGCCCAGTCATCGGGGTGATTTATCACTCGTCTTGTATATTCTCTCGTACCTTCAGCTACACCTCTCCATTCATCCTCAACCCCCCATTCTTTGAGGCAAAAAGAAGATGAAGGCGACACTTTTACAATATCGAAATCAAAATTACGTTGAAAAGAAAGGGTGGCACTGGCTAATCCTCCAGGGGTTTGGTCATCCACTGGAAAATGACGCCATAAAGCTATAGGAACACGATCAAGATTTCCCTCTGACAAGCACTCCTCGATTCTTTCGCGATGGGATAACATTCCAGGCCCTCCAATTATTATTTGTTTTGTATAGAACAAGCGGATTCATTTTGTTTATGGTTCATATCGATCACTCCACATCGCCGTATGTCCAGTAGCGGTTAATAAAAAAATTCCAGAACAATACAATTAACACGGCAATTGCCAGTGTGACGTTATAGCTTATAGTTTTCAAGCTGGAGTACGGTATTTCATAAGGTAGAATTGAGAAGTAATTGTTTAGAACGGGTTCTAATAATGCAAGTATGGGAATGCGGATAGCCATTCCGATAACGCTCACAACCGTGAATTCTAAAAGCTGCCTAATGATTGGTTTGGAACGTGAATCTGGGTAGGTCCAATATCGATTCCATATAAAACTGTTGAAAACCGCAGCCATAAATGAGATCGTACCAGCAATTACGAGGGAAGCTCCAAATAAGAAAACCAGCAAATTCATCACACCAAAATCAACGATAGCGCCAATAACGCCCACAATGGAAAATTTAAAAAAGCGTATACGCTCCCGTGAATTAGTGATGATCGAAGTCATGCCAGCCCCAATTTATCTTTGAAATATGGTGTTGTACGCTGGATGCCTTCTTCCAAAGAGATTTTGGGTTCCCAATTAAGCTTGTTTCTGGCGCGTGATATGTCTGGTCTCCTCCTTTGAGGATCGCTTGGCCCCCTCTTCCTTTCGAGGCTCACTATGCCTGCTGGATTTTTTGTAAGACCGTTGATAATTAAAGCTAGATCATGGATACTCGTTTCTATTGGATTTCCTATATTGATGGGTTCATGTTCCTCGGAGATTAGCAAGCGGTAAATTCCATCGACCATGTCATCTACATAACAAAAACTTCGTGTTTGGACACCGTCTCCGTATACAGTCAGTGATTCCATACGCAGGGCTTGGTGTAAAAAATTCGGTACAACACGCCCATCATCAATATGCATTCGAGGACCATATGTATTAAATATGCGGGCGATGCAAGTATCCAAACCATGGAAGCGGTGATAAGCCATTGTTAATGCTTCGGCAAATCGCTTCGCCTCATCGTAAACCGACCGTTTACCAATTGGGTCGACATGTCCCCAGTAAGATTCAGCCTGGGGATGTTCAAGTGGATCCCCATAGATTTCACTGGTAGAAGCTAATAAGAAACGAGCGTCGTTCGCCCTAGCAATTCCAAGTGTGTTGTGAGTACCCAATGCACCGGCTTTCATAGTCTGGATCGGGAGATTGATATATCCCAGAGGAGAGCTTTCGTTGGGACTTGCCGGGGAAGCGAAGTGTAATACAGCATCCAATCTACCTGGAACAAAGATAAAGTTGGATACATCGTGTCGGATAAATAGAAAATTTTGGTTATCGGCTAGATGAGCCAAGTTTTCGGAATTTCCCGTTATGAAATTATCCATGCCAACAACCTGGTGACCTTCTCTTAAAAGTCGATCACACAGGTGAGAACCGAGAAATCCGGCAGCTCCGGTGATAAGTACTCTCATAGACAAATCCCTAAAATTAATCGACTAACTGAAATAAAACCTGATTTGAGATAATGTGTGAATGGTATAATCTCAACCCAGATTTACAATTTATTGAATGTTTTTTCTGGATTGCGTTATTATCTTGAATATCCACTAATAAACATTTGACCATCACTTATTGTGATTTGTTCAATCACTACCTTTTGATTGGCAGGGAGAATTTGGGTTACTATTATCGCATCCATCATTGAGGTCAACTGATCGAGATAACTATCTGGTATTTGGAAAGGTCCTATAGAGGCTGATACAATTTCGGATTCTGGTTTTCCACTGCCATCGACAGACAATTTTAAGACGATCGTTAAAGGTAAATTAATGTTGTTTTGTTCTACATCTCCCGTAATTCTTACAAGACCATCACGTAAGTAGATTTGCACGTTTTGGATTTGATATTCCTGGTATGATTGAAGTTCATAATTTGCTAGAGATGTCAATTGCGATTCAGTTACAATTAATTGGAAGGGACCTCCATTTTGAATGTCCTCAATCACGGATTGGATATTATCATTAAGGTTTTCAACAGATTCGGTAGTCACTTCTACAGGCTCAACTTCTTCTGGGATTGGTTGATTAATCCCAGGGAAATTACAGGCTAAACTTATGAGTACCGGGACTGCAATAAGTAATATTAAGTTTTTCCTTTGTTCTAGAAATCTCATTTTACGCTCCATTTTATTCTTTGTCTTAAGTTTTGTATAAATTAGTGGAGAATTTTATCATAGCATGAATGACTCTTCTTTGGTAGAGGTTGATTTGACACTTCAAGCAAGCTTGGAAGCTTTGTTATTTGTTGCTTCGATGCCTGTATCTATAGCTCAATTAGCTGAAGCATTGGGTTTGCCACGCGCTGATATTGAAAATGGGTTGAAACAGCTGCAATCAGAATATTTAATAAATTCAGATAGCGGTTTGCGTTTACAGCGCCATCGCGGGCGCTACCAGTTGACAACAGTTCCTCAAGCAGCGTCTTTCATTGAACAGTTCTTAGGGATTGAGCAGAGTGGCAGGTTAAGCCACGCTGCAATTGAAACTTTGTCTATTGTTCTATACCTTCAACCAGTTACTCGCCCTCAATTGGAATCTATTCGTGGTGTAAACAGCGATGGCGTCGTTAAAAACCTTTTGAGAAAGGGGCTGATTCAAGAGGAAGGTCGCGCTTTTTCACCTGGACGTCCTATCTTATATTCGACTACCCCAGAAATGCTACAATATTTTGGAATCAATTCTGTTGATGAACTTCCGCAAATAAATTTGGAGGACTCAGATGGAGGTCCTTCCCCTGACTTTAATGATCAGATGTGAAATAAGATAATGCCAGACGAAAGGTTGCAGAAAGTGCTAGCTAGGGCAGGAATCGGATCTCGTCGAGCCTGTGAAGTGATAATCGATGCAGGTCGTGTGCAGGTCAATAATAATACTGCTAAGCTTGGAGATAAGGTCAACCCGGAACGAGATCTAGTTTTGATTGACGGAAAACCATTGAAGATGAAGAATAATTTCATCTATATCGCATTGAATAAACCGGCAGGAGTTTTATCAACGGTAAAATCCAATGATCCAAGACCAAATGTACGCGATCTTGTCGATCTGCCAGATCGATTTTATCCTGTAGGGAGATTGGATGTTGATAGCGAGGGATTGATTCTGTTGACAAATGATGGTGAGTTAACAAATTTCTTGACACACCCACGTTACGGACATGAGAAGGAATACCGGGTGCTCGTTGTACGGCGACCGGATAATGAACAACTGGAATTATGGCGGCGGGGTGTGGTGCTTGAAGATGGATATCGAACCAAGCCTGCTGAAGTTCGATTTGAATCGTATGCTGGGAGTGCTGCTTGGCTGAGAGTGATTTTGCGGGAGGGTCATAAGCGCCAGATTCGAAGGTTAGGAGCAATTATCGGTTTACCGGTCGAGAGGATTATTCGCATTCGTATAGGCAGTCTGAAGATGGGTGGTTTGACGAAACGGGAGTGGCGTTATTTAGATAAAAGTGAGGTATATGCCTTGAAGAAAGAGGCGGGAATTAGGAGTGCCAATGCAGAACACATTAGAAAATAAAACCTCCTGGTTGGATCGTTCTTTACTCGATAAATCCGTCATATCAGTTGAAACTCTCTTGTTCGTTTTAATATTGATTCTAGCCGTCGTAAGTCGCTTTTATAACCTAGAGGCTCGGGTTATGAGCCATGATGAAAACTCTCATGTGTACTACTCTTGGCGGCTATTTCGGGGACAGGGTTTCGCTCACGATCCATTGATGCATGGTCCGCTGCAATTTCATATGCTGGCTCTTTCATACTTTGTGTTTGGGGATGGAGACTTTACAGCCAGAATACCTGCAGCTCTATTCAGTATTGCGACTGTCGCATTCATGTGGAATTATCGTCGTTATCTGGGCCGTATAGGTGCTCTGGTCGCTGCGGTCCTGATGTTGATCTCACCCTACATGCTTTATTATGGGCGATACGTGCGCAACGAGGCGTATGTTGCCTTTTTGGGAGTCGTCACAATATGGGCAATCTTTCGATATTTAGAAACTGGAAAGGCTCGCTATCTGTACTGGCTTACTGCTGTAACAGCTTTACATTTTACCGCTAAGGAAACATCGTTTATTTACACTGCCCAGGCGTTGATATTCTTGCTGTTTTATTTTGTATATCAGATTTATCGGAAAACCTGGAAGGACTCAAAGAGCAGGAATTTATTTATTATTACACTGACTTTAGGCCTGCTTTTTATATTTGGTGCTGGAGCTTCATTACTTAGTGGTGATGGGGTTAACCTGAGTGCAACGGAGGTAGTTTCGCCTGCAGCGCCTACTCAGGAGTTAGAACAGGTTCAATCAAGCAGATCTCTCACCTTACCAATCACGTTGGCAATTCTGGGTGGATTATCGATGATATTATCCATGTTTTTTTTGATACGTGGATACACCATAGGCAATATACAAAAAGAGCGATCTTTTGATTTGCTGATTTTATTGGGCACCCTGGTTCTCCCTCAATTAAGCGCCTTTCCGGCGCGATTAATGGGGTGGAATATTCCAACTAACGCCTCTGAAGTCCAAGCATTCGCAACCGCAGATATATTGCACATGGCTATCTTCTTTATACCATTCGTTGTAGTATCGGTATTGATTGGATTGTGGTGGAATTCGCGTCAGTGGCTTGTTAACGCCGCAATCTTTTATGGGATATTTACAGTCTTATATACTACTGTGTTCACTAACGGGGCGGGATTCTTTACTGGTATGGTTGGTTCCCTCGGCTACTGGTTGGAGCAGCAAGGTGTTAATAGAGGCAGTCAGCCTTTGTACTATTATTGGTTGGTTCAGATACCAATTTACGAATACTTACCTGCATTGGGTACCGTTCTTCTAATTGGGATGGCGGTTTTAAAAAGGTTGGTTTCGCCAACAAAGCATGAAGACGCTGCTCTTCAAGTAGAAAACAACGAAAAAAACTCCGTTTCGCAAGATAACAAAATAGAAAAAGCCCCTGTTTTTGCGTTACTAATATTTTGGGCTATTACGAGTTTGGTCGCTTATACGTTCGCTGGGGAGAAAATGCCCTGGTTGACCGTCCACATCGCCTGGCCGCTGATATTGTGTGCAGGCTGGTTTTTCGGGCGTTTGATCGAGGCTATAGATTGGAACGGTTTTCGAAAGTCTCAAGGTTGGCTGGTGATCGCTATATTGGCGATTTTCCTGCTCAGCTTCCTGGCAGCGCTGGGTTCTTTATTGGGGAGTAATCCGCCTTTTCAAGGTAAAGAGCTGGAGCAGTTAAGTGCTACGAGTACATTTATGGTCAGCTTTCTTACTTCGATAGCAAGTGGTATCGGTTTGATCTATTTACTTAAATCATGGTCGTTCACTCAAATTGTCCTTGTAGTGGCTTTAATTTCATTCACTTTCTTAGGAATCCTAACAGCCAGGACTGCGCTCCAGGCGACTTATATTAATTATGATAATGCGAATGAACTATTAGTATACGCACATTCAGCAGGCGGAGTTAAAGTTGCTCTTGAACAGATCGAAGAGATCTCTAAGAGGACCACGGATGGACTTGCGCTTTCAGTGGCCTACGATAACGAGACTTCATACCCTTATTGGTGGTATTTACGCAACTATAACAACTCCAGATATTATGGTGCTGATCCAACTCGAAGCCTACGTGAAGTCCCAGTTATCCTGGTCGGTGATGCCAATTATGGAAAAATTGAGCCCGTAGTTGGTCAGGCGTACAACCGCTTCGATTATATACGTTTGTGGTGGCCAAACCAAGATTATTTTAATCTTACCTGGGATAGGATCATCAACGCTTTGCGCGACCCCGGTATGCGCGCAGCGCTTTTCCAAATATGGTTCAATAGAGATTACTCATTATATGGAGAAGTTACCAATAAAGATATGGACTTGACCAATTGGTCTCCGTCTGCCAGTATGCGACTGTACATACGCAAGGATATTGTCAACCAGTTGTGGAATTTTGGAGCGGCACCTTCGCTGGAACCAATTCAGGCTGATCCATATGAAGGAAAAGAGGTCAAGCTTACAGCTAATCGTACCTTCGGCAACCAAGGAGATCAAGCAAGTCAATTTCAGCGGCCTCGCGGTGTTGCTATTGCAGGTGATGGCAATATCTATGTTGCAGACACAGAGAACAATCGTATACAACACCTGACACCGGGTGGAGATATTCTACACGTGTGGGGGAAGTTTGGTGATACAACTACGGGTAATGCTCCAGGCGGAACATTTAATCAACCTTGGGGGGTAGATGTTGGACCCGATGGCTCTGTTTTTGTAGCTGATACTTGGAATCACCGCATTCAGAAGTTTTCAGCTGAAGGAAAATTTCTGAAAATGTGGGGATACTTCGGACAGGCGGAAGGACCGGATGCTCTTTGGGGACCACGAGATGTGGCGGTCGATCAAGAAGGAAATGTCTTTGTGACGGACACTGGAAATAAACGTGTAGTTGTATTCGATTTGGATGGAAATAATATAACCCAATTTGGTGGAGCGGGAATGGCACCCGGTCAATTTGATGAACCTGTTGGAATTGCAGTTGATAAAACTGGCAACGTTTATGTCGCTGATACCTGGAACCAAAGAATTCAGGTGTTCTCTCGCTTTGAAGAATCTACATATATACCTGAAAATGAGTGGGATGTGGTAGCGTGGTTTGGTCAATCTCTGGATAATAAACCGTATATCGATGTGAACGAAGAAGGGATGGTATTCATTACAGATCCCGAGGGTTATCGAGTATTACAATTTACCCAGGAAGGAGATTTTGTTAAATTCTGGGGAGATTTTGGTACTGAGTTGGATAGTTTTGGTATACCGGTAGGTATTGCAGCAGATTCAAATGCTGGTGTGTGGGTAAGTGATGCCGGAAATAACCGCATTATGCACTTCTCCTTGGAAACACAACCATAGTTCGCTCCATATTTAATTCAAGGAGTGCGGAGGCTGTAAATTCCGCAGATTTTCTGGAGTGAATTCATCTCAGTGATGTTACAATATTGGAAAATAAATGCTATAATCAATTATTAGTAATTCCCGAGATCCAATAACAATAGGAGATTGTGATGAGTGATCAGATATACGATAAAGTAGATTCGGACTTAGATCCCTTTAAAAAGATTGCCAGTAAGATTCCTGGTTTTGGAGGTTACATAGAGCGTCAAAAGAGGCGCGACTCTGATAAGTTGCTGAGGGAGACCATTGCAGATCGATTTGAGCAGCAATATCAACGCATATCCTCCTTGCAGCGTGCTCTAATAAATGAAGGTGAAATTGGATATGTTGACGATCTTGAGGCATCAGCGATAAAGCTGCGCACATTTTCTGATCGAGTGAGGCGTGCAACCCGAGGATATTCTGGGTTGTTTGATGCTGTAAAAATTAATGAGGAAGAACTGGCGCTTCTATATCAATACGACGCTCAGATGTTGGATCTTGTTGATGAAGTAAGTCTGGCGATAGATAATGTGGAAGCTTCAATTGGAAGTGATGGTTTACCGGCCTCTATCCGGCATCTTACAAGTGTTTCACAGCAAAGTATAGATGTATATGACAGGCGTGAAGAGGTGATTTTAGGGAGTGATATTAGTTGATAAAACACCGTTTTTATGGCTTAGAATTAATAATCAATAGTAATTACCGCAGGAGAGAATAAAATGGCAAGAATTTTTGATGTAGTTGAATATACAAATGAAATGCGGGATGAAATCGTACACCGGTTTCCGGAAGTTGGTCCAGGGAATTTTCGAATTGGTTCGCAAGTGATTGTTCGCGAATCTCAGTCTGCAGTGTTTTTCCGCGACGGGAATGCTCTAGATGTCTTTGGACCAGGACGTCATACTATTACTACTTACAACATACCGATATTAATTGACTGGATAGGTAAGCTGTTCAACGAAAAAACACCCTTCCCTGCGGAGGTCTATTTTATTGCGATGCGAGAGTTTGCCGATCGCAAATGGGGAACGCCGCAACCGATAATCGTCCGCAATCCCAATATGGGGCTTGGTGTGGCATTACTGCAGGGTTTTGGAACTTACAGCTTCCAGGTGAAAGACCCGCAACAATTTGTAACGCAAATTGTCGGAACGCAGGGTATGTATAGAACAAATGAAATC
>Ga0114922_10006971_pt1 | contig 10343 bp, 12 predicted proteins | sample AartaG_FD_100975 | JGI IMG/M metagenome (GOLD analysis project Ga0114922, IMG submission 100975) | Deep subsurface microbial communities from Aarhus Bay to uncover new lineages of life (NeLLi) - Aarhus_00045 metaG | ecosystem: Environmental > Aquatic > Marine > Oceanic > Sediment | place...
ATATTTACGGCAGTTATTTTGATGAGGTTGCCCCGGAGATAGAAAAGATGCGGCAAAGCTCATTTCACGAGCGGGCGTGGGAAAGCACTCATCCGGCTTTTAAGATGATGACATTAGAGACAAAAGAGAAATTGGCACAGGACCCGGACTGGTATGCAAAGGCAAAAGGGTAAATTGGTTATTGAAAAATTGAAAGAGATTGCCATACCGTACAAATTGAGCTTAGGCTCATCCCTAATTGGCGCGGGACTATACAGGCCTTGCAATGACAGGTAGAACTATACACAATATGATATAAGCGAAACGAAAGGTGAAAAATGGCTCTGATTGTTAACGGTGAAAAAATTGAAGACTCGGCGATAAAGCAGGAAATCGAACGCTTAAGGCCGGATTATGAACGAGCGTTTTCCGACCAGGACCCCAAAGAGCGAGAAGCTCAATTGTGTGACTGGTCCAGAGAGAATGTGATTGAAAGGGTTCTAATCAATCAGGAAGCAAAAAAGAACGGCGAAAAAATTCCGGAATCTGAAATTGAATCCGCCTTGGCTAAGATAAAAGAGCAATACGAAAACGAGGAACAGCTTTACAAGGAGCTTGGCGTCAAAGATGATGAAGAAATCAAAGGGCACATTGAGCTGCAGATGAGAGTTGAGCAGAAGCTAAACGAAGTCTGCAGGGATTTGCCAAAGCCCTCACAGGCCGACATTCAGGAATACTACGAGAAAAATACCGAGCAGTTCAAAACCGCCGAGAGCGCCAGGATAGCGCATATCGTAAAATATGTGAACTGGCAGACGGACGAAGAGACTGCTTATAACACGATGAGGCAGGCGCAGGATGAGTTAAAAAACGCAGCTGCTTTTGAAGCAATCGTTGACAAATATACCGATTGCGGCGACAGCGGTGGTGACCTTGGCAATGTCGTGAAGGGGCAGATGGTGGAAGAGTTTGAGGACGTAGTCTTTAATCTTGGTGTCGGGCAGGTCAGTGACGTTTTTCGCACCCGTTTCGGCTTTCATATAGCCAAGGTGTATGACAGAAAGCCGGCTGCCGTTCGAGAGCTTAAAGATGCAAAGGATGAGATAGTAAACGTGCTCGAACAGCAGATAAGAGGCGAAGCTGTTGATAAGTTTATAGACGGGCTGAAGGACAAGGCCAAAATCGAAGAGGTCTGAGCAGCATGGCATTTAAAATATAGAATTAAGAATGAAGAGAAGAAGAGAGAAAAAATATTATCCTAACTTCTAAATTCTCGATTTATGCCATAGATATTCTTAATTCCTTATACCCTGTTTTTATCGGGCCGTAAAAAAAAAGTTTAAAAAGCAGCGGTATTCATTTGGCTCTTTAAGGTTTTTGTATTAAACTTTAAGAGTAGGATACAGGTGGGAGCAAACGATGCTTTCACACATTGTGAAGGCTTTGTGCCGAACTTTAAGGGGGGTGCATATAAGTTTCTTTCCGAGTTGGCCCCTGCGTTCTCAACGCAGGGGCCATTTTTTTATAAAAAAACACCAACCACAAAACTTTGAGTTTTTCCGGATTTTTCTCCTTAGTGCTTATCAAGCCACAAATTAAAAACGACAAAAAAATCTAAAAACAACCGATTCAGGCAAATTAACGACACGCATTAAGATTTTTTTTGACATACCATATATTGAGGGTAAAATAGCTTAATTAACCAGATGTAGTATTTTATGAGGTTTAAAGAGTATATCTCAAAGGCAATACGCAGTACGGGATGCGAGACCGAAAGGCCCGCTTCCAACAGGCAGATACGAAATGAGATGTCCCTTTTGCAAGGAAGACCGGGATAAAGTTGTTGATTCGCGTTCGAGCGAGGGCGGCAGAGTAATCAGACGCCGGCGTCAGTGCCTGATGTGTAAGAGACGTTTTACCACTTATGAAAAGATAGGTGAAAGCGTTAAACTTTACGTAGTGAAAAAAGACAACTCGCGGGTGCCTTACGAAAGAGAGAAAATCATCAGTAGCCTGCAAAAGGCATGTTACAAGAGACCTGTATCGACCGAGCAGATTCGACAAATAGCCGACAAAGCTGAAAAGAATTTATTCCAGAGTTTCGACAAGGAGGTTTCTTCCGCTTTTATCGGCGAGAGCGTAATGAAACAACTGCGGAGAGTTGACAAGGTAGCGTATATTCGTTTTGCAAGTGTATATCGTGACTTCAGAGATGCCGGTGAATTGATTAAAGAAGTTAGCCAGGCAATTTCCGAAACGGAACCCATTGGACAGCAAGCATTATTCGACTGGTAATTACCGAAGGGTGCAAATTTTGCAAGGAGGCCAAAAGAAGGTGATGCGAACGCAGCTTAAAGTCATAAAAGCTGATGGCAGTGTTGAAGAATACTCGCACACAAAAGTGATAGGGACTATCAACAACGCTCTCGATAAGATTGGACAGGCGGATGTATACATTGCTGAACAGCTTGCCGAGGTGGTAACATACTTTCTTTATCACCGACAAAACCGACGCAGCGTAACCAGTAGTGAGATATTTTCCATAATCAAGGCGGTTCTAACGGCCACCGGCTACGAAGATGCTGCTATTGAGCTAAGTGAACATCATTTCAAGCGCAGGCTTAAGCGTTCCAGAACTGAGGTTGTCTCGATCGACATTCAGGAACTAACAGACGCTGAGCTGCTTGTCGGTTCCGAGGGAACCGATGGCAGATGCCGATGGGACAAGTCCAGAATAGTCGGGGACCTTCTAAAAAAATATGATCTCTGCCGACCGACTGCAAGGACGATTGCTTCGATGGTTGAAGAGAAAATCTTCAATATGGGAATTAACCTGGTGCCAAGCAGTTTGATAAAGCAGCTCGTTCTGAGCGATACAGCCGCGGTACTTCGCGCCCAGCAGCAATTACAAACCGTTTAAGTCTATTATTGAACCTTGTTTTTGAGAAAATAGCATCTCGTTCTTTTCCTTATTCTATTTATAGTGCTCTCGATTGAAAATCCCCGTTTGTGCGCGGGTAACTTGTGCCACAGGTAGGAGCTTTACAATAATCCAGCACCAATTCAAGCGCTCTCGTTACCAGACAATTGGTGCCGGATGATTTTACTTGCGTCAATTTACTGCCCCCAGGGGTGTAATTAAATACAGTATTATTTAGTAAAACTTAACCGTCAGCAAAATAAGAACTTACATAAAATTCATTGCAGGTTCTTTAACTAATCTCTTGTTCCACTCTCTCAACTGCTCCATCTCATTACTCAACATCTAATCTCCACACCTGTCTTCCTCAATAGCATCCCACAAATCGTCCTTAACATTCTCGATTTTTTTCTCAAGTTTCTCAAATCCTTCTGGGCCCATCGCCATTCTCTCTTCACTGACCATTTGACAGATTAATACTCTTTTAGCCATTACCCCCGGCACCTTACCAGCTTGTCTTATCTGTCATTTCACAGGTAACAGAACACTATAAACTTACACTTCTTTGGCACATATCATTCTTCAAAACCGTATTCGCCGAACAGCTTAACAAACCGAACGTCACAGATTACTCTTTCTATGAGTTTGCCCGCCCTTTTTTCGAAGACTACTAATTCCTGTACCCCTCCGTAGCCGACCGGCCCGACCAAAAAGCCGCCATCAGCAAGCTGCTTTATTAAAGGTTTCGGCATCTCCGGCACTGCTGCGGTTATCATAATCCTGTCAAAGCATCCCGATGCCGGCAAATGTGACCTTGGCCAGCCGCTACTACCGTCGCCTACGTAGAACTCAACATTACTGACGCCTAATCTTCCTAAAACCGACTGGGCTGACTCAGACAACTGGGCGAATCTTTCTATAGTAAAGACTTTTTTCGCTAACTTACTAAGAACCGCAGTCTGGTATCCACTGCCGGTCCCAATCTCCAGAACCTCACAGCCCGGTTTGACCCGCAACTCCTGGCTCATCAGTGCAACAATATATGGCTGAGAAATGGTCTGGCCCATCCCAATTGGCAGCGGGCCATCAGAATAAGCCTGAGAATAATATGACTCCGGTATAAATTCCTCCCGCGGAACCTCAGCCATCACTTTCAGCACATCAGGATTAGTTATATCGCGCCCATTCAGATCCAGCCTGAGCATCTGTTCTTTGGCCTTAGCAAATTTCTCTTTGTTTTCCCGTCCACCCATAGCGTTAATAATCGCTTTTTGCACGAGTTCTTGCAAACTAAATTTGCAGACTTGCTGTGAGAGTTCTCCTGTTAAAATAGAAGTTTGATAGCTGCCGCGGCGGCTAAAATCTGCACCGCAGCGGTAAACGTCTTTTGTGGGATTCGTTTTAGAAAAAATATCCCTATCACAGCACCAACCGCAATAAAAGGCAGCATCAGTAAATCAAGTTTCACAGACGCCGCCGTCATCAAATCCAGATTTGCGCTGAATGGAACTTTCAGCCAGTTAACAACGAAAAAGAACCACGCGCCTGTACCCACAAATTCGATTTTGTCTAACCGCATAGCCAACAGATAAATAATCATTATAGGACCAGCGGCATTAGCCATCATAGTCGTAACTCCTGCTATGAAACCAAGTACGACTGCAAACCACCATTGTGTTGGAATTGGCGCTTCTTTACATTTAGTCCTCGTACGCCAGTAATTGATGGCCAACATCACCAGAACGACTCCGCCAATAATCGGCCTAAGCTGCTCGTCATTGACCACTTTCAAACCGAAATATCCTGCCACGATGCCTGCAAAGGCAGCCGGAACTAAACGTAGCACGTGGTAAAACTTTGCGTTACGCCGATGATAGCTCGCAGCAAACAAATCTGCCAATATCAAAATGCCAAGAAGCACACCGACTGAACTGCGGGCCGGCAAAACGCCGGCCATCAAAGGCACTACAAGAATTCCAAGACCTGGAATACCTGTTTTCGTAATCCCAACCATAACCGCACATACAGCAACCACTATCAAGCCAACCGGGCCCAAATCCAGCATATCGACCCCTTTATCAAAGTCTTCTCATTGCCGTCTCGAATTCTAAACCTTTCAATCTACCAGTCTTAGCCTGGTGCATATCATAATTGTATCTATGACAAAGACCCATCCGTCAAGCTATTTGTGTTATTTTTTTGGCGCTGGACAAAGTCTGCTCACTTGCATATACTCATAGGGCTTTAGAATTTGATTCGGAGTAAACGTATGAATTTAGTCAAGTGGTTTCGGAAAAATAACAAGAAAATGATGGCCGTTGTTGTCATTATTATCATGATAGGCTTTGTGGGAGGCTCGTACCTTTCACAGCTCAGTCGCAGAGCAACGGGAATACACAAGACAATAGCTTACTTCGGGGACAACAAGAAAATAACGAACAGCAGCTTATCTACGGCACACCGGGAACTCAACATCCTAAGAACTCTGCGGGTGGATGTCCTGCTGAGGAACCAGAGTCTAAGCGGAATTCTCCTGGGCGAGCTGCTCTTTGCCGAGCAGCAAACATCTCCCTTGCTTATAAACCATATAAAGCAAGCGATTAGAACCAACCATATCAGAATCAGCGACAAACAAATCAACGATATGTACAGGAAGTCAGTGCCTTCCAGCATATACTGGCTATTACTGAAAGACGAAGCCGGCTCCGCAGGTATCATAGCATCAAACGAGCAGGCAAGCAAACTTCTCGGACAACTAATACCACAGTTGTTCAACGGCCAGACATATTCGCAGCGAATTGGAGATTTAATAAACCAGCACGGCCTTACGGAACAACAACTCCTGACAATATTCAGCGAATTGTTATCAACATTAGAGTACGCAAAGATAATCTGCTCAAACGAAAATGTTACAAGCTCCCAGATAGCCCGGTCCATTGCAGCCGAGATGGAGAGCATTGACGCTGAATTAGTAGAGTTCGATTCAGACTACTTTACATCAAGCATTGAGGAACCAGCCTTGAACGCCGAGGAGGAACATTTTGAAGATTACAAACAATTCTTTACCGGCGATGTAAGCGAGAAAAATCCTCACGGCTTCGGATATAAGCTCCCGGACAGGGTTCAACTCGAATACATAATCGTCAAGCTCGATGACATTTTGCCGTTGATAACGCCGCCTGCTAACCAGGAGAAAGACGACTATTACCAAAGATATAAACAAGAGTTATTCACCGAGCAACTGCGAACCGACCCGAACGACCCGAACTCCCCATTGACTCAGCGAATTAAAAAACGTTCAGAGGTTGAGGATATAATTTCATCTCGGCTATTGAAAAACAAAATCTATTCCACTGCAAACCAAATACTGCAGGAAACCATAACAATCACCGAAGCCGGCTTTGAAGATACAGATATAGAGCCTGAGAATCTGACCGATGAGCAGTTCAAAGACTTGTCCGGCGATTATAAAACCGCCGCCGAGAAAATAAGCAAAAAGCACAATATCAAGCTATATCAAGGCCAAACAGGACTGCTTAGCCCGAGCGTTCTGCAAGCCGATGAACATCTTACCAGGCTGTATTTAGAGGGTCGCGGGCGTAATCCGGTCCCGTTATTTCAGATTGTTTTTGCCGTCGGCGATCTGGACGCCAGCGAGCTTGGACCGTTTGATGTACAAAAACCAAAAATGTATGAAAACATCGGGCCGCTCAAAGACCTCTGGGGCTGGGACCCCGCACGGCGGGAAACCCCGCAATGGAGCGGCATGCAGGACACCTCAGGACAAATAATGGCAATCGCACGAGTCACTAAAGCTATAAAGGCTGCCGAACCGAAAAGAATTGACCAGCCCATTGACATAAGTGCCCCTAATCTTGACCCGAACGATGAACTCAATGAAAAAAATGTTTATCCGGTAAGAGAAAAAGTTACTGAAGACTTAAAGAGACTTGCCGCAATGGACATCGCAAAAAGCAAAGCAGAGGAGTTCATTGACCTGGCGTCAAAGGAAGGCTGGGACAACGCACTCGACAAATTCAACGAACTCTACGGGCCACTGGCCAAACAGGACCAGAACGACCCCAACGTATTCAAGCTGCAAAATCTTACCGGCCTGCAAAGAATATCAAGCAATACGTTGGAGACGTTAGTTATGCAAAGCGAGGGTAATCCAGGGCAAAGGTCATTCCTCACGGAAGCCCGAAAATGGTTATCTGTCAATGAAGCGAAAATAGAAAGACAATTCATAGACCAGCTTTATTCTCTTGTCCCGCCGGATAGTAACAACGTTGACGCCGTTCCTCTTGTTATGGAGTTCAAGCCGGGTATGAGCTTTTACTGTATAAAAAATATTTCAGTTAATCGACTTACTCTGCAGGAGTACGAAGAAATCAAACCGATGAGATTACAAAGAGAAGATTATATCCAATCCGAGAGCCTGGCGCCAATCCACTTTAATCCACAAAACATACTTAAACGGATGAAATTCAGAAACGCCGGAACCGATGAAGAACAGCAGAATGACACACCGATAGAGCCGGAGGCAGCCTCGTGACATCACGGCAATCGAAAGAAAAACATACCCTGTTTCTGTTGACTGTGGGACTAAGCGCCTGGCTCATTCCTGGTGCCGGCTATCTACTACTCAAGAAAAAAAAACACGCGCTCATTATATTCGTAACTATCACACTAACTTTCTGCATAGGGCTGTATGTAAGCTCGATTGGAGTGATTAACTTCAAACAAGCAAAACCCTGGTACGTCGCACAAATGATGAATTCGCCGATAGTAGCAGCCGTAGGACACTTAGCCGCGGAAGGAGATTATCCCGTCTATGGCAGACCGAACGAAATAGGACAGATATACACCAGCATCACAGGTCTGCTTAACCTCTTGTGTATTGTAAACGCCGTTTATTTGGCTCATCTGCGCAAAACAGAAACTGCCTGAGGCCCCAAATGTCGATAATAAATGCTCTTGTAACAGCGACCTTTAATACGCCGGAAAAAATCGCCACAAATCCGCAATCAATACTCTGGCTGCTGCCACTGGTAGCTGCGATTGCAATCGTTTATAAAACTACAAAACTGCCGGAAATAAAAGTCGCAAGTTTTCTCAAAGAAACTGTAGTTCTATTCGGCTCAATTGTTATTTTTATGTTCGTAACTGCATTCACACTATGCGTACTGGCCTGGCTGATTACAGAGTGAATGAGTGTTTCAATGAGCACATTAAAGCAACGCAAACACTCATTAACGCATATACTCATCAACGCATCATTCGCCATGTTCTTCAGAGGTGTCCTCAAGCACGCCTAATTCGACAAGGGCATTGAAGGCGGCTTTTTGCTCCCCTTCTTTTTTGTTTGTTCCCCAGGCGCTCGGAAAATGTCGGTCAGCGATAACCACTTCCAGCTCAAAGCACTTATTGTGGTCGGGACCTTTTTCATCAAGCAGCACATAAACAGGAGTAACATTAGACTGCTCCTGGGAATGCTGCTGAAGTAATGACTTGTAATTGCCCTGAGCTTGTTCGGCATCGGCTTGCTCAATCAATGAATTAAAAATTCTCAGAATAAAGCTGCCGGCGGCGGCAAAACCTCCATCAATATAAATCGCGGCGATAGTGGTTTCCAGAACACCGGCGGCAAGGGAACCGGACAAAGCTCGGCTGGAGACCATACCCTTACCAACTTTCAGGAATTTGTGCAGACCGAGCTTTCTCGCAATCTTGGCGCAGGTACCACGAGAAACAAGCATACTCTTAACTTTGGTTAAGTCACCCTCGAGATAATCTGGAAACCTCTCGAACAACGTCTGGCAGATTACCACCGCTAAAACAGCGTCTCCGAGAAACTCCAGGCGCTCATTGCTTAAAAGACGATTATCAACCGAAGAGGAATGGGCAAATGCTTTGGACAAAAGATTCTTGTCGGAAAATTCGTAACCTATTGCATGCTCGATTTGATGCAGAGTTTCTTTATTCATACCTATTACCTGATTCTATAAGAAACCTGCGAGCAGATTACGAACACCGCCTTGTTCGGCGGATTTCGTAGCCGGCTCTACAGAACAAATCTTATACTAACAAAAAATAACACCTATGTAAAGTCCCTGAACCTAAAGTGAAAAGTGCCTAAAGTGAGCTAAAGTGAACTAAAGTAAAAAAACAAAAAACTTTAAGCACTTTTCACTTTAGGCACTCTTAACCAACCATCTGTAAACTTGCCAGAGCCACAAACTTATCGTCGGCAAACTCAAAAATCCCATCAAGGCCGGTTACCGTAAAGATACCTCTTGTTGCCGCCGCAACGCTGCAAAAAACAAGCTGATGACCACAATCGGATAACAACTTGCGCAACTTCAGCAGCTTTGAAATGCTGGAGGAGGTTACAATATCAACGCCCGCAAAGTCCATCACTACGTCACAGTCACCTCTGTCACGAACCATCTCCGTAACCGTCTTGAGCTCTTCTCCAATCTCCGGCTCCTGGGGCACATCCACAAGTATTATATCTTCCGACCAATCTTGAATGCCCATTTTCAATCTCCTTCTTTTAAATCAATTAAGCCCTTAAGCTTCCAATCTTAAACTTTCAGATGTTTTATCGGCATAAGTTTCAGCCGAGTTAAGAAAGAAAAACAAAAGAAACTTTATTCACTTTACAGCATCGGCCTATAAAAACCAATGTTTCTGTGCCATCCGGCAAATGAACAATAGAAACCGTTGAAAAAAAGGTGAGAATTTTATTCTTTGTCTCTTCTCGTATCACTAACTCGTCAGTCAAAAAGGAATTTTTTGCAATTCTTTATTTTTTTTTCTCAGCTTGTCTCCTTTGTTTTTTGGGCGAAATCGCAGATTTCTGCGCCTTTCTCAGAACAGCCGGGCAAAAAAACGTTTATTTTCTTGGAAAAAAATCACAGCATCACTTGACAACCTGACAACTGTATGCTATGTTATCATACAGTACATACTATAGAAATCCGGGCCTTTGTCGAGGTTTTTTATGTTCTTTCATATTGACTACAGCAGTGGCAAGCCAATAAGCCACCAAATGGTTGCGCAAATCAAGTGGATGATTGTCAGTGGAAAAATTAAAAACGGCGAGAAATTACCCTCGATTCGCGAATTGGCTCGTAAACTAAAGATTAACCCGACAACAGTTACGCGCATTTACAATGAGCTGGAGCATAATGGAATCATTACTCTGCGACAGGGCCAAGGTGCCTTTGTCTCCCAATGTGGGTCTTTACTGCCGCCGAAGGAGGCGAAAAAAATTGTGGAGGAAAAGGCTCGGTCGATGCTTGTCGAAGGTTTGCGGCTGGGACTGGCGAAAAAGAACATCGACCAAATCGTTAACGAAGAATTTAAAAAAATCAGGATGGCGAAAAATGAGTGAGTACGCAATTGAAACCCGGAAACTGACTAAAATGTTCGATAACAG
>Ga0114922_10006972_pt1 | contig 10343 bp, 9 predicted proteins | sample AartaG_FD_100975 | JGI IMG/M metagenome (GOLD analysis project Ga0114922, IMG submission 100975) | Deep subsurface microbial communities from Aarhus Bay to uncover new lineages of life (NeLLi) - Aarhus_00045 metaG | ecosystem: Environmental > Aquatic > Marine > Oceanic > Sediment | place: Aarhus...
GATTTCATAGGAGGGAAAGGGTATATGAAGAAAGAAGCCAATCTGTACATTATCAAGTTGTTGACGTATGAGTTCGGGAAGTAGCATCAACTGGTAGTCGTGTATCCAGATGCGGTCGCCGGGAGCTGCTATTCCCATTATCACATCACAGAAGGCTCGATTGACCTGCTGATAGGCCTGCCAATACCGTTTTTCGTACACCGTATATAACGGGAAGTAGTGAAACAAAGGCCAGATTGTTTTGTTGCAAAATCCGTGGTAATAGTTGCGGATATCACTTGCAGAAAGAAAAACCGGATGACAATTTTTCCCGGCCAATCCAGCAATAATTTGTTCCTTTTGATCTCGGCCAATCTTCTCTGTTGCTATTCCGGGCCAGCCAATCCACCGACACTGCTCGATTTCACGAAATGAAGACAGGCCCGTAGCCAACCCCCCAACGCTCGGCCTAAAGCTTAAGGTGTTCGCCCGTTTACTTACGGTTATGGGCAGCCTGTTTGAGACTATCAGCAATCTGCTCATTATCTTATTGTTGCTCGTAAATTCAACTCTAATGTTTGCCTATATAGCAAGTTTTGCGGCTTGCACAATCGCACCGACCGTGATGCCGAACTTCTCAAAACAAATCTTCCCCGGCGCCGATGCGCCAAAGGATGACATACCTATAAACACGCCCCCGTCGCCAAGCCATCTATCCCAGCCCTGCCTGACACCCGCTTCGATACCAACCCTTGCTTTAATACCCCTCGGCAGGACGCTTTCCTGATACTGTTTGTTCTGCGCTTCGAAAAGCTCCCAAGAAGGCATACTCACCACACCAGCTTTGATACCCTCGGCTGCAAGCTGACCGTGTGCCTGCATTGCTAAGTGCACCTCCGAGCCAGTGGCCAGAAGCAGCACATCCGGACTCTGGCCTTCAATTAGGCTGTAAGCCCCCTTTTCAAGATTCGACGCACCTGCGGAACTGGTCTTGTCTAACACAGGTAAACCCTGTCTCGTCAGGATCAAGGCAACGGGCCCGGCGCGGTGCTCGAGTGCGTATTTCCAGGCGTAAGCGGTTTCATTGGCATCGGCCGGGCGAATCACGACCAGATTCGGTATCGCCCGCAACGAAGCAATATGTTCAACCGGCTGATGAGTCGGGCCGTCTTCACCAAGACCGATACTGTCGTGAGTGAATACAAATATCGTCGGATGGCCCGACATCGCCGCTAAGCGAATCGCCGGACGCATGTAGTCCGCAAAGCATAAGAAAGTCCCCCCGTAGGCCCTAAGAAGCCCGCTTGCCGACATCCCGTTCATAATCGCCGCCATCGCGTGCTCGCGAACACCATAATGAATATACCTGCCCGTTCTATTATCTTTTTGGAAATCTTCGGCTCCCTTGAATTTCGTATTGTTCGACGGCGTAAGGTCGCCAGAGCCGCCCAGGACCAGCGGCAGCTTCGGCATAATTGCATCGAGCGTCGCACCGGATGCCTTGCGAGTGGCGACCGAACCGCCGGCCTCGAACTTCGCGAGCACGTCATCAATATTGACGCCAAGTTTCCCACTCTGCGCTTTTTTTATCTCTTCAGCGAGATCCGGATACGCCTCGCTATACTCGTCAAACATCCGGCACCAATCTTCTTCGAGTTTGCGGCCTTTATCAACAGCCCCGCGCGCATGCTCCAGGGCCTCTTCGGGCACGCCAAACTTCTTTTCCCCGTCCCACCCGAAGTTCTCCTTAATCAGCTTAATCTCATCTTCGCCCAAAGGAGAACCGTGAGCGGAGCTTTTGTCCTGAAAGTTCGGGCTACCATAGGCAATGTGCGTGCGCAACTGGATGAAGCTCGGCCGACCCTTCTCGGCCTTTGCGTTCTCCAGTGCCTTTTCAAACGCCTCCATATCATCACCATCGCCGCCGACAACCTGCACGCTCCAGCCGTATGACTCGTATCTTTTAGCACGGTCTTCTGTGAATGCAAGTTCCGTATTACCGTCAATGGTAATGTGATTGTCGTCATAAATCACTATCAGATTATCCAGCCCCAGATGTCCCGCTAAACTGCTCGCCTCACACGATACACCCTCCTGCAAACAACCGTCACCTGCAATTGCATAAACATTATAATCGAAGATGCTGAAATTATCGCGATTATACCGCGCAGCCAAATACTTCTCAGCAATGGCCATACCAACAGAATTGGCGATACCCTGTCCTAAGGGTCCGGTCGTAACTTCCACACCGGGCGTAAGTCCGTATTCCGGATGGCCGGGCGTCTTACTTTCCCACTGGCGAAAGTTCTTTAGTTCATCGAGCGATACATCATACCCCGTTAGATAAAGCAGCGAATACAGCAGCATGCTCCCGTGTCCTGCCGATAGTACAAACCGGTCGCGGTTCAGCCACTTTGGATTAGCGGGACTGTAACGCAGGTGCCGCATCCACAGAGTATATGCCGCCGCCGCCATACCCATCGGCATACCCGGATGCCCGGATTTGGCCTTTTGGATGGCGTCCAATGATAAAAAGCGAATCGTTTGAACACAAAGTTCGTCAATTTCCGATAACCCGCGTGTCTTCTTAAATGCACTCATTCCAAAATTCCCGTCAAAAACTATAGCTTCTCGGCACCCGCCCACCATGACAGCACCGAACAAACCGAAAGAATAACCGTAATCCGACCCCACTGCAAGAATTTTCGAATTTCCCTGAAATTTATCCTTGAAATCTGTTGCCTTTTTAAGGTATAATTATAAATTGTTTCTGGGCTTGGCAAATTACGGAGGTGAAGGTATATTGACAAAGCTCAGAAGGTCGAGGCAATCACAAGCCAAATCCCGTCTATCAATTCGTGCGCACGAGATGGGTGACAGCCTTTTCGCTGTGTGCCACCCTTTTCTCCGAAAAGGGTGGCGAAGGCGAAAGGGATGGCATTTTACCAAAACTCTGGAAATGAAGGGGTATGCCACGCATACCATCTTCGTATTTAGCCCCGCGTGTCCCGACACCTCGGGGCCCGCCGGGCGGGATTTCTTTCGTCAATGAAGGACTAAATAATAACTTTTATGAAAGGCTTAAAAGATGAAACGTGAAAGAAAAATTATGTTAAATATTGTGATTTTAGTAATCGCACTATGTATGGCCGGTGTTGCCTGGTCAGCGCCAATGGGTACGGCCTTTACCTACCAAGGCAGATTGAGCGATGCAAACAGCCCGGCCGATGGCCTTTATGACTTCGAATTTGAAGTCTATGATGCCCTCGATGGAGGAACTCAACAGGGAAGTACTATAAGTAAAGACGACGTCGATGTAATCGATAGCTACTTTACCGCGGAATTAGACTTCGGCAGTAGCGTGTTTACCGGTGATGCCCGGTGGCTGCAGGTAGCGGTTCGGCCGGGCGCAAGCAGTGACCCGTGTGATTTTGCCACGCTCAGCCCGCGGCAGGAATTGACACCTACTCCGCATGCGATTTATGCTGAAAACGCAGGAAGCGATAACGACTGGGCTGTTTCCGGCGATGATATGTATTCAATCCATTCCGGCAATGTCGGCGTTGGAACAACAACACCGGCGCATAAATTGGAGGTCAAAGCACCCACCAACCACGCTTTAAGATTATCCACCGAAAGCACAAACAGCCATGTAGATATTCAGGGAACACCAACAGGAAGCGGCAGTATGAGGCTCAACGTGTTTGGCGGGGCAAATGCGATTACATTCAATGTTAATAATACTGAAAAGGTTCGAATGAATTCAAACGGAGATGTCGGTATCGGCACGGCAAGTCCGGGTGCAAGGTTGGAAGTGAATGGTCAGGTCAAAATAACCGGCGGCTCGCCCGGAGCAGATAAGGTGCTGACATCGGATGCCGGCGGCCTTGCAACCTGGCAAACACCTTCCGCTACTGCCGATAGCGACTGGCAGGTTTCCGGGAGTGATATGTATTCAATCCCGTCCGGTAACGTCGGCATTGGGACGACGAGTCCTGCCGCCAAATTAGATGTCAGTGGCAATATCACTGCCACAGGGGGCAACTCCGGTAACTGGAACACAGCTTACAGTTGGGGCGACCATGCTACAGCCGGGTACTTGACATCAGAGAGCGACCCCGTCTTTGGTACATCTGCGGCGGCCGGGATAACATCGCCTGATATTACCAACTGGAACACAGCTTACAGTTGGGGTGACCATGCTACAGCCGGGTACTTGACAGGTTATAGTGAGATCGACCCCCAAGTGGGAGCAAACACCACTAATTACATACCGAAATGGGACGGCTCAGCCCTGATAACAGGTACAATCTACGATAACGGCAACGTCGGCATTGGAACGCCGAGTCCTGCCGCCAAATTAGATGTCAGTGGCGATATTAGCGCATCTTCCGTTTACAAGATAGGCGGCAACACGGTCCTGTCAGTTGCGGGGGGTAATACGCTCGTAGGCATAGCGGCTGGGGCAGTCAATACAGGCAATTGCAACACATTCTCAGGATATCAGGCAGGCTACTCCAACACCACAGGCTATGGCAACACATTCTCAGGAAACCAGGCTGGCTACAACAACACCGAAGGCTATGCCAACACATTCTCAGGATATTGGACAGGCTTCAATAACACGACAGGCCATGGCAACACATTCTCAGGACTTCAGGCAGGCTACTCCAACACGACAGGCATTTACAACACATTCTCAGGACATCAGGCAGGCGTCGGCAACACGACAGGCCATGACAACACATTCTCAGGATATATGGCAGGCTACTCCAACACGACAGGCAATTACAACACATTCTCAGGATATCAGGCAGGCCGCTCCAACACGACAGGCCATGACAACACATTCTCAGGATATATGGCAGGCTACTCCAACACGACAGGCAATTACAACACATTCTCAGGAGATAGTGCAGGCTACTTCAACACGACAGGCTATGCCAACACATTCTCAGGATATATGGCAGGCTACTCCAACACGACAGGCAATTACAACACATTCTCAGGAGATAGGGCAGGCTACTCCAACATGGAAGGCGGTGCCAACACATTCACAGGACATATGGCAGGCTACAATAACACGACAGGCTGTTGCAACACATTCTCAGGACTTCATGCAGGCCTCTCCAACACGGAAGGCACTGGCAACACATTCTCAGGACATCAGGCAGGCCTCTCCAACACGGAAGGCACTGGCAACACATTCTCAGGAGCATCGGCAGGCTACTACAACACGACAGGCACAGGCAATGTTTTTATTGGTAGTAATGCCGGATACTATGAAACCGGCTCAACTAAACTCTACATCGATAATTCAGGTACCAGTACACCTTTGATTCATGGCGATTTTTCGACGGACCGCGTGGGCATCAACAGAGTGTCCACTGCCAACACGCTCGAGGTGGGAGGTAACGCGTCAAAGACCACGGCTGGTGGTTGGTTAGCCAACTCGGATGCCCGGATCAAGACCGACATTCAGACCGTAACCGGCGCCCTTGACACACTGGACAAGGTTCGTCTGGTCAGCTTTAAGTACACAGATGACTACCGCAATCAACACCGGAGCATTGAAGATCAAACCTACCTGAACGTGGTGGCACAGGAGTTTGCCGAGGTATTCCCGGATTACGTCAAGAGTAGCGGAGAGAAACTGCACAACGGTGAAGAGATACTACAAGTTGACTCGTATCCGCTAACCATATATTCTGCGGCGGCGGTGCAGGAACTACATACGATTGTCAAAGCCAAAGACGCCGAGATTGCAGCACTGAAGAAACATAACGACCAAATGGAGGCCCGTTTGGCAACAATGGAAGCTGCCATAAGCAAGCTCATTAGTTCCGAGCAAGGAGGTCAGCTATGAAGATTCGAAGAATACTATTACTAATGACGGCCATTGTTGCAGTAGCGCCGGTCAGCGTTTTGGCAATGACCGGCGGCGACTATGAGCTAAGCTGGAGCACGATAGATGGCGGCGGAGGCAGAAGCACCGGCGGTGATTATGCGCTTGTCGGCACTATCGGTCAGCCGGATGCGGGCGAGATGGCAGGCGGCGATTATAAACTCAGCGGCGGATTCTGGCCCCGCGGGCCCCAGCTTCTGTTGCAGTGCTTCGTCAACTTCGAGCACTTCACCGCCTTCGCCCTGTACTGGCTGGATACTCCTTGTAATGAGGGCAATAACTGGTGTGAAGGTGCGGACCTTGATTACTACGGCGATGTCGATTTGGAGGATGTAAAGGTATTGGCCTATTACTGGCTATCAGCGTGTCCTGAAGATTGGCCATGGGAATGACCATACTTTTGTGTCTTCACCCGGACATAAGTCGGTCCACCTTTGCAGCCAACTGTTTTACGTGAGCGACTGACTTGGCAAACAAGGCCTTCTCGGCTTGGTTCAGGTCGAGTTCAATAATCTTTTCAACGCCGCCGGCACCTAACACCACCGGCACGCCGACAAAAGTTCCACCTACGCCGTACTCGCCTTCGCAATATGCACAGCAGCTCATCTCAGTCTTTTTATCTTTGATTATCGCCTCAGCCATCTTCACCGCCCCAGCCGCAGGGGCGTAATAAGCGCTGTAGCCTAAGAGATTGACTATCTCAATGCCGCCTTTGCGGGTACGCTCAATCAGCTTATCAATCTTTTCGGAGTCCATCAATTCGCCCAGAACCCCCCCCCCTACCGTCGTAAATCTCGGCAACGGAACCATATCATCTCCGTGTCCGCCCATCAGGACACCCTTCACATCGGCGATACTCACACCCAACTCGGCCGCGATAAAACACGCAAATCTCGCCGAATCAAGCCCACCAGCCATCCCCATAACCTTACTCTTAGCGAAGCCGGATACCTTCGCCGCAAGATAAACCATCGCATCCAAAGGATTGCAGACAACGATGATAAACGCCTCCGGTGAATGTTTCACAACCTCGCCGGTTACGGATTTTACTATAGCCACGTTCTTGACAAGCAAATCATCCCTGCTCATCCCCGGCTTTCTCGGCATCCCGCTGGTAATTATCACAATATCGCTGTCAGCCGTCGCGGCCCAGTCTGATGAGCCTGTAACCACCGCCGCAAACGGATACACTCCGCCGGACTGCGCCATATCCAGCGCCTTACCCTCAGCCAATCCTTCTACAATATCTGTCAAGACTACATCGCCAAGGTCTTTGCTCGCCAACATATACCCGGTCGTAGCCCCGACATTGCCCGCCCCCACTACCGTTATCTTCTTTCTCGCCACCGATTATCCTTTCCGGCCTTGAAACTCGGCCCAGAACTTATCTTCCAAAATCGCTTCCTGCCCGCCCGTAGTCATGTCCTTTACGACAAGTTCACCGTTGTCATATTCCTGCCCAATGATAATGCAGTTCTTTGTGTTGGCAGCCGAGGCTTCCTTTAATTGTTTCTTGAGCCCGCCGCCCTTGTAACTGAAATCGGCCGCCAAACCCGACTTTCGCAACTTAGCTGTTATCCCAATCGCCTTATCTAAAAATGCCCTATCAGCATAAGCGACAAAATAATCCGGTCTCCGCGTGGTTGCTGCGTCCTTAAGCAGGCCCTTCTCTTCGAGCAAAATCCCAAGCACGCAATCCCCCATCCCCATGCCGGTAGCAGGTATGGAAGGCCCACCGAAATCGCGGAGCAGATTATCAAACCTTCCGCCCCCGCAAATCGCCCGCAACTGGTCGCCTCGGTCATATATTTCAAATACCATCCCAGTATAATACGCAAGCCCCCTTACAACACCGATGTCGAACCGGCAAAACCGCCCTACACCCATCGTGTCTAACAATTCAAACAAGCGGCGCAATTCATCCGAAGCTTCCTGTACCTCGGCATCCAACTCGACCACTGAGCCAACTTCTTCGATTGTGCCGGCCCCCATTAAATCGAGAATCTTTTCTCGTTTGGCCTTATCGCTCACGTTCTCGGCAATCATCTTCTCAAACGTCTCGCCGGGTAGTCTGGCTCGCTTATCAAGCAGACCGTACAGTCCATCCATTTGGTCGGGGGCAATACCGATAAGGCGTAAAAGCGCCGCCAACATCTTCCTGCTGGATATTTTGACGACAATATCATCCGCTGTCAGTCCGACTTCTCGCAGGTAATCCACCGTAGTAAAGATGACCTCCGCATCTGCTAAGACTTCACCCTCGCCGATTATGTCGATGTTCCACTGGAAGAACTCGCGGAGCCTGCCTTTTTGCGGACGCTCCGCCCTGCACAGCCTCGGAACTGAGAACCACTTTATCGGCCTCGGCAGGGAATTGATTTTCTGATTCACCATCCGTGCCAGCGTCGGTGTAATCTCCGGCCGAATCGCAAGGGCCCTGCCGCCGCGGTCGGTAAAATTAAAAAGCTGCTCGGCTATCTCATCACCGCTTTTAATCTGGAACATCTTGAGGTATTCGAATATCGGCCCGTCATATTCGGCAAAACCGTTGCGCACCGACGCCGCCTTCCACCCGTCGATGATAAAGTTCCGCACCGCCATCTCAGGCGGATAAAAATCTCTTGTCCCTTTTACCGGTTGTATCTTCATATTTTGCCAACAGTATTTAGTGAACTGTATTTAGGGTCTCGTAACAAAATGTCATTCTGAGCAAAAATAGCCTTTAGCCCTGAGTTAGCCTTTAGCCCTGAGCGACCGAAGGGAGTCGAACGGGGTAGTCGAAGGGGAAGAATCTTATTTCGTACGCTTTTTTTTGCGATTCTTTTTTCTTTCGAGTTTATCCAACACCTTGTCACCGAACTTTATCTTCATATATTCTTCCATCTGATGGTCGTCTGTGAAGTGCAGCTCGTAGTCATATTCATTACTCGTAAAATCACACGTTTCAATCTCATAACCTCTGCAAATCCTCGGCCTTTTCTCGTAGATTTCGCAGTGATAGTCTTTTTCCGAAAGATATTTACATTTATTCTTCACGTTGAGATACCAGTCCCCCTTTTCCACAAACACGGTAATGGCCTCATGGCAAAGAAACCATCGTACATCGTCGTAATCTCCCCAGTCCTCGGGCGTCTCAATCGGCAGCGCAAAATATCGACAGCACAGCCCCGTACACTTCGTACACAGCCCTTTCCTGAGCGGCTTCTTCGTTTTCGCTGTCACAGATTATGATCCTCAAATCTAACAAAATTCCCGGCAATTCACAACGGCCCGCCATTATAGGTATACATCTCACCGGAGTCAAGCAACTGCACAATTCATCTGACAGAGTCGCAATGATTGGGTCTTTTTGGTAATATAGGTAACGTGATAACATTATTTAACAGTTCCAAAACAATGAAGCTTGGATTTGACGAATGAACTATTTTTACCGTGAAAGGAAAGCCCGCGAGAAAGACACCGGCTCAGTCAATTCTGTCCGGCGACCAGCAGCCTTTAGCACTGTTTGCAGTTGAAGGTAACGGTTCCAGTCTCAAGTCATCTTCATCATGGCCGAAGTATATGTGTAACACGCAAAATAATGGCATATTGGGCGGCCCGCCCGACACTGACCCGCCCGCACCGGACCCAATGACCTGGGAGCAGGAGCCCTTGGCTGATGAAACCTTTTCTACCAACATGACACCAAAACCTCTGCAGGCCCGAACCCGGTAAAAATACTAACACTTGATAGCACCAGTCATGTAGGCTGCGATATTCCGCACCATTGCATCTGAAACGGGCCGACAATAGAGTAGTACCCCCCCCTGTTTTTTGAAAATCCTAAAGAATTTTCTTGACCAAAACTGTTGACTCGCTAAAATAGTGCGCGCTGTGAGTTGAGGAGCCTTCCACGACCGCACACCCATTGGCCGTTGCTCCTGGAAGTTGTAAACAGAAGGGATTAGAAGACGATGGAGATAGCGTCGGTTTTTATTGATTTTTCCTATGGGGGCTTAGGACATGCTCTGCGCGCACAACGCGAGTTATCAAATATAAGCATCAACGATTATTATCAATCTTTCATGGGGGACAGAAAGGAGGTGATGCCCGGCAGTTACGAAGAGAAGCTGAAAAATCGGTTAATTTTTTAGGGTGGGCCGAATTCGGCGAGCCCATTTCGAGAGGGCTCATTAAAGTTATGACCCGCGAATGTGAAAAATTTTTTTGAAAAGAGAGTGAGGAATAGTAAAATGAAGACAAAGTTGTTACAATTAATATTAATTTTTGTGGCCGGAGTGATTGCAACATCAGCTCCGGCTCAAACCTGGATCAAGATCAACGATACCGATAGCGGCATTTCATATTCTCCAGGTGACTGGACACTTGTTTCCGCTCCCGGTGCTTATATGGGTGATGCTCACTGGTGCGACACCAGCGGGGAGTGCACGTACACATTTACAGGCACCCAGATCAGGTA
>Ga0114922_10006973_pt1 | contig 10342 bp, 6 predicted proteins | sample AartaG_FD_100975 | JGI IMG/M metagenome (GOLD analysis project Ga0114922, IMG submission 100975) | Deep subsurface microbial communities from Aarhus Bay to uncover new lineages of life (NeLLi) - Aarhus_00045 metaG | ecosystem: Environmental > Aquatic > Marine > Oceanic > Sediment | place: Aarhus...
CGCGCGGCGGCGAGCGGCGCGGACGCCGCGGCAAGGGCCCCATCCCCGTCGAGGTCTACGACAACCTCTACAAGACGTTCAACCCCATCAAGTTCGACGCCGACGAGTGGGTCCGCACCGCCAAGGCCGCCGGCATGAAGTACCTCGTCTTTACGACCAAGCACCACGACGGCTTCTCGATGTTCGACTCGGCGCTGACCGAGTACAAGATCACCCGCTCGCCGTACGGCAAGGACATCGTGAAGCAACTGGCCGAGGCGTGCCACAAGGGCGGCCTGCACCTCGGCTTCTACTACTCCCCGCCCGACTGGCACCACCCCCACTACCGCACCGACCAGCACGCGAAGTACATCACGTTCCTGCACGGCCAGATACGTGAACTCTGCACGAATTACGGGCGGCTGGACGTCCTCTGGTTCGACGGCCTGGGCGGCAAGGCCGACGACTGGAACAGCCCGCCCCTGTTCAAGATGCTCCGCGACCTCCAGCCCCACATCCTCATCAACAACCGGGCGGGTCTGCCCGGCGACTTCGACACCCCCGAGCAGCGCGTCGGCCACTTCCAGTTCGACCGCCCCTGGGAATCGTGCATCACCATCTGCCGGCAGTGGGCCTGGAAGCCCGACGATACCATGAAGTCCCTGGCACAGTGCGTCCACACCCTCGTCCGCTGCGCCGGCGGCGACGGCAACCTCCTGCTGAACGTCGGCCCGATGCCCGACGGCCGCATCGAGCCCCGCCAGGTCGACCGCCTGAAGGAAATCGGCGCCTGGCTCGCCACCCACGGCGAGAGCATCTACGGCACCCGCGGCGGCCCGTTCAAGCCCGGCCCGTACGGCGCCAGCACCCGAAAGGCCAACCGCATCTACCTGCACGTCCTCGCCTGGCCGGGCGAGGCCGTCCAACTGCCCGCCATCGGCCACAAGGTGACCGCGGCGAGTGTCCTCGGCGGCGGCAAGGCCGAGGTCGAACAGACCGACCAGGGCCTGACCGTTCGCGTGCCGAAGGCCGACCGCAAGGAAATCGACACCGTGGTCGTCCTGGACCTGGACGGCCCGGCCTCAGGCATAGAGCCGGCGGGCTGGTCCTCCGGCTCGGTGGCCGCCGGCAAGAAGGCCACCGCCTCCAACGTCTACCGGAAGCAGGTTGCCCAGTTCGGCCCGGCCAAGGCCGTCGACGACGACCCGGGTACCCGCTGGGCCACCGACGCCGGCACCCGCGAGGCGCACCTGGAGGTGGACCTCGGCAAACCGACACGCATCGCCCGCGTGATGATCGACGAGTGCGTGGCGCACGGCCAGCGGGTGAAGAAGTTCCGCGTGGAGGCCGAGACGGGCGGCGCCTGGCAGCCGGTCCTGGAAGGCACCACCATCGGCCGGAACTTCACCAAGACGTTCGACCCCGTCACGGCCGGCCGCGTGCGTCTGGCGATCCTGGAAGCGACCGACGGGCCGACGATCTCGGAGATCCAACTCTTCGGGAAGTAGCGCCGGGGCCATGCCCCGGCGCCCGCCGTCGGCGCCGCCCCCATCGGCGCGGCATGGCCGCGCCGCTACGTCCTCGGTTTGCCTGTCACGCTGTGATCCTGGGCGGCTCCTCCAGGATCGCCAGGATCGGTTTCGCGCAGTACACCCGGCCGCGCTTGGCGTCGCCGACCTGCTGGAGCACCCCGACCGATTCGAGTTTGCCGACAGCGCGCTGCGCGGTCGTGTAGGCCACGCCGAGCCGCTCGGCCACCTTGTTGATCGTCCAGAACGGGTTCTCGGCCAGCAGTTCCAGTAGGCCGAACGGGGCCTTCGCCTGCACACCAGCCAGCACCTGGCGCCACATGGCCAAGGTGTCGTTGATTCGGCCCACCCTGGCCAGCACGTCCTCGGACATGCGGGCCACGCCGTTCAGGAAGTACGTCAGCCAGTCGGTCCAGGCCGCTTCGTTCGTCACTGCGGCGAGGCGGTCGTAGTAGCCCGACCGCGTGGCCTCGAAGAACGCACTCAGGTACAACAGGGGGGTGGGCAGGATTCGGCGCTCGATCAGGAACAACGTGCTCAGCAGCCGGCCCACGCGCCCGTTGCCGTCCACGAACGGATGAATCGCCTCGAACTGGTAGTGCAGCAGGGCCACCTGGACGAGGGCCGGCAGCGTCCGGTCGTGCAGGAAACCCTCCCACGCCCGGAGGCAGTTGGTGAGTTCATCGACCGGGGGCGGCACGTAGGTGGCGTCGGCGAGCGTGCATCCCGGCGGGCCGATCCAGTTCTGGCTGCGCCGGAACTCGCCGGGCGTGGCGTGCCCGCCGCGCACCCCTTGCATCAATCTCTCGTGCACTTCGCGCACCAGGCGAAGCGAAAGCGGCAGCGCGTCCAGACGCGTTATCCCGTGCTCCAGGGCCACCACGTAGTTGCCGACTTCATGGAGGTCCTCCGGGCTCCGCTGCACCGCCGCGCCGGCGTCGGCCGCCAGGAGTTCACCGAGCGTCGCCTCCGTACCCTCGATGCGGCTCGATAGCGCCGCCTCGTTCGCGACGAACGGGCGCATCAGCAGGTGGAGGTTGGGCAACTGCGCGGCTTCACCAGCCAGTCGCCCGATCAGGCGGTCGGCATCAGAGAGCGACCGCAGCAGGTTCGGGGAGAGATCGATCTTCGGCGGCAAGGGGGCCGGAACGAACGCCTCGTACCCGCCCGGGCACGAAACCAGCCTGCCGGCACCGTGAGGTCGGCTCTTCATGCAGACCAGTCTACTTGCACGGGTGAAAACAAGCAAGCGGCTTATTTTCGGTTACGGGGAAAACGAAAATAGCCGCCGCCGGCGTTTTCGGCCATGCCGCCGCCAACACCCCTACACCCCGCCGACGAACAGGACGCACCCGCCGCCCGTCTCCTTCACCGAGAGTTCCCGTGTCACCCCCCGCCGCATCTCCCGGACCTGGACCTGGTACGGTACACCGATGGCCTTCCAGTTATAGGAGACGTGTGCGTCGCGGCTGACGAGCATCGGCGCCGGCCCGACGCGCTGGCGGTTCTTGTAGAAGAAGGCGCCGAAGACCTCGGTCCGGCCGCCGTCGGTCGTCTCGAAGATCGTGCGGTCCTTCTCGGTCTTGACGCCGAGGACCCACAGGTCGCCGCCCCGGTTCGTGTTGTGCGTGTGGACGTAGGTCTCGGTGTTGAGGTTGCGGACCCACACCTTCTGCCGGGTGACGTGCACCTCGCCGGAGAAATCGTCCAGCAAGGCCCGGCCGCCCGGCACCGTGTTGATGTAGGCACCGAGGTAGCAACTGCTGAGCACCCACGTGCGGCGCGTGGCGTGGTCGAACGCCCAATACGCGTCGCCGTACATCGCCATCAGGCCCTCCATGACGACGACGGGGTGCTTCCCGTCCTCCAGACGGAAGACCGGCCGGCGCTTGCCCTCGAACGTGATCACCGACTTGAAGTCCTTGCTGCGGCGGTCGGCATCCTTGAAGCCCCTCGGCACGATGTAGCACGGCCCGACGAACCGCCGGGCGCTGCCCCGGATGTGAAGGGTGTCCCGGACCACGTACAGGCCGTACGGGAAGTAGACCGTCTCCCGACCCGCATCGATCGCCTTCTGGATGGCCGCCGTGTCGTCCGTCTTGTAGTCGCCGACCGCGCCGAAGTGCTTGACGTTGGCCCACTGGCTCACGGGGCCGAGCGGCACGGTGGGCGGGTCCGCGACGGGCAGGTTCAGCGACCGCTTCGCCCCGGGGAACAGGCTCACCGGCTCGTGGGAGGTGAACTCGGCCACGCTCGGACCGCGCACGGTTTTCTGGCCGGCCTTGGTCCGGCTCACGATGGCCGCGCCGTACCCGGCCGTCCGGATGTTCCGCGCCAAGAGCATGCCCGTGTTGCGGACGGCCTCGGTGCCGGCCGCCCCGCCGGCAAGGTGGGCGTCCAGCAGCGTCAGGAACCCGTCGTTCTCCACCGCCGGCACCGTGTTGCGGCTGACGAGCCGGCGGATCGCCACCGTGTTGCCCCGGTTGACGAAGCCCGCCACCCGCTGGTCCGTGAGGATGAGGTTCTCCAGGTACATGCCGTGCATGCCGCTGGTGACCCGGACGCCTACGTCCAGGCCGTCCACGTGCACGTCGCGGACCCTGCCGTTGCCGGGGTTGTGGTCCATGGAGATGCCGACGGCGCCGGCCTTCTTCGGGTCGGCGGAGCGGACGGCCACGTTCGAAAGCATGCCGCCGTTGTTCGTGTGGTACATGACGCCGGCCGCCCCCGCGTTGCCGGCCCCCACGTCGAACGTCACGTTGTGCAGGTGGACGTAAAAGTTCTGGGCGAAGTGCTGCTTGCCCTTCATGTCGAGCATGAAGACGGGCGTCTCGGCGTCCTGGAAACCCGGGCAGCGGTCGGCGAGCCGGATGACGGTGCCGCGGCGGCTCTGGCCCTGGATGTACTTCTTCTTGTCGCCGACGACGAGCGGCCGGCTGACCAGGTACGTCCCGTCGGGTAGGTAGACCGCCCGCGAGCCCTTCATGCCCCCGGAGGGCGAGCCGATGGCCTTCTCCAGCGCGTCGGTGTCGTCCGTGACGCCGTCGCCCGCGGCGCCGCAGTCCGTCCGGACGTTGAGGAACCCGGAATCGGCCGGCATGGCGAACTCCGGGTAGGACGACTCCAGGGCCGCGCCGGACGCCGACGACGCCGCGAGCGCAACGGTCGCCAGCACGCCGAGGGAAACGCCAGACCACGTCGGTCGCAGCATGGAGCGGTTCCTGCCCTCGTGTGCTATCACGCCGCCGCGCGCGGACCGGTGCCTCCTGTCATTTCGACCGAGGCCTCGCGCAGCAAGGCCGAGCGGAGAAATCTCGTCGTTCGCCTCGCCGAGCCACCGGCCCTCACTTGACTTCCGTCAGCCGGACCGCCTGGAGGTTCAGCACCCCCCCGCCGCGGATGCGGCCGAGCGGCTCGACCGTCAGCCACTGGCAACCCGCCTCCCGGACCTCGACGGTGCCGATTCCCGTGGTCTCGAACCGACCCCAATCGCCCGTGCTCTCGACGGCCGCCTCGAGCGAGGCGTCGCCGACCTTCACACGGTACCGGTTGCCCTTGCACTGCGCCTCAGCGGCGTAGGTGACCTCCACCTGGTAGGTGCCGGGTCGGGGGACCTCGACGTCCCAACTCACCCAGGTGTCCGTGTTGTTCCACCAGCCGATGTTGTCGCGGTCCGGGCCCGACTCATAGCGGGCGTGCTCGCCGTGGATGGTCACCTTCTCGGAGGCGCGGACCTCGATGACGGCGGGCTCGGCCGACGGCTCCGGTTCGGGCTCCGGTTCGGGCTCGGGTTCGGGCTCCGGTTCGGGCTCCGGTTCGGGCTCCGGCTCCTTCGGCGCGGGCGGCTCGGGTGGCTCGGGAAGCACGGTCCCGCTGGCCCGCGCCTCGTCCCGGAGCCGCGCGAGGGCCTTCTCGGCGTCCTCGGCCGCCGCCGTGTCCGGGTAGAACGTGATGACGTTCCGGTAGGCCCGGACGATGGCGTCGCGCCAGGCGTGGGGCGTCTTCTCGAGTCGGCGGGCGCCGGCCAGCGCGGCCCGGGCGCTCTGCTCCATCGGGGTCAGCGCCTCGGCCGGGGAACCGCCGGACGCCTCCACCGGCGTCTCCGTGCCGGCGTGAGCCCCCTCCGGCGGCCGGGGCGAGGGCGCCGGCTCGCCGTCGAACAGGCCCACCGCGTACAGCAGGAGGAGGCTTACGCCGCCGACGGCGGCCATGGCCAGGAACGCCATCAACCCCACCAGGGAGGCGGACATCTTCTTCCGCTTCACGGCAGGCGGAGCGGCGGCGGCGCGGGTCGGCTCGTCGCGGGCGGCCTCCCGCCGTCTCGACCGGCGGCCGGCCGGCTCCCGGCGTGGGGCCTTGCCGCGGGCCGCCCCGTTCACCCGGCTGCCGCGGCGCCGCTGGTCGTGGGCCACCTCCGCGATCTGCTCGACCAGCGCCCGCGGCGCCTCGTCCGGCTCGACCGACAGGTCCAGCCGGTCCAGCGCTTCGACGAAGTCCTCGGCGGACTGATACCGGTCCTCCGGCTCGCGGGCCATCGCCTTGGCCAACAGCCAGCAGAGGGTCTGCGGCAGGTCGGAGACGAAGTCCCGCGGGTCGGGCGGCGCCCGGAGCACGTGCATCCGCATGATGGCCTGCGGCGTGTCGGCGACGAAGGGCGGGCGGCCGGCCACCATCTCGTAGAACGTCACGCCCAGCGAGTACAGGTCCGTCCGGTGGTCGGGCGGCGGGTCGCCGGTCACCTGTTCCGGCGAGATGTAGTACGGCGTGCCGAAGGCCTTCCCCTCGGCCCCGTCGGTCTCGGCGACGTGGCGCGCGAGGCCCATGTCGGCGAGTTTGACGAGCCCCTCGCGGGTCAGCATGATGTTACGGGGTTTGACGTCGCGGTGGATGAGGTCGCGGTCGTGTGCGGCCCGCAGGGCCTCGGCCACCTGGCGGACGATCGCCACCGCCTCGGCCGGGTCGAACCGCTTGCGGACCTTCAGCAGGTCGGCCAGCGTCCCGCCGTCCACGTACTCCATGATGATGGCCACGGTACTGGCGAGCGGCCGGATCTCGTGGATCGTCACGATGTTCGGATGCGTGAGGACGGCGGCGGCGCGGGCCTCCCGCAGGAACCGCTCGCGGGCCTCCGCCTCGCCGGCCGCACGCGGATGCAGCATCTTGACCGCCACCACCCGGTCCATCTGCACCTGCCGGCACCGGTAGACGACCGCCTGGGACCCCCGGCCGATGCGGCCGAGCACTTCCAGGCCGGAGGACTCCGGGGCGACGAGTTCGGCGGTGTCGCGGGCGTCGGTCCCGGCCTGGCGCTCGTCGAACGCCGCCGCCTCGCCGTGGGCCTTGGCGGCCGCGGCCCCGGCGCGGATGAGGACCTCGGAGAGCGAGACCTCGCGGCCGGCGTCGTCGGCCTCGGCCAGCAGGCGGCGCGCGGTCAGGACCTCCTCGTCGGCGAGCAGCCCCCGGGCCCGGAGGTCCTCCAGGAACCGTTCTTGCGCCTCGCTGGCCATGCGGGTTCCTGCCGAGATGCGACGTCGCCTCTTCGCCGCGCACCGAGCCGCCATCGTGAGAACTTGCCCTGAGCGCAGCCGAATGGGTGGCGGGTACTTTCCGGCGCCGTCGATTCCCGCGCGGGGGCAGCGCCGGCTTTCGCACGTACACGCGAACACACCCGCCTTCGCCAGCCTACTCCGCCGTAGCAGCCTCGGCTGCGAAGGCCGGAAGGCTACGGCGGGCAGGCCTTCGCGGCTCGGTCGGCGCTGGCGGCTCGTGGGTCGTACCGGCCCCCCTTATGTACGGCGTGGCGCGGGGTGTCAATCAGGAAATCACCCGGGTGCGGGACACGCCTGCCGACCTTGCCGCCCCCGGGCGCATATTCTGCGCAACCTTCATAGCGTAAAGCATACCAAAACGGCCCTGTGAATGCCGAGGGATTTGCTTTTTGACCAATCCATGCTATACTGCCGTGTTTCGAGCGAGGTGCTCCGCCACCTTCCTGCGCCGCGCGGGCGCAATTCGGCTTGGGGCCGCCGAGGTCCGGTGCCAACCTCGACCGAGACACCCAGGACGGGATGGTCTTGCCACAGAGCCAGAGACGGGGGGATGCCTATGACACAACCGCCGTAAGGCTCGCGGCGAGCGAGCCGCAAGGGGCGCCGAACCTGCGCGCCCTTCCGGGCCGGCTCATCTGCCGACCGGCCCGGCGGACGGCCCGACGGTCGGGCCGCCCGCAATCCAACATACGAACCGGCATCACAAGGAGACCTCCGAGACGGGGGGAACAAACATGAGATACCTGACAGCCGTTGCAGCACTCGGCCTTCTACTGGCCGTCACAGGGACGGCCGGGGCGACGACGTTGGCCACAAATACTGCGAACAACGTCACGCTCGATGCCGCGATATCTGACAGCACGCCTTTCGACGCGCTCCAACCGAACACGGATTACACCGTGGACATCACGTGCAGCCACGACATTACGTACTTCGGCTACGAGTCCGATGGGACGGGAGGCGGCTTCAGCCTCGACCCGAACGGTGACGTAGTTTTCACGTCGCTACCGACATACGGTACGTCAAACTTCGGCTATGGGCCTTGGGAGTACAGTATCCCTACGCCCACGCTGAGCGGAAACGGCAAAGAACTGTCGGGCATCTCCGTGGAGGTCTGGGATCCTTATTGTGGTGAGGTCTTCTCGGCGGGGGATCCGATCATGTCGCTCGCGCTGCGCACAGGCGGGTTGGGGTCTTCCACGCTCGGCATCGGCGAGGATACGGCCGTGGACTGGACGCCTCCCGGTTCGTACCCCATCCCCTGTTTCGACAGCAAGACACCGATCGACCTGAAGGTCGTCCCTGAGCCCGTGACGATGGCCGGGCTGGTGCTGGGCATCGGCGGGCTCGTCGGCTACATCCGGCGGCGGCGGTAGCCCTACGACGCCACACACGCCGCAAGAGAACCTGACAGACCCGCAACGGGCCGGCTCATCTGCCGAGCGGCCCGGCGGGCGACCCGACGGTCGGGCCGCCCGCAATCCAACATACGAACCGGCATCACAAGGAGACCTCCGAGACGGGGGGCAACAAACATGAGATACCTGACCGCACTTGCTGCACTCGGCTTGGTGCTGGCCCTGCCTGGCGCTGTTCAGGGCGGGAGCGTGTTCAATGGAACCGTGGATTACAACACCGACGCGTACGGCAATTACGCCCTTCTAACGGGCGGCCTTTTTGCCAACGGGCAGACGAGCACCTCGCCCGGCAAGAGAGGCGTTATGATATACATCCACGACCAAGACCCCCACCCATTCGGCAGTTACCCCGCAGCCTTTCAGCAATGGAAGCGCGACGGCTGGTTCGACGCGACAGCCGGCGTGGCTCTAACCCTGAATTACGGCGGCCCCATCGTCTTCGACAACAACGGTATCGACACCGGCACGTACCCCACGAATTTCTACGGCAATCCAAGCACTCCGTCGGAGATCACGCCGGGGCTCTATTGCGGGTTCTCGATGTCCAACAACCTGGACTGGACGTACGCCGGCTATTTTCGGCTGGAGGATGAGACGACCTTTGACCAGATCAGCGGCTACTTCGCCCAAACGTATTACGTGCCCATCGACCTGACGCACCCCTTCGACTTCAACATGAACGTCTATTCGGCGGTGGACGGCACGGGCACCGACGCAGGCTACAAGATGCCCGTCAACACCGGCGCCTTCCGCGGCGACGTGTTCAGCGACGACCTTGTTTCGGGGGCATTCAGCATTGCCGACACCGGGGAAGTTCGGCACTACACCGGCTTCGACAACAACGATGACATCATCTACCGGCTGACGTATACCCTGGATTCCCCCATCACCCTTCCCGCGGGTGAGTATTTCTTCAGCCATGACGCGCAGGTCATCCCCGAACCGGCGACCATGGCCGGGCTGATGCTGGGTATCGGCAGCCTCGTCGGCTACATCAGGCGGCGGCGGTAGCCCTGCGACACCACGCGCACGCTGCAAGAGAACCTGACAGACCCGCAACGGGCCGGCGCATCTGCCGAGCGGCCCGGCGGGTGGCCCGACGGTCGGGCCGCCCACAATGCAACATACGAACCGGCAGCAGAGGAGCCCTCCGAGGGGAAAGGAAACATGAGATACCTGACAGCAGTTGCAGCACTCGGCCTTCTACTGGCCGTCAGCGCCACGGCCGGGGCCATAACGGTGGCCTTTTCCAGTTACGGCGATGCGACGCCCGAGCCTGATGACGTTTATGACGCATGGAATAACACGTCGCCGAACACCGAGATCATTGAACCATTCACCACCAACGCCGCCCTGGAATGGGACCTGAGCGGAATCAAACTGAACGCGTACGGCGGCGGCCTCATGGGCGGCGGCAGTTCGCCGGCCACCGTCACGCTGTACGAGGACATCGCCGCAGCAGCCGGGCCTTCAATCGGCTTCTGGAACATCGACATCGATTCCAGCATGGGCGAGGACTTCTCCTTCGCCGTGTCCGGCGTGACGCTCAGCGGGGACACCGACTACTGGTTCGGCCTCGAGGCCACAGGGTCCAACGCCGTGGGCTGGCGACAAACCCAGTCTTTGGGGACCCCCGGCGCAACCGGACACGTCTTCGAACTCTCCGGCGACGCCACCGTCGTCCCCGAACCCGTGACGATGGCGGGGCTGGTGCTGGGCATCGGAAGCCTCGCCGGCTACGTCCGCCGGCGGCGGGCGTAGCGTCGCGAGAGGGCGACGCCTGTTGTTCCCTCTCCCCTGGCAGGAGAGGGCGGGGTGAGGGGGCGAAAAAGGCTTCTGCTTCTTCACCCTCAACCCGCCTCTCTCC
>Ga0114922_10006974_pt1 | contig 10342 bp, 5 predicted proteins | sample AartaG_FD_100975 | JGI IMG/M metagenome (GOLD analysis project Ga0114922, IMG submission 100975) | Deep subsurface microbial communities from Aarhus Bay to uncover new lineages of life (NeLLi) - Aarhus_00045 metaG | ecosystem: Environmental > Aquatic > Marine > Oceanic > Sediment | place: Aarhus...
AGATGTCCCTTGAGCAGACAGGCGATACGATTTCCTGTTCTATCCACAGCATAATTGGAAATCCGCTCCCACACCGAGCTTTTAAACTCCAGTGATTGCCAGTTTTTTTCTTTTAAGGATTCAATCGGAAAGGAGAAAACTCTCAGGTTGGAACCGTCTGTATTGACGACACCCAAATAGTGATCCAGAATGTTTTCAGGTTCTCCAAGAGTCAACGAGAAGACAGCGACCTGTCCGTTTCCGCTTATGATAGGAGGTTTGGAACCCACCAAAAGGGGAATGTTCTCGTATGGTGGAAGTGCCATCTTCGTCCCGCTCCGGAAAAGCTCCTTTTCTTTTCCGCTTTCGACATCCAATACCATGACGGCCTTGGTCTCTGTTTCGCCCTCCTTGATTTCCAGTACATAAAGCATCAATTGTCCATCATCACTCAAGCACGGGTACTCCACCACATTGTTTCCTGAATAGGTGAGCCTTTTTATTTCATTGGCGCTTGCGCTGGCCATGAGTGAAGCCATCAACCAAAAGAAGATAAAAGCAGCGGCAATCGATGTCTGTTTTTTTATCATTTTCTTTGGCCTCCTTTTATCTTCTCGATTCGGACCACTGTGTCTTTTAAGCCCAAGCCTCCACCTATCGGGTCATATCGCATCTCAATTATCTCCATCGGGTTCACTCCATTCCCTTTTTGAGCCCACCAGATGAGAGACGTATCACTGTCCTGACTTTTGAATATTCTGCTTCTGGCCACGTTCCCTACCGCCGTGTGTCCTAAACCTTCAGCAAAGGCCACGGATTCCGGATGGATTCGGCTGGTTGGGATGGCCCTGGCGGTTAATGAACCTTTTTTCGATATTACGCGTATTCTGTCGCCATTCTTGATTCCCAGCTGGCCAGCGACTGCTTTATTGATCCATAGACGGTTTTCGTGGAGTATCTCCCGAATCCATTTACTGTTGGCTGTTCCTCTTCCCATGAGATTGGGCTTGAAAGTGGTGAGGATGAACTCATCATCCTTTTTGTGTGAGTGCGATGAGATAGCCTGATAGCCGGGCAAGGGAGTGTCACCTTCCTGTTCTGGAAACCTTGAAATCATTTTGACCTTTGGGATTTTCAGGAGGGGACTCCTATCCTTTTTATCGGGATAAGAGTTCTTTTTTGCTGTGTGATTGACCCAGAATCCATTTTCTTTCAAGCTTTCCAGGCCTCCCTGGATTCCGTAGCCACGTATTTCCTTTAAAACATACTCTTGTGTATCCTGGAAAGGAAATTTATTCGAGACATTTCCTCCGATCCGGCGGGCCAGTTCCAGGCACACGTTTCCGATTTCAACCGCTTCACCCATGGGTTGAAAAGAGGGCTCAAGGAGTTTTCCGACATCAAAAGCAGGGGACCGTAAGGCTCTGGCTGGACTCAGTAAAGAAACAACCGGCTGTCTGAGATTAAGGATGGGAATGCCATTTAAAGAAGGAGCACTGTTCAGACCCCATCCTTCAAGATAGGTGGCTGCAGGAAGAACGACGTCAGCGAGCATGGCTGTTTCGGTCAGGTGAGTATCCATGACCACGAGAAAGGGAACGGCTTTGTCGTTGTTCAGGAGGCGAGCGGCTGATTGACAGTCAGGTTCGGAGTACACGGGATTGGAAAGATAGGCGAAATAGGTGTCGATTCGGGCCTTGGTCTGCTCGAGTTCCTGAATTCCCCTGATGGTATTCCCTCGGTTCGATGGGATGAGCTGGGATTGTTTTTCTTTATCCGATTGACGACCAGGAAGCCGTGGAAAGAAAAGCCCCCCTTCTTGCTCAAGATTTCCGACAAGCCAGTTCAAGAGGGAAATACACCTTGCGTTCTGGGTTCCGTTCTCATGGTCGGTTATTCCTCCTCCAAATATGGCCACGGATGGCTTCTGTGTGGCAAAATCAATCGCAAGTCGTTCGATATCTGATGCATTGACTCCGCTCTCTCTCTCGGCAGACTGAGGGGAGAAGGGATCGAGGAGACTCTTGAGATTCGAAAGAGTGAAATCTGTTTTATTTTCTATGAAATTCGAGTCTGCCAGGCCTTTATCAACGATCGTTCTGGCCATGGCGAGGGCGACGATGCCGTCGGTTCCGGCCTTTGTCGGATACCAGGCATCACTTTTTGCGGCTGTCTCAGACAGCCGCACATCAAACGTGATAAGCTTTGCGCCTTTTTCCACTCTGGCGTGGACAAGCCTCAGGGCAAAGCTGATGAAAAGGTCATGGTTCGAAAAAGGATTGGCGCCGAAATTGAGAACAGTCCGGCTGTTTCCGACATCTTCGAGAAGAGCAGGGGAACCGGTCATTGAGGTGAGGGCAGCCCTTCGGTTGAGGTTCTTCAGGATATGCCTGTCGATAACACGGGGGGCGCCAAAAGAGGCGAGAAACCGGTCGAGCAAAGAGTCATCCTGTCCTTTATCAATCACGAATTCGGAAATTCTGCCTTCTTCCATCATCTCTCGGATGCGGTCACTGAGCGTAGAATACGCTTCATCCCAGCTGATCTGTGTAAACGCACCACTTCCGCGTGCGCCTGTTCTTTTTAAAGGATGGAGGAGGCGTTCGGTGTCGTTAACCAGGTTGATTGCAGCGATTCCCTTGGCACAAATTCCTCCCAGGTTGTTGGGATGGTTCGGATTCCCGAGAATTTGAACCAGTCGATCCCCATCCAGGTAAGCGATAATTCCGCATCCGGCCGGGCACTGTTCACAGGTTGTGGGGATGGCACGGAGCGATTTAAGAGAGGTTCTGGAAACGGCTTTAATCTTCTTTTTGGTGCGGATCTTTCCGATGGACCCGAGACCGGCGGCGGTTCCCGCCACCCAGGCGAAGCCAGACTTCATGAATTTTCGTCTGGAAATTCCTTTTCGTTTCATTCCTGCATACCTTTTATAATAAGGGGATAAATTCTCCTGCCGCGACCACCACATAGCGCATGAAGAAGATCCCCACGACCACCAGGATGGAGGCGATAATCATGGTTGTCAGTGTCCGGAAGCGGGGAACAACCAGAAGGATGAAAGGGATTATTTTCCCCAATAGGTTCTCGATAAGGAGAAACATGATGCTGAATCTCCCTCCCAGGATCAAGTGGGCTGCGGCTTGGGCATCTGCATGCGAAGTCATCAGAACAAGAAGGTCACTGCCAACAAGGAAGAGGTCGAACACGATCATCCAGGCCAGCAATTTCCCGAGGTTCACGAGGAGCTCCAGGTCTATTTTTTTCGACTTTGAGAAAAAGCGGTCTTTAATCCAAACAACAAGAATCATGAGGGCGATTCCGGATACAATGGCTGAGGCGAGAAAGAGGATGGGCATCAGAGCGGTGTTCCACAGGGCCCTGGCTTTCCCGAATGCCAGGATGAATCCGGTGTATCCATGGACGGATATGGCCAGAGGAATTCCGATGAATCCAAAGATCCGCGTCAACTTCATGTTTTCTTTAAACATGAAGTATCCGTATATGATGCAGTTTATCGGATAGAGGATCAGAAGGAACGATCCCCAGGTGATCGGGGAGGACATATTCAGATAGACAAAAAGGTGCCACGCTCGATGGGGCATCCCGATGTGGATGAGAAGGAAGAATGGAGCGATAACCAAGAGGAGAGTGGCGAGGACGATGCCGACTCTGCCGATGGCTTTGTACTGATTCATGCCGAAGCCATAGGCCAGGGTGGAAAGGATGAAAGATCCTGCACTCAGCCCGGTGAGGTAGAAGTACATGGCGATGTTGAAGCCGAATGCTTCCTGGTGAAAGATATTGTACAAAACTTGAGTATCCACAGCTCTCCTTATATGTTTAATCGATTCCGAAAACAGCGAGTCCGGAGGATGCATTCCAGACACTCGGTGGTGTTGTTCAGAATCATTTTTATTTTCCCGGTGCCATCCATTTATTTCCCGTTTTCTTCGTCCTGCCTGGCCTCAACGGATTCAATATCCAGGCCGATGTAAAATACATAAGGGTTTGTTCCGCTCTCCGGTTTGATGACCTGGACAGCATTCTCAGCCACCGCCTTTGAGATTTCACTTTCCGGGTCATTCAAATCACCGAACAAAATGGCATCTGTCGGACAGGCTTCGACGCATGCGGGTTCGAGACCGGCATCCACTCTGTGGTGGCACCAGTAACATTTTTCTGCGATTTTTGTTTTTGGGTTGATATATCTCACTCCATACGGGCAGGCCGCCATGCAGTACCGGCAGCCGATGCACCTGTGGGGATCGATATAGACGATCCCGTCCGGGCGTATGATGCCGGCATTGACGGGACAGACCGTCACGCAGATTGGATTTTCGCAGTTATTGCAGAGGATGGGCAGAAAGAATTCGCCGGGGTGGGGATAATGCCCTTTTTCGACTCTCTTGACCCAGCTCCTCCACACACCGAGCGGGACATCATTCTCACTCTTGCAGGCCAAAGAACACGCATTGCATCCAATGCATTTCCTTAGATCGATCAAGATAGCCAGCCGTTTGTTCTTGTTATTCATTGTGTTTCTTTCTGTCCATCATTCCCGTTGTCCTCTTGTTTTTTGGTTTCTTCCTGGAGTGACTCTTCTGTATTGGATTCTTTTTCTTTTTCTTCTTCTTTCTTAAGAATGTGGTTTTCTCCCTTCTCATCGGCTTCCTGCGGCGGCGGCTTTTCCTCTTGAGCCGGAGCGGCATCTTCTTTCTCTTCTTCAGGGGTATCTTCCTCTTTGGCCGGTTCTTCCTCTCCCTTTTCTTTGACTGGTTCATGTCCTTCTGCACTCTCTTGTTTTTGTTCCGGTTCTTCTTTCTTAATTTCTTCTTGAGCCTGTTCGGGAGGGGATTCAGGTTCGGGTAGATCCTTTTCTTTGTCTTCCTTTCCTTCTTCCTTCTGTATATCTTCTTCTTCATCGTCTATTCTCATCTGCCCCAACCAGGATTTGAATCCATTGGCAATACTTTTCCGCGATCTGTAACCAAGAAAGATGAATATTCCAATAACAAAAGAGAGAGCTAATGAACTGTTCGCATAATTTAGAAAAGAAAATCTTGGCAGAGCCAGGTGCGTGGGTCCCATCACGACATTTGCCATTGAACGGACATCATGACACCGGGAACAGAAATCCTTGTAGACGCGTTTGGCGCCGTGGGCGGAATCCTCATAATGACAGTTGATGCAGACACGCATATCGAATTTTTCAGCAATATCGCCTTTGCGGTGTCCGGATATTTTTCCGAGAGAGCTGCCTGCAAAAACTTCCTTGACCATGACTTCAGCATGGCAGCTCCCGCATGTTTCTCCGATGTTTTTTTCGTGAACGGATGACGACGGATCGTCATGGAGAAGGACATGGTGTTTAGTATGGCAGTGAAAGCAGAGAGGAAGTTCTTTTCCCGGAGAAGGGATGGCAAAGGCCAGATGTATATTTTTCAGGTACTCTTCTGCTTCTTCCGGATGGCAGCGCGCACAATCCACATCGATATAACCTTCTCTGAAATGGAAATAAGGATTGGCAAAAGTATGGCAGTCGACACAGAGTAACTGGCCTTTATGGTGAATGTCCTGGCTCCATTCCTCCGGGTCAACGAAGAGGGAGCGAACCTTGCCATCGCTCATAATCTGGGCAATGTCAGGCTTGCCATGGCAGGAAAGGCATTCCTGGTCTGGGTATGAATAAGATTGAGAGAAAGACAGCTGCACACAAAGAAAAAAGGAAATGAAAAAGACGGCTGTGAGTCTTTTCAAGCGCATGCCGAATAAATGTCTCTATCAAATATAATTCAAATGGATCTGAACGAAACTTTTCCGTATCTGATTACGCGTGCATTCAAAGGTAGCCACTCATGATTTCGAAACTTAGAATTCATCGGCAATCTAACACAATGTTTCACTCTTGACAAGGGAAATGTATGCGGCAGGTGTTCGGATCGTCCTCCTGGATTTGAACTCTTTCTGTGGCGAATCAAGACCGGTCAATGTTTTTTTTAATTTCCTGTTCACCTGTGAATTTTATCGAAGCTTTACTGCTCTTTTAAAACTCGACCACCAAACCCAGACGAAAAACTCTGGGGGATTGGATTTCTGTAGCGAACCGGAGAGGAAATTCAGGCCCTGTCCATTCGTTTTCCTCTGTGGCCAGATTCCTGTTGATGAGATTGAACACATCCAGTATTATTCTCATTCGTGTTTGACCGAAATTCAGAGGTTTCTCAAGTCTGATATCCACAGTCCTGTTGTATTCGTATCTGGCAACGCCTCGGGGATGGGCCTGGATGATAAAGGGACCCTGGTTCATTCCGGTCACGATGATTTTGCGCGCAAAAGGCTGGCCGTCATAGTATTTAACCACACATCCAACCCTTAAACCGAACGGAGCCATAAAATTGACTCCGATTCTTCCTGTATAGCCTCTGTCAAAGCGCAACCTTCCTTCAGCGTTGATGAGAGTGTTAGGGTTGTCGTACAGAGTGCCGACGATGCCATCATCGTTTTCCCATTCCGTGTTGCCAGGGCTTGTAATTCCCACGGCTCTGATTGCTGTGAGCGAGAGAAAAAAGGTGAATTTCGAACCGTACTTTTTAACGAGGGTGACGTCAAACCCGTGGTATGTGGATACCCTTGTCTCTGAGTCCGGATTGGTGAGGAGGAAGAAATCCTGGCCCAGGGTTCCGATGTTCTGATTGTAGACCGTGAATTCGAGGTCATCCCTGGTGGCAGGGACTCTGTCGTCGCCAATATCGAAGAATGACACTGTCTGAAAAGCGGAGAAAGGGACTCCCGTGTTCAGTGTCTCGATCAGGTTTCGATTTTCCCTGTAAAATCCTCCAACAGTTAAGTACCAGTTGGAGCCGAAAGCATGGGTGAATGAGATCGAGAATTCATTCGTGTAAGGTCTTTTTAAATCAGAATCTATCCCGGAAAAAAAAGGCCCTTCGCGTCTCAAGAGTGCTCCGGCTTCACCTTCTTGAAACTGATTGTCTGCGTTCAGGTCGTTCCAGGAATAGACAAGGCCTCCGAGACTGCTGGGGCTTCCGTATGTCAGGAAACGAAGAGGGAGAGTGAAATAATAGCGAGCAACCGACATCCTGAGGGCAGATGACCTGGATTTGGATAAGGGGAGAACAATGCCTAAACGGGGAGATAGGTTGAACCAGGTAATGCGGTTTTTTTCTTCGAGAGCTCCGGGTCCTCTGCTGAATGCAGTGTTTGGAGCTTGAGAGGGAAGCCAGCCGTGATTCAAAGCAAGGTGGAAGCCCAGGAAAAAAGAAATATGATTGGAAAGTGTCACAGAGTCTTGTGCGAAAAGGTCCAGGCGAAAGGCGGATTCTCTGTGCTGGACCGGAGTGTTGTACCTGATCACTTCGAGAGGCAACCCTTCGAAAAAGTGAAGGTGGAGATTGTCCTGGGTTTCTTTTTCTGAAGAAGAGTGGCAGTATTGGGCTTGAATCCCGTATGCGAATCTATGTTGAGCTTTTAGAAAGCCTGAGACAAGAGATTCCCCTTGGCCGAGAAAAGTGATGGAATTGCGTTTGTCCCTCCCGGCAAAGGGAGCCGTTCCAGTCGGGATGTCTTTAAAGATTTCGACTCCATGCGGGCCAGATACTTGATCTTGGTAATCAGACCGGATATTCCCGTGGGCGAAGCATATACCAGCCTTGATGAAATGGATATCTTTTATCCTTGTTTTCCAGATTCCCTGGATGATATTGTATACGTCTTTACGCTCTGATGTGGTTGAGAAGGGGACGTTTCTTCCTGCGCCGTAAGACGCATGCTTGACATTCTGTCCTGTCCAGAGAAAATGGAAGGAACTTTCTGGATGTCTATAATTCAAACTCAGAAAACCTGACTGGATCGAAGATTTATCCTCTTCCTCAAACTCAGCGATGTCCCGGGACACGTGGGAAGCGGATAGGGATGTGAAGAAGTGAAGTTTTCGTGGAATGAGGGGACCGGAGAAGGTGAAATTACCCTCAGTGAGATGGTTAAAAGAGTGACTGTCATTCAACCCCTCATTCTCAATGGCCGGTGTTATGTTTGTGCTTTGAAGTTTATTGTGGATGAGGAAGGCGGATATATTTCCTCTATATCGGTCTGTTCCTTCATGAGTCAGAATATCAAAATAGGCCCCCGGGGAAAGGGCTGAAAGAGGCTGTCCGGCATTGATCAATTGAGTGAACTGGATCGATTGGAAATCAGGGACGAAGAGAGGCATCCCTGTCCAATACGGATCTGTTACGTCCATCCCGTTGAGCAGATAAGTGTTCTGCGTCCATGAGCAGCTGCCTCTTGAGCTGAAGAGCGCGGGTATGATTCCCCATAAACCGCCCACGTCAATCCTGTTGGTCGTCGCAGATAAATCTTGGTTTTCGATGAGTGACCAAACATTGTGAGCCATGGGGGACTGTTTAATCTGGGATTCAGTGATAATGGTCTGATAGAGGCTGTTTGAATAATCCATATAAAAGACTTTAGAGAAGGATGTCCCTGCTTTTTCGTTCGGTCTCAGGTTTGCTTTAAGATACAGTGATTGAGAAGGTTCGAGGTAGACCTCTTCCTGAACATGGGATTGATATCCTTCCGCTTCGAAAAGTATCGTGTAACAGCCAAGGGGAAGACCGCTTACCCTGAATAATCCTGATGAATCACTGAGCAGGATTTTTTTAAAATCATGATTTTTTAAAGAAAGAGAGATTTTGGCATGTTGAATTGGATTTTGATTATCATCTGATACCAGGCCCCAGAGGTTTCCGAAATCCTCAGCCAGTGTGGGAGGAGTAAACATCCAGAGAAAGACAATTAGAGTTAACAGGACAGAAAATTTATGAGAGCAAAATTCTTTCAGTGCACTTGTTCTCCTCTTTTTAAATTCTCATTATTTTTGACTGATTTGCTTCAGGCTGTCAACAGAAAAATATAATCCCAAGGCCTAAACCCATTGTACTTTTCGTGTGAATAATTTTTATTATCTTATTCCTGAATTGAGTTTAAAATGGGAAAGGAGAAAAGTATAATAATGCCATCCTTGTGCTTTCCGGTTATTCAACCTGGATTATTCACGAGTCGAGGTTGCTGTAGATGCGAGGCGTCGGCCCATGAAGCTGTGGTCGTCCACCGCGATTGGGCCGCAACAAAGCAGATGCAGTGAGATCGGCTCGCCCGAAGGGTAAAAGATGCCGACATGGAGTGAATGAGTGGACATTAAAGAAAGTTCGAATCTTGATCTTGAGAATAACCTACCTAAAGAGCTCATACCATGGAAAATAATATATAGTGTCGGCATATTTTATGAATAGTTCAGGTTAATTCATTCTGAAAATAATCAAATAGATTGCTTCGGCAGAAGATTTTCTATAAAAATAGAATGAATCATAATCTGCATTTTTGAGAGAGAGGGAAAATGGATAAGAAGTGGGATTTAATCATAATCGGAGGGGGCCCTGGAGGATACGTTGCGGCTATCAGAGGGGCTCAGCTGAAGAAGAAGGTTCTCTTGGTTGAGAAGCATAAAATAGGGGGGACATGCATGAATTATGGATGCATTCCCGCCAAATATCTTCTGCATCAGACTAAAATCTATAAAGACCTTAAAGCCAACAGGAATCTTGAGGGACCTGTAGAAGACATCAAATGCAACTGGAAAAGAGTCCAGGAGGAGAAAAGCAGGGCCGTGGAAAGACTGGTCAAGGGATTAGAATTCCTCCTGCAAAAAAATGGTGTTGAAATAATTAATGGAACGGGCCTCATTAAGGGAAAAAACCAGGTGTCAGTCATGTCTGATGGAGAAGATGAGCAAGTCCTTGACGTCGAGAAAATTATCCTCGCCACAGGAAGCTGGCCGGCAGCCCTTCCATTCCTTAAACCAAATGGAAAGGAGGTTGTGACTTCTCGGGAAGCACTTGAACTTGAAGATATCCCTCAAAGGATGATAGTCATTGGGGCGGGCGCGATCGGGTTAGAATTGGCAACGATTTACCAGAGGCTTGGCTCAGAGGTATCGATTCTGGAAATCCTGCCCACTGTGCTGCCCGGGAGTGATAGGGAAACAGTTAAGCGCCTGGAGAGGATTCTGAAGGCTCAGGGACTCCATGTATATACACAGATGAAAATCGAATCCAGCCAAATCAATGATGGAAATGTATTGGTTAAAGGAACGAGCCTGGAATCACAGTCTCCTTTTGAGTTCGAAGCGGAAAAAGTGTTGTTGGCCGTGGGCAGGAGTCCTAACTCAGAGGGGTTGAGCGAAAAAGAGTCGGGATTGGCAATGGATGATAACGGATGCGTCCGTGTCAATCCTCAGCTCGAAACAAGTATTCCAGGCGTCTATGCCATAGGCGATTTAATCGGG